>Ga0307471_100002419_pt1 | contig 10745 bp, 10 predicted proteins | sample atmos_gasesAM3C__2_FD_204566 | JGI IMG/M metagenome (GOLD analysis project Ga0307471, IMG submission 204566) | Hardwood forest soil microbial communities from Morgan-Monroe State Forest, Indiana, United States - atmos_gasesAM3C_515 | ecosystem: Environmental > Terrestrial > Soil > Temperate... | reverse complement strand
CCAATCAGCTTCTCGGTCAGGATCTCGTGCTTCATTTAGCTCTTCGCCTCATCCGTCCGATCCGTTAGATCCGTTCAATCCGTGTTCTAGTTTTTGCTTTTGCGGTTGCGTTTTTCCCGTCAGACTCCCACGATCCATGCCCTAGCTTGTGCTTTTAAGCACACACTTTGCGGATGATCTCTGCTGCCTGTTCGCAATCGGCACGCGTTACGTCCATGTGCGTGACGAGGCGGACGATGGAATCGCTGACTGCGCTGCCGATTACGTTCTGATCGCGCAAACGACGGAGGAGTTGGTCGGAGGCTATCCCGGTTCCGCTCACATCGAAGATGACAATGTTGGTCTTCACTCTCTCCGGGTTAATTCCCAAGGCGGGAATTCGAGCAAGGCTGTCTGCGAGGAATCTTGCATTGGCGTGGTCTTCATGCAGGCGCTTGGGCATCTCTTCGAGAGCGATTAGCCCGGCTGCGGCCAGGACACCCGCCTGACGCATGCCGCCGCCAAGAGCTTTGCGGACTGAGCGGGCCTGGTCGATAAAGCTGCGACTGCCGACCAGCATCGAGCCGACCGGCGCGCCGAGACCTTTTGAGAGACAGAACATGACGGAGTCAAACTTGCGGGTCACGTCGGCCACGGGAAGCTTCAATGCGACCGCAGCGTTGAAGACACGAGCGCCATCCAAGTGCACTGGAATGCCGCGGTCGTGGGCTGCGTCGCAGACCTCTTCCATTACTTCGACCGGAGTTACCGTGCCTCCGGCCATGTTGTGCGTATTCTCGAGTTCGATAAGGCCAGTCTGTGCGCGCGCGTAGCTGTGGGAGGGAATCTTCTTCTTAATCTCCGACCAGATGAGGATGCCGTCGTCTCCACGCAACGTGCGCAGAACGCATCCGGAGAAGAGCGCGGGCATGCCCATCTCCCAGTCGAGGATGTGGGCGCGCTCTTCGCAAATGATCTCCTGTCCTGGACGCGTGTGTACCTTGATCGCGATCTGATTGCCCATGGTTCCCGTAGGGACGAACAGTGCCGCCTCGCGCTGGAAGATGCGGGCCGCAGAGGCCTCGAGGCGATTAACGGTGGGATCTTCGCCATAGACGTCATCTCCAACCTCGGCCTCGGCCATGGCTTTGCGCATGGCAGCGGTTGGACGCGTCACAGTGTCGCTGCGGAGGTCGATTACGGATCGAGTTGTATGTTGTTGCGGTTCGAGGACTTGGGTGGCGCTCTTGGTCATAGGTGCCTTGTCGAGTCAGTACCGGCGGCGGTAGCCGCTGGGTTAAATGCTATCGTGGCTCAGCGCAGCTACCATCACTCACCCAGCGGCTCCCGCCGCCGGTACTGCGATGAAGCGTTCGAACACCTCGTTCGACAATAGTCTGCCCTTACGTGTGAGCCGCAGGGTTTCTCCGGATTGTTCCAGGAGCCCTAGATCGAGGAGTTCGCCAATTTCCTGGTTGAAGCGCTGAGCACACTTTGCGAAGAGATCAACTCCCCTGTTGAGCCGCAGGCTAAGGAACATTGTTTCCTCACTCGCGTCTTGATGACTGATGAACGTTGGCTCTGGCTTCGAAGCGCCTGTCAAATAGGCAGCCAAATCATCGCCATTTGCGATTCTTACAGACTCGAGCTCCGCGGATGAGCTATTTGTGTGGAGCATCGAGTGCGCATCGAGTCCGAAGCCCAGATACGGCTGGCGCGTCCAGTACTTCAGGTTGTGGCGCGATTCGTAACCCGTCCGCGCGAAGTTCGAAATCTCGTACTGCGGCAGCCCGGTCCTATCAAGAAAGTCGGTGGCTTCGAGATAGAGATCGGCAGCTAAGTCCGAATCGGGAACTTCGTGGGCATGATAACGATTGCCTCCTGCAATCAGCTCGCGTCCTAAACGTGAGTCCTCATCGACTTCGAGGATATAAACGCTGGCATGGGGTACGCCTGATCCTGCGAGTTGTTCCAGAGATGTAGGCCACGTTTCGGCGGTCTGGTGCGGCAGTCCGGCGATGAGATCCACGTTGATGTTGCTGATGCCAGCGGCGCGCAACGCAGCGATATCGGTCAATGTCTGTTGCGCAGTATGCAGGCGACCAACCGATTTGATCTCTTCGTCGATGAATGACTGTGTACCCAGACTTACGCGGTTCGCGCCAGCTTCGAGCAGAACGTCTAGAATCTCCGGGCGCAGGGTTCCGGGCGCGCACTCTACCGTGATCTCCGCATCGGGACGCACGTCGAATTGATTTCTGATCGTCTTGAAGATGCTGGCGAGCTGATCCGGAGCCAGCGTAGTGGGCGTGCCGCCGCCAAGGTAAATCGAATCGATTGTCCGCTCGAATTTGGCATCGAAACTCGCGGCCAGCGCTTCCGCGCCTACAATCTCTTCTTGCAGTCGCGCGATATATCCGCTCATCTTGTCGCGCGAGAACACGCCGGAAGCAAAGTTGCAAAAGGTGCACTTCGAGCGGCAAAAGGGGACGGAGATGTAGAGGCCGAGCATTCTTGATTGATTATAGGGGCAGCACCGGCGGCCTAGCCGATCTGGCCTCGTCGTCCCTCAATTCCGGAATAATCGACAGCGAGCGCATAGAATCGAGGTTTGAGGGCCACACATGGTAAAGCGGGCGGTGATTACGGGCATTGGTGTTGTAAGTCCGAACGGGATTGGTAAAGAGGAGTTTTGCCGGGCGATCCTGGCGGGGAAGAGCGGAGTGAAGCGGATCACGCGCTTCGATGTTAGCGATCTTCCCGTGCAGATCGCGGGCGAGATTTCGGACTTCAACGAACTGGCCTGGATTGATGCGCGTGAACGCAAACACGTATCGCGAGCTGTGCCTCTGGCCGTTGCGGCCTCGACAGAGGCTTTGCGTGACGCGGGAATCGATTGGGATTCGATGTCGCTGGAGAAAAAGCGCGACATTGGCGTGATGCTAGGCAGCGGAGGTGGAGCGCAGGAGTTCAGCGAGGAGCAATACCGCCACTACTTTCAGGGCACGGTGAAGCAGGCGAGCTTGTTCAGTATCCCCAGCGGCACAATGGGAACGCTCTCCAGCGAAGTAAGTATGCGTTTCGGCTTCCGCGGATACAGCCACGTCTTCACTACCGGTTGTACGTCTTCCACAGATGCGCTTGGCTACGCGCTGCGTCAGATCCAATTTGGATCGCTGCCGGCGATGCTGGTCGGCGGGGTGGATACCCCGCTTGCTCCGGGAATCATGAAGGGCTTTTGCCTGATGAAAATTATGACTCCGTCGTGGAACCAGAATCCTGAGCGCGGATCGCGTCCGTTCTCTCAAGATCGCGACGGGTTTGTTGTGGCTGAAGGCTCATGGATGTTTGTGCTCGAGGAGTACGAGCATGCGCGCGCACGAGGGGCCCGCATCTACGCCGAAATCGCCGGATACGGTTCCACCTGCGAGGCATTTCATCGCGTGCGCCTGGCAGAATGCGGCGAAGAGCCGGCGCGGGCCATTCAACTGGCCATGCAGGAAGCCGGTGTCTCGGCCGACAATGTGGATTACGTTAATCTGCACGGAACGTCTACGCAGCTTAACGATCGCATCGAGACACGCGCGCTGAAGCTCGCTTTGGGAGATCGTGCGATCGCTACTCCGATGTCGGCACTCAAGTCCCAAATTGGGCATCCGCAGGGAGCCTGCGGAGCAGCAGGGGTGGCGGCGACGGTGATCGCAATGCATCATGGCGAGATTCCGCCGACGATCAACCTCGACAATCCCGACCCCGAGTGCGATTTGGACTACGTGCCGCAGTCCGGACGCAAGCGCCAGATTGAGCATGCCGTATGCAACTGCATTGCGTTTGGCTCGAAGAACTCGGCTCTGGTGCTAAGAAGAATCGGGTGATCGGGCATCGGGTGATCGGGTGAAGTGAAAACCTGAGGTTTTCGACCTTTCGCACTCGCATTTATCCAGAAAGCGATTAGGCTTTACTACAGAACCGTTTACTGGCGCCTAAAGCAAACAGCCGTGTGCGCGCGGACGCCTTGCTCTTACTTCACCCGATGGCCCGATCACCCGATCACCCGATTAGAATGGCTTCCATGAATCTCGACGCCATTCAGTCTGCTCTTCGCGAGCGCAAGTTCAGCGCCTGGCTTTTCTACGACCATCACCACCGCGATCCGATTGCGTATCGCGTGCTCGGACTGCGGTCCGATCTCATGGTTACGCGGCGCTGGTTTTATCTCATTCCCACAGAAGGCGAACCGCAGAAGTTGGTACATCGCATTGAGGCCGGACACCTCGACGATCTACCCGGAAGCAAGCGGAGCTATTCGTCGTGGCAGGAGCTCCAGCGCAATCTGCAAGAAGTAGTTACACCTTATCGCAATCTGGCCATGCAGTATTCGCCCCAGAACGCCATTCCGTATGTCGGGCTGGTTGATGCCGGCACCGTGGAACTCGTGCGCAGCTTCGGAGTAAACGTTGTCAGCTCGGGCGATCTGGTGAGCCAGTTCGAAGCCGTACTTAGCGACGAGCAGATCGCCAGTCACTTCATTGCGCGGGATGCCGTCGACCGCATAACGGCTGAAGCCTTCAAGACGATTGGCGATCGGGTCCGCAACGGCGGCACGCACGAGTACGAGATGGCGCAGTGGATTCTCGAGGCGTTTCGCCGCGAGAACCTGATCTCACAAGATTCGCCAATCGTGGCCGCGAACGCCCATAGCGGCGACCCTCATTTTGAGCCGCGGGCAGATCGTTCAGAGCGCTTGAAGGAGGGCGATTTCGTTCTGCTCGATATCTGGGCGAAGACCAAGGCGCCCGGAGCTTGCTACTACGACATCACCTGGACCGGCTTCATCGGCCAGAATCCAGGAGAGCGTCAGCGCGAGGTATTCGAAATCGTTCGCGATGCGCGCAAGCTCGGCTGCGAGACGGTGACAAATGCCTTTGCCGCCGGCAAGAAAATCGCCGGTTGGGAGGTCGACAAGGCGGTTCGCGAGTTCATTCAAGGCAAGGGCTACGGTGACAATTTCATCCATCGCACCGGACACAACATCAGCTCCGCGATTCACGGCAACGGAGCAAATATCGACAACTTCGAAACTAAAGACGAGCGCGAGATCCTGCCCAACACCTGCTTCTCCATCGAGCCAGGAATTTATTTGCCAGAGTTCGGAGTGCGCAGTGAAGTGAATGTACTCACGCGTCCAGGCAAGGCGGAGGTTACGGGGAGGCAGCAGGAGGAGATTGTGCTGATTTAGCTGCTGAGCTTTTAGCTTCTGAGCTTTATCTTGGAGGGTTCCACGGCGAGCTGAAGTACCAGCTACTTTTGTCGAGTGACCTCGATCTGAAGAGTACCAGCAACTACTGACGCACCTTTCAGAAGCCGGAAGGATGTTAGTTGGCCTGCGCTTGCGTGTTAAAACGGCAACGTAACCAAGTCGATTCCCCCCTCGCCCTGCAGTGAGTCTAAGCTTATTGAGCTCAGCAGCTTAGCAGCTTAGAAGCTTCTCTACATTTTGCCGCTTACGGCGTGGCATAATGTTGTACAGAACTTATGACCGCTCTTCATCAGCAGCTTGGTCAGTGGCTTGGCGTTCGGCCTCCTGAATCGGAACAAGATCTCCTCGACATCATCGAGCGCCAGCTTCCTGCATCTTCCATCAATCGCCTGCTCACCCTTGGCGTTACGCGATCCGAGGTGGATGCACTGGTGATTCCTCTCCGCACGTTGCAGCACCGTCGCTCGCGGAGGGAAAAGCTCACTGTGGAGGAGTCGGATCGCTTGCTCCGCCTTATGCGCATTCTCTCCCAAACTGAAACCCTCTATGGATCGCGCGAACGAGCACTAAAGTGGCTGCGTCGGCCGAATCCGCGGTTGGGCAACCGCTCACCTTTCGAGTTGCTGAAGACTGATGCGGGCAGCCGCATTGTCGAAGAACTGCTCGTGCAAATCGACGAAGGTATGTTTGTCTGATCCAACTCTGGCGAATCAGCAAGCACAAAGAGTTAAGCGGGACAGGCGGTTTGCGCGCTCCCGGCCGCTGGCATAATGCCGGCTCACCAATCGTCTATCTGGCCGAGACTCCGGCCGGAGCTCTGCTCGAAGCCTGCGTGCACACGAGCGCTAACGATTTTCCACCCAAGTACACATTGCTATCGGTCCGCGTCGATGATCAGATCCGCACCGAGATTTTTGACGGCAAGGCACTGCGCAAGGACTGGATCGATCACTTGGACGCGACGCGAGAGATTGGTTCTGAATGGCTAAGATCCCAGCGTTCGGCTTTGCTGCTGGTGCCTAGCGCACTCGTACCCGCGACATCGAATGTTCTGCTCAATCCGCTGCATCCGGACGCGGCGCGAATACGGATTGATTCCGCTTATGAGTATCCGTTTGATGTAAGGATCAAGAAATAGCTGCCGAGCTATCTTCCCGGGCCGACATTCTCATCTGAATTCGGATCCCAGGTGAGTTCCACTCCGGAACCTTCTTTTACTTTCCCGGTGAAGCCTGTGGCTTCCTCTGGTGGGAGTCCTGCCATCTCGCGCTTGCGGTTCTTGATTTCGCGCAGCTCGCGCAGGATTTCGGCTTCGCGCTTAATGTATTCGTCTTCGGTGATCGTGCCTTCCTCTAGTTCCACCTGAAGATGGAGCAGTTGCTCCTTGATAGGGGCATCGTCGGTGTACTGTTCTTCGGCAACCTTAGCTAGCGTCCGCAGAATGGCCTTGAAGCCGGTAATCGGGAGCGCGAGGAGATCATCGAGTAAGAGCATGGTGTCTTTAGGAATCGGAATCGGGCGAAGTCATGGCCAAACACTCGGGCGAGCGCGGCAGCTCCAACGTTAACTCAGTTTTCGGGCTTACTTCGCCCGATCACCCGATTGTTTTTAGTTTGAGGTTCCTCTCTCCAATTTCAATCGTATATTCACGAAGTTATATGGTGGCCAGGGACCGGTGTACTTGAAGTTGAGGCGGTCGCCAAATTTTTGTGCGACTGCGTTCACCGCGGCGTCAAACTGTGTTTCCTTGTCTTTCTGGATGAGGAAGGCGGCGTTCATAATCATCTTGTCGCCGATGACCTTATTGTCGCGCGAGGCCACGCACACGGTTCGCAGCCCGTCGTAAATTTCTCGCACCACTTCCGCTGCGCGTTCAGACAGGGCCTTATCAATCATTCGTCCGAGCTGCATGCGGGCGAAGTACGTAGACTGCAGATGTTTGCGTGTGAGTTCGTGCTGGAAGCGATGAATCTCCTCGTTTTCGCGCTTTAACTCCTCCACGATGCGATCGCGGTCCCACGTAACCTTGAGGCCAAACTCCAGCTTGTTAGCCATCTGCTTGAGCACGTCTTTGAGTGACGGATAGATACTCTTGAGCACTTCGCGGATGTCGTCATCGGTGCGGAAGACTGTGCCGAAGCTCATGGGAATGATGGTGTTCGACTTCATCACGGTCTCGATCACATGCTCGTGCGCGAGCGCATTCTCACGCGTAGGATCGAAAATGAAGACGGGCGTTTTGCTCACCACGGCTGCGACGTCGCCATGATGAACCGAGTACACGCTCTCGCCCATTCCGCCAATGCCGATTCTGCCGAAGCCCACGTTGTCGCGCGCTTCGATCACACCATACACGTAGCGGCCCTCCTGCGACTGGGGCTGGCCGTTAGATTGCCCGACTGCCGGAGCGTCGACCGGTTCCAGGCTGTGTACTTCCTTCCTCGCCGCTTCCTTTTTCGGTCGCGCCGCCGGAGTCGCTTTCTTCTTGGTTTTCGAGGGGCTCATACTCTTCTCTCAAAAGTTTATCGATCGTAGTAAAAAACTCTTCAATGTCGATGGGTTTGTACAGAATGGCGATGCCATCTTGACGCGCCTGCTCAGCAGTATCCTTGCTGGCGTATCCGGTAAGAATGGCGGCCTTTGTACTTGCCTTTTTCTTACGTCCGTAGTCGATGACTTCAAACCCAGTATGCTCCTGCTCCAGGGAATAGTCGCAGAGCAGCAAATCGAAATCGCGACGATTCAACGCCTGGATTGCTTCTACAGAAGAGATCGCGGTCTCGACGTCGTATCCTTTTCGTGACAGGATCAGACCGTAAGTGGTGAGCACTGCACGCTCATCGTCCACTACGAGAATCGAGAATTTGTTGTCGGCCGACATTTCGAAACAAAATCCTTTTCACCACGGAGACACGGAGGCACGGAGAAAAACTTTGGCGTCGTTCTATCTAGTGACACAATATGGTGCTAACGACCAGTTTCGGCGAAGAATCCATACAAACCCACATGCCTTTCTCCGTGCCTCTGTGTCTCCGTGGTGAACCGGGCTGTTACCTGACTGCAGGCAATTCGATCTTGAAGACTGTGCCTTTGCCTACCTTACTCTTTACTGAAATCTTGCCGCCGTGGTTGCCAATGATGCCACGGACAATCCACAATCCAAGTCCGGTGCCTTTCTCGCCCTTTGTTGTCACGAAAGGCTCAAAGATGGTTTTCCGCAACTCTCGGGAAATTCCGCTTCCGGTATCCGCAACCAAAAGGCGAATGCTTCCGAGCGGGTATTCCTTGCTATGACGCACATGACGCGAGCGAACCAGCAGCCGGCCGCCGTCGGCCATGCTGTCTTTGGCATTGATTACCAGGTTCGAAAGCACCTGGCGCAACTGGTCGGCAGCCACTACTGCATCCGGTAAGTCGCGCAGCGTTGTTTTCACTTCGATATTGCTGCGCTGTAACTGTCGATTCAGCAGCAAAATCGTGTCTTCGACCAGCAGGTTGATGTTAACCGGTTTTACCTGTTCGTTGTTTCGATAGAGGCCGAGCATCTGCCGCACAATACGGGCCACGCGCTCGGTTTCGGACTTTAGGATGTCGTAAACCGGCTGGGCGTCGGGTCTCACCGAGTCTGCCAGAAGATAGATTGCGTTCTTGATCGCCTCCATCGGGTTATTCACTTCATGAGCGATGGTGGCCGCAAGGCGCCCTGCGGCGGCAAACTTTTCTATCTCCAGCATGCGACGCTCGACTTTTAACTGCTCCACCCGCCGCAGGGCCGTTAGATCACGCAGGACGGTCACGGTGAAAGCCACCTGTCCACGCTCGTCGTAGATTTTGCCGGAGCGCGTGTCGTACTCGATCTCCTGCTTCGTATTGGGATCGGTCAACTTGAGGATGCCACTCTCTTTATCAGCGAAGCCAAAGGTGAATGCCGTGACATATGCGTCAAGTTGCGCCTGGTTTTTGACGCGAATCGTATCGGACAAGGTTTCCTTCTCGCCAATACCGAACAGGTTCTGTGCGAGAGGATCCAGCAGCACAACTTTTGCCGACCCATCGCACACCACGATGGGATCGCCAACGCTTTCGATGATCACGTTCAGGCGGTCGCGATCCTGACGGACCAGCTCTTCTGCGGCGGTCAGCTTTTCGTAGTTGGTACGGAGCTCCTGGTCGGCCCGGCGCAGGTCGGTGACGTCGCGCATTACGGTCACCATTCCCAGCGGCATGCCGTCGCGTGTAAACGTAGGAGTGCAGACGGCCTCAAAGAGCATTTCTTCGCCCTCGAAGGCATCGATCAGGGTTAAGTCGCGCGAGGCCTCCACTCCCGAAACAGCCACGGAAGATAAGGCTGCGGAGAAGAGCAGGTTATTCATCTCCACGGCGCGCGCCAGCCCTTCAGTGAGGCCTTCCGCGACCGTACTATCGGGAACCTTGAAGAAGCGTTCTGCGGCCCGATTCTGAACGATTACCCGGTAATGATTGTCGGTGAGGATAACCGGATCGCTCATCGATTGCATGACGGTCTGCAGCTGGGCGATGGTCACGTCCATGTCCGTCATGCGGTTGTAGTAGTGCTCAACCTTGAATAAACGCGAGAGATAGCGGTTGGCCATCTCGATCAGGTTGCTAAGCGAGATAAGTTCGGGTGTCGCTTTGGAGGGGAGTTCTACGGCAACCAATGCCGCATAGGCGCGCATGTTGCAGGTCCCGCATACCTGGCTCTCCAGGCTCATCTTGCGGCGACGCATGTTGTTATCGACCGCCAGGCACTCGGCGCGTCGCTCACGCTCCGCCTCCCAGCAGACGCTGGTGTTGCTGTACAGGATGGGATGGCAGTAAAGCGAACGGTGGTGCAGGGAGGAGTCCCTTATCACGCTGGGACGCTGCGAATGCAGCACGTCTACAACAGGGTTTTCGGCGGCGAAAAGCGAACTGCGAAACCGATCGAGGTAATTCTTGGAGCAATTCAGCGAGGCCGAGGGGAGAACCTCACCGGTCTCAAAATCCACGGCAACGATAAACGTGCGCTGAAAGCCGAGGCTAACGATCTCCTCCAGCAGGATCGGGTAAACCTCTTCGGACCGCTCAGCCTGCAACAGGCGTAACGCCGCTGGAGCGCCACGCGAAGTAACGCGCAACCGTCGTTTGACCGGCTCTGGCTTCTGCAGACGAAGTTCAGGCGTTGCCATGAGGACCCCTGTGGGCGTGTAGGCTTACCGCCGACCTCCGCCCTTCTTGGGCCTGCGAGGTCGCGGAGCCGGTACGAGGTCCTCACCCTCTTCCTCTTCCTCGCCAAATCCGCCTTGATCACCACCAGACAGCTTTGGACGGCTAATGGTGGGCATCAGTCCAACTGCGTCGGCGTACCGCAGGTAGGTCTCGATGGACGCGACCACAACGCGCGCCTCCACGGTGATGAGATCAATGCCGACCAGGGAGATACGCACCCACGCGTCTATGACCATGCCTTTGTCGAGAATGCGATCAAGAACATCAATCAGGCTTG
>Ga0307471_100002418_pt1 | contig 10748 bp, 22 predicted proteins | sample atmos_gasesAM3C__2_FD_204566 | JGI IMG/M metagenome (GOLD analysis project Ga0307471, IMG submission 204566) | Hardwood forest soil microbial communities from Morgan-Monroe State Forest, Indiana, United States - atmos_gasesAM3C_515 | ecosystem: Environmental > Terrestrial > Soil > Temperate... | reverse complement strand
AGGTACGACGTGCTCAATCCAGGCATTCATACCTCCGTCATCGAAACGCGGCTAGAGCCCTACGTCATAGCGTATAAACGCCGTGAGGGGACCGAGATAGAGCAGTTGGACGCCGTCCTCCACGAGTCCTGCTATACCCGGCTCTTCCAGAAGGGACCGCCATGATCACGTACCCCCTCGCGGTGGCCCTTCGCGACGAGAAAGAGCTGACGCTCTTGCGCGATGCGCTGATCGTGGCACGCGATGGTCTCGTCCGCGAATGGAACACGTGGATGAGCTACGACAAGGGCAGAGCCGCTCAGATCAAGGATGAGATCCAGCGCGTAGAGGCAGAGCCGACCGACGCAGATATCGAATCCGCGCTGGCGGAGCATAACGACATTTTCGGTCGAATCTGCGTTGTGTGTTCCGGACCTGTCAAAGCGCTATCCGCGCGAATTTCGCATCGCGCTTATGGCAACGTCAAAAAGTGGCAGATCGATTCAGTTGTCTATGAAGACTTTATCGAGCTGAGCTTTCGGCCATCAAGCGGCGAAACCGCGTTCATGTCGCGGCTCGGAAAAGCCCATCCGGGCTGCTTCTGGCGGCTATTCCCGTACGCGAAGGTGTCGTCATGAAGCCGCGCTATCGCACGACGTTCGTCATCGACACCGAGCAAAAGCCCGACGGCTGGGATCTCCAGAACTACTACTGGGCCGTCGAGAATGATGAAGCGAAGGTCGTGTCAGCACAGACCGATCGGCTCGTAAGGGGGTTGCTGAGCGCAGTTCGGGTTCGCACTCTCGTCAATCGGTCCCCAAAGCGCAAAACTCTCGTCACGCAGGGGCGCTGGGACGAGATCTTTGAGCAGCGCTGCAATGAGTTAGAAGACATGCCCGGCGGCCGGCAGGGCGCCAATCCCGACATGAGCGAGTTCATCGTGGAAGGGGACGAGGACGAATGAAGCTCTCCGCGATCCTCCTATCCAAGTACGAGCTGAATCCCGGCGATCGCGTACGGATCAAGGGCGAGAGGGCAATCCTGCGCGTCGTGCGCGTGATGGACGAGACCTGGATCGCCGTCGAGGGCGGGCCCTATACCGGGCACGCGATCACACGCTGTGCGCTCGAGAAGGTGGAGGGCTAGATGACCAGAAAGATCATCTTCGTAGAAACCACATGCCCACGCTGTGGCGGGCCTCTACAAGGCGGCCATGCCGCCGTTCCTGAGGGTGACAAACCTCCTGAAGGGTGGACAAAACAAGGTAGCTGGGTCTCGGATACCAAAACAAAACGCGTTCTGAGCCGTTGGTACTGGGCTGATTACTCGTGCCCCTGTGGCTTCAAAATGGACGTGAAAGACGCACCGACCAGTTGCAGCTACTGCAAAGCACCGCTCCACAAAGATCACCCCATCGAGAGCCACGCTGCGAAGTGCCACGAAGGGCGCATTCTGCGATTGGAGCACGCCATCCTGGAGAAAGCATGAGCCAGATCAACTATCTCGATGAATGGCAGGTCCTGAGCGACGATGAGACCGACAGATCTCATGTGCGAGCCGCAGCTTTCGCGGCTCGTCGCGTTCTAAAGTATCTGCGCGACGTGGCGAACTCTCCTTTCGCATCTCCGGAGAACCGCAACGCCAATAAGCACATCGAATCGCTCTGTTATCTAACCGGATTCAGCGAGCCGGACATCAAAGATCTTCTCCGCGCGATGAATGCAGCGTCGATGATCGGAGACGGAGGCATCACACACAAAGGTCGCGTCATCGTGCGTCTGTTGACGCTGCTCGGAGATCTGCCATGAAGTGCCCGAAGTGTGGCAAGGAATTGGGCTCGCCCAAGTCATATTTTCCAATCGGAGAAAGACCGCTGGTAGGCAACATGTCCTACCGCGACTCACGTCGCACGAGATCACGAGAATCCGTAGCGGTCGGGTCAAAGATGCGAGGTGCGAAGTGATCACGCTTCGCCCAAACAACGGTGGCTGCCACTGTGGCGTCGAGTCAACCATGACGTCTCTCAGCGAGAAACTTTTTCGAATCGAGACGAAGACGCCCAAGCCTCGCTGGCGCAAAGAGATGATTGGCCGCGCACGCGTGCTCGTCTGCGTTTGGTGCGGCTCCACATTTTTTCGATCGCAGCGCGACGCAGATCTCTACGGGAGAGGAGCGTGATGCTCGAGTTTCTCACCGCACCGCTGGATCTCACCGGACACTCCACCCGCGACGCAGGACACAAGATCAGCTTCCACCCGTCGGACATCGTCGCCGTCGCGGAGTTCCCACATCCCAGCTATCCGAACTGGTCCGTCATCTATACCCGCGGGCGCGAGTTCACGATCGTGGAAGCCTATTCGCAGGTCGTCAAGAAAGTGGGGCAGGCGAAAACACCGTCGGAGTCTCGTCCGAATGAATGCACGTCGGTCTGCATGGGTAATCGATGTGCTTTGCCGACAGGGCACGAAGGCCCCCATCGACTCGGTGACCATCAATGGAGCACGCAGATCGAATGAAAACCCCCGGCGTCAAGCGCGTCAAGCTCGTCTATCGCACGCGCGAAAAGGGCGGAGGCGGCTACGGCGTGGCGAGCGTCGATAGCGGCTGGCAATGTCCGGCCTGCAACACCGTGACCGTGACCGTTTTCAATTGCCCGAGATTCTGTCCGTACTGTCATTCCCCGATGGACGTTCCAAAGAGCCGAGCATGAGACGAACACCCACAATCTCCGCGCGATCCGTCCGCCGAGCGTCACCCGTCCTACACACGCGAGCCGGAACTCCGAACGACAGCCGTGTTCCATACGCGGGCCATACATCATGCGATTCCCAAGTAGGGCAGGCGAGCCGTTTTGCGCACGACACCCCAATAAGCCACGCGAGCCGTAAGAACGGCGTCACCCGGCAGCCAAACGCGAGCCAGGAGTGCGACGACACCCGAGACACAGTCGCGAGCCATCATACTCACGTTATCCGAGGTCATCACGCGCGCCAGGTCCCAGACAGCTCCCGAAGTAAACACGCGCGCCATGCCCACCGCAATGCCCAAGACACAAACGCGAGCCATGGGACCAGCGTCATCCCGGAGCGCGCCGCGAGCCCTAAGTCACGCGACATCCCGAGTCAGAACGCGAGCCATGGCGCAGTCGTCCACCAACTTCCAAACGCGAGCCAGACCTGCCACGACATCCATCGTCGTTACGCGAGCCAGTAGCATTGCGATACCCGAACGGCGAACGCGAGCCGTCGTATTCGCGACCCCCACACACGCAGCGCGCGCCATACTGGACGCAACGTCCATAATGCCCATGCGAGCCATGGTACATGCATCATCCGATAGTTTGACGCGAGCCATAGCGCACACGACGCCCGCACCCAGTGCGCGAGCCGTTGACATCGCGCCAACCGTTAACGTAACGCGAGCCGGGCGAGTGGCGTCATCCGTACACGACACGCGGGCCGGAATCTTCACGACGCCCGAAAGTGAAACGCGGGCCATTCCCAACGCTTCATCCATAACGAAGGCGCGAGTCACGAATGAAACGTCAACCAAAGGATGCGCGCGAGCCGCATTCGATACTGCAACCATAGGAGGCACGCGAGTCCGCAGACCCAGCTTCACCCGAAGTGCGCACGCGAGCCGAGGGTTCAGCGTCAACCGCAACGTCTACGCGAGCCGCGCCTCTGACGTCGCCCAGATGATTTACGCGAGCCGTAGAAAACGCGACTTCCTAAACCAAGATGCGAGCCACGACACCCGCGATATCCATAAGGCCCTAGCGAGCCGCCGCCAAGACGGCACCCGTAGCCCGTACGCGAGCCGTAGGAACGACGACACCCGTGAATTCCGTGCGAGCCATAGCATCAGCGACAACCGTGAACTAAACGCGACCTTAAAGGAGACCCCATGAACAAGATCGTGCTTTGCGCGTTCCTGCTCTCTGCCTGTGGTTCCGACGCTGGGACCCAGTGCGTCAAGGGACTCCCGGTGCTCTGTCAGTTTCAACACGCGCCCGAGGCGGGTGATCCGCCACCCGACGGCGCGGAAGCCGACGCCCTCGCCACCGACGCAGGAACGGCTGATTCGTCTCAGGTGATGCCCGATTCGTCTCTCGGGAACCCGGATTCGTCTCTCGGAAACCCAGATTCGTCGCAACCGGACGCGACGGCCACCTGCGACCCCGTCGCGAACACGGGCTGCTCTGGCGGAGCCGGCTGCTATGTGACGGGCGTGAGCATCCACGCGGCCTCGGACCGAACAGCCTGTGTAAACCCGCCCGGTACGGCCGCAATCGGCGCATTCTGCGATACCGTAACCGCTTGTGCGCCGAGACTAACTTGCGCGAACGACAACTACGCTTGCCAGCTCGTCTGTCGCTTGGGCGACCCGAACAGTTGCATAAGCTTGCCGGGTAAAGTCTGCACACCGATGCAGGCCGAAGGCGGCGGGTTCACGATGATCTATGGAGTGTGTCAGTGAGCGGCGCAAAGGTGTTTGCCATCTTCCATCTCCACGTCACCGAGATGGACGATGCAGTCATCGTGGAGACAAAGCAAGGCAGGGGCGCGCACGAGGTCACATACGTGCACTCGGTCGGCCCGACGCTGCCCGAGGCGCTGCGAAGTTTGGCTCTGATGCTGGAGCAAACCCACGACATGGCACCGCTGCCGCTGCGCGCGTTCACGCTGCGGAAAAGGAAGGCGCCGCGATGATTCGACCTGTCACAACGGCAGATCTGATCATATGCCCGAAGTGCCACGGGCCCATGAACCATCCGCAAACCAAAAACAAAGACGGATTCAACGAATACAAGTTTGATCGACTCGAATGCATGTACGGCAGCACGATCCCGGCATGTCATTATCAGGTTCTGCGACCCGCCGAAACATACCCGTTCGTGATGTGTGAACAATGTCGCGCGCCGGGTTGCCTCGACGTTCAGACGCACGCGCCAGGCTGCCCCGTCGGAACGGGGCGTGAGATCCAACGTGAGACGCTAGAAGCGCTGCGTGCGATCGCGCAGAAACCGCCGCTACTCGACGACTGGCTGAAACAAGAGATCCGCTGGCTCGCTAACAAAGTCTTGCCTCTGAGCCCACTCAGCGACCAGATCCGCATCCAAGCGGTGATCGACCGCGTGAAGGAATACAAATGAAGCTACATCTGGGGGAGAAACTAGCGTTACCCGTCGATTTCGTGACGGCGGCCTGTGTCGTATACGGCGGCCGCGGCAGCGGTAAGACGACCTTCGGTACCGTCGTCGCGGAGGAACTGTACCGCGCTGGGCAACGCTTCTGTGCCATCGACCTGAAGGGTGACTATTGGGGCTTCAAATCGAGTGCCGACGGGAAGAGCGAAGGGCTGCCCGTGCTCATCTTCGGCGGCGACCATGCGGACCTCCCGCTCGAGGAGAACGCCGGAGAGTTCCTAGGCGGCGTTGTCGCCGAGTTGGAGCAACCGTGCGTGCTCGATCTCGAGCATCTCTCCAAGGGCAAGCAGATCCGGTTCTTGGGATCGTTCCTGACCGCGCTCTATCACAAGAACCGCGCCCCGCTCATGCTCATCATGGACGAGGCCCATCGATACGCGCCGCAGAAGCCGATGAATCCGGAGCACGCGATCTGCCTCGGCGCGAGCGAGGACATCGTGCGCCTGGGGCGCAAGCACGGGCTCGGGGCGATCATCGTCGCGCAGCGCGGTGCTGGTCTCAACAAAGAGGTCTCGGAGTTGTGTGAAGTGCTGATCGCCTTCCGTACACCCGGGCCCATCGACCAGGAGCGCATCCGCTCGTGGCTCGGCGCGAATGCGACTCGCGAACAGGGTCAACAGGTCGAGGAGATGATCGACGGCCTCGCGCACATGCCGACAGGCACCGCGGTCATCGCGAGCGCGAATCCGGACCTCGCGAAGATTCTCACCACCGCGAAGATCCGCGACCGAGAAACCTTCGATAGCTCGGCCACGCCCCGCGTCGGTCAACGCAAGCGGGAGCCGAAGATCCTGGCCAAGCCCGAGCTGGAAGCCATCAAGACCAAGATGGCCGACGCGATCGCGCGCAAGGAATCCGAGGACCCGAAGAAACTGCGGGCTCGGATCGCGCAGCTCGAGCTGGAGCTGAAAAAGAAGGCCCCGACGGAGCAGGTCGTCAAGACGGAGATCAAAGAGATCGAGAAGCCGATTCTGGGAGAGAAGATGGTTGCGCGGCTCGAGAAGACGATTACGCAGCTCACGGACGCGAGCAACGCCGTTTCAGCCGCGTCGAACAATATCCTCACCGAGCTGCGGAAATTTACTGAGCGCCCATACATCTCGTCCACCACGGCGCTCGGATACGTGAGTTCGCCGCACGCTTATGTCGATCCGAAGCGCGGATCGGATAGCAATCCCGGCACCAAGACGGCGCCTACGGCAACGGTGTTAGGCGCAGCGACCGCACTCATGCGGCGCAATGGTGGTAGCCGTAAAGTCATCCATCTCTCGCCCGGACAACACCACCTCGTCAAAGACGCCTCACTCGGAATCACGAACACGGAGATCAAAAGCGAACCTCGTCTTCGACGAGGAGCGCGTGACATGCTCGCGGCGCTCGCTGCGCGCCATCCGACGATGCTTACGCGACAGCAGATCGCGACGCTCGCGGGGATGTCGGCGGGGAGCGGAACCTTTTCGACCTATCTCGGCGAGCTACAACGCGCGGGGTTCATCTCACGCGACCATGGTGGCGACTTCTTCATGACGCCTGTCGGCCTTGATTTCATCGGCCCTGTCGCCTCGCCGCGGCCGCACGAAGAGCTGGTCGCGATGTGGCTGCCCAAGTTCCGCGCGGGCGCGAGAGAGATGCTCCAAGCATTGATCCGCGCGTACCCGGAAGGGTTGCCACGCGACGTTCTGGCGGAATCCGCCGGCATGTCCGCGGCCAGTGGCACGTTCTCCACGTACCTCGGCGAGTTGGTGCGCGCGGGCGTAGCCGAGAAGCGCGGCGGTCTCATCGTCGCGGGGGAGGCGCTCTATGCCTGATTGCACCCATGGTGAGGCCGATTGGGATAGCGGCCCGTTCTGCACGAAATGCCGCGAGCGCGATGAGACCGAGTGGGCGGCTGCTCGGGAGGTTGTGGCCCTAGTTAAGGAGTGGCGGGACGCTGGCTGGACCATGCCGTTCTCGGTGGTCTGTGCCATAGAGCAGTATGACGCCGTGAGAAAGGAGTAGGGGATGAGCCACAAAGTGGTCTGCGCAAACTGCTCCACCGTCGGTGAGATGAGCGAGAGCTGGCGCCGATTCCGCGCAAAGGCGTCTATCGATGAGCCACCGGAAGAATGTTAACCGCCCCGACGTGCTCGCGCGACGGCCTCAGCCACGCCTTCGCCGCGAGCGCCACGATCATAGCGCGACTAGCGGTCTCGGCCACAGGCTCGCAACCACTCTTCAGCCACGATCAATCTATCTTGATTGAAAAGAATGTTAGTCATCAGTTCTTCCAAAGTCTTCGAGGCTTTGTTGGAATTACACTTGAAACACGCGGGCAGACAGTTGCTTACCGTTGTTCCACCGCCGAGCTGAATTGGCGTCGCGTGTTCGACCACGTACCAAACGGACTTTTGGCAATAGGCGCAGAGCCCGTTGAAATGTTCGACCGTACGAGCCCACTGAGCTTTTGTGAGCGTTGCCGGCAAACGCGCCGCCCGTGCACGTGCCAGCGCCGATCGGATGCCTCTCAACGTGAGTCGCCGCTGCTCTCGCTTCTGCTCTCTCTCGAGACAGTCAACACACAAACGGCCAGTGAAGCCCGGCAAATTGTGCTCCTGAAGATCTCTAAGTTTGAAAGTTTCGCCGCACATGCACACGACCTCGGTATCAAAAAAATCTACAGCCATCGAAGCATGAAGTGCGGTGAGCGCGTCATGTACAGCGCGCTCATCTACTTGCGCCATCGCACGACAAGCGATCACGACCTCTTCAACCGTCGAATGTTCGAGGGCGGGCCAGAGGACAGGTGGAACGCCGTATCGCGTCAGGACCTCGCAGCGCTGTCTTTCATATGCAGGTTTGTCCGGCTTCGCGATCAGCATCCATTGGTTCACGTTCTACCTCTTTCCCCGCAGCTCTGCGATCGCGTCCGCCACACGCTCGCCACGAGCACCGCGATCGTAACGACGCGTGGTCTTGCTGTCCTCGTGATGTGCCGCAGCTTGGATTTCTCGCTCATTCAGGCCGAGGTCGTAAGCGCTCGTGATAAACGCTGCGCGGAACCAATGGGGCGACACCCCTTCGGCGCCCGCCTGAGCTGCACGTGTTGTGACAAGCTTGTTGATCGTAGTCAGATTGATCGAGCGGCCACTCCGACCAGGAAAGAGATGCGGCGACTCCGGAGCAACGGTCAGCCATGCACGTACGGCCTGCGCCGTCGATTCAGGCAAATCAACATCGACCTGCCGACCGCCCTTGATGAAGACACTAGCAAAAAGCCTCCCATCAATGACACGCAACGATCGTCGTGTGATCGACCCGACCGACGACCGACGCAAGCCGCGATCGTACAGAAGATGCAGAATCGCCGCGTCGCGCAACCCGCGCGGCCGATTGGGGTCTTGCTCCGCGTTCCGAATCATCACCTCCGCGATCTCCGCAGCGACAGCCGGTGTCTTGCCGATATTCGGCACAACCGGCCAGTCGAGCACCTTTGGGTTGAACGGATTGCCCCGCGCGCCACCCCGCGCGAACATCACACCGTAGATGTGCGAGAGAGCTGCAAGGACTCGCTGCGCGCTGGCCGGCATCATGCTGGCCTTCAAATGCTCCCGAAAGGCCGTGGTGGCCTCGAGCGTCGGCGCCATCGGAGGGATACCAAACACATTGCAGAACTCCGCCCATCGTCGAAAGTCGGCGCGATAGGCGTCCCGCGTGTTCTTGGATCCCTTTGCGTTGATCAACGCGTCAACGGCGCTCTGAAACGGGTCGCCGTCGGTTCGTGCGAGCGTGGTCGTGCGATTCATCCGAGAGAAAGTAACAGACCTTATGTTGACTTGACAAATATTATCATATCACACTATAGTATATTTCAATCGAAATGAGCCAACGCCCTTTTTTTACGGCCAAAGAAGCTCGATCGCTGGTTCGCCGGCTTTCGCAGCAGCGGCAGATTCGCGGGGCCGGCGCACAGGCGTGCTGGCTGTGGACGGGCCCCGTGATCTCACCCGGACTCGCGGACGAATATGGCGTCATCAGCGTGCGTGGCAGAAGCTTCGCGGTCCATCGCGCGTCATACATGCTCTTCGTCGGCCCACTGATCAGGGCCCACTATGTGGTGGACCACCTGTGCCGATCGACGCGTTGCTTTCGCCCCGGACATCTCCAGCAAGTGACTCAATCGGTAAACGCCCTCCGGGCAAATCGGCGCGCCCGATCGCGCCAAGGCGACTCCGCCGCGACACAAGCGTTGCTTGACGAGGGCATTTTGAACGGCTTTGATCCGACCACGATTCACATTGAGTTGGATCTCGCGCACGTCCTAACGAAGGAGTGTGGCTTCATGAAGGCCGAATGGCCGTGGCCGAAAAATGCGCGCGGACCTGCGGCGCCGACAATCGTGCGGCACGAATCCGGTATCTTTCTCGTCGCACCAAACGGCACACCGAATCAATTTATCGTCGAGTGCAAGCTGTGCGACGTCACACTTGTCGCAACCGAGGCATGGCCGGATTTGATCATTCAGTACCACGCGCGCCATCACCATCCATTCGCGACGCGCGGGCTTAAATCGTGACGCGCTATGACCGCGGGCGCCGCGGCACTGGGGTCGCTGCGGCCGTCGCGGCACGACGTAACGATCGGAGCAAACGATGACCGAAGTCGTTCCATGCGTGAAACACACTTGGTACTTGAAACAGCCTTCGTGCCCGTGGTGTCGGATCGAAACGCTCGAAGCGGAACGCAAACGCTCGAAGCGGAACGCAACGCGCTCATCACCGACGCGAACCATTGCGCGGCAGACGGCGGTGCAGCAAGAAGCGGCTCACGACCAAAAATTGAAAGAGTTGCGAGCTGCGGCGGAACCGCTGTTGATGCGTCAGGAACTCCAATTTGAAGAGCTTCGATATGCTTTTGCTGGAATCCCGATGCCGGAACCCGCGCCCGATCCCACGAAGCTGACGGTCGAGATATTGTCTCGCTTACTCGCCGCGACCCGTACGCTCGGCAGAGCGATCGAAGCCACAGCCGCGGAGATGCGCAACCCCTCTCCAGCCTTTCATTTCGTGAAGGAGGCATTAGCGATTCTCGAAGGAATCGCCCCTCACGGTATCAACGAGGAGCCTAAACGATGAGCTGTCCAACTTGCGGCGAAGTTTGTGTGCTCAGTGACGATCGCTCCGCTGCCGGAGTGCTTTCAAAGAAGATTGAAGAGGAGCGCGCCGAACACAAAAAAGAGCTGGAACGGATGGCGGCGTACTACCAGGGCGAGGAATCGGCTCTACGCGAGCGTCTACAGTTAGAGCACGAGAGGACGAAGGCGCGGCTCGAGCGGTTGCGGGATGCCTGCACGGTGATATTAGATTCGCTCGATGATTACGTACGTCGGTCGATGTACTCCAACCCTGAATGGATCAGCGTCATCAAGGCGATGCGCGCCGCCCTCGCCGAAACAGCACCGCCGAAGGAGAAGCCTTGAACGTGCGGCTCTTGGAACAGAGGGAAAAGTTGGCCATGAAGCGTCTTGGCCGGTGGCTTTGCGAGAGAAACTGGCAGCACCGCGCCAGGACGGTCCGTGTGTTCC
>Ga0307471_100002417_pt1 | contig 10748 bp, 7 predicted proteins | sample atmos_gasesAM3C__2_FD_204566 | JGI IMG/M metagenome (GOLD analysis project Ga0307471, IMG submission 204566) | Hardwood forest soil microbial communities from Morgan-Monroe State Forest, Indiana, United States - atmos_gasesAM3C_515 | ecosystem: Environmental > Terrestrial > Soil > Temperate... | reverse complement strand
GCCTGGGGCGCACGCGCGACGCAGGTTTCGTCCCTCGAGGCGGCGCTAACGGAACTGCGCGGCGCCGCCTACGAGGCAGTCCTCATCGATGACCCGCTGCCTGACGGCGCCGGGCAGGGCCTGCTGCAGCAGCTTCACGCCCGGCGCGAGGTACGGCCACGGGTCGTCCGCATGGTGAGCTTCACGAGCCTGACACCGGTGGCAGCGAGTGCAAACCGCTGGTTCGACGCCGAAGTCACCAAGCCGTTGCGGCTTGCCAAGCTGCACGCCGCCCTCACGGGCTGCCGGACTGCGGGCGATGACACCGTGCGTGTCGCGCGCTTGCAAGCACTGCGGCCGCTCAGCGGGCGCGTCCTGGTGGTCGAGGACCAGGCTCTGAACCGTGAAGTGGCCCAGGGCATGCTGGCCGCGATCGGTGTCGACTCCGACACCGCCGCCGACGGTCGCGAGGCTCTCGAGAAGCTCGCCCACGAGCGCTTCGATGCCGTGCTCATGGATTGCGAGATGCCGGTGATGGACGGAATCGCGGCCACGCGTGCGCTGCGCGAGCGTGAGGCAGGGGTGCCGCGCCTGCCGGTGATTGCGCTCACCGCTGATGGCACGCAGGCGGGACGCAGTGCCTGCCTCGCCGCGGGCATGGACGACTACCTTGCGAAACCGGTCACGCGCGAGGCGCTGCACGCGACGCTCGCACGCTGCCTTTCGGCAGCGGACGTGCCGGCCGAAGTCGTAGCCGCGCCGTTCGGCCGCATGCCGGTGCGTGCGCAGGACCCGCAGGACAGCGCGCAGGATGCCCGCGTTGCGGAGACGCTGCTCGATCACGCCACCCTCGATGCCCTGCGCGCGCTACCGCCGCGCGGCGAGCGCGACATGCTCAGCCACATCACAGAAAGCTATCTTGCCGACTCGCAGCACCTGGTCGCGACCATCGAGCACGCCCTCGGCGCGGGTCAGGCGGCGGAGCTGGCCCGCGCTGCTCACGCCTGGCGCTCCTGCAATGGCCACATCGGCGCGCTCGGCCTGGTGAGCCTGTGCCGCGAGCTCGAGGCCTGCGCGCGCGCGGGCGACTTGCGCAGCGCGCCGATGCTGGTCGCGCGGATTCGCGCCATGTACGCCCGCGTCAGCGACGAATTGCACGCCCAGATCCGGAGATCCGCGTGAGCGCCGTGGGAGCGAGCGTACGAGTGCTGGTCGCCGACGACGACGGGCTGCTGCGCGACATCGCCGCCGCAACCCTCGAGGCCGCGGGCTTCATCGTCGAGACCGTGCCGACCGGCGATGCTGCCCTGGCCGCTTGCGCGCGGCACATGCCCGATATTGTGCTGCTCGATGTCGAGATGCCGGACGGTGACGGCTATCAGGCGTGCAGCAACATCCGCACCTTGCCCGGTGGATTCGACGTACCGATCGTGATGGTGACGGGCCTCGACGACCCGACGTCGATCAATCTCGCCTATGACGCTGGCGCCACCGACTTCGTGGTAAAGCCGATCAACTGGGCGCTGCTGGTGCATCGTATCCGCTACGTGCTGCGCGGAGCGCGCACCATCGAGGCGCTGCGTCTCTCGGAGCAGAAGAACGCCGCGCTGCTCAAAGTGATCCCGGACGGCATCTTCCTGCTGGACGCCGCCGGAATGGTCAGCCACTGTTTCTCGCCAGTGGCGGGCCTTCCTACGCCCTCGCACCGCGGGATGTTCCATCTCAGCGAACTCCTCCCCGAGGGCGCGCTGGTGCAGGCGATGCAATGTCTCGATGCAACCCTGCGCGGCGCACCCGCGGCGTTCGAGTTCTCCCTGCAGGGGGAAGGGCCCGCTGGACTGCAGTTCGAGTGCCGCTACTTGCCCAATGCCTGCGGCCAGGTGCTCGCCATCGTGCGCGACATCACCGAGCGCAAGCAGACCGAGGCGCACATCCACCGCCTGGCGTACTTCGATGCGCTCACCGGGCTCCCGAACCGCGAGTGGATCGGCGACTACCTCTCGAACGCGCTCGCCGACGCGGCCCGCTCGGAGAGCCGCATCGCACTGCTGTACATCGACCTGGATCAGTTCAAGCGCATCAACGACACGCTTGGCCACGAGACAGGCGATGCGCTGCTGGGCCAGGTCGCCGGGCGATTGACCGACGCGCTGGCGTACATGGGCGCGAGCGGACGGCTGGCGCGTGTCGGCGGTGATGAGTTCATCGTGGTGCTGAGCGGCAACCCGGCGGCGACGGCTGCGGAGCAGGCAGCGCAGCGCATTCAGGCAGGCCTCGCCGCGCCTTTCCGGCAGGGGAGCTACGAGTTCGTGGTGACGCCGAGCATTGGTATCGCGCTCTTTCCCGAGCATGGCACGGACGCGCAGACGTTGCTGAAGAACGCCGACGGCGCGATGTACGAGGCCAAGGCAAGCGGCCGCAACCAGTTCCGCGTGTTCACCAGCGCCGTCAATGCCCGCGTCACCAAGCGGTTGTCGCTGGAGATGGAGCTACGCCGCGCCTTCGAGAGCGCGCAGCTCGAGGTGTACTACCAGCCGCAGTACGACGCGCGCAGTCTGCGGCTGGCGGGCGCGGAGGCGCTGCTGCGCTGGTTCCACCCCCGGCGCGGCCAGATCCCCACCGGGGACTTCATTGCGGTGGCCGAGGAGACCGGACTGATCGGCGACATCGGCCGTTGGACCCTGCAGCAGGTGTGCCGCGACCTGCAGCAATGGCGCGCTGCCGCCCTGCAGGTCCCGTCGATTGCGCTCAATGTGTCCGGTCGCGATTTCATGCGCCAGGACGTGCTGCTGCGGATCTCACGCGTCGTCGAGGAGGCCCATCTGCCGGCCTCGCTGTTCGAGCTCGAGCTCACCGAAGGGGTGCTGATGCAGGATATCGAGGGCGGACAGCGCTCGCTGCACGCGCTGAAGGAGTTCGGCTTCGCGCTCGCGGTGGATGATTTCGGCACCGGTTACTGCTCGCTGAGCTACCTCAAGCGCTTCCCGCTGGACACCCTCAAGGTCGATCGGGCGTTCGTCAATGGCATCACGGTCGATGAGGAAGACGCCGCCATCGTGCGAGCCATTATCGGCCTCGGGCACAATCTCGGACTGAAGCTCGTTGCGGAGGGCGTGGAAACACCCGGACAGCTGCAGTTCCTGCGGGCCGCAGGCTGCGATTTGATCCAGGGCTTTCTCATGAGCCGTGCGATTCCGGCCGCCGCCTTCGCGGAACTGATCCGAGGCGGCGCTGCAGCGGGCGGCACCTGGGAGACGGTTACACGCGAGGCTGCCGGCGCGGGTTAACCGGGGTTCCCGCGAAACTGCGCGCCTTGCCGACCGTTGCAAGCTCAGCGGTCACGGCAGGCGTAATTTGGTGGGTCGTCCTAGCGCGGCTTGCGGCGCTTGGGCGGGTTGTCGCCCTCGTCGCCGATCTCGTAATCCTCGAAGTCGCTGGTGAGCTCGGCGGTGTGTTTTTCCTCGAGCAGCCGCTCAAGGCGCCGCCAGGCGGGATCCCCCGCCTTCTGTCCGCGGCGCTTGGCAAGATCCAGGTCCTTGATGACCTGATCGAGATCGACGTCGCCATCCTCGATGACGGGCTCGTCGGCCTCTTCGTCCTCAAACTCGTCAGATTCCGGCTTCTCGCTCATGCGGGACGGCAGTCTGCAGGAATTGGACGGCGCGAACTTAAATCAGACACGGCAGGACTGCAATGTCACCCGTGGGGTTTGTGAAATGGTCCCCTTTTGGGCGGTCCCGTGGAGGCTCCCCCCTCAGTGGATCAACTGGTTGATCTCGAAAATCGGCAGCAGCATGGCGAACACGATGCCCATGACGAACAGCCCCATGCACACGATCAGCACCGGGCCGAGCAATCCCACCAGTGCCGCGAGCAACCCGTCGAGCTCGCGTTCCTGGCTGATGGCCGCCCGCTCGAGCATGCTCTCGAGCTGGCCGCTCGATTCGCCGCTCGAGATCAGGTGAATGGTCATGGGCGGAAAGAGCCGGCTCGCCGCCAGTGAGCGGCCGATCGGCGCACCCTCACGCACGCGGGCGGCAGCCTCCGTCACCGCATCGCGCATCGGGAGGTTGTTCACCACCTCGCCCGCAATGCGCAGGGCCTCGAGCACCGGCACGGCGCTCGCCGAGAGAATGCTGAAGGTGCGCGTGAAGCGCGCGGTGTTGAAGCCGCGCGAGAGCTTGCCGACGAGGGGGAGGCGCAGCTGGAAGCGGTGAAAACGGCGGCGGGCGTCGGGGTTGCGCAGCCAGCGCCGGAACACCACGACCGCGAGCACCAGGCCGATCAGCAGGTAGATCCCGTAGGAGCGCAGGAAGCTGCTGGTGGCGATCAACAGCTGGGTCATCAGGGGCAGCTTGGCCTTGCTCGACTCGAACACCGACACCACCTGCGGCACGACGTATACGAGCAGCGCAGATACGATCCCGAAACACAGCACCGTGAGCACGATCGGGTAGAGCATCGCCGCGACGACCTTCTGGCGCAGCGCATCGCGTCCTTCGGTGAAATCCGCCAGACGCTCGAGCACGTTGTCGAGGTGCCCGGCCTGCTCGCCGGCGGCGACCGTGGCACGGTAGATCTCGGGGAAGACCCGCGGAAACTCGGCGAAGCCATCGGCCAGGGTGTGACCTTCCATGACCCGGGCACGCACGCCGAGCACGATGCTCTGCACGCGCGGTTTCTCGGTCTGTTGCGAGACCGCGAGCAGCGACTCCTCGAGCGGGAGGCCGGCACGCACCAGCGTCGCGAGCTGCCGGGTGAACAGCGCCAGGTCCGCCGCCGAGACCCGCCGCATCAGGCTGAAGGAGCGCTGGCGCTTGGCCTCTTTCTGTGCGACCTCGGCGACCGTTACCGGCAGCAGCTGCTGCTCGCGCAGCAACTGCCGGATGTGCCGCGGCGTATCGCCTTCGAGTATGCCCTTGCGCTCCTTACCGGAGGCGTCGAGCGCGGTGTATTCGAACGCGCCCATGGCCTCAGATCGGCGGGCAGTCGCCTGCGGCGCGCAAGTCAGTCAATCCCGTCAGTCCTCGCGCGTGACGCGCAGCACTTCCTCGATGGTGGTCTCGCCGCGCAGCACCCGCGCGCGGCCATCGTCGCGGATCGAGGGAGTGCTGAGACGCGCGTGGCGCTCGACGTCCTGCTCCGATACCCCGTCGTGAATCATGGTGCGCATGGTGTCGTCGACGATGATGAGCTCGTAGATGCCGGAGCGGCCGCGATAGCCGCCGGCCGCGTCCCGCCCGGGACGGTAGAGCGTCGGCGAAGGCTCATCGGGGTGCAGGTTGAGCAGCCGCCGCTCGTACTCGCCCGCCTGGAACGGCTGCTTGGTCTCGGGATTGAGCACGCGCACCAGCCGCTGCGCGAGCACGCCGATCAGGCTCGAGGAGAGCAGGAAGGGCTCGATCCCCATGTCGCGCAGGCGGGTGATCGCGCCGGCGGCGGTGTTGGTGTGCAGGGTCGAGAGCACCAGGTGCCCGGTGAGACTCGCCTGCACCGCGATCTGTGCGGTCTCGAGATCGCGGATCTCTCCGATCAGTACCACGTCCGGGTCCTGACGCAGGATCGCGCGCAGGCCGCGCGCGAAGGTCATCTCGACCTTGGTGTTGACCTGGGTCTGGCCGATACCGTCGATGTAGTACTCGATCGGATCTTCCACGGTCATGATGTTCTGCGTGTTGTCGTTCAGGCGCTCGAGCGCGGCGTAGAGCGTGGTGGTCTTGCCGGAGCCGGTCGGCCCGGTGACCAGAATGATGCCGTGCGGCTTGTGGATCAGCTCGTCCATGGCGCCCTGGGTGCGCGGATCCATACCGAGGGAGTTCAGATCGAGTCTGCCGGCCTGCTTATCGAGGATACGCAGCACCACCCGCTCGCCGTGTCCCGAGGGTATGGTCGAGACACGGACGTCGACCGCACGGCCGGCGATCTTCAGGCTGATGCGCCCGTCCTGCGGCAGGCGCTTCTCGGCGATGTCGAGGCGCGACATCACCTTGACGCGCGAGACCACGAGCGGGGCCACTGCGCGGCGCGACTGCAGCACTTCGCGCAGCACCCCATCGACGCGGAAGCGGATCACCAGGCGGTTCTCGAACGGCTCGATGTGGATGTCGGAGGCGTTCTCCTTCACCGCTTGTGTGAGCACGGCGTTGATCAGGCGGATGATCGGCGCATCATCTTCACTGTCGAGCAGATCCGCCTGCTCCGGCAGATCCTGGGCGAGGTGGGCGAGATCGGTCGTGTCATCGAGCCCCTCGACCGCCTGCATGGCGTCCGAGCCCGCCTCATACGCCTGGCGCAGCAGCTCATCGAACTGCGATTCCGGGACGCGCTCGAGCCGCAGTGAGCGGCGCAGGTAGCGCCGCACTTCGGCGAGCGCCTGCGGCGAGGCGGTGTCGCGGTAGATGCACTCGGCGACGCCATCGACGACCCGATGGACCAGCACGCCGTGGCGCTTGGCGAAGGCGAATGACAGGCGCCGGCCGGAGGCGTCATCGGCGCCCGCGGCCTGGGGTTGGGCGGCGTTCATGGCTTGCCTTGTGGTGGCGGGGTGGTGTTGTCGGGCGGCGGCGCGCTGCCGGCCGGGGTGGCCGTGCTGTCCGGCGCCGGAGTGCCCGGCGGAACGATGAGGGCACCGCCGGGCTGCGGCATGGCGGACTTCGACGGCGGGAGCGTCGCGCCCGGAGCGTTGGGCGAGGGTTGCCCGGTGGCGCTGTCGGTACCCGGTGGTGGCGGCGGCGGCAGCGGCGGGAGCTTGCCGGGCGGCGTGCCGGGAAGGAGCGGCGGCAAGTCGCTCGGGGGGTTATGGAAGAGAGGCTTCTGCTGATCCTGCATGTAGTTGTACTTGAGCTCGGTCTCGTATGCCGCCTGGCTGGCATCGCGCACGATCTTCGGTCGGATGAAGATCATGAGGTTCGTCTTGGCGGAGGTCTGAGTACGCGTCTTGAAAAGCAGTCCCAGGATCGGAATGGCGCCGAGGTAGGGCACGCGGGTCTCACCCTTGGTGGTGTCGTCCTCGATCAGCCCGCCGAGGACCACGATGCCGCCGTCCTCGATCAGCACCGTGGTGCTGACCGTGCGCTTGTTGGTCACGAGGTCCACGGCACCCGCCGGCTTCGCACCGAGGCTCGAGCTCTCGATCGAAATCTTCAGCATCACCTGGCTGCCTTCGGCGGAGATGGTCGGTGTGATCTTGAGTATCGTGCCGACCTCCTCGCGCTGAATCGTCTGGAACGGATTCACGGCACCACCGACCACCGCGGTGTTGTTGGCGGTGTACTGGCCGGTGATGAATGGCACCTCCTGCGCCACCTTGAGCTCCGCTTCCTGGTTGTCCATGGTCATCGCCGAGGGCGTGGCGATGATGTTGTTATTGGTATCCGAGCGGATCGCGCGCACCATGGCGGCGAAGTTCAGTCCGCTCGCGGCGATGCGCCCCACGCCGATGGTGGTTCCCTGGAGGAGCGTCGTGGTGACGTTCGCCGGGTTCTGCACTGCGCCGGCCAGGTCCACGATGCTGGTGCCGCCCACGGGGCTCACGAAGGCGCCGGCCGGCACGTTGCTGCCGCTGTTGGAGTACGCGGCCCAGTTGACACCGAGCTCGGCGTCCTTGTTGTAATCGATGTCGGCGATGATCGCCTCGACCAGCACCTGCGGCCGGCGGATGTCGAGCTTGTCGATGATCGCCATCATCGCGCGCATCGTCTTCGCCGGTGCGGTGATGATCAGCGCATTGTTGGTCGGGTCGGCCCAGACCATCGCGTTCTTTTCCGCCGACTGCGCGGCGCTCACCGCCGCGCCCTGCCCGGAAGGTCCCGCGGCCGCAGCCGCGATGCCAGTCATCTGCTCCTTGAGCTTCGGCGCCAGCTTTTCGGCATTGGCGTAGTGCAGATAACGGACGCGCGTGTCGCCGCCCGCCTCGAGCGGTGTGTCGAGGTGGGCGATGAGCGCGCGCAGGCGCAGCCGCTGGTTCTGGTCGCCGCCGATCAGCACGCTGTTGGAACGCTCGTCCGCGACGACCTTGACCGAGGTGCCTTCGGCGGCGGCCGCGCCCTGGTAGAGGGAGTTCACGACGCGCACGATCTCGGCCGCGCTGGCATTCTGCAGCGGCACGATCTCGACGTCCTGGTTTCCCACCTGATCGATGCGCCGGACGATGCGCATCATGCGGCTCACGTTGCTGGCGCGGTCGGTGATGATGAGGATGTTGGAGGCGGGGTAAGCGACCAGGTGCCCGTACTGCGGAATCATCGGCCGCAGGATCGGCACCAGCGCCGGCGCGTTCACGTTGCGGACATCGATCACCTGGGTGACGATCTCATCGGATGTCGCACTGACCCGGTCGGGAAGGTCGATCGCCGGCAGCGTGCGCGCGTTGGTATCGGGCAGGATCTTGACGACGTTGCCGGAGGGCACGGCGATGAAGCCGTACACCTGCAAGATGGAGAGGAACGCCTGGTAGAAGGCGTCCGGCGTCATCGCGGTCGATGACAGCATTGTCACCTGCGCACGGACGCGCGGGTCGATGATGAAGTTCTTGCCGGTAGCGGCGCTCACCGCTTCGGCGATCTGCGTGATGTCCGCGTCCTTGAAGTTCGGGGTGATGCGCTGCGCCTGCTGCGCCGACACGAGCGAGCAACTCAGCACGATCGCGAGCGCGCACACAGCCAAGGAACGAAAACCTGTCACTGAACCCTTCCCCCCGCGAGCGGCCGTTACTGGCCGCGGCCCTCACCGACCGGCTCCGGGCCGCCCGGTGAAGCTGACGCCCGCTCTCCCGCGGGCGTTCCCGGAGCAGACGTGAACGGTACACCGGCACTCCCGCCGGGGCTCATGGCGGCGGCACCCGGAGATTCCTGCGCTGCCAGGCTATCGGCTTCCTGGGCGACCTGTGCAATGTTCAATACCAGATCCTGCGGCTGGCCGTTACGAATGACCGTGACGTGCGCCTCACTGGAGCTACTGAGGGTGTGCAGGATCTGCTCGCCACGGTCACGGTCATCGAGCGGGGTGCCGTTGATGGCGGTCACCTGGTCCCCGGGGCGCAGTCCGAGGCGCATGAAAGCCATGCGGTCGCGCCCCGGGTAGACCCTGAAGCCGTTCATGTGGCCGTGGTCCATGACGGGCTGGGGCCGCATGACGTCGGCAAGCAGGCCGGGCTGCTCGCTGATCATGCGCCGCATGCGCTCGATCGAGCTGTTCTCGCCCTGCAGCACGGCGGAGGAGGGCGGCGGGGCATTACCGGCGTTCAGCTGCCGCGGCAGTGCGAGCGATTCGAGCTGCCCGTCACGGTCGATCACCACGCGATCGCTGTACACGGAGTGCAGTTTCGCCCCTCCCGGCACGTTGTCTCCGACCGCATAGACCTTGGCGGTCTGTGCGGTCGGTCCAAGGATTGCCAGGCCGTTTTGAGGATCATTACCGGCAATGGTTCCGGTAAGCACGAGCGGAATGCTGGTCTGTGGTGCGTTCGCCCCATCCTGCTTCGGTGCGGGGGCGGCTCCGAAGAGGTGCGCATTGGTGATCGCGGCGAGATCGAGCGCATGGGTCGGGGGGGGCGTGCGTGCCGCCGGTGCCGTCGCTCCCCGGCGCCCGGCGCCGGCGAGATCGGTCACGATGAGCGCCGCCTGCACGCCGAGGGCGAGTGCGAGCACCCAGGTGGCGAGACGCGGCCCCTCCTTGAGCAATAGCGCCCGCCAGCGCTCTTGCGCCGGGAAACTCTCGAGCCAGGAAGCGGCGTTCATAGACTTAAGCGCAAGCGATCGATCGGTGCCCTTCGCGTCGCGCAAGCACGGTGCGCCACGCCATAGCCCGCGCAATCATACGGGCCTCGCGCTTGTGCTCTCAAGCGGTTGTTTCTGCAGGAGTAACTGCGGCACATTCTGGCAGGCTTGTGTTGCCGTTTCGCGACCCCTATAAAGACATCCATGCCCGATCTGCATCCGGTCCGCCCCGACAGCGGCGTTCTCGTCGAAGAGGCGAAACCGGAGGTCAAACAGCCGCCTCTCTATCGGGTAGTACTGCTGAATGACGACTACACCCCCATGGAGTTTGTGGTCGATGTGCTCGAAAAGTTCTTTACGATGAACCGTCCGACCGCCACACGCATCATGCTCGAGGTTCACACCAAGGGTAAGGGGGTGTGCGGGGTCTTCACATACGAGATCGCGGAAACTAAGGTGGCACAGGTGACGACCTATGCGCGGGATCATCAGCATCCGCTGATGTGCACCCTCGAGGAAGCCTGAGCCGCAGCAAGCCGGGAGTGACCGGGAACTAACGACACGCGCCGAATGCCCAATTGAAAGGTTCGCTGAAGTGTTATCCAACGAGCTCGAATACTGTCTCAACGACGCGTTCCATCAGGCGCGCGAGGCACGTCACGAGTACCTGACGGTCGAGCACCTGCTGCTCGCGATCCTCGACACGCCCAAGGTGCGCGAGGTGCTGCGTGCCTGCGGGGCCGACCTCGCGAAGTTGAAGCAGGAGCTGCGCGACCACATCGAGCAGTCGACACCGCGCCTCGAGGAGGGCGAGGAGCGCGAGGTGCAGCCGACGCTCGGCTTCCAGCGCGTACTGCAACGGGCCGTGTTCCACGTGCAGTCGAGCGGGAAGAAAGAGGTCGGCGTCCACAACGTGCTGGTGGCGATCTTCAGCGAGAAGCAGAGCCACGCGGTGTTCCTGCTCAACCGCCAGCGCGTGACGCGCCTCGACGTGGTCAACTACATCGCTCACGGGCTCTCGAAGATTGCCGAAGAGAAGACCTCGGAGAAAGA
>Ga0307471_100002416_pt1 | contig 10748 bp, 6 predicted proteins | sample atmos_gasesAM3C__2_FD_204566 | JGI IMG/M metagenome (GOLD analysis project Ga0307471, IMG submission 204566) | Hardwood forest soil microbial communities from Morgan-Monroe State Forest, Indiana, United States - atmos_gasesAM3C_515 | ecosystem: Environmental > Terrestrial > Soil > Temperate... | reverse complement strand
TTGGAGGGAACCACGCCTTGCAGCAGCCGCCGGATCGCCCCCGGAAGCCCCACGTCTACCTGCGTCAGGCGTAACTCCACATTGCCGTTCGAACGTTGTTCCGCCAGGTCGAGGTCGTTCACGCGCACAACTTTTCGTCCGCGCGTGTCGATGATTTGCTGGTCCAGCAGGTCTTTCTGCACCGCCAGCCACGACTCGTTCGGCTGATAAATCTCGAGTGCCTTTTCTCCTACGTTCAGCCTTATCTTTCCATCGGACACCGAAGCCACTTGATTGTGCTTGGCCACCAAAGGCTGAAAGTGGCCGCGCGACAGCAAAAAGTGCGAGATGCGATTGGGGGCCTCCGCAGGCTCGATGAAGAATTCGCGGACGCGCCCCACATAGTTCCCTTGGACGTCATAAGTCTTGACGCCCATCAATTCCGTGGCGTAAAGCTCCATGGATTTTCACCTCCTGCCTTCGCGCCGGGCCAGGCGGCGGGTTGGCCTCGGGAAGCCCCGTCCGGCAACAAAAAACCCGCTCACCGAAGAACCTCGGCGGCGGGCAAGTGCCTGACAGGATTGGACTTACCTTTAGCCGCCGCTGAACCCTCCCCAACCCACCGGTTGTGCCTTTGCCTGGGCCGTGCGCGACTCAATCGGGATTGGCAACCCTTGAATCCGTTCTCGGGCACACAGCTTCCAGAAGCTTTTAGGTTCAGGCTCGAGTTCGTTGCTCGTGCTCATCGAAAGGGTCCACGTAATCGTTCGTGACCGCTTTGGCGGTCTCCCATTGCATTGATAAGCTGCGCTTATGGCAATGTCAAGCGCAGAATGAAGTTTCATCAAATTTTTTTCCAATCCAGCGACTCCGGCAGGCAAGAACCAGACTAGGTAAAAAGCATGTGCACGGGCTCGACACCCTTGCGGCGGCACTCTTCCAGGTACAAAGTGAGGTAGCTCTTCAAGACATAGTCGCCTTTCGAATAGCCCAGCTCCGTGGCGGCCCGGTCAATCGCGCCGCCCGGCCCTTCCAGTTCCACATAGGTCCCGATCGGCGTCTCATCCAGCTCAATCAGCAGCCCCCGCGCCCAGGCCTTCGAAGCCGGAAGTCGGAAGGTGGTTCGGTACTTCTCATAGCGGAACCAACCGGCCAGCCCCAGCCCTTCAAAAATCGTCGCGAGCGTTGCGGCATCTGCGACTTCCATCTCGATCTCATCCCGCAGTTTGTGAGGGCCATCCGCAAACCCCTTTCCGTCCGAAGCTGCCGGCTTCGCGACGGGCCTCTTGAAGGTCAGCAGCACGCGCGGCCGCTGCTTTCTTGGCTTTCCGCCGCCTTCAAGTGTCTCGGTGCGAATCCGGAGCAATTGGCCATGTTTCGCCAACCCTCCCTGCGGGGTGTCGAAAATGACGTTTTCCTCATGTACTCTGCCTGCTCCCGAGAGGGCGGGCTGCGCCCCGAGCTTCTTCAAAAGCCTCCGGAAGGCCTTTCGATCCTCGATCTTTAGCTTGATTTCTCTCTCGTGCGCCACGCTATTTTCCAGGCAACGACTCGCCCGTTACTTTCGTAGGTTGTCGACATCAGCTAGTATAACGAAGGAATCGAATCCTTCTGCCGGGAGCATCGCAACCCCGATATTCCACGACCGCTTTACGACGTGGATGGGCAAAAGAGCCCTGTGAACCCAGACCCCAAGAAAACCTCGGAAGTGATTTCAGAAGATCGCGCCCCGGGTGCGGCTCCCACGCCGCCCCTGGCACGGCGTGAACCCGTCGAGCACATCCTTCACGGCGACCGCCGCGTCGACCATTATGACTGGCTCCGGGCCAAAGGCTCACCGGAAGTCCTTGCTTTTCTCGAGGCCGAGAACGCCTACAGCGACGCCGTTCTGAAGCCCACTCAGGAATTCCAGGAAAAGCTCTATCAAGAGATGCGCGGGCGCATCCTCGAGACCGACCTTTCCGTCCCCTATCGCTTGCGCGGGTATCTCTACTTCACCAAAACGGTCGAAGGCAAGCAGTATCCTTACCATTACCGGCGCCGCGACCCTCTACACGCAACGGTACCCGGCGGAGTCCGCGAAGGCCAACCCGTTCGCGAAGAACTTCTCCTCGACTTGAATCAGCTCGCCGAGGGACACTCCTTTCTCGGACTCGATGCCTTCGAGATCAGCGATGACAGCCATTGGCTGGCGTTTTCAACCGATACGACCGGATTCCGCCAATACACGCTTTACTTGAAGGACCTTCGGACAGGCGAAACGCTTCCCGGGCGCTTCGAGCGAGTCACTACTGTCGCCTGGGCTGCCGATAATCAGACCCTGTTCTATACCGTCGAAGACGAACTCACCAAGCGCTCGTATCGCCTGTATCGACATATCCTCGGCTCAAGCGATCCCGATACGCTCCTCTACGAGGAAAGCGACGAGCGCTTCCACGTTAAAATCGCACGAACACGGAGCGGCGGCTACCTTTTGGCGACCTCGGCCAGTCACACCGCCAGCGAAGTGCGCTTCCTCCGCGCTGCCGATCCGCTCGCGCAATTCCAATTCATCGCGCCTCGCGAGGACAATCACGAGTACTACGCCGACCACCATCCCGGGCCTCTACCCGGCTTTGGCGAAGGGCTTTTCTTCCTTCGCACAAATTCGGGCGGCCGCACGTTTCGCCTCGTCGCTACCCCTGTCAGGCAATCGGCTCCCGAATACTGGCGCGAGTTGATTCCCTGCCGTCCCGAGGTGATGCTGGCCTCCGCCGAAGCCTTCCAAGATCACCTTGTTTTACTCGAGCGCGAAGGGGGCCTTCCCCGCCTGCGCATCGTGGATTTACGCGCGGATAACGAAAACGCTTTGGCCTCCTCGCACCGGATTGAATTCACGGAACCCGCCTACAATGCTTCGCTCGGGGACAATCCTGAATTCGACGTTTCCCACGTGCGCTTCCACTACGATTCCTTTGTCACGCCTCGTTCCGTATTCGACTACGACGTCCGCACCCGCGAGCGGGTCCTTCGCAAGCAGCAACCCGTCCTCGGCGGCTACGACGCTTCGCAGTACCTCAGCGGGCGCCTCGACGCCACCGCCTTAGACGGCACGCGCATCCCGATCTCCCTCGTCTACCGCCGCGACACGCCTCTCGATGGCGCGGCGCCGCTGCTCCTTTACGGCTATGGCAGCTACGGCATTTCCGTGCCCGTGAACTTTAATGCGAATCGCCTAAGCCTCCTGGATCGTGGTGTGATCTATGCCGTTGCACACGTTCGGGGCGGCGGGGAACTCGGCAAACCCTGGCATGACGCCGGGCGCATGAAGCAAAAACAAAACACCTTTACCGACTTCATCGCCGCTGCTGAGCATCTCATCGCCGAGCGCTACACTTCCTCGCAAAAACTCGCCATCCAGGGCGGCAGCGCCGGGGGCCTGCTCATGGGCGCGGTTACGAATCAGCGCCCCGACCTGTTCCGTGTGGTGCTCAGCCAGGTGCCCTTTGTCGATGTCTTGAACACCATGCTAGACGCGGGGCTGCCCCTTACCGTCGGCGAATACGAAGAATGGGGCAATCCGCAAATCTCAGAAGAGTACTTCCGCATCAAACTATACTGTCCGTACACGAATCTCGAACGCAAGGCCTACCCCGCGATGCTTCTAAAAACCGCGCTCAATGACAGCCAAGTGATGTACTGGGAGCCCGCGAAATACGTGGCCAAGCTTCGTTCGTTGAAAACCGACTCGCATCCTTTGCTGCTCAAAATCAACATGGGCGCGGGCCACGGCGGAGCTTCCGGCCGCTACGACTACCTGCGCGAAATCGCTTTGGATTACGCATTTCTGCTCACGCAGTTGGGCATTCGCGACTGAATTCTCGGCAGGCCTTGCTTGAAAACGAGGAAATCTTTTCCGCACTCTTTGTCACAGTTGAGCACTTGCGTTTTTATGCCGATACGCCATCATTAGGGACTCTGTACGGAAGCCTGAGAACTGACACCTGACAACTCCCAAATGACCGAGCCGGCCACACCCCTGATGCAGCAGTATCACGCCATCAAGGCGCGCTACCCCCATGCGCTGCTGCTGTTCCGCCTGGGCGATTTCTATGAGCTATTTTACGAAGACGCCATGATCGCTTCGCGCGAACTCCAAATCACCCTCACCTCCCGCAATCGGGAAAAAGGCCAGCCCATCCCCATGTGCGGCGTTCCCTATCACGCCGCAGAAGGCTATCTCGCCCGATTGATTCGCGCCGGCTTCAAGATCGCCATTTGCGACCAGATGGAACAGCCGGGCCCCGGCAAAAAACTCGTGCGCCGCGAGGTCGTGCGCGTCATCACCCCAGGCACTGCAACCGATCTTGGCGTCCTCGATATTCGCGAAAACAATTTCCTTGCCGCCGTTGCGCCTCACCCGTCCGGCTCACCGCTGGGCCTCGCGTTCGTGGATCTCTCCACCGGCGAATTTCAAGCCACGGAATTTTCCGGGCCGCGCGCGGAGGAAGCCCTGCGCGACGAACTCCAGCTTTTGCGCCCGCGCGAAACCCTGCTCCCGCGTCCCCTGCAGCTGTTCGAAACCGCGAAAACCTCGCTCCTCGAAGGCACCGGCGGCATCGAGTCCCGCCTCGAAGACTGGACCTTCCAGCGCGACTACGGCGAACGCATTCTTCGCGAACAGTTCGGGGTGGCCGAACTCAACGGCTTCGGCCTCGACGCTCATCCGCAGGCCCTTTCCGCTGCCGGAGCCGTCATTCATTACCTGCGCGAAAACGCCGCCCGCGGCGACCGCTCCGGCGAAGCCTGCGAAAGAGCAGACGCTCCTGGCCTGGGGGCCCTCGGCCATCTCGATCGCGTCCGTTATTACGAACACCACGACACGCTTGTTCTCGATCCCGTCTCCGTGCGCAATCTCGAACTGCTCACGCCAATTTTTTCGGAGGAAACCGGTAGGTCCTCAGGACCAGCCACGCTCATCGCCGCGTTGGACGTTACCGTCACCGGCATGGGGGCGCGCCTGCTGCGCACCTGGCTTCTCCGGCCGCTTCTCGATCGCGATGCGATCGAAGCCCGCCTCGCCGCCGTCACTCAGCTCGTGCAGCAAACCGTCGTTCGCGGTGAAATCCGCAAGGAGCTCCGGGGAATTCTGGATCTCGAACGGCTCACAAGCCGCATCACATTGGGTCTTGCGACCCCGCGCGAACTCGTCGCCCTTCGCAAATCTCTTGGTCAGCTCCCGGTGTTGAAGAATTTTGTCACGCCTCCGCCTGTCGGCGGCAGCGAACTCCTCCGCCGCCTCCACGAAGAAATCGACGAGCTCTCTGACGTCCGCGAACGCCTCGAACGCGCCATCTCGGACGAGCCTCCCGCCCTCGCCACCGAACCAGGCATCATTCGCGGCTGCTATCACCCCGAACTCGACGAGTTGCGCGACCTCAGCCAGCACAGCAAGCAAATCATCGCCGCCATGGAAGAGCGCGAGCGCAAACGCACGGGCATCGCGTCGCTCAAAATCCGCTTCAACCAGGTTTTCGGCTACTACATCGAAATTTCGAAGCCCAATCTGCATCTCGCTCCCGCGGACTACGAGCGCAAGCAAACACTCGTCAACGCCGAGCGCTTCACTTCCCCCGAACTCAAGGAATACGAGCGCAAAATCCTCGCTGCCGACGAGCGCATTCTGGAAATCGAGCGCCAGCTCTTTATCGATATTCGCTCCTTCGTCGCCGCCAACGCCGCGCGCCTGCGGCACACGGCTTCCGCCGTCGCTCAGCTCGACGTTCTCGCGGCCTTCGCCAAGCTTGCTGCCGACCGCGGCTACACCTGCCCCGAATTCAATTCCATCGGCGAACTGCTCATCGTCGGCGGCCGCCATCCCGTGATCGAAGAACTTCTCCGCCAGCGCGGCGAACGCTTTGTTCCGAACGATCTCTGCCTGGAGCCCGGCCGCCAGCAACTCCTTCTCATCACCGGCCCGAACATGGGCGGCAAATCGACGTATCTGCGCCAGGCTGCCCTGATTATTCTCATGGCCCAGGTGGGTTGCTTTGTTCCCGCGCGCCAGGCCAAACTTCCCATCACCGACCGCATCTTCACGCGCATCGGCGCAAGTGACAGTCTTGCGCGCGGCCGCTCCACTTTCCTTGTCGAGATGAGCGAAGTCGCCGCCATCCTCAATTACGCCACCCCCTCGAGCCTCGTCCTGCTCGATGAAGTCGGCCGGGGCACGGCGACCTTCGACGGCCTTTCCATCGCCTGGGCCGTCGTCGAGCACCTCCAGAAACACACTCGCGCGCGCACGCTGTTCGCCACGCACTATCACGAACTCACCGAACTCGCCGATCTTCTTCCGGGCGTGAAAAACGTCCACGTATCGGTAAAAGAAACGCCCAGCGAAATCATTTTTCTCCGCCGCGTCGAGCCCGGAAGCGCCGACAAAAGCTACGGCATCGAAGTCGCTCGCCTCGCCGGCCTCCCACGCTCGGTCATCGAGCGCGCCCGCGAAGTCCTGAAGCGCCACGAGCAAAGCGAGCGCGAGCTCAGCGAAACGCTCTCTCCAGGCGCCGCCGGCGAAGCCCCCGGCAGCAACGGCCACCAACAAATCCTTTTCACCGCGCTTGACCGGGCCGTGCTCGACAAGCTGCGCGACGCCGACCTCGACCAGTTGAAACCTCTCGAGGCCCTCAACCTCCTCGCCGAGCTCAAGAAGCAAATTTCATGAGCAAACCGCGGCAGCACGAACAAGTTTCGATCAGAGGTCGTTCCGAACCGGAAGAGGGGGTGGGCTATTTCGAAGATGAGGACCAACACTGGATTTTGCAGCGAACGGGGAAGCGCTGATCTCTGATAATGCTGACATGCTCGTCCTCGGCCTCATGTCCGGCACCTCCGCTGACGGAATCGATGTCGCCCTCGCTCGCATCTCCGGCGCGCCTCCGAACCTAAACGCGAAGTTGCTCGGTCAGACCTCGTTCGCCTTTCCTCGCCCGCTGCGCAAAGAAATCCTTCGCGTCGCCGAGCAGCAACCGATAGGTGCTGGAGACCTGAGTCGGCTCAACTTTCGCCTGGGAAGAATTTTTGCCGAAGCCGCTCTCGCCGCCTGCGGCCGCTTAGGCGTCTCACCGCAGCGCGTCTCCCTCATCGGCTCTCACGGCCAAACGATCTTTCACCAGGGGGTCGCCTCCAGGTATTTCGGGGCATGGACCGCCTCCACTCTCCAGATTGGCGACGGCTCGGTCATCGCCGCACGCACCGGCATCACCACTGTTTCCGATTTTCGCCCCGCTGACATGGCCCTCGGCGGCCAGGGTGCCCCGCTAGTTCCCTACGTCGACTATCTTCTTTATCGCCATCCAGAACTTGGTCGCGTCTCGCTCAATCTCGGCGGCATCGCCAACATCACGGTAATCCCCGCCAATGCGCAACCCTCGCAGGTTTTTGCCTTCGACACCGGCCCCGCCAACATGCTGATCGACGCCCTGGTCCAACATTTCACCCATGGCCGCGAGCGTTTCGACAGAGACGCTCGCCTCGCGCGAAGTGGCCGAATCAACCCGCCCCTGCTAAAGGTTCTTCTCCAGGATCCCTACCTTAAACGCAAACCGCCCAAATCCACGGGGCGGGAATACTTCGGTGCGGCCTATGTCAAGAAGCTTCTCGTTCTCGGGCGACGTTACCGGGCTAGACCGAACGACCTCATTCACACCGCCACTGCGTTCACGGCGGCTTCCGTCGCCGACGCTCTCCATCGTTTCGTCCTGCCCAATCACCGGATCCACGAGCTCATCGTCTCCGGCGGCGGCGCGCATAACCCCCTGCTCTTCGAACAGCTTTCGGCTTTTACCGTCGTTCCACCGCGTGCCGTAAATTTCACGGCGCTTCCGAAGAAAGCTTTTGCCGAAATGACGCTCGCCACACCTGCCCAGGGTTTCCCACATCAAAAAAAGCAAGCTTCATTTATGTCCGTCCTTGCTTCCTCGCGCTTCGGCGTGCCCGAAGACGCGAAAGAAGCCTTCGCCTTCGCTCTCCTCGCTTATGAAACCTTTCACCAGCGCCCGGCAAATCTGCCTTCTGCCACCGGCGCGAGCGGTCCGGCCATCCTCGGCAAAATCTCCTATGCCCCTCCCCGCTGAAGGGTCACCATTCTCGGAGCTGGACTGTCAAAGCCAGTCTCCTTTTCATCCTCAATCCCACGAACAAATCGCCCAAGCGCGGCGCTTTCCGTCTGCTCACGTCCAGCGAGACTCCCGACGCCTCCACCGTCATCTTCCACCTCAGCGAGCGCTTCCCGCCCGACGGAGCCAATCGCGGACACTACGACAATCCGCGCATCGACGCGCTCACCGATCAGATTCGCGTGGAAATGGACCAGGAAAAACGGAAAGCCTTGTCGAGCGAAGTCCAAAAAATCCTTGCCGAGGATCTCCCCTACCTGCCGCTATGGTTCAACGACGTTGTCTCTGTCCACCGACGTTCTCTCGGCCCCTTCGATCCTTCCTCCCGCGGTGACTATTCATTCCTTACCGCATTGCATCCCAACATAGCCGGCTTCCATCGCGCAACGCGTTGAAAAGATACCGCCCTTGGTCATCCCAAGCCGAACGAGGGATGCGCTTCTGTGTTCTCACCGGCCGACTCCGCGCCCTCCGGGTCTCTGCGTCATCTGTTCTAGAATCGCCATCCCCGATCGCCATCTCTATCCCCTCTCCTTCATCGCCCTCTCGATCTCCTCGACCGCAATCGCGCCTTCCCTTCCAATCCTCCACGCGTCTCCATTCAACTCCACGATCGTCGACGGCAGCGTCGCGCCGGTCTCGCCGGCATCCAATACCAGCGGCACGCGCGAACCCAGCTGCTTCATCACCTGCGCCGCGCTGGCGCACGAAGAAAATCCCGAAATGTTCGCGCTCGTTCCTGTCACCGGCCCCTCGAACTCTTCAATCAGGCACCGCACCACCTCGCTCCGTGGCCAGCGCAACGCCACCCGCCCCGTTCCTGCCGTCACTTTCAACGGAATCTTGTGCGCGGCATTCACCACCAGCGTCAGCGCGCCCGGCCAGAACTTGTGCGCCAGCCGCATGAAGCTTCCCGGGGTTCCGCGCGACAGCGCCACCGCCTGCTCGATCGAATTCACCAGAATCGGCAGGGCTCGCGCTTCGGGCCGCCCTTTCACGTGGTAAATCTCATCCACCGCCGCCAAATTGAACGGGTCCGTTGCCAGTCCGTAAAAAGTGTCCGTGGGTATCGCGATCACACTTCCGCGCGAGAGAAAACCCGCCGCGTATCGCAGCACTTCCCTTTCCGGGTTAATGGGATTGACGCGCAGCAGTTCAGCAGGCAATTTTTTGGCCTTTGGCGAAGTCGTACCGCCACCCGTAGCGCCGCCCGCTTTCCCTCGGCGACAACGAAGCTTCAGGGCGGCGTGTTCGCAGCGCTCCTTACGCGCTGCCCGTATTGGGCCGACGCTACCATACCCCCTCCGGCCCGCGCAACACCGCGGCCCTCCTTGCCCTCCTTGGCGGCCATTTCGCAAAGCCGGGTGTGGCGGCCGATGAGTTGGCTGATCTGATTGGATTTTGGCATGATTTCGCTGGTTGTCTTTGTTCTAGACCTCCTTTGGCTTTTCAGCTAAAGGAATCTCGGAGCTCATTCGCGGTGGATTCTTGCCGGTGTTGTGAGGCAACCGGCGAACGGACCTTTAGCCTGTCTGCCGCAGGAAGCGTCCGACATTCGAGTAAGGCCAGCAACAACACTCTTCAAGGAGGCCACACCATGCAGTCCCGTTCCGTTTGGACTCTCGCTGTTCTGATTTCCATTTCTCTTTTTCCGGCTGTCGCGGCTCCGGACGCGTCCAGTGCCGCTGGAGAATACGCCAAGCACTTTGCCGCTCTTAGTGGTCTTTCGGTCGCCGTGGCCAAGGCCATGCCGGCGGACCAGTACGGCTTCCGCCCCCATCCCGAATCCATGGACTTCGGCCAACTGATGTCCCACATCGCGACCACCAACTATCAATTCTGCGCTGGTCTGAAGGATTCCGTTCCTCCCGCCTTGCCTTCGCCGACCGACAAAGACGCCGTGGTCAAATTCCTCAGCGACTCTTTCGAGTACTGTTCCTCGGTGATCTCGAATCTCACCGGCGCCCAACTCGATGCCGTGCACGACTCCCCGGACGGTCGTCTTCCCGGCCGCGAAGTCCTCCTCGCCATGTACGTCCATGTCGCACATCATCGCGGCCAAGCCGAAATCTACCTCCGCGACAAAGGCATCCGGCCCCCCTCCTATCGCATCTGACTTATCACTCCCGCGGTATCGACCCACGACGAGGCGACCCGTTCCTGACTTTAGTCGCCAACCGGCTTCCCCTGAGATGCGATAGTGTGCAAGACTTTATAATTGTTTTCATTCAGAGCTGCATGCGATTGCATCGCTATGAAGCCAGACGCAATGCCCAGCGGACCCCGGCATAACGTTCGTGCCGCTGGGGAGTCCGCGCCCCTCACCAGCCGCGACAATCGCTGGCTGAAGGAGTTTCGCATGGCCCTCAGCGGCGGCCTGCCCACGGAAAACGGCTTTGTCGGTGTCGAAGGCGTCCGTCTCGTCGAAGAGGCGCTGCGCTCCGGCTGTCCCATCCAAGCCGTGCTCTTCAGCGAAGCCGGCCAGCGGCATCACGAACGCCTCGCGCCCCTCATCGATCGCCCCGAGATGGCCTTCCCCATCCTGCGCACCACCGACCGCCTCTTCGAGGGCCTTGCCGACACCGAGCACCCGCAAGGCGTCGCAGCGCTGGT
>Ga0307471_100002415_pt1 | contig 10749 bp, 7 predicted proteins | sample atmos_gasesAM3C__2_FD_204566 | JGI IMG/M metagenome (GOLD analysis project Ga0307471, IMG submission 204566) | Hardwood forest soil microbial communities from Morgan-Monroe State Forest, Indiana, United States - atmos_gasesAM3C_515 | ecosystem: Environmental > Terrestrial > Soil > Temperate... | reverse complement strand
TGCGTCCCGAGCCGCGCACCGCACAGTACTACAACGGCAGCCTCAACTTCCTCGACGAGGTACTGCTCGGGCTGGCATGCGAGGCGCACGTCACGCTGCTGCCGCGCGACCGGGTACAGGTCGGGCACTACGCGCATCCACGGTTCAAGGGCATCCGCGTGGTGGGCGGCGCGCTCGACATCGGCGAGATCGCGCCGGACTGCGATCTGTTCATCGGCGCGGGCGGCACGATGACGCGCGAGATGGCGGTGCTCGGCATCCCGACGATCTCGGTGTACCAGGAGAAGCTGCTGGAGGTCGACCGCTATCTCATCGCGCGCGAGGCGTTCGTCCACCGGCCGGCGCTGACCGCGGACGAGGCGCTCAAGCACCTGGAGCGCGCCGGGCGCCGAGCGCCAAACCGCGAGCTGCTCGAGAAGGGACGGCTCGCTTCCGAGCTCATCAAAACGGAGCTGCTCAATGCTTGACCGCATGCACTTCTGCAACAACTGCGGCGCCCCCGGTCACGACGTGCTTTACGCCGCCGGGGTCGCGCAACGCCACCAGATCGTGCGCTGCACGGCCTGCGGCCTGATGTACGCCTATCCGACCGGGGCCAACCTCGAGCAGTACACGCACACGGGCGAGGAGCCGATGAGCCTCGAGAGCGCGACGGTGGTGCGCTCCTACGATCGGCTGCCCGACTACGAGCCGATCGGCCACCAGCTGCGCGACTTCGTGCCGATCGGCGGCAGGCTGCTCGAAGTCGGCTGCCATGCCGGGGTGCTGCTCGAGCGCTTCCGCGCCCAGGGCTGGAAGGTGCGCGGCGTCGAGCCCGACCCGCGCGCCGCGGGCTTCGCGCGCGCGCACTTCGGCCTCGAGGTGAACGCATCTACGCTCGAGGCAGCGCGCTTCGCGCCGAAGAGCTTCGATGCGGTGGTGATGCTGCACGTGATCGAGCACCTCGACGATCCGGCGCGCACCGTGGGCCTGATCGCCGACGTGCTGCGGCCCCACGGCATCTTCGTGGTCGAGACGCCGGTGTATGACACGCTCGTCTACCGGCTGCTTGGCCGCCGCGAACGCAGCCTCGCGTGCGACGGGCACGTCTACTTCTATACCGCACGCACGCTCGCCGCGCTGCTCGAGCGCTGCGGCTTCGAGATCGTGCGCGAGCGCCGTGTCGGCCGCACGATGTCGCTCGGCCGGCTTCTCTGGAACCTCGGCGTGATGTCGAAGAGCAGGGCGCTGCAGCGCGTCGTCGAGCGCGTCAGCCACGCGCTCGATCTCGCACGCCGGGGCCGCCTTTATCTCAACGCGGGCGACATGCTGCGCGTCTACGCGCGCAAGCGCGCATGAAGCGCTTCGAGGCCCTCGACAGCTGGCGCGGCATCGCGGCCTGCCTGGTGGCCTTCTACCACCTGCATGCCTTCTCCGTGAAGAGCCACTTCACCGGCGTGGCGGCGCTTCTGAACAGCTACTTCTTTGTCGACTTCTTCTTCGTGCTGAGCGGTTTCGTCATCGCCGCGAACTACCAGCAGCGCCTTGCCGAAGGCTACAGCCCATGGCGCTTTGCGCTGCTGCGCTTCGGCCGTCTCTATCCGCTGCACCTCGCGATGCTGGCCGCCGGCATCGGGCTGCACCTTGTACACGTGGCGGCCGGTGCGGGGGGCGTGTCGGCCTTCCAGCCGCCGTACTGGTCGGCCGACACGATCGTTGCGAACCTCCTCTTGCTGCACGGCCTGCATTTGTTCGACTTCCTGACCTGGAATGCGCCCAGCTGGAGCATCAGCACGGAGTTCTACACCTATCTCTTATTCGCCGCGGCGGCTGCGCTGGCAAGGCGTCATATCATGATGGTGCTGGTACCGGTTGTCGTTGCGAGCGCGCTCGCGCTGTGCATTCTCGTCCATGACATGGACACGACCTACGACTGGGGCCTGATGCGCTGCATTTACGGCTTCGCGGTCGGCGTTCTGGCGTGGCATGTGCATCGCGCGGCGTGGCTGCGCTCCCGCAGCGCGCTCGAGCTGATGAGTCTTGGGCTGATGCTCGCCTTTGTCTGGTACGCGGGCGGCACCAGGCTCTCATTCGCAGCGCCACTGGTATTCGCCATCGTGGTGCTGGTGTTCGCGGCCGAGGCGGGGAGCGCCAGTCGCCTGCTGCGTGCGCCTGCATTGCGCTGGCTCGGCGAGCGCTCGTACTCGATTTACATGGTGCATTTCCTCGCCTGGCAGCTGCTGGTCGACTGCCTGAAGCTCCTCAAGCGAGCGGGAATCGATCTGATGGACACCAACCACCTGTGGAAGAACGACCTCCTAGCGATTGTCTACTTCCTGTTGGTGCTCGGCATCGCCGCCGGGACCTATCGGTTGATCGAAGTGCCGGCACGCGCCTGGTTCAAGCGCCTAGCGACGCGAGCCGGCCGCGACACGCGGGTCGCGATACGCAGCGCGTCCGTGCATGAAACGGTTTGATGCTCTCGACGGCTGGCGCGGCATCGCCGCGTGCCTGGTGGCGGCCTGCCACCTGCGGCCCTCCGTCAATAGCCACCTGACCGAGATGGCGCTGATCGAAAATAGCTATCTGTTCGTCGACTTCTTTTTCGTGCTGAGCGGCTTCGTCATCGCGGCAAATTACGAGAAACGCCTCGCCGAGGGATTCAGCGGGTGGCGCTTCGCGCTGCTGCGCCTCGGCCGGCTGTATCCGCTGCACCTCTCGGTGCTGCTCGCGTTCATCCTGCTGCGCCTCGCGCATTCGGCGAGCGGGCTCGGCACGGTGTCGGCTTTCCAGCCGCCTTTCTGGTCGGTCGATACCATCATCGCCAACCTGCTGCTGGTGCACAGCCTGCACCTGTTCGATTTCTATACGTGGAACGGGCCGAGCTGGAGCATCAGCACGGAGTTCTACACCTATCTGCTGTTCGCCCTCGGCGTCGGGCTGACGAAGCGCCGTATCGTGCTGCTCCTCCTGCCGGTGGTGATCGCGAGCGCGGCTGCCCTGTGGCTGCTGGTCGGCAGCATGTACACGACCTACGACTGGGGCCTGATCCGCTGCATCCTCGGCTTCTCGGTCGGCGTGCTGACGTGGCATGCGCACCGCGCCGCGTGGCTGCGCCCGGGGACCGCTCTCGAGCTGATCAGCGTCGGGCTGATCGTCGCGTTTGTCTGGCGCGCCGGCATGACCGGCCTGTCGCTCGCGGCGCCCGCGCTCTTCGCGCTCGCCGTGCTGGTGTTCGCCGCCGAGGCGGGCGCCGTGAGCCGCCTGCTGCGCGCACCTGCGGGGCTTTGGCTCGGCGAGCGCTCTTACTCGATTTACATGGTGCATGTCCTGATCGCCTCGCTGCTGATCGACGCTGCGAAGCTCTCGAGGCTCGGCGGAATCGACCTTATCGCGGAAGGCAGGATCGGCCGCCAGCTCTGGGAGGGCGACGTCGTGTACCTCGTCTACTTCCTGCTGGTGCTCGGCTTCGCCGCCGTGACCTACCGGTCGATCGAAGTGCCGGCGCGCGCCGGGTTCAGGCGCATCGCCACGCCGCGAATCCGCGAGCGTGCTGGCATCGAGCTGCGCAGCGCAGCGCGACCCGCCGTCGTCGACTAATCTCGCCGAAAAACTGACGCGCAGCGCTCGCGCATTTGCGCACAGGCGTTGCCGCGACTCTTGCGGTTCCGCACACCCCTCTGACGATTTCTGACCCGTCGTGATGCACTTCCTGTAGAGGGCGTGCGACGGGCGATAGCGTGAATCCGCAGTTTGCAATTTCGCGGCAGCAGTCGCGCCGCACTACGGGGAAGAGGGAGCGTCATGAAAACCACAACACTCCTTCGCGGCATGCTGGTGGTCGCGGCGTTGGGGGTTCCGTGTGCCTGGGGCGTCACGCCGTGCGCGCCCATGGACTTCGACGGCGACTGCAGGTCCGACATCCTCTGGCGTAACGCGGCAACCGGAACGGACCTCATCTACTTCATGAATGGCCTGAGCATCGTCTCCGCGCCCACCGTGGACACCGTGACCGATCAAGCGTGGCAAATCCAGGGCATCGGCGACTTCGACGGCGACGGCAAAGCCGACATCCTGTGGCGCAACGCGTTGACCGGCGACAATTTCATCTACCTGATGAACGGCGCGCAGCCCGTGGTGCAAAGCTACGTGGACACCGTCGCGGGCAGCGCCTGGCAGATCCAGGGCGTCGGCGACTTCGACGGCGACGGCAAAGCCGACATCCTGTGGCGCAACACTTCCACCGGCGACAACTTCATCTATCTGATGAACGGCACGACGATCAAGTCAGCGCTCTATCTGAACACCGTCTCCGACCAAGCGTGGCAGGTGAAAGGCATCGGCGACTTCGACGGCGATGGCAAGGCCGACATTTTCTGGCGCAACAGTTCGACCGGCGAGAACTACATCTACCTGATGAACGGCGCAACGATTGCCGCTCGCGGCACGCTTAACTTCCTCACCGACATGGCGTGGCAGGTGAAGGGCGTCGGCGACTTCGACGGCGACGGCAAAGCCGACATCCTGTGGCGCAACAGCTCGACGGGCGACGTCTATGTCTACCTGATGAACGGCCTGCAGAGCGCGACGCTCAATTGCTGCGGATACGTCACCACGATCGCCGATCCGAACTGGCAGATTAAGGCGGTCGGCGACTTCGACGGCGACGGCAGAGCCGACATTTTCTGGCGCAACGCCATCACGGGAGACGACTTCGTCTACCTCATGAACGGTGCGGCCATCGCCGCACAGAGCTACCTCAATACGCTTGCCGATCAGTACTGGCTGCCGAAGTCGGCCACGACGCTGGCGGACACCACCGGCCCAGACAAGACGCCGCCTTCGGTGCCCGCGGGCTTGAGCGCCTCGGCGGCGTCGAGCACGCGCATCGACCTGAGCTGGCGCGCCTCGACCGACAACGTCGGCGTGACCCGCTATAGCGTGTATCGCGACGGCGCGCAAATCGCCACCGTCTCGGGAACGAGCTATTCGAACACGGGCTTGCAGCCCATCACGGCATACAGCTACACGGTCGCCGCCTCGGATGCGGCAGGCAATCTCTCGGCGCAAAGCAGCGCCTCGAGCGCGACCACGCAATCGCTCGCCGATACGCTGCCGCCGAGCATCCCCGCGAATCTCGCCGCGAATGTGGTGTCGGATTCGCAAATCGATCTCTCGTGGAGCGCCTCGACCGACAACATCGGCGTCGCCGGCTACCGCGTGTACCGCGATGGCGTGCTCGCCGCCTCTCCGACCGGGACCGTAGTGTCGATCACCGGCCTCGCGCCGAGCATGCTGTACTCATTCACCGTCTCGGCGCTCGACGCCGTCGGCAACGCCTCCGCGCAGTCAGCGCCGCTCGCCGCAAAGACCTCGCCGCCGATCGACACGACGCCGCCCACCGTGCCGAACGGCCTCGCCGCCTCGGCGATCACCGCAGTCTCGCTCACGCTCTCATGGAACGCTTCGACGGACAACAACGGCGTCGCCGGCTACCGCGTGTACCGCGACGGCGTGCTCGCCCTCTCCTCCGCCGGCCCGTCAGTGCAGCTGACCGGGCTCGCCCCGGCCACGCTCTACTCGTTCAGCGTCGCCGCGTTCGATCTCGCCGGCAACACCTCGGCGCCATCGGCCGCTTTGCCGCTAACCATGCTGCCGCTTCCGGATACCGCGGCGCCTTCCGTCCCGAGCGGGCTCGCCGCCTCGGCGCTGACGCCGACTTCGCTGACGCTGTCGTGGAATGCCGCGGCCGATAACCTCGCGGTCGCCGGTTACCGCGTTTACAGCAACGGCGCGCTCGTCGCGTCACCGACCGCGCCGCCGGCGCAACTCACCGGGCTCGCGCCGAACACGCTGTACTCGTTCAGCGTGTCCGCATTCGACGCGGCCGGCAATACTTCGGCGCCCTCAGCCGCGCTTGCCGTGGCGACACCGCCGCTCCCCGATACCAACGCGCCTTCAATCCCGAACGGGCTCGCCGCCTCGGCGTTGGCCCCAACGTCCGTCACGCTGTCGTGGAATGCGGCAGCGGACAACGTCGCAGTGGCCGGCTATCGCGTGTACCGGAACGGCGTGCAGATCGCTTCGCCGGCAAGCCCGACCGCCGCGATCAGCGGGCTCGCCGCAAATACGCAGTACTTGTTCACGGTCTCGGCCTTCGACGCGGCGGGCAATGCCTCGCCGCAATCCGCGCCGCTCGTCGTCACCACGCCGTCCACGCCAGCGCCGCAGATCCTGTGGAGCGCCGGCATGGAGGCGGGCAACCTCCTCGAGTGGAGCGAGAAGGTGAACAGCGGCAGCGCCGATTCCTGGGCGGTGCTGGCGGCGAGCGAGGGCATTCCGCCCCGCGGTGGCAACTGGGTGATGAAGCAAGCGGTCACCGGCACCGAGGGCGGCTCGAGAATGCAGCGCTATCCGGAGATCAACTCTTTGACCGCGGCAGGGACCACCTTCTATATCTCCTGGTGGGACTATTACCCGGCGAAATTCACCGCTGCCTCGAGCACCCCCGGCAGCTTCATGTTCATGCCCTTCGGCATCGCCTCGGCAGACAACTGCACCGGGTGTTACCACCCGATCTGGGGACTCTTCATCGACCCGGCGAACTTCAACCTCGTGCTCGGCTGGAGTCCGAACAACATGGCGCCCGCCGAGGGCCCGCACGCCGGGGAGTCAGGCCAGCGCGGCTATAGCTCGCCGACGCCGATCCCGGTCGGGCAGTGGGTGTACTTCGAGGTGATGATCACCCCGAGCAGCACGTTCACCGGAGCGCTCAAGATCTGGATGAACGGCCAAGTGCTGTTCGATCAGCAGAACGTCAAAACACGCTTCCCCACCGTCGGCATCGGCGGAATGATGTGGACGGAGCACACCGCCTACGGCTCCTATGTCAGCCCGACGCCTGCCGTCCACTACGTCGACGACCTGACCATTTCTCTAGGGAGATTGCCATATGCGCCGTAACCTTCTGCTCGCTTGCGCGCTGTCGGCCAGCGTACTCGCCCCGCAAACGGCGCTCGCCCAGCAAGCGCACGTTTACTTCTGGCGCGATGCCGACGGCAAAGCGCATTACGGCGATATCTGCCCGGCAAATACGACCTGCCGGCTGAAATGGATGCCGAAGAATGTCGTCGGCTCGATGAGCGCATCTTCGCCGGCGCCGGCGGCGAGGCGGGACGCGCCCTCGTCGCGCGTCTCCGGCAGCGCGACGCCGAGCGCGTCATCGGCGCCGCTTGTCGGCAGCTCGGGCGGCGGTGTTGGCGGCGGCAGCAGCCTGGGGGGCGGCGGCGGTGGCGGTGGTGGCGGCGGCGGGGTCTCGCAGTCTTCCGCCGGCGCGCGCACCGGCAGCACTGCGTCATCGGCGCCTTCGTCGAATTCCGGCGCGAATACCGCACCGTCCAGCCCGACAAGTCTCGCGGCGGGGACGCCGCCGGCAACACCACCGGCGCCCGCGCCGTCGGTCGCGCCAGCACCAACTCCAGCACCGTCGCCTGCGCCGACACCGGCACCTACGCCTGCGCCTACGCCTGCGCCGACGCCTGCGCCCACACCTGCGCCTACGCCCGCGCCAACACCTGCGCCTACGCCCGCGCCAACACCTGCGCCTACGCCCGCGCCCACACCTGCGCCTACGCCCGCGCCCACACCTGCGCCTACGCCCGCGCCAACACCTGCGCCTACGCCCGCGCCAACACCGGCGCCGACGCCGGCGCCTTCGGCTCAGATCCTATGGACCGCGACCATGGAGATGGGCAACCTCACCGAGTGGAGTGAGAAGGTCAACAGCGGCAGCGCCGATTCCTGGGCGGTGCTCGCGGCCAGCGAAGGCATTCCGCCGCGGGGCGGGAAGTGGGTGATGAAGCAATCGGTCACCGGCGTCGACGGCGGCACGAGGATGCAGCGCTATCCGGAAATCAACTCGCTGACCGCGTCCGGCACCACCTTCTATATCTCCTGGTGGGACTACTACCCGAGACGGTTCACCGCTGCTTCGAGCACCCCTGGCAGCTTCATGTTCATGCCTTTCGGCATCGCCTCGGCAGACAACTGCACCGGGTGTTACCACCCGATCTGGGGACTCTTCGTCGACCCGGCCAACTTCAACTTCGTGCTCGGCTGGAGTCCGAACAACATGGCGCCGGCCGAAGGCCCGCATGCCGGAGAACACGGCCCGAGGGGCTATGTCGCGACACCGCAGATCCCGGTAGGGCAGTGGACCTACTTCGAAGTGATGATCACACCGAGCAGCACGTTCACTGGAGCGCTCAAGATCTGGATGAATGGCCAGGTGCTCTTCGACCTCACGAACATCAAGACGCGCTTCCCCGACGTCGGCATCGGCGGAATGATGTGGACCGAGCACACCGCCTACGGCTCCTACATCAACCCCACCCCGGCCACCCACTACGTCGACGACCTCACCATCTCGCTTGGGAGGCTGCCCTATGCGCCGTGATTTTCTCTTCGTCATAGTGCTATCTGCAGCGGCGCTCGTCCCGCAAAGCGCCCTGGCGCAGAGCAAAGGACATCACCGTAAAACGCCGCCGCCCCCCGCCGATACGGCTGCGCCGACCTCCCCGAGCGCTCTCGCCGCATCCGCGCTGACCGCCACGTCGGTGACGCTCTCGTGGAACGCCGCCACGGACAACGTGGGAGTGGCCGGCTACCGCATCTATAACAGCGGTTCCCTGATCGGTTCTACGAGCAGCACGTCGCTCCCGATCAGCGGGCTTATCGCAGGCAGCTCCTACGCCTTCACCGTGGCCGCCTTCGACGCCTCAGGCAATGTCTCGGCGCCGTCGGCGCAGCTCGCGGTGAGCACCCCGGCGGCGCCACCGGCGCCCGCGCCTCAGATCCTGTGGAGCGCCGGCATGGAGGCCGGCAACCTCAGCGAGTGGAGCGAGAAGGTCAACAGCGACAGCGCCGATTCATGGGCGGTATTGGCCGCGAACGAAGGCATTCCGCCCAGGGGCGGCAAGTGGGTGCTGAAGCAGTCGGTCACCGGTACCGTCGGCGGCACGCGGATGCAGCGCTATCCAGAGATCAACTCGCTGACCAGCGCCGGAACTACCTTCTACATTTCCTGGTGGGATTACTACCCGACGAAATTCACCGCGGCGTCGAGCACGCCCGGCAGCTTCATGTTCATGAATTTCGAGATCGCCTCGCAGGACAACTGCGCTGCCTGTTACTACCCGATCTGGGCTCTGTTCATCGACCCGAGCAACTTCACGCTGGTGCTCGGCTGGAGCCCGAGCGGCATGGCACCGGCCGAAGGCCCGCACGCCGGAGAGTCCGGCAAGCGCGGCTATACCTCGACCGTCCCGATCCCGGTGGCGCAGTGGGTCTACTTCGAGGTGATGATCACGCCGAGCGCCACGTTCAGCGGCGCGGTGAAGATCTGGATGAACGGCGTGGTGCTGTTCGATCAGCAGAACGTCAAGACGCGCTTTCCCACCGTCGGCGTCGGCGGATCGATGTGGACCGCGCATACCGGCTACGGCTCCAACATCAATCCCACGCCCGCCACGCACTACGTCGACGACGTCACGATCTCGCTTGGCAGGCTGCAGTAGCGACGGCGCGGCGCCGGCAGACGGTCAGCTCGTCGCACTCGGAAGTGGTGAATCCCGCGTGCTCGATCGCATCGGCGAAGATGCGCTTGCAACGTTCGCCGTGGAGCTCGATCACCAGGTTGTCGACCCGCTGCAGCCAGCGCTCGTAGTTCGCTGAGAAGACCTCGGCTTCGGCGCCCTCGATATCGATCTTCAGGATCGAGATGCGCTGCATTCCGGACTCCTCGAGCAGCGTGCCGATGTCGACCGCGGTCATGAGCGGCGCCTCGCCGGCGCGGGCCGGGCGCACGGTTCTCGCCCATTCGCGCCCGTCGCCGAACGGCTCCTCGCACATGACCAGCCCGGCCTTGCTGGACCATACCGCGGAGCGGATCGCCCGGCAGCGCGCGCCGTAGGGCGCGAGATTCGCTTCAAGTACGGCGAAGTTGTCCGGATCGGGCTCGATGGCGATGACTTTCGCCTGCGGGTACCGAGTGAGGAAGTAGGCGGTCGAATAACCCACGTTCGCGCCGCAGTCGACGATCAGGCGGGCGTCATGCACATCGTCGAGGCAGCGGTATTCGCGAAAGCCGAAGATCTGCTGAAACACATCGATGTCGGAGGTGCTCGGCCGGCACCTCATCGGGTGGCGCGCATGGCGGCTATAAAGCAAGTACGCCGGCCCCGCCTGCGCCCGCCGGTGACGCAGGTCCTGATACTTGAAGACGACCGCGGGCAGCAGGCCCAGATTGGCCACCAGGGTGGCGTTGTGCTTGAAGCTCGCCTGCAGCGTCATTGGTAAACCCGGGCTTCCAGCCTGCGCACCAGCTCGTCGTCGACGTCGAGATCCACTTTGCGGGCGAACAGGGCGCCGGAGCGTACCATCCTGTCGTAGTCGCGCACGTCGAGGATCTTCGGGCCGACCGGCACATCCCAGTCGATGTAGCGCTTGTAGTCCGGCACGATGGATTTCGCCAGCTTGCTGTTGAAGAGCACGGTCGGGACGTACGTTTCGTCGGGCACCAGGCCGAAGCGGAAAGCGCCGCGCAGGGCGAGCGCAGACGGGTCATCGAGCAGGTAATCGACCGCTGCGCGGGAGAGAATCTTCCACTGCGAAGAACCGAACCATGGCACGCGCGCCGCTCCGGGTCTGCGGATCGGCAGCTGGCGGAGCTTTCCCCGCCACATGACGGTCAGCTGCCGGTATCGCGGGCCA
>Ga0307471_100002414_pt1 | contig 10753 bp, 7 predicted proteins | sample atmos_gasesAM3C__2_FD_204566 | JGI IMG/M metagenome (GOLD analysis project Ga0307471, IMG submission 204566) | Hardwood forest soil microbial communities from Morgan-Monroe State Forest, Indiana, United States - atmos_gasesAM3C_515 | ecosystem: Environmental > Terrestrial > Soil > Temperate... | reverse complement strand
CTCGAAAACCTCGAGATCCACGAACGCTCCCCCGCGCTGGATCAAGTGATCGGACAGTTGACGATTGCTCAGAACTACGCGCTGTCACACGCCAGTGCGATCGTCTGTGCCAGTGAGAAGCAGCGCGATCTCTGGCTGGGGGCGTTGCTGGGCCTTGGGGTTGTCAGCGGCGACATGTACGGGCGCGACAAGTCCCTGCGGTCTTTCATCGACGTGGTGCCATTCGGCCTGCCAGCTGAACCCCCGCAGCGGTCCGGGCCGGGACTCCGCGCATCACTCGGCCTTGCGGAGACGGACAAGGTGGTTCTGTGGGGTGGCGGCATCTGGAACTGGCTCGATCCACTGACGCCGATCCGCGCGATGGCCAGGGTCTCGGCGATGCGCGGCGATGTACGGCTGGTCTTCATCGGCACACGAAGCCCGAATGAGACCACCGTGACGATGAACATGGCCAGCGCTGCGGAGAATCTCGCCAAAGACCTCGGCCTATTGAACACGTCGGTCCACTTCATCGAAGGCTGGATCCCGTACGGTGAGCGAGCAAACTATCTGCTCGACGCCGACATCGGCATCTCGGCGCATCACGATCATCTGGAGACGAGATTCTCCTTCCGCACCAGGATGCTGGACTACATATGGAGCGGTCTCCCCATCGTCACGACTGAAGGAGACTCGTTCGCAGACCTCGTCGGCAACCGTGGGCTCGGTCGGGTCGTCGGCTACGAAGACGAGGCAGCCACCGCCGAAGCGATCCTCGATCTCCTGAGCTCACGAGATGCCCTGACCGGCGTGAAGCACAACCTGCGGGCGGTGCGAGAGGAGTTCACATGGCAGGCGGTGTCTCGGCCGATTGACCGCATGGCGGCGACATCGCTGCCGGCCCGAGCTACCACTTCTGATCGGGCCGCGTTCTATGCTCGCCACCTCGGCGTGCTCATGCGGCGTCAAGGGCTCGTCGGCACATCGCGGGCGATCCTGAGAAAGCTCGGTGGCCTCCGATGAACGCCGCAGTGATCGTGCCCAACTGGAACGGACTTGCGTTCCTTCGCACGTGCATCGCATCGCTCGAGGATCAGTCGAACCACGCCCACATGATCGTCGTCGACAATGGGTCGACAGACGGCTCGCTCACATGGCTGCGCGGTCAACACCCCGGCGTGGAGGTGGTCGCGCTCCCCGGCAATGCCGGATTCGCGGGAGGCGTGAACAGAGGAATCGAGCTGGCGCTGCGGCGCGGTGCGGACTTCGTGGCCCTCCTGAACAATGACGCCGTGGCGGATCGGGGATGGCTCGAGGCCCTGCGCGTAGCCGCCGATGCGCACCCTGACGCCGGCATGGTCACCGGGAAGCTGCTCACCGCCGACGGACAGCGGATCGACAGCACGGGAAACCTGTACTCCGTCTGGGGGTTTCCTTTTCCCCGCGGGCGGGGTGAGGACGCCGGCAACTACACCGCCGGGGAGTATGTCTTCGCCGCTACAGGAGGGGCGTGTCTGCTCCGAGCCGCGATGCTGCGACAGATCGGCGTGTTCGACGAACGTTATTTCGCGTACTACGAAGACGTCGACCTCAGCTTTCGCTGTCAGCTGGCGGGGTGGAGGGTCTGGTACGAACCGACGGCGATCGCTCGCCATGTCATCGGCGGCACGACCTCTCGCCATCCAGGATTCGCCCGATATCACGCGACCAAGAACTTCGTGTTCCTCTACTGCAAGAACATGCCTGCCGGGCTGTTCTGGAAGTACGCGCCCAGGTTTGTCGCAGCGTTCATGCTGAACGCCGGCAGCGCGATCCGCCGTGGCGAGGCCGGTGCGCTGATCAGAGGATGGGTCACCATCGCTCAGCACTTATCGGGGGTGCGGGCGGATCGCGCACGGATCAAGGCCGGGACGGGGGTCGCCGACGAATACATCGATGCACTGCTCTACAAGCACATGCCTCCGACACAACGCACGCTCCATTCGGTGTCGTGCCGTCTGGGCCGGATATACTCGAGGAGCGCAATGAAAGGGAGCTCTCCAAGCGCTGAATGACTGCAATCGCTGAGCCGAGGACAGTGGCGGGCCTGCCCAGCCGTCCCTCGGCCTTTCAGAGCAATCTGAATCTCACTCGTGAGCTGGCGGTGACGGCGTTCAGGCTCAAATACACCGGGTCCGTGCTCGGCTATCTCTGGTCACTGGTCAAGCCTCTGATGATCTTCGGGATGATGTACCTGGTCTTCGCGGTGTTCTTGCTGCGGGGACGCGCAGGGAGCGATTTCCCCGTGCAGCTGCTCGTCGGTATCGTGGTGTGGACGTTCTTCGCCGATGCGACGCTCGTTGCGGTCAGCTCCATCGCGGGAAACGGCCACATGATCCGGAAGGCGTACTTCCCGCGCTGGATCCTGGTGGTGGCCGCGACCCTGAGTGCCGGGATGACGCTGGTCGTGAACGTCGCGCTGATGCTCGCCATCGGTCTCCCGCTGCACTGGTTCCATGTGGGCTGGCACACGTTGGTGCTGCCGCTGCTGTTCGTCGAGCTGTATGTGCTGATCCTCGGGATCGGATTGCTGCTCTCGGCGCTGTTCGTCTTCTATCGCGACCTCGGTCACGTGTGGGAGATCATTCTTCAGGTGCTCTTCTACGGCAGTGCGATCGTCTTTCCGTTCACCCTCATCCCGGTTCGCTTCCAGGGGCTCATGGCGTTGAACCCGATGGCGCAGATCGTGGAGGACATGCGCCATGCCCTCGTGTCGGTGAACCTCCCCTGGTCGTCAGCAATTCTCGGCAGCCGCCTGGCCATTCCCGTGATCGTGGTATGCGCTCTCTTCGCGCTGGGCACGTACACGTTCCGGCGCCGGTCCCCGAAGTTCGGCGAAGCACTGTGAACGACCCGGCCATATCCGTCGAACACCTGACCAAGCGGTTCCAGATTCCGCTTGACCACACCACGCACCTGAAGTACCGCATCAGCCATCCGATCAGCACGTCCCGGCATCGCGAGCTGCTGGCCCTGAACGATGTGTCGTTCGAGGTGGGGCACGGAGAGTTCCTGGGAATCACCGGGCCCAACGGGTGCGGGAAGAGCACGCTGCTCAAGATCCTGTCGCGAATCTACACTGCGGATTCGGGTACGGTCTCGATCCGGGAACGCGTGTCGCCGTTTCTGGAGCTGGGCGTGGGGTTCAACCCGGAGCTCACAGCGCGGGAGAACATCTTCCTTGGCGGCGCTGTGCTCGGCCTCACTCGCAAGCAGCTCGTGGAGCGCAGCGACCGCGTGCTGGCCTTTGCTGAGCTGGAGGACTTCGCCGACCAGAAGGTGAAGAATTTCTCGTCGGGAATGGTGGTCCGGCTCGCGTTCTCGGTCGCGATCCAGGCGGATGCCGGCATCCTTCTGATGGATGAGGTGCTCGCCGTCGGCGATGCGAGCTTCCAGGAGAAGTGCTTCGACGTCTTTTCACAGTACAAGCGTGACAACCGCACGATTGTGCTGGTAACCCACGACCTCGGCGCCCTGGACCGCTACTGCGACCGCGTCCTGCTGCTGGAGAAGGGACGGCTGGTGGCCGATGGTCCGGCAAGCGATGTGACCTCTCAGTATCGCCGTATGGTCGGTGCGGCATCGAGTGCTCCTCACGGAGCCGCTGCCATACCTACGCAGCGGTGGGGAACCCGCGAGGTGGAGATCACCGGCGTCCGGTTACTGGACCGCGACGGCAAGGAGCAGCACACCTTCCTCACCGACGAGCCGATGACCGTGGCGTTGGACTACTTCGTCAACACGCGTGTCGATTTCGCATGCAGCCTCGGGTTCAAGCGCAGTGACGGGATCGTTCTGGCCGGCCCGAACACCCAGATTGCTCATCACCGCATCGTCGCCAGCGAGCCAGGCTCTCACGGCACGATCAGCTACCAGATTCCCGCCGTGGCGCTCCTCGGCGCGAGCTATCTCCTGATCGTCGGTCTGTACGACGTGCACATCACGCACGCCTTCGACCACATCGAAGACATCCTCGAGTTTCGCGTCGCAGACGACAAGGGACGGCGGGGTTTGGTCGAGCTGCGCGGGGAGTGGCACGACAGCGTGATCGAGATGAGCCGGGGGCGTCACGCGGTAGCCGGCTAAGAGCCTTGCAAATGCGCCTCGAGGGCATGCAGCCCTTCTGGTGAGCCGATCTCGTAGAAACGTGTCGTGACCTCGTAGCCGGCGAGCTGGGATCGCTTGCTGAGGTCGTGCATGATGTCGGCGAGGTCGGCGACGGTGCCGCTGGGCACCGCCTTCGCAATCGGCTCGGTGCTGAGAACTGAAAGACCGTAGTCGATCCATTCCATCTCTGCCGTGCTGCGTCCCGGCCGCTTGTCGTAGAGAACCACGAGCCCGTCGCGGACCACGGCATTGCTGCGATCCCACTGGTCGCGGTTGCGCAAGACGGTCATCAGCGCCGGCCGCCCGGACGATCGGAACGCACGCTCGACGTCGTGCAGGTCCACGTCGAGATACGAGTCGCCATTGAGCACGAAGAAGGCATTGCCCACGAGCCCGCTGTCCACGACCAGGCGCAGAGCTCCCCCGGTGCCCAGCAAGCGATCTCCCTCGTCGACGTAGTCGACGTGAAGGTTGTGCGCCGAACCGTCTCCGACGTGGTCGCGGATGTGATCACCCATGAATCCGATGCTGTACACGACGTGACGGACGCCCTGTGACTCCAACCACTCGAGCTGGCTGTCCGCGAAGGGCCTTCCTGCGACGTCGAGCAGGGCCTTCGGGCGTCGTTCGGTCGCAGGACGCATCCGCGTCGCGAGCCCACCGGCCAATATGACGCAGGGTAGGGTCACCGATTCAGTCACGCACCATGACCGTGGAGCCGTCGTGATCGAATGTGAAGCGGACTTCGGCAAGCCCTTCCTCACGCATCGCGTTCCGGAGGCTGGGGGGATCTGATGCGTAGAACATGAGAAACCCGCCACCGCCTGCCCCGACAAGCTTGCCACCAGTCGCGCCATTCGCCATCGCCCGCTCGTACCAAGCGTCGATGCGTTCGGACGACATGCCCTCCGATCGGCGCCGCTTGCTCTCCCAGTGCTCGCGCATCAGCGCTGCAAACTCGGCGGTGTCTCCAGCCTCGAGCACCTCCTTGACCTTCCAGCCGATGCGCGCAACGGTGTCGAGGTTGGAGAGCATCGCGCTGTCCCCGTGTTCGCTGTGCTCCTTCTGCTTCTGCAGCTGGCTCTCGGCGTCGCGCGCGTAGCCGGTAAAGAAGAGGAGCAGTCGCTCCTCCAGGTCAAGCATCGACTGATGGGGGATCTGCAGCGGCGAGACGTGAACCCGGCCGGCAGTGTCGAACTCGAAGCACGTGAGGCCCCCGAACGCAGCGATGTACTGGTCCTGCTTGCCGACAGGGCGGCCAAGACGATCGATCTCGATGAAACACGCTTCCTCGGCCAGCGCGTTGGCGGCGATGTGCTCGCGCTTCACCGCGTAGATGGCGCGCAGCAGCCCCACGGTGAACGCCCCCGAGGACCCCAGTCCGGTCCCCGCAGGGATGTCGGCGAGGCTGACGACCTCAATCGAGGGGCCGATGTCGTGCCGAACCAGCGCCTCGCGCACGATCGGATGCTGGATGCTGTCGACGCTCGTCACTCGCTCCAGTTCCGAGTACTTGATGAAGTAGTCGTCCGTGAAGGTGCGGTTGATGGCGATGTAGATGTACCGGTTGATGGCGGCGCTGACCACGACTCCGCCGCGCCGCGAGTAGTACGAGGGCAGGTCCGTTCCGCCCCCTCCCAGCGAGATGCGCAGTGGTGTTCTGGTGATGATCATCCCGGAGTTGCCTGCATGGATTCTCTCAGGGGAGGAGTCGCACTGCGGCAATCTGCTGGCCGGTCACGGCGTGCGTGAGCAGCAGCGGGCTGCTGCCGTAGCCGTGCCATTGCGGGCACGCGCCGACGGGGAATCGATAGACCGGATCGGCGCCCGCGAGCGACTGGAACGTCACCGCCCTCTGGCCCGGGCCCGTCGCATCGAGCAGCGTGAACCGGTCGCCGGCCATGCGGCTGGCGCCCACCGCGATCTCGAGCCAGTGGAATTCTCCCCACGCGTGTCCAGATGGTGGGGTGATTGTCAGCGAACCGTCGGACGCTGAAACCGCCGGTGTTACGGCCGCCGATTCGGGCGGGTGTGGGATCGAGAGGAACTCCGGCGCGAGTCCCCAGTTGCAGTTGAACCCGCGGAAATACAGGCTGTTGTCATCCGGCTCGCTCACGGAGCCCCTGGCATAGAAGACGAAGTCTCCTACGGCCGCCAGCGGATGGTAGTGGTCCAGGATCCACTGGCTGATGTCGTAATGGCGAATGGGGTTGGAAATGCCGTCCCAGGTCGGCAGGCCGCCGAAGGCGTCCCCGTAAAACGCCACGATTCGCGGGCGTGTTTTCTCGAGATCGCTGACGATCTGGCGCTGCACATCCTGCTTGAATGCTGAACCGCCGACGATGAAGTAGTTGGACGCTGGTCGGTAGTGAAGGAGAAAGTAGAACAGCCCCGGTTCGTTCGTGAAGTCGTACAGGCTGTCGCCGGGACGCATGTACGCGGCCAGGAACGTGCCCAGCTGGTGCTGCATCGGTTCTGCCGCATACCATCCGAGGTCAGCGCCGGGTGGCAGCCCGGTCACTTCGCGCACGTGAGAAGCGACGCTCGTCAGACTCGTCGGAAGCGTGTTGTGCCCACCGAATATCGCTCCTCCGATCGCGAGGGCCGGAACGAGCGGGATCGCGGCCATCACATGAAATCGGCGAGCGCGCAAGCCGGCGCTGCGGATGCGCTCCGCCAGACGAAAGGCCTGGTCCGCAAGCAGGATGAGCAGTGGAATGCTCATCCCGAGCGACTGGGCGAGGTGGCTGACGTCCGCCCGACCCGTGAACTTCTGGTAATAGAGCACGGCGAGAACCGCTGACGCAAGCAGCGCGAAGTCCTTAGCACGGAGCACGACTCTGCGGCGCAGCTTCACTGCGAGGATGGCCACAGCGGCCAGCACGCCCGCAGCCGGCAGCATTGCCGCGACGAGGTAGGGTCCCACGATTGTCAGCGCGGGTATCCCGCCCGTCAGGTCGTGACCCGCAAGGGCGCCGACGTAATACGTGACGAAGGCGCTCAGCGAGCCCGATGCCACGAACACGCCAAGCAGCACGGCGCCCGCCACGGCGCAACCAGCGAGCCAGCAGAGCGTGACCTTGAGACCGTCGATCAAGCGACCGCGGCTGAGCTCGCCGTAGTAGAGGTCCGAAGCAAGCAACCCCACGCCGGTGGCGAGGGCGCAGTACGCAGCTTCAGGGGTCACGACGGCGAAGACCACAGTGGCGACGCCAAGTGCCACTCCGCCACGAGTGGATCGTCGCTGAATCACCACCCAGGTCAGAATCAACACGAACGCCCACGGAATGAACCGATCGACAGTGCTCGCCCATGGGGCGAAGAGGGAGTACGACACGGCGGCGAGAAGCGGAAGCGCGTATCCGCTCGTGGCCCGGTAGGCGATGTACGTCCAGCCCATGAGGGTGAGCGGCGTGATCAAGAGCGAGACCCCGCTGTACATACCCCACGCAGTGTTCTGAATCGCCGTCGCGCCGACCAAGGGCTTGAACGTATCCTCGAGCAGACCGTGGTCGACGATGAAGTCGCGCCAGGGAACAAGCCCTTGCTGCAGGAAGCGAACGCTCGAGGCTTGCAGGCCGTTCTCGAAGACATCGAAGCTGCGGCCGGCGGGCAGCAGTTGGCCAAACGACAGCAACCCGGCTACGGGAAGGGCCACAAGGATCAGGCAGCGGCGCTCGACGGTGTGCGCCCGGCCCGGCCGGTCGTTCCCTCTCACGAGAGCGGCAGCGATGCCCACAGCGATCGCCGAAGTGAGCGCAAGCGCCACAGGAAGTGGCAGCCACTCGTAATGATGGACAGTCCCTCCCGAGGACACCACGATCGTTCCTCGCGCGACCGCCCACAGTCCCAGAACTGTCACGCACGTGCCGAGCGCGTTGACTGCGGAGAGCGCGTCCGCGAATGTTGGACACAGCGCTCGGACACGGACTCGGCGCGACGACGCTCCCTTCAGCGCCGCCGCGGCGGCTGCGGTGACGACGACATACAGGATCGCGGCCACAGCCACGTATGCCCAGGCGTGTCTGGTGACGCCGCGATCCATCGCGATCTCGACACCGAGAACAGCTCCGGGCACCAGGACTCTGAGGCCAGATCCTGCAGCCACGAAGGGGTTCGGAAGACTGAGCGATGCCGTTTCGGAGACAGCAGCACCGGCGGCGAGGCGCGATGCGGGCAGGAGCGGTCGTCGCGAGGGCTGCGAAATGGGAACGAACGCGGAGGTCAGAGCGCGCAGGCCGGCGAAGGCCGCGATGGTGATGACGGGGCCGCCCAGCACCACCAGGTAAAACGTGTTCAGATACTGCGCCGGATTGAAGTCGGCGAAGATCGGGTACCCGACGATGTCGGTGTGCACATGGAGCGAGGAGGGGATCCGACTAAGGAGATACACCACACCGGCGGCGATCGCCACGGCGATCAGCGCGCATAGGACGTCCGCGGCGGTGGGTGATCGGACTGGACGATCGGTGTCTCGGGGGTGCGGTGGAGATACGACGGCCGGCGGTGCGGCTGCGGTCTCCGTCGTCACGCGTCCCGGGTCAACGTTCCAGTCTCGCCACCGCAACCACCTGCCATCCGAGGCGAGATGGGGGCAGATTGAACCGGAACAGGAAACTGAAGAGTCGCATGACTGCCATTACCGGTTTCGACGTTCCCGCGGCGGTGGTGGCGGTCGCGTCCTCGATCACCTTCCGGCCCCGCGCCACGACCATCAGCCGATAGAGGTTGAAGAATGGGAAACCCGCGCCGGAGACGTACTCGACTCCGAAGCCCGCAGCCTCGAGGACGGAGCGCAGGCGTGCCCGCGTGAAGTGTCCTCGGTGGCCAAGATGGTGATCGAACGCTGACATCGGGCCCCCGGGGACGGTGACGATCAGACGGCAGCCGTCGGCCATGTAGGCCGCCGCGTTGCGGAGCAGGATCACGGGGTCGTCCACGTGCTCGAGAACCTCAGAGCAGGTCGCGTGCGTCGCCCAACGCAGCAGGGTCGGTGGTGGCAACTCGGCGGTCATCAGGTCGCGTTGCACGAACCGTGCGGACGGGACCTTGATGGTCGCGATGTCCACGCCGGCGTGGCTCAATTCGATCCCCAATGCTTCCACATGTGGATGGCGGTCGACGAGGGCGGCGACAAAATCTCCCTGCCCGCTGCCGATGTCGATCACCCGTGCTGGCGCCTTCCCGAGCGCCAGCGAGGCGAGGACGAGGTTGACGCGCATGCGCACGGCCGGGTTGTCTTTGCTCTCCTCCGAATAGTGCTCCCAATGCGTGTCCCAGTCGTCCCGGGCGTGCTCCACGGACGTCACAGTCTGAAACCGGCGGTCATGGCGTCGCGATGGAACATCTGCACGGTCTCGAGGGAGAACTGTGTCAGGTCTTTGCCGATCCCGGCGAGCTTGCGAAGCAGGTCGTGCGTCACCGTGATCACGTGGCATCCGATAGCGTCTGCTTGCAGGATGTTCAGCACCTCGCGAGGACTGGCCCATATCAGCTGGAGATTCTTGTGAGGGGCCATGATCTCGAGCGACTCCACCATCAGCGGGATCGGGTCGCGGCCACTGTCCGCGATGCGACCGGCGAACACGGAGACAAAGCTCGTCGGACCACCGGCGAGGCAGCCGCTGACACGACGGACCTGGTCTGGGGTCATCAATGCCGTGACGTTGAGCTTGACGCCGTCCTCGGCGAGGCGACTCACGACCCGATCCGATGGAGTGCCTGCTGTGTCGGTCACCGGGATCTTCACGTAGACGTTCTCACCCCATGACGCGATACGCAGTGCCTGGCGCTCCATCTCATCGAAGTCATCGGCGAACACCTCGAACGAGATGGGATGGTCGGGAATCGCCTCGAGAACATCGTGTGCGAACGATTCGTAGTCGCTGACGCCCGCGGCTCGCATCAGCGTGGGATTGGTCGTAAACCCCTTGATCATCGGATCCCGTGCCAGCGCGACGATGCCGTCGCGATCCGCGCCGTCGGCAAAGATCCTCACGCGAAGTTGTGAGAGGTCTGGCATCGTGTGCGTGCTCCGTGAGTGCGGGCTGTGAGCCAGCGCGAGGATATGCGATACGGCGTCAGGGAGGTCCGAGGCGATTGCGTCAGGAGCCACAGGGCGGTCTTCCGCGTAGCCGCGGTCGATGAACACGGTGGCGCAACCGGCGGCGCGGCCCGCCTCCACATCGCGCCAGCGATCACCCACCATCACGCTGGCCGACAGGTCGACGGACCATCGGTCGGCCGCCTCGAGGAGCAGACCGGGGAGCGGTTTTCGGCACGCGCATGCGTCGGCGTCATCGTGCGGGCAGACGAGGATGTCGTCGAGGTCGAGCGCGTGGCGTACACGCTCGTTGACCGTGCGGACGCTCGCCATGTCGAGGGTGCCGCGGGCGACGTCCGGCTGGTTGGTCACGCACACGAGGACGAAGCCGGCGGCCTTCAGGGCGCCGAGGGCGTCCGGCACGTCCGGCGGGATCTCCAGCTGGGCGAGAGTGGCCGGCGGATAGGGCTTCCCGTCCTTGACGATTGCGCGGTTGAGCACGCCGTCGCGATCGAGGAAGACGGCCGTGCGGCTCATCTCGCGACCGATTCCCATTTCGTCTGGCTCGCCTTGAGGCGCGGGTGC
>Ga0307471_100002413_pt1 | contig 10754 bp, 4 predicted proteins | sample atmos_gasesAM3C__2_FD_204566 | JGI IMG/M metagenome (GOLD analysis project Ga0307471, IMG submission 204566) | Hardwood forest soil microbial communities from Morgan-Monroe State Forest, Indiana, United States - atmos_gasesAM3C_515 | ecosystem: Environmental > Terrestrial > Soil > Temperate... | reverse complement strand
CCACCGGCCGCATGGTCGAACTCGGCGAAGCCGTCGGCGTCATCGCCGCACAGTCCATCGGCGAGCCCGGCACGCAGCTCACCATGCGCACGTTCCACATCGGCGGAACCGCTACGCGCGTCTCCGAGCGCTCTACTCTCGAAGCGCGCAACAACGGCATCGTCAAGTTCGTGGACCTCAAGCACGTCGAGGGACGCGGCGGCACGCTCATCGCCATGAACCGCTCCGGCCTCATCGCCATCGTTGACGAAAAGAACCGCGAAAAGGAGCGCTACCACGTCGTTTACGGCGCGCGTCTGCGCGTTCAGGACGGCGAACACGTCACGCACGGCCAGGTTCTTGCCGAGTGGGATCCGTTTACCTTCTCGATTCTCACGGAAACCGCCGGCACAGTGAAGTTTGACGACCTCAAGACCGGCATCACCATCGAAGAGCAGGTCGACGAAGTCACCGGCCTTTCTCAGGACGTGGTGACTCTGCCGCCGGGCGACGAAAAGCATCAGCCTGCGATTCTCGTTCGCGATTCTTCCGGCAAAGTTCGCAAGAAATACCTCATGCCTTCCCGCGCCCATTTAATGGTCCGGGACGGCGACGATGTCCAGGCTGGCGACGTGCTCGCGAAGATTCCGCGCGAAACCACCAAGACCAAGGACATCACCGGCGGTCTGCCGCGCGTCGTCGAACTTTTCGAAACGCGCAAGCCCAAGGATCCCGCCGTCATCAGCGAAATCGACGGCGCCGTCCGTTACGGCGAAATTGCCAAGGGCATGCGTAAGATCTACGTCGAAAGCGAAGATCGCAAGACCACCAAGGAATACTCCATCCCGCGCGGGGTGCACATCAACGTTCAGGAAGGCGACCACGTCAAGGCCGGCGAAGCCTTGATCGACGGTCCGCTCAACCTTCACGACCTTCTCGCCGTTCTCGGCGAGAAGTTCACGCAGGCTTATCTTGTCAACGCCATTCAGGAGGTCTACCGCCTGCAGGGCGTGAACATCAACGACAAGCACATCGAGACCATCTCGCGCCAGATGATGCGCTGGGTCAAGGTCGAAGACGTCGGTGATACCAACTTCCTTCTCGAAGAGCAGGTGGACAAGTTCCGCTTCCGCGAGGAAAACGATGAAGCCATGAAGCGTGGTGGCCGTCCCGCTACGGGCCGTCCGCTGCTCCTGGGCATCACCAAGGCGTCGCTCTCGACCGATTCGTTCATCTCCGCCGCCAGCTTCCAGGAGACCACGCGCGTTCTCACCGAAGCTGCCGTCGCCGGCAAGGTGGACTATCTCCGCGGCCTCAAGGAAAACGTCATCATGGGCCGGCTCATCCCCGCTGGCACGGGCCTCGAGCATTACCGTAGCATTCAGTTGCTGACGGAAATGCCCGCGCCCGCTCCGGTCGAGGAAATTCCGGAAGCTGCCGAGCTCACCGCCGAAGAGGCCGCTGCGCTCGACTTCCTGCAAAAGGACACCGAAGCCGACGCCGCCACCGAGGGCTAATTCCCTCGTTGGACGTCAGCTTTCGTCAACAACCAGCTCAAGCAACTTCAACGGGGTCCGGCCCGGCGGGTCAGGACCCCGTTTCCTTTTGACGGGCGAATACAGGTTGCTCTCAGGAACCCCTTACGCCGGTTTTGTTGATGCCGCGCCGCTTATGTTCTTACAATGAATTGAACACTCATCATCGACGGGCTTTGCCTAAGGCAAGCGCCTCCCGTCCATCTTGATGAACGACAAAAGCCACAATACGCCACGAAGTAAAGCTGGGTCCACTTCCGAAGACGCTCGGCGCTCCGCCATCTCCTCGAGCCTCGAACGTTTCGAAAGACGCCAGAACGAGCTGTGGCGCCTCACCTTCCTGATTCTTTTCCTGTTGGTTCTTGCCTACGCCTGGACTTCCTGGGGCTCGATTCGAACTTTGACTCACCGCTACGAGGCGCTGCCCATCGGCCTCGTCGTGCTGGTAGCGCTCTTCAGCGCCTACATGTGGAAGAAAACCCGGGAAATCTCCGAGCTTCGCGGCCTGCTGCGCGGCATCGAGGAGCGCGACGCCCAGCCTCCCAGCGACCGCCAGATGGACCAGCTCTTCGAAATGATCTCCAAGTCGCAGCAGGGCTACCGCGACTTGATTGACTCCTTCGATGACCTGCTGCTTGCCGTCACTCTCGACGGTAAGATTCGCGCCGTCAATCGCAGCTTCTCCGATCTCGTTGAAACGCCCTTTCAGGAAATCATCGGCAGGCCGATCAGCGAATTCGTTCAGGAAGGCAGCGGGCAGGAAGAAGAGCTTCTCAAGCGCTCGATGCCGCGGTTCATGGAACGCCGCCAATGGACCGGTGTGCTCCAGGTGCGCCTGAAGAATCAGAAATCTCCTTTCTACTTCGACTGCGTCGTGCATGCCATGATGCGGGGCGAAAACATTCACGGCATTACCGTGCTCGCGCGCGACGTCTCCGCCCTGCGCCGCAATGAGACGCGCTTCACCGAGCTTTTCGAAACGCTCCAGGAAGGCATCTACATCACAACCCCCGACGGCCGCATTCTCGACGCCAACCCCGCTCTGGTGCGCATGCTCGGTTACGACTCAAAAGAAGACCTGCTCAAGCGGCAGGTCCCCGAAATTCTTCTGGATCCCGCCGAGCGCAAAGCCCTCATGCAGCAAGCCGCGGCACAGCCGGTGGTCTCGGGCCGCGAAATCACTCTTCTGCGCAAGGACGGCGCTTCCATCGTTTGCCTGAACACCGTTGCCGCCGTTCGCGACAATGCCGGCAAGGTCGTCCGCTACCAGGGCGCGGTCATGGACGTCACCGAGCGCCGCGAAATCGAGCGCCGTCTCCGCCAGCAGCAGGAGTTCGCCCGCCGCCTGGTCGACAATTTTCCCGACCTCATTCTCGTGCTCGATACCAACAAGCAATATACGTTCGTCAGCCCGCGCTCGCGCGAAATCCTCGGTTACGAACCTGCCGAACTCGCCGCCTTCGGTTTCGGACATTGCGTCCATCCCGAAGAAATGCCCGCTGTCCGCGCTCTCTACGACGACATCGTTGAGGCAAGGCGCGTCTATGAGGCCTTGGAAGTCCGCGTCCGCCGCAAGCAAGGCGACTGGCGCCGCATTCTTTTCAACTTCAGCCCGCTCTCCGACGAATCCGGCAACATCGAAGGCGTGGTGCTCTCCGGCCGCGACGTCACCGACCTCAAGCGTCTCGAAGAGCAGCTCATCCAGGCCGAAAAGCTCGCCGCCATGGGCCAGATGCTCGCCGGCGTCGCCCATGAATTGAATAATCCTCTCACCGCCGTCCTCGGCGTCACCGAACTTCTTCGTGAGCGCGCCGGCCAGGCTGGCCAGGACGAATCCTTCATGCGCCAGCTCGATCTCACCCATCGCCAGGCCCGCCGCGCTGCGCGCATCGTGCAGAACCTTCTCGAATTCTCGCGCCCCGGTTCGGCGCAAAAGCAGCTTCTCGACGTCAACAATCTCGTCGAGCGCACCCTCCAGTTGCACGAGCACTCCCTCCGCCGCAACAACATCGAAGTGGATTTTCGTCCCGACACCGGCCTTCCCGGCATCCTGGGCGACGCCAACCAGCTCATCCAGGTTTTCCTGAATCTCGTCACCAACGCCGAGCAAGCCATCCGCGAAGTCCGCGAAGCTGGCCGCCTCACGATTCGCCCCGGCCGCAGTGGCGACCGCATCACCATCACCTTTCAGGACGACGGCGTCGGCATCCGCCCGGAAGCCCTTCCGCGCCTCTTCGATCCCTTCTACACCACCAAGCGCCCCGGCGGCGGCACCGGCCTCGGCCTGAGTATCTGCATGTCCATCATTCGCGAGCATGGCGGCCTAATTGAAGCCGAAGCGCTTCCCGCAGGCGGCTCCGCGTTCACCGTTTCTCTGCCGCCCGCTCCACTGGGAAAATCCTCAGCCGACAAAGCGCCAGTCGAGAAAATGGAAACTCCGGCTCCTCTGGAGTCCGGAGTCTCTTCATCTTCCGCCGTGCCTGCGGAATCCAGCTTTGCTTCCATCCTCGCTGCATCCGCGAACTCCGCGGCCCCGCACGCCGTGGCCACGTCCGCTTCCGCATCCGCGAACTCCGCCAACGCCGCCGCGAATACTTTCGCTGCAAACTCCTCCGCCGCAATCCTCAAAGGCCGCAGCGTCCTCGTCCTCGACGACGAAGAAGCCCTGCGCCTGCTCCTGCACGAAGGCCTCTCCGCCCAGGGCCTCCGCGTGGACTGCGCCGCCACCGCCGAGGAAGCCCTCGCCCTCATTCGCCGCTTCTGGGAAAGCGGCCAGGGCTCCCCCGGCAATGAAAATGACAATCACACCCAGGACACTGACACCCTGGGCGATGGCACCCTGGACGATAACACCCTAGACAATAAAAATGGACTCGATGCCCGGCGCTCCTCCGCCGCTCCTCAGCCCGGGATCGCCGCTCTCCCGATCGGCCCCGGCGCCCTTCCGCCCTTTCCTAGGAATGTTGCCTCTCCCCCTGAAAATGTAGCTTCTTCTCCTGAAGCTGTTGCGTCTTCTCGTGAAAATGTTGCGTCTTTTCGTGAAAATGTTGCGTCCTCTCCTGAAAATGGCCCGCACGCGCCCTACGACATTCTTCTCTGCGACCTGCATCTTTCCGCAGGCGGCTACTTCGTGGACGGCCGCGAAGCCGCCGCGCGCCTTCTCGAAGCCGCAGCCGCCGCCGGCGCGCCCAAGCCCGCCGTCGTTTACATGACCGGCGACCTCACGGCCACCGGCCCGGAAACTCCCGCCCGCGGCGAACCCGCCTTCCTTCAAAAGCCCTTCCGCATCTCCGAAGTCCTCGCGCTGTTCCGCGAAGTCCTCGCTCCGGCCGAACCCCAGCCCAAGTGACTATCCGATAAGGATAGTCATCCTGAGCGAGCGCAGCGAGTCGAAGGATCTCTGCCACTCGTTTACACCGAGCTTCGAGGGGCCACTTCTTCTGTTTTTGTTTTCTGCCCTCTGCCTTCTGCTTTCTGCCTTCTGCCTTCCACTTTCTGTCCTCGCCCCCGCCGAACTGCGCCTGGCTAAATCCACCGTCATTTCGAACCCAGCCGAAGCTGGGTGAGAAATCTCTCTTCGCTTTGCCCATTCTTGTAGGGGCACACCGCCGCTAATTCAGCACAAAGGTGCCGATCGTCATGCCCGCGCCCGTCCAGATGAATGCCGGAGACGCGGCCGGCGCGGAAGTCGTGAAACCTGCTGGAAGGCCGGTGACGGCGACGGTGTAACTTGACTGTTGATTTAGGACATTCGTGGTCGCAAAGAAGTAGAAGCCCGTGACGTCAGTCGTGGCAATTGCTACTGTGGTTGTGCCCGCGAGGATGCTCACGGTTGCGCCAGGGATTCCCACGCCGTTTCCATCCACCACGTAGCCGGTGATGGGATCGGGGGTCATGCTGACTCGTAGGCTGTCAATCAGCCCCTGCACGTCGAGCAAGAGAACCGTCACCGGATTCAATGCTGCGCCTGCGATGATGCAGGACGTTGCAATGTGCTTGCCGGCTTGCGCGTTGATTTGGTTCTTGAGCGCGGTCAAGGTGTTGATGGCGATTTGGATGTTGCCCGCGCCGATAGCCGATTGCGCGGCAGCCAGCTTGCTGGTCAGCGCGTTAGCAATGTTGTCGATGCACCCTGCAGTCTGAAGGTCTCCGATCAGATTGGTGATACTGCCTGTCGTCGATGTAACCGTGACACTCGCGGTCGCGGAATGGCTCAGCGTTCCGGAAGTGCCCGTGACCGTGAGCGTGAAATTGGTTGGCGCGACAAATGGCGCTACATTTACGTTCAGCACGGAGGCAACTGGGTTGCCGCCGGACGGCGTGACCGGGCTCGGCGACAGCGAAGCGGTGACGCCCGCGGGCTGGCCCGTAACACTTAGGTCCACCGCCGAACTGAACCCGTTTACCGAATTTACCGTCACGTTAACCGAACCGGATCCGCCCGCGCTAACCGTTATGGGCGCGATCGCACCAAGGTTGAAGTCCCCGACAAGCAAGTTGAACGTGTACGCGTAGATGCCCGGACTAGCTCCCACCGCCTGCCAAACCACACGCACCTTGCCGTCCGTGGTGACGGATCTGTCGGATAGCTGCGTGTCAGAAGTGTCTCCGGGCGGCACATCCTTGCTTATGTCGTAAAGAACATTCGTGGCCGGGTTGTACAAGGCCAGGTCGTGAAAGGATGCGCCTGAGGGCAAGTACGAGAAGGCAATTAACGAATTCTGCGGTCCGCCGCTGATGCTGGGAGTGGAAGCGTTGCCGCCCGAAAGGTTCAGAACATTCTCGATTCCTCCGCCGACGGGCTGCCAGACCAACTCGTCGCCGGAGCCGAAATTCGCGGAATACGCTATGATGGTTCCGTCCGTGTCCGGGTGTCCTCGATTTCCTCCCACTTGTGAAACCGGCTGCTGGGCTGTCCAGGTTCCGTTAGATAGTGTCGCCTTCCAAGTACTGCATGGCTCGACAGTAGAAGGCGGGCACTTCTCCCAAACAACAACCTTACCGTCCGGGCTGATGGCAGGGGATTGATTCCTGTAGGGGTCGTTAGCGAGAGGAGTGACAGTCCCACTTGGTCGGTCGAAGGCAACAATCTCGGCGGTCGAGCCCGCTGAGTCATCCTGCCAGACAATCGTCTGGTCGCCAATCTGCGCCGCTTGCCTCCCGCCGCTACTCGGCGGGGCGACTTCAACCGGCGGGTTGTTGGGATTGGCGGTATCGAATTGGAATATGGACGTACCGGAGGCGAAGATGGACCGAGTAAACGCAATCACCGAGCCTCTTGCGTCCGCAAGAAAGTCGAAGGGAGGGGCCCCGCTGTTCGGGATGCCCGCATCCACCCCTGTTGCGAGATTGAAGTAGCGGATTGTGAAATTTGTGCCGTCCGAATTTGAATAACTGACCAGATCACTGCTGACATGCGGGTCAGAGTGGTCACCGAAGCCGTTGTTCACGACGATGAGCGTCCCCGGCGGAGTGGGCGCCACCGTGGGCGTCACATAAGTCTGCGCCGACGCCCTGCCCGCCAGCAGTAGAAGCGCTGCGGCGGAAAATGCGAACCAAAGAATCTTGCTTGGCTGTGTCATCTTGTGCCTCCCGAAATCGTTCCTTACCCTATAAATCGTAAAAACAAGCCAAACTGGCTCACCTCGCGTCGTTGCCCGTACACTTCATTTCACTGCGCGCTATTCCGCAAAAAGCCGTGCGTCTTCCCGCTCAAATCCAAGTAGGACCCTACAACGTCGCCACGAGGATTGATCCCGAAGGCGTGCGTGGCAATCGCCGCCGGAAAGTCAATGCTGCTGAATCCACTGGCGCTTCGCAGGAAGCCATGAAACTTCCCCGTCGTGTCGCGGAACTCTCCCACAACATCGCCCGCAGGATTGATGTCCCATCCACGCGTGAAATTACTTCCGGGAACATCAAGTTGGGCGAAGCTCCCGTTCTCGATCAAGTAACCGTGCGTAAGGCCTGTCATCATGTCGACATACAGGCCAACAATCACTCTTCCGTCCGGCGTCGCGCCATTGTGCATCGAAGCTTTCAGATCCAGCGCGGTATAGCCCTCGGCCGTGCGCACAAAGCCGTGCATCGTGCTCATCAAGTCGGTGTTGTGGATGCAACCATAAATATCGCCATTGGGAGCGATCCGCTGCGGGATGGCGCCAGGGAAATTTGGGTCCGGAAATTGCACCAGGGAAAAAGTGCCACCGCTGAGCAGAAAACCGTGGATGTTCGGCGGGCCACCAGGCGCGTTCGTAAAAGATCCGACAATGTCTCCGCCAGGGCTGATCCCGCGGGCGTTGGTCGAGATAGCGCCGGGATAATCGATGGAAGTAAAGTTTCCGGCGCTGAGCAGGAAACCGTGCTGCTTTCCTGCCGTGTCCGTATAGATGCCCACAATCTCCCCGCCGGGGTTGATGCCTTGCGCGTTCGTGAGCACAGCTCCCGGGAAATCGATGGAATTGAATTGAAACGATGGGCCGCCGGCCTGAGGACCAGCAGGGGCGGATGGGTTACCTCCACTGCTGGCGATCAGGGAAAAGAGCAAAATCACGATGGAAGCCAGGAATGCGATGCGAGTGATTCTACCGATAGTCATGGTAATTTCCTTTCCTACCGCGGCTGAACTACCTGCTTTGAGGCGCACAATTGCCAGAATCCTGCGGAAGGATCAAGAACCTCGCCGGTGGTTTATTGGTTCCCGCGCAAACTATTGATTCTGCTTGCCTGGTTCCGGCAGGTTCCTAATACGCATTTATTCAGGTGACCGCGGAACCGTGATAAACTGCGCTCATTTGGGACTAGAGCGGGTCAGTGGTCACCATGCCCAGCCAGCCACGGGTAGTAAAGTTCGGGGTCTTCGAAGTGGACCTGACTGCCGGTGAGGTTCGCAAGGCCGGCATGAGGCAAAAGCTCGCGGGCCAGCCCTTTCAAGTTTTGCAAGCCCTCCTGGAGCGTCCGCGGGAGGTCGTCACACGCGATGAACTGCGCGAGCGCCTGTGGCCGGGAAATACCTTTGTTGATTACGACTTGGCGCTCAAAAAGGCCGTCAACCGCTTACGCGAAGTCCTGGGCGACTCTGCCGAGAGTCCGCACTTCATCGAGACCATCCCCAGGCGCGGCTACCGCTTCCTTGGCACCGTCGAAGCAGCGGAACAATCGAGCGCGGTGTCCGCGACAGCACCCGTTCCGGCAAAAATGAAAATACCCAGGGCGCTGACCGTTGGCTTGGTTCTGGTGCTAATCGCCGCGTTGTTGATCGGATTCAATGTGGACAAACTCCGCACCCGCATCTTTGCCAAGTCCCGCTCACTCGAGATTCGCTCCATTGCTGTGCTGCCTTTGGCGAATCTCTCCGGCGATCCCGCACAGGACTACTTCGCTGATGGAATGACCGAGCAGCTCACCACGGACCTCGGCCAAATCGGCGCCTTGCGAGTGATTTCGCGGACTTCCGCGATGCATTACAAGGGCACGAACAAGACGCTGCCGGAAATAGCGCGCGAGCTTCACGTGGATGCCGTCGTTGAGGGATCCGTCGAGCGCGCGGGCAATCAGGTCCGAATCACTGCGCAACTGATCGAGGCTCCGACAGACCGGCACCTGTGGGCCGAGACTTACGACCGCGAGCTGCGAGATGTCCTAGCGCTGGAGGATGACGTGGCGCGCGCAATTGCCCGCGAGGTTAAGGTCAAGCTGACACCGCAAACCCAAGCGCGGCTAACGGGCGCTCACCCTGTCAACGTCGAAGCGCACGACGACTATCTGAAAGGACGCTTCTTCTGGAACCAGAGAACTCCGGACGGATTGAAAAAGGCCATTGAGTATTTTCGGCAAGCACTTGAGCGAGATCCGCAGTACGCCCCGGCCTATGCTGGAATCGCTGACGCGTACTACTTACTTCCCGCCATTAGCGACGTGCCCCCAGGGGAAGCCTGGCCCAAAGCTCGGGAAGCTGCTCAAAAAGCCCTCGAACTGGACGACACGCTGGCGGAGGCACACACTTCGCTAGCCTTCATCAAGTGCTACCAAGATTGGGACTGGGATGGCGCCGGCCGGGAATTCAGACGCGCTATCGAGCTCGATCCGAACTATCCCACAGCCCACCTCTGGTACGGTCGATATCTTTCAGCGCTCGGCCGCCACGATGAAGCTATCGTGGGGATGGAACGAGCTCGGGCGATTGATCCGTTCTCGCCCATGATCAGTGCAAACCTCGGAACCGCCTACTATCTGGCCCGACGCTATGACCAAGCTATCCAAGAGAGTCAAAGGGCCATCGAGCTCGCCCCCAACTTTTCTGATGCACACCTTGTACTTGGCTCTGCCTATCGGGAGGAGGGGAGCTATCGTGAGGCTATCGCCGAACTTCAAGAGGCTGTCAAACTTTCTCGCGAGAATCGGCGAGCGCTCGCCACGCTCGCTTATACTTATGCGGTGTCTGGGAAAAAGGCGGAAGCCAGGACGATCCTCACACAGTTGAGGAGAGAAGCGAAGCAACACTATGTTTCGCCTTTCCATCTGGCCTTTGTATACGGCGCGCTGGGCGAGAAAGATCGCGCTTTTGAAATGCTCAGACAGGCATACGAGGAACACTCTGATTACCTCATCTTTGTTAATGTGACCCCTGTCTTCGACCAGATACGCTCGGACTCGCGTTTCCAGGACCTCGTGCGCCGCATCGGCCTACCGGCGGGTGGCAAGCCCTTAACCCGCTGAATCGAGAGGAGGTGCCCCACCTTTTCGGTTTTGGTTTTCGAAAAGAGCCTGTGGTGAGCGCAGCCGAACCATGGGTCATTCTGCCCTTGCCTCTTCCACTCCATCGAGTTTTGATCAGTCCTTGCTATCTCGCCGAGTGCTCCAGGGGCCGGTTTCGCACCTGGGGGTTTTGGCTTGGCTCTTTTCATGTTGTCCTTAATCTACCGGATACCATTCACCCCGCCATTCCGACCATTCAACCCTCAATTTCGCCCGTTCCCTTCATAATACTTTACCAATCACTAAATCTATGCTATCTTTACCTTTAGTAAGCAGGCTCAACCCTGCACTTTATGTGCGCTGTTTGCATCCCGTGCGCTTCGCCGGGGCGTCCCCGCCGCGGAGTTCCCAAAAATCCTCCGCTACCAGCTTGCCCAGAGCTTCGAGGGGTTACTAACCACGCGCCCCTGCTGTTTGCCCTTTTTGCCCCTCGCTATCCCCTTTATTTTCTTGCAATTCCAAACTGCCCATTTTGCAACCCTT
>Ga0307471_100002412_pt1 | contig 10755 bp, 8 predicted proteins | sample atmos_gasesAM3C__2_FD_204566 | JGI IMG/M metagenome (GOLD analysis project Ga0307471, IMG submission 204566) | Hardwood forest soil microbial communities from Morgan-Monroe State Forest, Indiana, United States - atmos_gasesAM3C_515 | ecosystem: Environmental > Terrestrial > Soil > Temperate... | reverse complement strand
CACAACAGATCGAGAGCGGCCTGGCCAGCCAGGGATTCAACGCGAACTGCGATCCCACGACCTATACCAATTGCGTTCCCTTCGGCGACATGGACGCCAACTACTCGAATGGCAGTTCGATCTATCACGGCTTCAGCGCCAACCTGCGAAAGCGGTTTAGCCGGCACTACGAATTTCTCGGGTCCTATACCTGGTCGCATGCGATTGACGACTCGACGGACCTGCAGTCCACGCTGACTCCGCAGGACAGTTTCTTCCCGGGATTTGACAGGTCTAACTCGTTGTTCGATCAGCGCCACCGCTTCGTGTTCAGCGGTGTCTACCAGACGGGCAAGATGAGCGGCAGCGGATTTGCCAGCAAGTTCCTGAGCGAGTGGACATTTGCTCCGGTGATCGAAGTCGCCTCCGGTCGTCCGTTCAATATCATTACCGGGAATGGCGATAACCTGCAGCTGTCGTCGCTAACGGGCCGCCCGAATACGACCGTCGATCCATTCTGCGGGACGGTGGTGCAATCGAAGTACTCTCCTACCGGAGTCTTTCAGGCGCCGTGCATCAACGGATTCATCGCCACGCAGACTACGCCGACCCTGATCCAGCTGGATGGCAATCTGGGACGCAACGCCGGAGTGGCGCCCTGGACCGTCTTCGATGATCTGCGGGTCGCCAAACGCATTCACTTCGGGGAACGATTCAACATGGACCTGATTGCCGACATGTTCAATATCGCGAACAAGTTCAACGTTTCGGCGGTCAGCCCGCTGTATACCAATGCGGGGACGCCGACCGCGGCTTACGATCCGCGGCAGTTCCAGTTCGCGCTGAAGCTGAACTGGTAATTCTTGGGGCCCGTAAGAAACATGAGTTTTGACGCGCGACGGTCGGTCGTGCGTCCTAGGGGAACTCTGATTAAGTCCGAGTGCGCTCCCTCAGCGGCTAAAGCCGCATTGATAGGATGGTTCTAGCGGCCGTCCCCTTCGAAGAGCGGACTTCGTCAGAGGCTCCCTGGCATCGTGTCCCAGAAATAGATGGCATAAGGAAAATCCTGAGTGAAGAGAATGGGCCCGTTGAAAACACAAGGTCCCTCCACTCCGCGAACGCTTCGGTCGGGATGACAGACTTATGCAGCGAATTTTGTGGGACAGGACACTAGTACGGGGTGACAAACCCGGCCTTCGCATAGAACGCGATATGCGGGGCACCCACATTCTTTGCATGTGCATCGGGACCTGCTCCCTTCGAGAAAGCGGTGTTCGAGCGAGGGGTTCCCCAGCCTAGCCGCATCTTGCGAAGGCTGGGTTTGTCGTAAACTATGGTTGCAACCGCCCTGCAGTCGTTCGTCTCTAAGATTTATGGCCTCGAATTTCTACTTCCAACACCGAGGAGTTTGCCCATGGATCGCAGACGCTTCCTTCAAACCGCCGCCGCGACTACTGTCGTAAGCTCGCTTCAGAAAAAACTCGCACGTGCAGCAGACCAACCGATCCCTATGCGTCGTCTGGGACGGACCGGCGAGAAGGTCTCTATCGTCGGACTCGGCGGGTTTCACCTTGGAATGCAATCCGACGAGCAGGAGAGCATTCGCATCATTCGTGCGGGGCTAGATGCGGGAATCACCTTCCTGGACAACTGCTGGGATTACAACCATGGCGCGAGCGAAGTCCGCATGGGGAAGGCATTGCGCGATGGCTACCGGAGCAAAGCATTCCTGATGACCAAGATCGACGGGCAAACCAAGAAGGCGGCTGCGCAGCAATTGAACGAGTCGCTGCAACGGCTGCAAACCGATCACATTGACCTGCTGCAATTTCACGAAGTGATTCGCGACACCGATCCGCGGCGCATTTTTGCTGACGATGGCGGCATGGAAGCCGTGCTGGAAGCCAGGAAGCAGGGCAAAGTACGCTACATCGGATTCACCGGCCACAAGAGTCCCGACATTCACCTGAAGATGCTGGAAACCGCCTTTGCCCAGGGATTTACTTTTGATACGGTGCAAATGCCGCTCAACGTGATGGACGCGCACTACGAAAGTTTCGAGAAGAAAGTGCTGCCGGTCCTGGTGAAGCACAACATTGGCGTACTCGGCATGAAGCCGATGGGCGACAAGCTGATTCTTAACAGCAACACGGCTACCCCGGTCGAATGCCTGCACTATGCGATGAGTTTGCCAACGAGCGTCGTGATCACGGGATGCGATTCGATGCAGATTCTGCAGCAGGCCATCAATGCGGCTCAGAGTTTTCAGCCCATGAGCAAGGACGAGGTCGCGAGGCTCCTGGCGAAAACTGCTCCGGCGGCGGGCAAGGGAGAGTTCGAACGCTACAAGATTTCTACGGATTTTGATGGGACTGTGCGGAATCCGCAGTGGCTGGGCTAGCTCGCTGGGCTAACTCTCTCCTTAGGTCTTTTGTAGTCTTTAGGTCTTTTGTAGTCTTTTCAGTCATTCTGACGCCGAGTGTAGCGGAGGCAGAGAAACCTGCATTTCCATGGCCTCTGCTAAGACTGAGGGCGTCTCGTCGCTGTGCTCCCCAGTGTTACACTCGTTTTTCACCCATCCTTGGCGCTTGCCCGGAGTTCGTTCCCCATGTCTCAACCCAGCCCGCCGACGGCGCGGACTCGCGTGGTCCGCGAACCGGATCGCGCTGTCTATGATCGCGAGGCGATCTACGAGATCCTTGATGAAGGCTTTCTCTGCCATGTGGGCTTCAACCTCGACAGCCAGCCGTTCGTGATTCCTACGTCCTACGGGCGGTTGGTTGACAATCTTTACATTCATGGTTCGGCCGCCAGTCGCATGCTGCGCCATCTCGACAGCGGCATTCCGGTTTGCGTTACGGTCACGTTGCTCGATGGACTGGTGCTCGCGCGCTCGATTTTTAATCACTCGATGAATTATCGGTCGGTGATCATTCTGGGGACGGCCACGGCGGTGCAGAATCCGGTGGAAAAGCTCGAGGCGCTGCGTTTGCTTTCAGAACATATTCTGCCGGGAAGGTGGGCCGAATCGCGTTATCCGAACGAACGCGAGTTGAAAGCGACTTCGGTGTTGCGCGTGCCCATTACCGAGTTTTCTGCAAAAGTGCGGCAGGGACCGCCCATCGACGACGAAGAGGATTACGCGTTTCAAACGTGGGCTGGAGTCATTCCTCTTGAGACGGTGGCGCGCGAGCCGATTGCCGATGCGCGCTGCGTGGCAGGGATTGCCCTGCCGGCGTACGTCAGCGGGTATACCAGAAAGAAACAGTAAAGCCAGATGCGAGCAAGTGCTCTATGTCCGAACTAGTCGAGAAGATCGCTTCGACTGTCGACTCAACACGCGACGAGTTGGTCGCATTCCTGCAGAGGCTGGTTCAACTTCCAAGTCTGCCAGGCCACGAGCAGAAAGCGCAACGATTGGTTGCGGAGAAGTTGCGATCCCTTGGGCTGGGGGTTGAGGTCGTCGCCTCCGATCTGAACGATCTAAAGGATCACCCCGCCTTTTGCGACGACGGTGTTCCGTTTCAAGAGCGCCTCAATGTCGTCGGCCGTTGGGCCGGGACAGGGCGCCGGACGAATGGTGCCAAGTCTCGATCGCTGATCCTGAATGGCCACATGGACGTGGTTCCGACGGGCAGTGAGACGCTGTGGTCGGCTTCGCCGTGGAGTGGCGTCATCCGCGGCGGCAAGCTTTACGGGCGCGGCTCGTGCGATATGAAGGCCGGCGTCACCGCTAATATCTTCGCAATCCAGACGCTGCAGGCCATTGATTTCCGGCCGGCTGCGGACGTTCTGATCGAAAGCGTCATCGGAGAAGAGAGCGGGGGCGTGGGCACGCTCACGACGATTGTCAAAGGATTCAAAGCCGACGCGGCGGTCATCACAGAACCGACGCAGTTGCACCTTTGCCCGGTACAGTCTGGAGCCCTGACTTTCCGCATAAGAGTTTCGGGGCGCGCCATCCACGCCTGTATGAAACCTTACGGGGTGAGCGCGATTGAAAAGTTTTATGTCGTCCTGCAAGCCGTGCAGGAACTCGAGCGCCGACGCCATGTGGAGTATCGCAATCCTCTTTACGAGAATCCGAACAACATCGCGCCCGTAAACTTCGGAACGCTGCGCGCGGGCGACTGGCCTTCTACGGTGCCGGATGAACTGGTCGTCGAAGGGCGCTTCGGAGTGATGCCGGGGGAAGCGACGGCCGCCGCGCGTGCGGCGATGGACGCGGTGTTGCGCAAGGTTTCCGCGGCAGACTTATGGCTGAGCGAGCATCCGCCCGAACTGGAATGGTTCGAGGGACAGTTCGAGTCGGGACAGACGCCGCCGGATTCACCGATCGTGCAATCGATCGCGGACTGCCATACGCAGATGTGTGGGCGAGCTCCGGTCGTGCAAGGCGTGACCTACGGATCGGATCTGCGACTGTTCACGAATCATGGCGGCATACCGGCGGTGTTGTATGGCCCGGGCAACGTTCTCAACGCGCACACGGTCGATGAGTTTGTGGAGTTGGAAGAAGTAGTCGCGGCCACCAAGGTGCTGGCGTTGATTGTCAGTCAGTGGTGCGGTGGGGAGTTTGCGTAGGGCGAAGTCGGGGTTGCCAGGAAGGGCGCGTCAGACCGGTGTTTCCAGCCGCTCCCCCAAGTGTCGGTCTGGTGTTTCCGTTTGATCAAGAGACAGCAAACCGACTAAGCACGGACTTGCTCTGCAAAAACACTCCCCCTCCTACCAACACAAGTTCGGGTGGTGCTGATTTGCTGACATTGGGGTACACAATCAAGGCGACTCCTAGAGTAATCATGAGTATTCGTAAGATAGCAGCCCCACGCTCAATTCGAGGCTCTCTCCTGAGCTGCCATATCAAGGCAGAGCTTGCGATGACCACATTGACCAGTGCTGACGCTAGTCCGATCGAGGGTGTGTTAGCCGCTGTCATTTGCTAGTTTCCGTAGTCAGCCACGACCGCAACGCCTATGTCAAAATGCAGCTTGCAGAGAACGCTCCACTGATAGCGTGGCGCGCTAAGAAACGCTAAGGATAAGTTCCGATCCTCCAGACCCGGAATCGATGCTCCGCCTCCCAAAAGCCTTCCAAAGGCGTGCTCTGAATGAATCCCCCTTACGCTAGTCGCGATGTTACCAAGTAATGCGTGTGACCTCCCGACCGCGAGTGGGAAATTAATTATTGAGAGGCAGTCCCCGCGGCCTTAAGTTCCACGTCGACCGAGTCACGCACGCGCAAGAAAATGTTGCTTGGATTCTTCATTCCCCACCTCACATAGGGTACGGGAAAACGCGCGGAGGCGGTCCAGTGATTGCCATCTAACTTCACGTCCACCGGCACCGTGATTTCGTGTTCGGCGCCGTGAATCCCAAACATTCCGTGGACCTGCACGGTGGAAGTTGCAGCCGTGGCCACCTTCCCGTCCACGCGATCGGGACGGAACCGGACCTCCGGGTAACGCTCACTTTCCAGCACGTCCTTGTGCATCTTGCGGTCGCGGCTATCGTTGTCGGTTTGTCCGGTGGTGGCATCGAAGACGACTTCGCCGCTGATGGAGGCGGATGACGGATCAAAGTGGATCTCGCATCGCTTCAGAGTGAATCCGCCATGCACCGTATGCAGAGATGCTCCGAGGCTGAAGTTCGCGGCAGTCTGGGCGGGATCGCAGTGGAGTACGAGTTGCTGGGCTTGGGCCAGCGGTGCGAGCATGAGACAAAAGAACAGCAACTTCGCGTGTCGGGCTGATAGTCGCACTGCGATCGCCTTCCTCACTGTGACTGAGTCTGCTAAGCCAGGGCATGACAAACCCAACATCAACTCTTGTGCATCTTCCGTTGCCTGACCGTGCGAGGCGGTTGTGGTAACGAAGTCTTGCTTTTGTAAATTCTCTGCATTGAAGATTAGAGATTACTCCGTCGCGCGATGGGCAGGAGCGCCGCCAATATGCCTGCGCTACTTTCAGTGCTAATTCAACAGCAGCAGCTTTCCCGTCGTCTTCCTCCCGGCGAGATCCCGATGCGCCTGAGCGGCGTCCTTCAACGGATAGATGTGCTCGACGCGTAGCTTCAGCTTTCCGGTGGCGACCATGTCGAAGACTGCGTCCGCGCGCTGCTGCAACTCCTGCGCCGTCGCGATGTAGGCGCCCAACGACGGCCGCGTCAAGAACAGCGAGCCTTTCTGTGTCAGAGCCGCCGGCTCAAACGGCGGCACGGCTCCGCTCGATCCGCCATAGAGCGCCATATACCCGCGCGGGCGCAGCACGTTCAATCCCTTATCAAACGTGGTTTTGCCGACCGAGTCATACACGACATCCACGCCTTTCCCTCCGGTCAGCCGCTTGGTCTCGGCTTCAAAGTCGACCTGCGTGTACAGGATGACTTCGTCGGCCCCCGCCGCGCGCGCCAGCTGGGCCTTCTCTTCGGTGGACACGGTCCCAATCACGCGCGCGCCGAGCTTGTGTGCCATCTGCACCAGGAGCAGCCCCACACCGCCGGCGGCCGCGTGCACCAACGCGGTCTCACCCTTCTTGAGCGGATAAGTGTCATGCGACAGGTAGTGCGCGGTCATTCCCTGCAGCATGGTGGCGGCCGCCTGTCGATCGTCGATGCCCTGCGGAATCTTCACTAGCCGATCGGCCGGGACGGCGGCATACTCGGCATACGTGCCCAGCAACATCGTCCAGGCGACGCGATCCCCGACTTTGACGCTCTGCACATCGTAGCCTACCGCCACCACCTCGCCCGCGCCTTCCTGGCCTGCGACAAAGGGAAGCAGGGTCGTGTAGCGGCCTTCGCGATAGTAGACGTCGACATAATTCACGCCCGAAGCTGCGATCTTCACGACTGCTTCGTTCGGCTTGGGCTCGGAAACCGGAATGTCCGCCAACTCCAACACTTCCGGACCACCTACGCGTCTGACCTGGATCGCTTTCATAGTCACCTCTGGATGCCCGTCCTGACTTGCAAGACTCCGGCACATGCACGCTGGCCCAGGGTAGCGCTCTTTCTTAAAATCCCAAGGGTTCCCGACCGCCAACATCAAAAAGAAAGGCAGCCCGCAAGCTGCCGATCCCTTCCGATTGTCGTCCACAATCTACTGCGGTTTCGGAGGAGCCGACTCGGGTTGCGCGGCTTTCATCTGATCCTGATGTTTCTGCTGCGCGGCCTCCTGTATCTTTTTCATCTTTTCCTGCTGCTCCGGAGTCAGAACCGCCGCGATCTTAGGACGAAACGAATCACGGATCTCCATCATCTTGGTGCGCTTTTGATCGAGAGGAAGGTGTTCATCCAAGCGCGTCGTCCTCAACTGCTCGCCCTCGTCCTGAAGAATCGGGCGCAGCTTCTCTTTCTGTTCTTCGGTGAGATTGAGCTGCTGACTGAGCCAGCGCATTTCGCCTAACGATTCCATCGTGCGACGCCCACCACCGGCCGGGTGTTCACCGCCCGCGTTCGGGGTTGAAGGCGGAGCCGACTGCGGAGGCGCGTCCTGCGCCGCAACCGCCAAGCACCCACACATCACCACGCTGGTCAGCGCGCCCAGCCAAAATTTCCAACGAACTCGCATAGCTTCTCCTTTTAACTTTTTACGAACTGGCTTCCAAACGGAAGGAACGCGCCCCTTGCGATCAATCCTACGCCACAGAGCGCGAAGAACTCCAGCAACCCGCCAGCAAGGCAGGTCGAAAGCAACCGGAATTCTCAGTGCGGTGTCCAGTGCGGATTCATCGTGAAGAGCCCGTCGATGAACCCAATTTGGAAGGTCACGAATAGGCCAAAGGCGATGCTGATGACGCCCGCGGCCAGGCCGAGGCCGCGATTCAAGTTCTTAAAGTGCTTGCCACTGTAGGCGAAGGGTGCGCCCAGAATCATGGTGATCAGCATCATTCCGGCAATCGTGCCCACTCCGAAGACGAGCAGGTACGCTACTGCCCAGCGCGCATCCCTGATGGTGGTGAGCACCAGCAATGCCACTGCAGCCGAACCGGCCAGCCCATGTACGATGCCGACTGCCAGCGGTCGAAGAAGTTGGTAAAGTCCCACCCGCTGCAAGAATCTTTGCGCGGCCCCATGAGGCTTGTCATCCAGGTGGAGATGCACGTCTGGCTTATGGGAATGCACATGGACGTGTTCAACCTCCCCGTGACGATGAGCGTGCGTGTGAATCACCGCCGCCTGGCCGTGCAAAGGCGTGAAGCGGTCGGTAATCCGCTGGGTAGTGCCGGTCAGGTTCAATATGCCCAGCAGAATCAGCATCAATCCGACGGCGAGTTCCATCGCGAGGCCGATCCGTGGAGGGATGACAAGGTTGAAGAGGATGATGGCCGCGCCGACCAGAACGATCGTGATGGTGTGGCCCACGCCCCAGAGGGCCCCGATCAGGCCGGCGTGCCGAATATTCTGCTGCCGGCTGACGATCGTACTCACCGCAATGACGTGGTCGGGATCGGTGGCGTGCCGGATCCCCAGCAGAAAGCCCACGCCAATGACCGTCAGCAGATTGACCATGTGGACCTGCCGCGGCGAACCGTAGACGGCGGGATGCGAGAACTATACCATCGGGTCCGGCGCGACGCGGGGCTCCGGATTCCTCACGCGAATCCAAGAAAACGCCCTGTTTTCCATGGAATCGCCTGACCAGTTTCGGACCCTAAATATTCGTTACGGTCTTCTAATCTGGTGAGTACGCGAGTAATATCCCCGCCCGGCATACAGCCATTGGGAGCAGACCCTTTGAGAATTGACCCGCAGAAACCCTGAAGAGTACCATTTTAGAGTTTTTCGCATCCAAGCTGTGCACGGGAGTCGATCACGGTAACTCATAGAGAAATATGAGAGTTCAAAGACTCCATGTTCGGATCGCGTCCTTGGCCGCAGTACTTGTGACCTGTGGCTGTCATTCTGCCCAGCGACCAGTTGCTCTGCTTTCGCCCAAGCAGGCGAGTCCCCCAGCCATGGTTGCGCCGACTCAGGCGCCCAATCCCGCTCCCCCCGAGTTCTTACCCGAGCCATCAGCACCCAAGCCCGCCCAAGTCGCCAAAGCGGCCGATCCGGTTGGTGATCTCATCTCCCAAGTGGAGAAGGAATACCAGGCTGGGCAGGAGAACTACAAAGCTGGTCGCCATGATGAAGCGCGCCAGAACTTCGACCGCGCCTTCGACTTATTGCTAAGCAGTAACCTGGATATCAACTCGGACCCCCGCCTCGAGCGGGAATTCGACCGGGTTCTTGAGACCTATAACAGCTTCGAGATGGTCGGCCTCCGACCGGCGGAGGGTTCGAATGAGCAGAAATCCGAGCCCGCACCCATCGACGAGGCCAATGAAGTCACCTACCCGGTCGATCCCAACATCAAGGCCAAGGCGGAAGCGGAAATCCAATCGACGCGTTCTGACCTGCCGCTCATGATGACCGACCAGGTCGCCAGCTATATCAATTACTTCTCGACGACGCGTGGACGCACGATCCTGGAGAACGCACTGATCCGCTCCGGCCGCTATGACCAGATGATCCGCAAGACGCTGAAGGAAGAAGGCGTCCCTCAGGATCTGATTTTCCTGGCGCAAGCTGAGTCTGGTTTCCACCCGCTGGCTCTGTCGCGCGTGGGAGCGCGAGGCATCTGGCAATTCATGGCGAGTCGTGCTCGCGGGTACGGCTTGCAACGAAGCTTGTGGGTCGATGAGCGGCAGGATCCGGAGAAAGCCACGCGGGCCGCCGCCCACCACCTGAAAGATCTGTACCAGCAATTTGGTGACTGGTACCTGGCGATGGCGGCGTACAACTCCGGCCCCGGCACGGTACAGAGCGCGGTCAAACGAACCGGCTATGCGGACTTCTGGGAGCTTTACCGGCGCAATGTGCTTCCGCGGGAAACCCGGAACTATGTTCCCATTATCGTGGCCGTTACGATCATGGCCAAGAATCCCGCGCAGTATGGGCTGGATCATCTGGAAAAAGAAAAACCTGTCCCGTACGACACGGTGACGGTCGAGTACCCCGTCGATCTGCGGCTGGTGGCGGAATGTATCGACGTTTCGGCGAGCGAACTGCAGGAGTTAAATCCGAGCCTGCTGCGCATGACCACGCCCCCGGACCGCGGATTCAAACTTCGCCTGCCGGCCGGGACCAAGGAGAAATTTGAGACCGCAATCGCCGTGATCCCGCCGGACATGCGGGTTTGGTGGCGATATCACAAGGTCGCACCCGGGGACACGCTCAGTTCGATTGCCCGTACCTATCGCAGCACGCCCAAGTCAATTGCCGACGCCAACCATCTGGAAGCTGATGAATTGCTTGCACCCGACAGCAAGCTGGCAATTCCGATCGTGCCGGGCAAGCATTCCACGACCGAAGATGGCGCTACCTATGCCCGCCACGCCACCCGTTACCGAATTCGCAAGGGAGACACGGTGCAGACCGTGGCTGACAATTTCGGCGTGCCTCCGGCCATGGTTCGCCGTTGGAACCGCCTGAAAGGTGATAGTCTGCGCGGCCGCAGCGTGGTGTACGTGCATCTTCCGATTACACCCAACGCAGATCGTGTTGCGAGAGCCGCGAATTCCCCTAAGTCGAAGCATAAAAAGGCCGTTCAGTCTGCCCAGAGTTCCAAGAACCCGGTCGTCCATCACAAGGTGAAACAGGGTGAAACCCTGTTTTCGATTGCCTCCGTCTACAAAACGACAGTCGACGCGTTGAAGCGCGACAATCGAAACGTGGCGACACTGCGACCGGGAATGGTGCTGGTGATTCGGTGAGTTTGGGGATTTCAGGTCTCAAG
>Ga0307471_100002411_pt1 | contig 10757 bp, 9 predicted proteins | sample atmos_gasesAM3C__2_FD_204566 | JGI IMG/M metagenome (GOLD analysis project Ga0307471, IMG submission 204566) | Hardwood forest soil microbial communities from Morgan-Monroe State Forest, Indiana, United States - atmos_gasesAM3C_515 | ecosystem: Environmental > Terrestrial > Soil > Temperate... | reverse complement strand
TCCTCATCGCGGCCGGTGAAGGAAACCGGCTGGAAGCTGACGAAAGCGATCTTCTTGGGGTTTTCCATCGCGAACTTCACGACGGTGCCGACCTGGTCGTTGTTCACGTTGTTGACGATGGTGACGACCAGCACGATTTCGATGCCGGCTTCGTGCATGTTCTCGATGGCGCGGAGCTTGACGTCGAACAGGTTGCCGATTTGGCGGTGGCTGTTGGCGTCGTTGCCGATGCCGTCGAACTGCAGGTAGGCGTAGCGCATACCCGCCTCGAAGGCCTTCTTACTGAATTCCTTGCTCTTGGCGAATTCGATGCCGTTCGTGGCGGCTTGCACCGAGTTGTAGCCGATCTTGCGCGCGTAGGCGACGGCGTCGAGGAACAGCGGGCTCATGGTGGGCTCGCCGCCGGAGAACTGCACGGACATCTGGCGGCGCGGCTTGATCTTGAGCGCGTTGTCTAAGATTTCCTTAACTTCATCCCAACCGAGTTCGTGGACGTAGCCAACCTGGTTGGCGTCCATGAAGCACGGATCGCACATCATGTTGCAGCGGTTGGTGAGGTCCACGGTCAAAACCGAGCCGCGGCCGTAGCGAACGGTGGAGGAGCCATGCTTGTGAAGGTCTTCGTCATTGTGCGCGGGAATGTCGCGGCCGGGGAACTGCTTCTCGATCCACTCGAGGAACTTCGCATCGACGGCCATCATGTCTTCGTAGTGGCCATGAAGCGGGCAATCTTTGACCATCCAGATCTGGCCGTCGCGCTCGACGATCTGCGCTTTGATTTCGCCGACCTTCTCGTGCATCAGGTCGCGCCAGTCTTTCTTGCCGGCGATGATGGCTTCGCGAGCTTCCTTGACGCAGGCGGGGCAGAGAGAATCGGTTTGCCGCGGGAAGCCGAGCGTCGGTTTGGTCTTCTCCCATGATTTCAAGAGCGGCTTATCCGACCACTGCGGAGTGACCGACGGATTGGGATTGCGCTTGTTGAAGTGCTGAATGGTGTTGAAGGTGACAGCCGCGCCCTTGCAAACAACCCAATCGATCGATCTAAGAATCTGCGTGCCTACTGTATTCGGCATAAACCTCTACCCTCCGCTCAGAAAAACTGCGTGCTACACAAACGTGTAGCGTAACTAGCCCAAAAAACAATTTGCGCCCACGAACTTTTGGGACCAGCCCAAATGCCCCCCGGGCTGGATGGTCCTGACTTTAGATTACCGTACCACGCGATATGGGTACGGCCCAATAAGTCTTTGGACTCGTATAGTTTGAGGGTAAACAGGGGCGGGAAGCCAGAGGGTTGCGGCGAACGGTCGAAATCAGGGGTCGAACGGTAACAAAGGCGGGTGGGTGGTGGGTTGGGAGGGTAGCGGGAAGGCAAATTTCTTCCCAGTTGCTTTGGGCGAGCCTAGAGAGGGGCCGGGCGCGGCTACTCGTTCAAAACGGGACGGAGGACGGAGATGACGAAGTGGGCGAAGTGCGAGGCGCCTTCGTCGAGTTGGAGCCAGCGAACGACACAGTGATCGGCCAAATATTTTCCAACACGGGTTTCGGGGATGCCGAGGTGATCGGCGAGCTGCGGCTTGATGGAGTCGGCACCGCGGCGCGTGGAGCCACCGCGAAAAAGATTGGGAATAGCAATGCGCAGCGTCTGACAGGCTTCGACGTAGTAATAGCTGGTCAGGTCGGAGTCGCTCAGAAGAAAGACGCCCGGGCCAGCAGGAGCGGAGCCGGAGTCGTCGAGAGTCACCGGTGCGCAGGTAAGCAAGCGGCGGAACTGCATCTCGAGTAGAGAAAGACGCGAGGAAAGGCCGGGGTCACCGTAACGTCCACGAAGGGCGATGCCGCCAGCGTCAGTGGCGGCCGGGCCGGGTTCGACCGGGAGACGCAACGCGGGAGATTCCGCGGCCCTGGTGAATCGAGAGGGAGGAGGTTCGTCGGCGGGAGTGGACGACGAATGCCGATGAGCTGTGGAAGCTGAACCGGTGTGGCGCGCCGCGGGAGCGGGTGTGGATGCGTTTTCGCTCGGTGCGGCGGCGGAGGTCCCCGACTTGCGGCGATTGCGGCCGCCACGGCGGCCACGACGACGTCGTCCTGATTTGGGGTGAGGAGCAGAAGAGGATGCTCCGGAAGCCGCTTGGTTTTTTTCCGGCGAAGACGCCTCCGTGGGAGACTCCCCGGCGGTAACCGATTCAAAGACCTCCGCGTTCTGCACGAATGGAAGACCCGGCTCGGGGATTGGCGCTACCGGGGTCTCGCCTGTGTGCGCGCCGGCGGATTCGGAAGTCGTGGTCGCTACGGGAGACTGAATGGGTGGCAGAGCGCCCATGCGCGTAGCGGCTTCCTGCGCCTTGGTTTTCCAGTCGGCGCGGCGAAAGCGTTCGCCCGCGGTGGAATACCATTTGGCGGCTTCGGCATTCTGGCCGGATGTTTCAAGGTGGCGAGCCAGCTCAAACGCAACCATGGCGTCGCGAGTTTTCTCGAACAGATTCGAGAGTTGCGTCACTGGGTCTTTGCCGGTGCGTGCGCGGCGGATGCGTGCGGTGATTTGTTTCCAGTCGGCCATACGGTGGCTGGGGGTGCATTGTAACAGCGGTCGCGGTTGGCTGCCAGCCGCGCGGCCAGATCCTGCATCTAACGGGAAGGCATATCCGGACAACGGCGCAGACTCGGGCAGAATTCGAGTCGACAGAAGTTTTACTTGAGCGCCGATTTTTACACGTTGACGGAGATTGCCTCCGTCAGTATTCTTTGCACCAGCCCTCTGGGAGATTCAATGGCGCGTTCGCGCGACCGACTACGGGAAGTGCTCGCCGTAATCGTGTCCACCACTCTGGTCACCGTTTCCACACATGGCGCTTCTTCAACCGGCCTCGGAACCGTTGTGTCCGCGGAGCGCGCGCACGTGGGACGAGCGGCGGCGTCGATCGGCACAACCGTGTTCAACGGCGACACCCTGGAGACAGAAAAATTCGGGAGCATACAACTGCGCGCAGGTGCGGCCCGCCTGCAACTGGCGGGCGGCAGCCGCGTTTTGTGGAGCGTGGAAGCGGACATGCCCGCGGCTACGCTGAACGGCGGATCGGCAACGTTTTCGACGGCAAATTCCAAGGCGTTTGCGTTGCGGGCAGGGACTGCGGTGATCCGTCCGACCGGCGAGGAGCCTTCCGTTGGAAGCGTAGCGATCCTAAACCCGAAAGAATTGACGGTGAACTGCACCCGGGGTTCGCTGACGCTTACGGTGATCGACGACTCGCTGATAATTCCAGAAGGCACGGCATATCACATCGTGCTGGATCCAGATGCGAATGCGGCGACGGATAATCCGCAGTGGGGGAACCGGCAGCCGCGGAAAAGCGGGCGAAACCGGTTTTTGTTTTTCCTGATTCTTGCAACCGCCACGGCCACGGGCATCGTAGTTTGGAAAGCGCTGGAGAGTCCAGACCGGCCCTAAGATTCTTCGGTTTTCTTTTCTTTTCTCGCACTTACCACTACAGCTTCCCGAGAATTAAAATGTGTGTGCCACTCCGGTTCGCGACCCGCGGCAGGCAGAAAACTCCTTTTTAGGTCAAATCGCGGCGATCACTTCGATTTCGACGAGCGCATCCTTGGGGAGGCGCGCGACCTGAACGGTGGAACGCGCGGGCGGAGCGGAGGTGAAATAGCGGCCGTAGACTTCATTCATCTGCGGAAACTCGTTCATGTCTTTCAGGAAGACGGTGTTCTTGACGACGTGGTGGAGATTCGAGCCCGCGGCTTCCAGAATCCCCTTAATATTTTCGAGCACGCGCTCGGTTTGCTGGCGAATGTCGCCGGAGACCATTTCGTTGGTTTTCGGATCGAGCGCAACCTGACCTGAAAGATAGAGGAAGCCATTGGCTTTCACTCCCTGCGAGTACGGACCGATGGGTTTGGGTCCGCGGTCGGTAGTGACGATATCTTTCATGGCGTAGTCTCCTTTGACGTTAAGGAATTTGAATCGATCGCGCGGGTTGCGGAAGCGTTTTCGTAGCGAGCGCGAAATTCTTCGGGTACGCCTGGGCGCTTCATCCAGTGACGGACGAATTCGGCGACGTTCTGGTGGGCTTCTTCCTCAAAAGCCGCGATGAGATCGGAAAGATTGAACCCGCCGCCGCGACGAGCGTAGAGCATGTGGCTGAGCGCCTTGTTGCAAAGATCCTGTCCATAGCGGTCTTGCAGACCATAAAAGAACAGCAGGCTCTTTGCGCGAACGACGGCGGCGTCTTCGGGCTTGCGCGGATCCGATGCCGTGCGGGGCGGAATCTGGAGCAGAACGCGACGAATGGTGTCCGTTCGAACTCGCGGGCCCTGCACGGCTTCGCGCCCGCGAGCCGCGGCGAATGCTGGCAGCGCGGAGAGCGGCGGATCCTGCTCGTAGAAACCGGGATTTTGTCCGTAGCCGAGCCAACTGGAAGCGAGAGACGGGGCAGCGGCGGCGACAATTTCAGGCGGGCCGGAAGTGAAGTCGGCCATCACGGTATCGGCCGACGCCATTTCAGCCGAGGGCTTCGCGCCGGATTCGGAAATCAGGCCGGCGTAGTAAGAGGCCGTGCTTGTAAAGCAGCTCGCGATCACTGGGCACTCGACGATCCAGAGCTGGTGGAAGTCGTCGGTCCGGTTGCCGAACATAGAATTGTAAGTCTGCAACGTGCGGACGAGCGCATCGGCGGCGGGACGCAAGTCAGCGGACGCTTGCGAATTGCGAGTCCAGAGATTCACGGTTCCCTTCCCGGCGTTGATAGGGGTCGAAGTGTAGCGGCCCGCAATGATGAACGGATAGCCGGACGAAGGGCGCTGCTCGGCGCGAACGACTTGTTCTTTGCCGCTGCGTGAAAGCTTTTGCTGGCGGCCGCTCATGTGGACCAGGAAGCCCTGGGGGACGTGTAGCGTGAGGGCCCATTTGACGGGCGGGATGCCGCCAGTGGCAAAGGCGCCGCGAGCAGGAATTAACTGCGGGCTCCAACCTTCGGCAGGAAGAAAGAAAGCATCGGGAGCAAAGCTCAGCGTGTTTTCGCCCGAAACAGCGTCACCTGGTGAGGACGGCTGATAGGCAACGGCAAGATGCATCGTGTGCGAGTCATTCACGGGCCACGGCTGGGAAAAATTGATCGAGACGTTGCGGGGATTGTCGGGAGAAGTGACGATCGCGACAAGATGTGAGTCCCACTCGACCGTGGGCGCGGCGAAATGGAAACGGCGGCGGCCGGGAAGGCGCAACTCCAGCGTGGTGAGCGGCTGGTTGCCGTTGTTACGGAGGCGATATTCGGCGTCGATGCGAATGGCAGGCTGGGGATCCGCCGTGAACCGCACGTGAATTTCCTGTCTGTCGATCGCGTAGCCGGGACCGAGTGATGCGGTACATCCAGAGAGGCAGGAAATCACGAAGGGAAACAAGGAACAGAGGATGGAGCGAGAATGAACGGTCGGCGCCACGAGGCTTTTGATTGTACAGCAGCGGCTACGCTGACATCGCAGCAATGAAACCGTTCGCGGAGCGACCAGGGCGTGCCGCTAGCGTGGGCGGCGGCCGCGGACTCTCACGAAATCGGTGTGGGAATGGTTGCGAGCGGCTTCGCGAGCGGCGGCTTCTTTGTTGGCGGCTTGGTCGGTCATTCCGCTTTCGATGCGCTCGAGAATCTGCTTTTCGGTGAGGCCGGTGTTCTTCAGGCGCCCAATCTCGGCGGAGCCCATCGTGGGCAGCCCCTTCATGTGTCGATCGAGAATGGCCTGCACAGTTGCGTTCGACAGGCCAATCAGATGCAGCATGACTGCTTCGGGAGCAATAGTGTCGAGCTGATTCGCGTGAGCGAATACCAGAATGTCGGAATCGGCGTAGCGCGCGCCTTGAAGGTTGAGGACAGAATCGGCGCTGTTGAAAGGATGCTGGTGAGCGTGCGCGGCGGTAATCAGCGCGATGCACACGTCGTCGCTAATATTGGCGTTCTTAAGTTTGAGGAACTGCGCGATCTCCGCTTCGGTAACGTTCAGGGTCTTGAGCTGCTCGATCGTGCCGGAGAAGACGCCGGCTTTGACGAGCGGGCGGTAATCCGCCAGGAGATGCTGTTGCTGGCAACCGGCGGCTAGGAACAGGGCGAGAGCGACAGCGTAAGCGCAGTGTTTCATAGACCTATTCTAACGAGGGCATCGTAGGGCGTCGGGTGGTGTGTTGTGGGCAGCATTGGCCGGAAGGACAGGTGGGAATAGTGAGTAATAAGTAGTGGGTAGTCCGGAGTAGGAACAAAGGGCTGTGGTGACTGGTGCTTGGAAATTCAGCTTGCTCCGGCGGAACGCGAGTCGCTCGGACGGCTTGCATCGTGCCAAGATGGGGCGCAGCATGCTGCGCCCCTAGGGCTGCGTCTGGTAGACCCGTTCGACGCCGTAGACGCCCACAATGCGACGGATGCTGGCGAGGATGGATTCGAGCTGGCGGCGGTCCTGGATTTCGAGGTTGGCGTCGATCTGCGCGTTGAGGCGATCCGGGCGGCTCTCGAGATTGTGGATGTTACAGCCGGCGCTGCTGATCACAGCGGTAATGTCCGCGAGCAGTCCGGCGCGGTCGCGCGCGCGGATGAGCAAGTGAACCAAGAAGGTGGCGCTGTCGGCGCCGCCCCACTCGACGGCGATTCGGCGCTCGGTCTGGTACAGCAGGTTCTGAACATTGGGACACGTGCGCGTGTGCACGGCCACACCGCGACCACGGGTGATGTAACCGACGATGTCGTCACCGGGAATCGGATTGCAGCACTTCGCGCGATAGACGAGCAGATCTCCATGGCCTTTGACGACCAGCGGCGCTTCGCCAAAGCCAAGCATGCGCTTGACGGTGTTGACGAGCGTGGGCTTGGCGTCCTCCGGCTCCGGCTCCGCAGGTTTTTCCGATTCGCCGAGCACTCGGGTCAAAATTTGTCGCGCGGAGTATTTGCCGAACCCGACGGCGGCATAGAGATCACCAATCGTCGCCAGGCCATAGTCAGAAGCAAGCTTGAGCATGTCCACTTCGGGAATTTTTTTGAGGCTGCGGCCGAACTGACGCGCTTCCTTTTCCAAAAGGCGGTTGCCCATCTCGGTGGCTTCCTCGCGCTCCTGAACATTGATCCAATGGCGGATCTTGCTGCGAGCATGCGAAGACTTGACGAAACTCAGCCAGTCGCGATTTGGCTTGTGACCTTTCTGTGTCAAGATTTCGACGACGTCACCACTCATGATCTCGTGGCGCAGCGAGACCATCTGCCCATTCACCTTCGCGCCGACACACTGGTGCCCGACTTCGGTGTGGACCGAGTACGCGAAATCCACAGGGGTCGCGCCGCGGGGCAGCTCCAGCACGCGCCCCTTCGGAGTGAACGCATAAACCTCACCTGGAGCGAGATCGACTTTAAGCGTGGAAAGAAACTCGCCGGGCTCTTCGAGCTCCTGAGACCACTCGATCAACTGACGCATCCAGGTGATGCGCTGATCGTCTTCAGAGACCGGCTTGTCGTCTTTGTATTTCCAATGCGCCGCCACGCCTTCCTCGGCGGTGTGGTGCATTGCCTTGGTTCGAATTTGCACTTCGAAGGCCTGGCTCTGGTGAAGAACGGAAGTATGCAGCGACTGGTAGAGATTCGGCCGCGGCATCGCGATGTAATCTTTGAAGCGGCCCGGCACGGGCTTCCAGATGTGATGCATTACGCCGAGCGCGGCGTAACAGTTGCGCTCGTTGTCGGTGATCACACGGACCGCGAGCAAATCGTAGACTTGCTCGAGCGTGCGCTCCTGGCGAACGATCTTGCGGTGCAACGAGTACAGGCCTTTGACGCGCGCCTCCAACTCCGCGGGAATCCCACTTTCAACCAACTTCGCGCGAATCGTCGCTTGCACTTCCTGCAGAAATTTTTCGTGAAAAGGCGCCTTCTCGCTCACTTCTTTTTGCAGAGCCTGGAAGGACTCTGGTTCGAGATAGCGGAAGGACAAATCCTCGAGTTCACCGCGGATGATGCTCATTCCCAAGCGATGCGCGATGGGAGCGTAGATGTCCAGAGTCTCGCGAGAGATGCGCTGCTGCTTGGCGGGAGGCAAAAACTCCAGCGTGCGCATGTTGTGCAAACGATCGGCGAGCTTGACCAGGACGACGCGGACGTCGTGAACCATGGCCAGGACCATCTTGCGCACGTTCTCCGCCTGGCGGGCTTCGGGCGCCATCATGTTCAAGCGGCCGATCTTGGTGACGCCTTCGACCAGATGCGCGACCTCGGCACCGAAGCGTTCTTCAATGCGCGAGACCGGAAACTCGGTGTCCTCGATCACGTCGTGGAGCAACGCAGCAGTGAGCGTGGTGGCATCCAGCCGCATATCGGCGAGGATGTGGGAGACTTCGAGCAGATGGGTCAGATAGGGCTCGCCGGAACGGCGCAACTGGGCGCGATGGCGCTCGGCGGCGATTTCGTAGGCGCGGCGAACTAGCCAAGGGTCTTCCGAGGGGCGATTCTTGCGGAGCTTGTCTAGGAGTTCTTCCAGGCGGGCATCGAGTTCACGCTCGGTGCGATCCCTGTGGAAATTCAGCGGGATATTGCCAGCAGACGGCATGTTCTAGTATACGCCGGTTAGGCCGCAGCTGCGAACGGCTCGAGTCCCCTCAAAAAACCAAGGGCGCCCTTTCGGACGCCCTAAGTCGAACAAACCATCTGTCCTGGCAGACCGCTCTACGGTCGAGCGATTACGAGGTCGTCTGCGGCTGTTCCGAGCGGCGCTGCTTGATTTCCTTGACCTTGTCGACCAGATCGTCAGCCTGCTTCAAGAAATTGTTGCGCTCATCGGCCGACTCAACCATGTCCGCCTTGCGGCGATAAAGCAGATTCAAATACGCCATGGCGTCATCGTAGTCCGGCCGGATGGATATCGCTTTCTGGAGATCCGCGATGCCCTCATCGACCAGCGCTCCGTACTTGCCGGCGTATTCCGTGCGCACGGCCGGGGGAAGCGGGTCGGTATCCCTGACCTGTTTTTTTATGTTGTCCTTGTTATAAGCCACGCGCATTTCGCCGTTGCCGCGGAAAGCGAGCGTCCAATCAATCACCCCAATCCAGTAATACGGCTCCGGATCTTCCGGCTTCAATTGAATGTGGCGCTGATGGTAGGTCTTCGATTCCTCAAACTTTTTCTCATCGAACGGCTGGCCAGCCATTTGGAACAGGATCGAGCCGATTCCGTCGATGGCGGGCAGGTTGTTCTGATCCTTATCGAGAACTTCCTTGAACTCGGCGACCGCTTGATTGCCGCGCGCAGCGTTTTCCGCCGACGGCGCGCCGGGGATATACAGGCTGGCATAGGCGGTGGCGAGATAGAGGCGTGCGTTCAGAAGCTCCGGATCGGCTTCCTTGGCCTGCTTGAAATCTTCAATCGCTGCATCGGACTGGCCGTTTTTGAAAGCGCCGACGCCTTTGTTCAATAGATCGCGGGCCTTAAGCTTGCTGCATCCCGAGGCCGTAACGGCGACGACCAGCACCGACGCCAACGCCGCTGCTCGCCGCATCATTTGAATCGATCCGTAAGTCATCGAAGCATCCCATCCCTGCTATGGCGCGACCTCAAGGGTCGACGCTAGAATTCACGTCCGCCCTGCGAAGGGCACTGCGACCAACTTAATGGCTAAGTTCCAGTTCGGGTGTTAGCAGACCGACAGACGATATGCCAGCAGCACGCATGTCGTCAATCACTTGCGCAACCATCTGGAACTCCGCCAGGTTTTCGCCGCGAACAAAGGCAATACGATCGGCGCGAAACCTGAGGACTTCCTGAAGCCGATCACGCAACTCCGCCAAAAGCACCGGCTGCTGATTGAGTTTCAGCGATCCGTCCGTGAACACCTGAACTACCACTACATCGGGAGTCGGTTCCTGCCGCCGGTCTAAACTGGGCTGAGGCACCTGCACTTTCATCCCCAGCGAGTTTGGGATGACCATGAAGATCACCAGGAGAACCAGCAAAATGTCGATCAGCGGAACGACATTCACGTCTGTGAACGTTCCGCGCTTCGCCCCACCAACTGATAAGCCCACGAGTCACCTCGCTGTGAAGCGTTTGCCCCGCGAGGAGGACCCTCACATCCCACCGAAAATCACCTGCGAAGGAACGATTACTGGCCCGCTTCGAGCTTGGCCGTGATCAGACCGACTTTGTCGATGCCGGAACTCCGCATGATGTCGATGGCATGCGCAACGTCGGCGAACAATACATCGTTATCGCCCTTGACGAAAGCGATTTTCTCGGCGCGATCCTTAAAAATCTGCTCGATGCGCGGACCCAGGGCGGACCAACTGGAATCTTCGTTGTTGATCTTGACCTTGTTGTCCTTCAGAACCTGCACGACAACGGTCTTGTTCTCGAGGTCCTGGTTCTGCTGCTGGTTCGGATTCGGCTGCGGTACCAGCGTGTCCATGCCCTTCGGAGTCAACGGGGTAATCACCATGAAAATAATCAGCAGCACCAGCAGAATGTCGATCAGCGGGACGACGTTCAATTCCGCCATCGTGCCGCCCTTGCTATCCCCAACGCTCATTCCCATTGCACTTCTCCTGTTGGCCTGCCCTTGACGAGCTCTAGCAGGCCAGTAAGCCGCGCCGTGTGGGAAGCGGCGCGGCCTTCAATCACGAGCAAACGAAATGACCGCAAACAGCCAATAACCGGCTTAGTCAGCCGGCGGTTGATTAGGAACCGGCGGAGTCGTGGCCTTGCCCTGGTTCTTTTCCGTCAAAAGGCCCAAC
>Ga0307471_100002410_pt1 | contig 10759 bp, 13 predicted proteins | sample atmos_gasesAM3C__2_FD_204566 | JGI IMG/M metagenome (GOLD analysis project Ga0307471, IMG submission 204566) | Hardwood forest soil microbial communities from Morgan-Monroe State Forest, Indiana, United States - atmos_gasesAM3C_515 | ecosystem: Environmental > Terrestrial > Soil > Temperate... | reverse complement strand
AGCAGGCCGAGCTTGCCCGCTTAGTGGCAAAGGCTCGCGAGCAGGAGCTCGACGTCTTGTGTGAAGCGCACACTGAAGAAGAACTGCAGCGGGCTGTCGACGCAGGATGCGATCTGATTGGCGTGAACGCCCGCGATCTCCGGACGTTCCAGGTGGATCTGGACACGGTCTTTCGTTTGGCGAAGAAGATTCCGAAGGGAGTCTTGGCAGTGGCGGAGAGTGGGATTAAGTCGGCTAGCGATCTGACGGACTTGCGGTCGGTCGGCTACCAGGCGTTCCTGATTGGCGAGTCGTTGATGAAGGCGGCCTTTCCGGGAAGTGCTCTGAAAAGACTCCTCGGCGCGAGTTCGGTAACGAGCAGTAGCACTTAGTGGGGGGTTGCGAGTACCGAGTTGGAAGTACCGTGTGCCGAGCCCTGAAAGCTGAGGGCCGAGAGCTGTTTATGACCTGGATCAAGATCTGCGGGATTACGAACCTGGAGGACGCTCTGCTGGCACTCGAGGCCGGAGCGGACGCGCTGGGGTTCGTGTTCTACGAGAAGAGTCCGCGGAACGTGGATGTCGAGACGGTAAGGGCAATCGTAGAGGAGTTGCCGAAGAACGTGGAGAAAGTGGGAGTGTTTGTTGAGAATGAGGATTGGCTAAGGATCTTTAATGAAGCCGGACTCAGCGCGGTGCAACACGTCCTCATCATGGATGGTAGTAGCCCAGGATTGCAGCCTGCAACCGGTGCGGCAGTACTTCCTCAATCGCCGAGGGCGTACACCTCCTTCCCTATAGGGGACTTTCTTCAGGACGAGGGGAGCGTAAAGGCGTTGGCGGCGGACTTTGCTCGCATGCGTAGACAATTTCCCAACGGTCCACCGATTCAGGAGAGCGTCCTCGATACTTTCTTCCTCGACTCTGGAAATGGGGAAAAAACCGGCGGAACGGGCAGGCCTTTCGACTGGCGAAAAGCCGTGCCCATCGCCGAAGCGATGCGACAGAATAGGCTCAAGTTGGTGGTAGCCGGCGGATTGAATCCCGACAACGTTGCGGAGGCAATTGAAATCCTCGAGCCCTGGGGCGTTGATGTTTCTTCGGGCGTGGAGGCACGGCCTGGGAAAAAAGATCCGGAGAAGGTCCGCGCATTTGTGCAGGCGGTGCGCCGGGCGGAGAAGAGTGCATAAATGGCTACGGCAAAAGTTCAAACTGAAATAGTTAAGGGCAGGTCGCGCGCTCCGCTTCGCATGCCAAAACGGCAGGATTCCGTCGGGCGGTTCGGTGTGTACGGCGGACGCTACGTTCCCGAGACGCTCATGGCTGCGCTCGAAGAACTCGAACACCAGTACGAGAAGGCCAAGCGGGACCCGAAATTTCAAAAGCGGCTCGACCTTTTACTACGCACCTACGCGGGCCGCCCGACACCGTTGTTCTTTGCGAAGCGTCTTACCGAGAAGCTAGGCGGCGCAAAGATTTACCTGAAGCGCGAAGACTTGCTGCACACCGGCGCGCACAAGATCAACAACTGCATCGGGCAGGCGTTGCTGGTCGAGCGCATGGGTAAGCATCGCGTGATCGCCGAAACCGGCGCGGGGCAGCATGGAGTGGCCACCGCCACAGTGTGTGCGCTGCTCGGATTCGAGTGCGCGGTCTACATGGGAACCGAAGACATGCGGCGCCAGGAATTGAATGTCTTCCGCATGCGCCTGCTGGGCGCGGAGGTCCGCGGTGTCTCTTCGGGTTCCCGCACCTTGAAGGACGCCATCAACGAAGCCATGCGCGATTGGGTGACCAACGTCCGCACGACGCATTACCTGTTGGGGAGCGTTCTGGGTGCACATCCATATCCCACGATGGTGCGGGATTTCCATCGCGTGATTGGCCGCGAGGCCCGTGCTCAGGTCTCGAAAGCGGAAGGCAAGCTGCCAACCGCGATCATCGCGTGCGTGGGCGGTGGATCGAACTCGATCGGAATTTTCTACGACTTCATCCAGGATAAGAAAGTCCGGCTGATTGGCGTGGAGGCGGGCGGACGCGGCGAGCAGTTGGGCGACCACGCGGCGCGCTTCCGCGGCGGATCTCCCGGCGTGTTGCAGGGAACGTATTCGTACGTCCTACAGGACGCGGCCGGGCAGATCGCAACTACACACTCGGTCTCCGCCGGGCTGGATTATCCGTCGATTGGCCCGGAGCACGCCTGGCTGAAGGATGCCGGGCGGGCGGAATATGTTCCCGCGTCCGATCAAGAGGCGCTCGAGGCTACAACGTTGCTCGCGCGGACGGAAGGGATCATTCCGGCGCTCGAGTCGGCACATGCGGTTGCCGAAGTCATCAAGCGTGCGCCTGGAATGAAGAAGTCGGAAGTAGTGCTTGTGAACATTTCCGGGCGCGGCGACAAGGATGTCGGGATTCTTCGCGAGAACCTGAGAATCGAATAGTGGAAGCTTTCAATTGCCAATTGCCGATTGAACTCTGAGTTGCGAGCTAACGGGTAGAGCTAGAGTCCGGGCTCCAGCATTTCAATCGGCAATCGGAGATTGGCAATCGATAATCCACCACCACCATGCCTTTTCATTTTGAAAAGAAGCCTTCGCTCGTGGCCTACGTGACGTGTGGCGATCCGAATCTCGCGACCACGCGCGAGATTGTGCTGGCTGCGATTCGCGAGGGAGCGGACGTCATCGAACTGGGAGTGCCCTTCAGCGATCCGCTGGCCGATGGTCCGGTCATCCAGCGGGCCAGCGAGCGCGCTCTGAAGCACGGCACGTCGCTCGATCAGATCCTGAAGCTGGCAGCGGAGATTCGGGAGCATTCCCAATCCGTCGGCCTCATCCTCTTCACCTATCTGAACCCGATCTTGCGGATGGGGCTGCCCAAGTTCTGCAAAGTGGCGCGGCACGCCGGGCTCGACGGAATTCTGATTACCGATCTTCCCGTCGAAGAAGCGGACGAATATATACGCGAGGCGCGGGCCAACGACCTGGCCTGCATTTTTCTGGCAGCGCCCACCAGCACCGATCAGCGTCTGAAGCGAATTGCGGAAGTCTCGAGCGGATTCGTGTACGCTGTTTCACGCACGGGTGTGACCGGCGCCCGCAAGCAAGTGTCGGAGGATGCCCAGAAGCTGGTACGACGGTTGCGCCGATATACCAAGCTTCCCATCGCGGTAGGATTTGGGATTTCAACGTCCGAGCAGTTCGCGGATGTTGGAAAGTACGCCGATGCGGCTGTGGTCGGAAGTGCGATTGTCGAGACCATCGAGCGTAATCCAGGTAAAGAAGCCGCAAGCGTAGGACACTTTGTAAAGCAGTTGATGGCGGATGGTAAGGGGGCGAATGGCTGATGGTCGTCGGCCGTAGGCAACTAGACCGCTACAGAAATCGTAAGTCGCTCTGGCAATTCGACCAAAGAACGCTAACCGCTAACGACCTTGGCCATCGGCAAAACAATGGACATCGCAGACTGGCGTAAGAAAATCGACGAGATTGACAAGAAGTTGGTCGAGATGCTGAACCAGCGTGCCCAGGCTGCGCAGGAAATTGGACGGTTGAAGCGCAATTCGGAGCTTCCCATCTATGAGCCGGACCGGGAACGCATCGTTCTGGAGCAGGTGCAGGCGACCAATCGGGGACCACTGCAGAATCGGCACCTGATGCAGATTTATGAGCGCATCATGGATGTCATGCGGAATATTCAGAAACACGAGATCGTTGGCGACCGCGCACCCGTTGGCGGAGATACTGAGTTCGAGGCGGATGTGAACGACTAGCTGTGAGCCATCAGTCATCAGCTATCAGTTCCTTGTCCACAAGCCTTTCCGTCGAAGTGAGGGTTACGTTGGGCGCCACATACGAATGCTCCGTCAACAACGGCTGACTCTGAAAGCTGACGACTGATAGCTACTAGCTGCCTTCCTATGATCATTGCAATGCAAGAAATAGCGACCGAGGACCAGATTCAGGGAGTGATCGATCACCTGGTGACTCTGGGCTTCGAAGTGCACCGCTCAACCGGCGCCCGGCAGACGGTGCTGGGGGCGGTGGGCGCACGCGCGGACGTGGACGTTCGCATCTTCGAATTGCTGCCCGGTGTGCAGGAGGTACACCGGATCAGTTCGCCTTACAAGCTGGCCGGCCGATCGTTCCGTCCAGAAGGGACCATCGTGCGCAGTCGCAATGGGTTGGAGATCGGCGGCAAGGAAGTGATCGTCATGGCCGGACCGTGCTCGGTAGAGTCGCGCGAACAGATCTTCCTGGTGGCGCAGCAGGTCGCGGATGCGGGTGCGCGCGTGCTGCGCGGCGGGGCATTCAAGCCGCGGTCGTCTCCGTATTCTTTCCAGGGAATGGGCGAAGAAGGCCTCAAGCTCATGCGCGAGGCCGCGGATAAGGCCGGACTCCTCGTGATCAGCGAGGTCATGGAGATTTCCCAGATTCCCATGATGATCCCCTACGTCGACATCCTCCAGGTAGGCGCGCGCAATATGCAGAACTTCAATCTCCTGCGCGAGCTGGGAAAGGTGCGCAAGGCGGTGCTGCTGAAACGCGGTATTGCCGCGACAATTGAGGAACTGTTGCTCTCCGCCGAATACATCATGGCGGGCGGGAACTACGAGGTGATCCTGTGCGAGCGTGGCATCCGCACCTTTGAGACCTACACGCGCAACACGATGGATATCTCGGCGATCCCCATCGTTCACAAACTCTCGCATTTGCCGATGACTGCTGATCCATCGCACGGAACCGGCCGGCGAGACAAAGTTGCACCGATGGCGCGCGCGTCGCTCGCGGCGGGGACGGATGCCTTGCTGATCGAGGTCCATAGCAATCCCGACAAGGCGCTGTCGGATGGGGCGCAGTCGCTGTTTCCCGAGCAGTTCAGCGCGCTCATGAAAGAGTTGCGCTTGATAGCGCCCGCCGTAGGACGGACCATGCAGTAGACATTTCCGGCTGCCAGTTTCCATTTGATACCGAGCTTCGTGATTTCTGTCACAATCGACAATTGGCAATCGGCAATTCCCTAGATGCCTATTCGACAAATCACCATAGTCGGCAACGGCCTGATTGGCGGCTCCTTGGGGCTCGCGCTCAAGAAGCACAAGTTCCGCGGACGCATCGTGGGGAGCGATCGGGCGCCGGTTCTGGAGCGTGCACAGGAGAAGGGCGCGATCGACGAGGGGTACACCAATCCCGCGGACGCGGTTCAGGGCAGCGACGTGGTTGTGCTCGCGACGCCCGTGTTGGCGGTGATCGATCTGATTGAACGGCTCGCACCGGCGCTTCCCGCGAAGACTTTGCTGACAGACGTCGGGAGCACGAAATCACAAGTCGTGGCGCGCGCGACAAAGATTCTGGGAAAGGCCGCTGGGCAACGGTTTCTAGCGGGACATCCCATGGCCGGCAAAGAGCAGGCTGGGGTTGAGTTTGCCGAGGCAGATCTTTTTCAGGGTGCTGCGTGGTTTTTCACTCCGCTTCCGGGACAGGACGTCTATCGCGGCTTGTGCGGCGAGTTTCTGGACTGGGTGGAGAAGATCGGAGCCCGCATCGCCAGCCTGAATGCCGCCGAACACGACCAATTGTGCGCCTGGATCAGCCATCTGCCGCAGATGATTTCGACCGCCCTGGCCGCCTCGCTGGTGGAGGAGTTCGGTGAAGACGCGCCTCTGCTCGAGGCAGGCGGCCGCGCCTTGCGCGAAATGACGCGAATTTCGTCGAGTCCGTATTCCATGTGGCGCGACGTCGCCATCACGAACAAAAACAATTTAGGCGATGCCTTGCTGAAACTCGAGCAGCGCTTGGCGCATATTCGAGAAAATCTCGATTCCCGCGAGTTGGCGGTGGAGTTCGAGCGCGCACACCATCTGAAGAAGAATTCACCACGGAGACACGGAGGCACGGAGAAAGGCAGGTCCTAAGCATTTAGCACTTAGCCTTTAGCATTTGGCCAGCCACCGCTTGTGGTTCTGTCGGTCAGGAGGAAGAATCGCTTTTCTGTGTCTCGGCATTGCCGCCCACCGTGAATGGCTCAATGCCAAATGCTAAGTGCCAAAGGCTAAATCCTGACTGCTGGACGCTGATGCTGAGCGCTGACTTCTCCACGCCCTCGTGTCTCGGTAGCGAACTTTCCATTACAATCGCACTGCTATGAACAAGGTCGTAGCCAGCGCCGAAGAGGCGATCAGCGATGTGTTTGACGGCGCCACCATCATGGTGGGCGGCTTCGGACTCTGCGGGATGCCCGAGAACCTGATTCGCGCGCTCGCCCGCAAGGGCGTGAAAAATCTCACCACCATCAGCAACAACGCGGGCGTCGATGGATTTGGTATGGGACTACTCCTCGCCAATGGACAAATAGTTCGCCACATCGGCACCTATGTCGGCGAGAATAAATTGCTCGAACAGATGGTACTGAACGGCACGGTGCATCTTGACCTGGTCCCACAGGGAACTTTTTCCGAGCGTATTCGCGCGGGCGGCGCGGGCATTCCGGCGTTCTTCACCCCCACGGGAGTAGGTACTATGGTTGCCGATGGGAAAGAGACCCGCGAGTTTGACGGACGTCAGTACGTGATGGAGCGCGCCCTCAAAGCCGACTTCGCCTTCGTGAAGGCCTGGAAGGGCGATCAGTGGGGAAACCTTGTGTACCGGAAAACAGCGCGCAACTTCAATCCGATGATGGCGACAGCAGCCAAGGTCACCATCGCCGAGGTGGAACATCTGGTCGATGTTGGTGAACTGGATCCGGACATGGTGCACACCCCGAGCGTGTTCGTGAAGCGGATTTTTCAGGGCGAAGTGTTCGAAAGAAGAATCGAAAAACGCACCGTGAAAAAGGCGAGCTAGCTGGATTGCGAATGGGCTGCTCAACAACAAAATTTGGCGAACGTCAGTACATCACTGCCACGATTCTTATCTCCTGCTTTTGTGGGAACCCTTTCGCAGCCGCGCAGACTCCCTCCTGGTGCCCGCCGAACAGGTCCCAAATCATGATCCTGGGCACCTATCACATGGACAACCCTGGCCTGGATTCGTACAACCTGAAGGCGGACGACGTACTCAGCGATCGCCGGCAAAAGGAAATCGATCAAGTTCTCGACAAGCTGGAGCGTTTTCAAGCGACCAAGATTGCCGTCGAGGGCCAATACAACGAGGACTACTGGACGAAGCGCTACCACGACTACCTCGCAGGCAGCTACCAGCTAGGCAGAAACGAGGTTGAGCAAATTGGCTTCAGGCTGGCCAAGCGCCTTCACCATTCCGATATTTATCCGGTGGATTACCAGATGTGGATGGATGGGCGCGTGCCCGCAGAAATCGCCAACCCGGTCGTGAAACCGAAGCCCGCGCAGGCTTCGAACGAACCTGCTGAAGAAAAGCCGGAGTGGATCAAGAAGGAAGAGGAGCTGTTCAAGACGAGTACGCTCTTGGAGTATCTGCGCTATCTCAATTCCGACGCGGCACGTCGGCTGGACCACGCTTCCTACTTTGACCTGCTGCTTCCGGAAGACAGCAATGCTCCCTACCGGCAGACCGACCTGGTGACGAACTGGTATAAGCGGAACCTGCGCATCTTCACGAATATCAATCGCATCACGAAGTTTCCCGGCGACCGCGTTCTTCTTGTGATCGGGTCCGGGCATCTCAGCATTTTGTCGGATTTCGCCAAGAGTTCGAACTATTTCTGTCTGGTCAGTGCGGAGGACAATCTGAAGTGACGACCATGTCTACTCCAGCAAAACCTGGGAAGGACACCGAGAAACGCGACCGCATCGTGAAGCGCATCGCGTGTGAACTACGCGATGGCTTTTACGTGAACCTGGGCATCGGCCTGCCCACGCTGGTGGCGAACTGCGTGCCGGAAGGGATGCACGTCATCCTGCAAAGCGAGAATGGCATGCTGGGGATTGGCCCCTATCCGATCGAGGGCCAGGAAGATTGTGACCTGATCAACGCTGGCAAAGAAACGGTCAGCGAGATTGCCGGCACCGCTTATTTTTCCAGCGCAGATTCCTTCGGGATGATCCGCGGTGGCCATATCGATCTGAGCGTGCTGGGCGCGATGGAAGTGGACGAAGAGGGCAACCTCGCCAACTGGATGATCCCCGGGAAAATGGTCAAGGGCATGGGCGGCGCAATGGACCTCGTAGCCGGCGCTCGCCGCGTGGTCGTCGCCATGGAGCACACCACGCGAGACGGACAGCCAAAGATTCTCAAGGAGTGCACTCTACCCCTCACCGGCGTGAAGGTCGTACACACCATCGTGACCGAGATGGCCTACATCCAGGTGACGCCGACGGGCTTGGTGCTGGAAGAAATCGCTCCGGGGCTCACTGCGGACGACGTGCAGCGTGCTACGGAGGCCACGCTGATCATGAGCCCAACCTTGAAGTTGATGGGGTAGAAGAGCCGCCGGTTTCCGGTCCTCACCGTTGTGTCATCCAGAGCGAAGAGAGGCGCTAGCCGAACGCGGTCGAGGGACCCTGTGTTTTTTCGCGGCCACGCCGGCGGATTTCACCACCAATGCCTACAGCCGGAACGGTGCACTCAGCAGCCGCGCGGGCAGCATAACCACAGCCCACACTAGCGCCAACGCCCCATGCACTGCGATCCCCACCAGCCGGAACGGCAGCAGGATCAGCCAGATAAACGGATAGGCGATCAACGCCAGCAAGGCCACCGGCCAGCAAACCACAAACAGAAGGCACCAGATTAGGAAAATGAACATGGCGAGACCTCCTGCACCTGTCTAGTTTATGTTACGGAGCAGCGGGCGAAAAAGTTCCGCTGTCACGCTGTGATGTTTGCGAGGTATTTCTGCAAAAACGCCAACGTGCGCCGGCGGGCATCTTGCCAGGTTTCGCCCGTGAAAGTGTGTCCGACGCCAGGATAGATCTGCAACGCATACGGGATATTCTTCTTTTCCAGGACCTCTTGCAGATGGTGAGCCTCGTCGACCGGTACCGTGGAATCAGCGTCACCGTGCAGGATCAACACGGGGCAAAGCCGGCGCATGAAAAATTTCATTTCCTTGGGAAGGCCTCCGCAGAATTCGACCACCGCTTGTACGCGCGCATCCACTGCCGCAACTGAGAGCGCAAGGTAGGCACCCAGAGAAAAGCCGAGCAGCCCGATGTGATTCCGGTCGACGATCTCCTGGCCCTCAACATGGCTGATGGCGTCCCAAACCGTTTTACCCCACAGAGGGAAGTGCCGCATGGCGGTTTGTTTGTCGACGACTTCCGTAGTCCCGGTGCGATCGAAGTAGTGCAGAACGTAAACCGCGAAGCCTTGCGTCGCCAGCATGTTTGCCGGATCGGACATGGAGGCGTGACCTCCAGCTGAGCCGTGCAGTCCGATGACTGCAGGAAATCGACGTCCCTTATCGTTCGGAAGATAACAGTCGAGCGCGATCGCCTGGCCGCCGGAGTCGAAGGTGGTTTGAGTTTGAGTGACAGGAAACATATGGGGGTCAGCACTTAGCATTTAGCACTTGGCATTTAGCTTCCTCACAGTCGGCAGATTGTCGAGTGTGAGGGAATTGCTAGGCCTTCCACGCCCGATGGAGATGCACCCAAGGTTGCGCCGGCTAAATGCTAAATGCCAACTGCTGCTAAAACTCTGACCTCACTCACTTCGCATCCGCCAACTTGCGTAACGACTCCTCATACGGCGCTTTCGCGATCCCCCGTTCTGTGATGATAGCCGCGACATACTTCGCAGGCGTTACGTCGAAGGCGGGGTTCTCGACCCCTACGCCATCCGGCACCATTTGTTTGCCTGCGATGTGGGTGACTTCCTTGCCGTCGCGCTGCTCGATGGGAATGCCGTTGCCATCAGCCGTGGCCAGATCGACAGTTGAGGTGGGCGCAGCCACATAGAACGGAATTCCGTGTTCCTTCGCAAGGACTGCCACGGTGTAGGTGCCGATTTTGTTTGCCACGTCGCCGTTGGCCGCAATGCGGTCAGCTCCGACCACGATCGCGCCGATCTTGCCCTGCTTCATCATGGCCCCGGCCATGTTGTCGGAAATCACGGTGGTGGGAATCCCGTCCTTCATCAACTCCCACGCGGTGAGGCGCGAGCCTTGGAGGAACGGCCGGGTCTCGTCGGCGTAGACGTGAATCTTTTTTCCTTGTTCCACGGCCGCACGAATCACTCCTAGTGCCGTGCCGTATCCGGCGGTGGCTAGCGCACCGGCGTTACAGTGCGTAAGGACGCCGCCGGTGGAAGGCATCAGGGTAGCGCCGTGCCGTCCCATGGCCTGATTCGCGGCAATGTCTTCCGCGTGCATGCGCTGCGATTCTTCGATCAAGTCCTGCCTGATTTGTGCGAGGGGGCGGATGCGGAGTTTTTCGAACTTATCCTGCATGCGGCGGATCGCCCAAAACAGGTTGACCGCCGTCGGGCGCGTCTCACCGATGACCTTGCAGATCTGGTCAAAGTCTTTCTTGAGGTCGGCGACATTCTCGGCCTTGGAATTCTTGACTCCCAGGGCAATGCCCATCGCGGCGGAGACGCCGATGGCGGGCGCGCCACGCACGACCATGTTGCGGATGACGTCAGCCACCTGCTGATAGGTCGTGCAGGTAACGTAGATTTCTTCCGTAGGCAGCTTCGTCTGGTCGATGAAGCGTACGCCTTTTTCAGTCCATTCGAGGGTTTGGATCATGTTTTACGGGTCTTGGATGTCAGGTCTTGCGGCTCAAGGTCTCAGCTCTCAGCTCTCAGCTCTCAGCTCTCAGCTCTCAGCTCTCAGCTCTCAGCTCTCAGCAAATGCGCAAG
>Ga0307471_100002409_pt1 | contig 10760 bp, 11 predicted proteins | sample atmos_gasesAM3C__2_FD_204566 | JGI IMG/M metagenome (GOLD analysis project Ga0307471, IMG submission 204566) | Hardwood forest soil microbial communities from Morgan-Monroe State Forest, Indiana, United States - atmos_gasesAM3C_515 | ecosystem: Environmental > Terrestrial > Soil > Temperate... | reverse complement strand
AGCGGATGTAATCTGCAGCCCGGCGATCTGCTAGCGAGCGGAACAATCAGCGGCCCGACAGAAGAATCGCGTGGCTGCATGTTGGAATTGACCTGGCGCGGCGCGAATCCCTTAAAGCTGCCGAACAGCGAAACGCGTAAGTGGCTCGAAGACGGAGATACTCTTGCCATTAGTGGCTGGTGCCAGGGTGATGCTTACCGCGTCGGATTTGGTGAAGTAAGCGGGCGGATTATTGGCAGTAACAAGTGACGAGTGAATCGCGACAAGATTGATCTCAAGCCGACTATTGTCCTTGCACGATGGATTTCCTGGATTGGGCACCCGTTGGTTTTCATCAGTCTTTCCGTGGGCATTATCATTGCCCTGCGCCTCGCTAATCGAGCCGGTCTGGCACTTTCGCTGACTCTGTTAGCGACCGTGATTCTGCCGATGGCACTCTTACTTTTTCGCGGGGTCCAATCAGGCCGGTGGAGCGATCCAGATATTTCCATTCACGCTGAACGCGTCCGATTTTATCCAGGGGCGATTTCAATTTCGGCGGTGGCCGTGATTGTACTTTTGCTTTCGCGCGCGCCCGGTTTCGCATTGCGCGGAGCCTCGATGACTTTGTTTTTGCTAATCATGGCTGCGCTAATCAATTTTCGGATCAAGCTGTCGTTGCACGCGCTTTTTGCTTTCTATAGCGCGGTCATTCTGTTTGTGGTGAACCCGGTCGTCGGCGCCGGAGCCTTCGTGGTGGCTCTCCTCGTTTTCTGGTCGCGCCTTTATCTAAAGCGCCATGATCTTGTGGAAACGCTCGTTGGCGCTTTTCTCGGTTTGCTGGGTGGACTGGTCACGGCTTGGTAAGACCGCTGACGTGGCGGCGCCGCCTCTCAGCAAGCAGCTTAGTATCCTCGCGCAACGTAATGGCCGTGTATCCAGACTCTCTGGCCGTATCGATACCTCCAATGTCCTGGCCTCCAAACGTAATACACGCGGCCTGACCAGTAACCGGGACCACGAACATAATACGGCCGATCCTCGACCACGACCGAGCCGCCTCCATAATATGGCCCGGGACCGTAGTAAGGTCCGTAGCCCGGGTACGCGGTGTAATAGCCTTCACAGCCGCCTGCCCAGAACAGGGCCGAAAGCAAAAGAACCAACAAAATCAATCGTCTCGATCGGGTTGCTGTTTCATTCGCAGTTGCCTTTGGGAGATAAACAGTGCTCATCTTCATATAATCATATTCGGTTTCGACAGAATTTTACGCGTCTGCGTTTAGGCGCTGTCCAAATTTAAAGCGCCCCTTCTAACATCGGCTGCCAATAGCTGCCACGAAAAGGCAAGACTGTTTCCAAGCGTCGCGCTCGGAAAGCCGCCAGAGCTATACAACGCCCTGATCGAGCATCGCGTCCGCCACTTTCACAAATCCAGCGATGTTCGCGCCAACCACCAGGTTGCCCGGGTATCCGTACTCTTCGGCGGTTTCCCATGCGTTCTTGTGGATCGTGAACATGATGTGGCGCAAACGCGAATCAACCTCTTCGCGCGGCCATGGCAATCGCATCGAGTTTTGGCTCATTTCCAGGCCGGATGTCGCCACGCCACCTGCATTCGCCGCTTTGCCAGGGCCGAAGAGAATTTTTTTCTCGAGGAAAAGATCGACGCCCGCCGGCACGGTCGGCATGTTGGCCGCTTCGGAAACCAGGTAGCAACCATTCTCCACGAGTTTTTTCGCGTCTTCGCCGGTGATCTCGTTTTGCGTAGCGCAGGGAAACGCGCATTCACATTTGATCTTCCAAGGACGCTGGCCAGGCACATATTTGGCGCGAAACTTCTTCGCGTATTCCGCAATGCGTCCGCGCCGGACGTTCTTAATGCTTTTGACCCAAGCCAGTTTTTCTTCCGTGATGCCGTTCTTATCGTAAATATAACCGCTTGAATCAGACATGGTGATCGGCTTGGCGCCGCACTCGATCAATTTTTCCACGGTAAATTGGGCGGCGTTGCCGGCGCCGGAGACGATGCAAGTTTTTCCTTCGATTGTTTCGTTGCGCGTCTTAAGCATTTCCTGCGCGAAATAAACCGCGCCGTATCCTGTGGCTTCTGGCCGCATAAGCGAGCCGCCCCAGTTAAGTCTTTTGCCCGTCAGTACGCCTGTGAATTCATTTGCCAGCCGCTTGTATTGGCCAAACAGATATCCGATCTCGCGACCGCCCACGCCGATGTCGCCGGCCGGCACATCGGTGTGCGGACCAACATGACGGAATAGTTCGGTCATGAACGATTGACAAAAGCGCATGACTTCAGTGTCGGATTTCCCCTTGGGATCGAAGTCCGCGCCGCCCTTGCCGCCGCCCATCGGCAGACCGGTGAGCGAATTTTTAAAAACCTGTTCGAACGCGAGGAACTTAACGATGCTGGCGCAGACTGTCGGATGAAAACGCAGGCCTCCTTTGTAAGGCCCGAGCGCGCTGTTCATCTGCACGCGGAACCCGCGATTGACCTGAATCTGGCCTTTGTCGTCGATCCAGGGAACCCGGAATTGAATCATGCGTTCCGGTTCAACAAGGCGCTCGAGAATCTTTCCGTCTCGATACTTCTTGTGGCGGCCGATGACAGGCCGAATCGATTCGAGTACTTCAGTGACTGCCTGAAGGAACTCCGGCTCATTCGGATTGCGCTTCTTAACAACTTCGAGAACTTGCTGCACCAGACCCATAAAGGTGTTACTTCTGCAGGTTATTTGCTTCGGGGGCAAATAAAAACAACGGCGCGCGATAGAGGGTTCGAACCTGTCACTTGTCGCCGCGGCGACCGGTCACGAAATTTCCCCTTGGATCTACCGGACTTGTAATTTCCAATTCCTTGTTTCTAATTGTTGTCTCCACTCGCGCGATTAGCTCAGTGGTAGAGCACTTGCTTCACACGCAAGGGGTCAGAGGTTCGATACCTCTATCGCGCATTTTCTAAGCTGCCGAATGTTCTACACATACGTGCTGAGGTGTGACGATGGCGAATTGTATGTTGGCTCGGCAGCTGACCTCCGGAAACGACTCGCGCAGCACCGCGCGGGCCGCGTACACGCGACTGCGCATCGCCTGCCAGTCAGGCTGGAGTATTACGAGGCGTGTCGTTCTGAACTAAAGGCCCGGCTGCGCGAAAAACAGCTTAAGACCGGATTCGGGCGAGCGTATCTGAAGCGGCGTCTAGATTGAAGGTCGCTCCGCGCCCGCAACGCTTCGCGTAGCGATGCGGGTGGGGGTTCGATACCAGCATCGCGCATGTTACCGGGCCGAGGCGCTTGCCCTCCAGCCCGTCGCATTCTATCTAAAAGCATGTCCGAACATAAAATTACTCTCACTTGGAAACGCGGCGACACGCCGTTCGAGTATCAGAAATATTCGCGCGATCACACCTGGAAATTTGACGGCGGACACGAAATGCAAGCGTCCGCGGCCCCGACATATCTGGGCAACCCGAAGCTTGTGGATCCGGAAGAGGCGTTTGTGGCATCGCTCTCGAGTTGCCATATGCTCACGTTTCTTGCCATAGCGGCGAAAAAAAAGTTCGTCCTCGACGAGTATGTTGATGACGCGGTCGGCCACATGGAAAAAAATGCCGAAGGCAGGCTCGCGATTACGCGCGCGACCCTAAACCAGAAATTGAAGTTCTCCGGCGATAAACAACCCACTGCGCAAGAGCTCGACGAGATGAATCATGCCGCGCACGAGCAATGCTTCATTGCGAATTCGGTGAAGACCGAAGTCACGGTCGAAACGCAGACGTAAAATCGCGGACTTCGCAGATCAACAAGGTCTCAATAATTATCCGCGACATCCGCGTAATCCGTGGTTAACACTGTCTCCATGAGCGCGCCGAGCGACCCGCAGCGCATGGAAAAAATCGTGAGCCTGTGTAAGAGGCGAGGTTTCGTTTTCCAATCCAGCGAAATCTATGGTGGGTTGAATGGCCTTTGGGATTACGGGCCACTCGGCGTGGAATTAAAGCGCAACGTGAAGAACCACTGGTGGCGCGTAATGGTGCACGAGCGCGACGATGTGGTGGGAATGGACGGATCGATCCTAATGAATCGCTCGGTTTGGAAGTCGAGCGGCCATGAAGAAACGTTCAGCGATCCGATGGTGGATTGCCGAACTTGCAAGGCGCGCCTCCGGGCGGATCAACTGATCGAGAAAAAGGGTGCACTGAAATGTCCAAACTGCGGCAGCAAAGACCTAACTGAAGCGCGCCCGTTCAATCTGATGTTCAAAACGTACGTTGGTGCAACCGAAGACGAATCCAGTATCACCTATCTTCGCCCGGAAACGGCGCAGTCGATTTTCGTGCAATTCAAAAATGTGCTCGAAGTTTCGCGCAAGAAACTGCCATTCGGCATCGCGCAGATCGGCAAAGCGTTTCGTAATGAAATTAATCCGCGCAATTTCACTTTCCGCTCGCGCGAGTTCGAACAAATGGAGCTGGAATATTTTTGCCGCGCAGAGCAGGGAATGGAATTGCTCGAATATTGGAAGGAAGAACGCCTGACGTTTTACGAAAACATCGGGATTCCGCGCAGCAAACTTCACGTGCTAACAGTGCCCGGCAAGGAGCGGGCATTCTATTCAAAAGGGACATACGATATCGAATACGATTTTCCGTTTGGGCGCCAGGAGCTCGAAGGCGTCGCGTATCGCACTGATTACGATTTGTCGCAGCATCAGAAAGCCAGCGGGAAATCTCTTGAGTATTTCGATGAGGAAACGAAACAACGGTTTGTTCCGCACGTTGTCGAGCCGAGCGCGGGCGTGGATCGCACCGTGCTAGCACTGATCTGCGAAGCCTATTCGGAAGACGAGGCGCCGGACGAAAAAGGGAAAATGGAAACCCGCGTGGTGTTGCGTTTCCATCCCCGCGTGGCGCCTATCAAATGCGCGGTGTTCCCGCTCTTGAAAAACAAGGAGCCGCTGGTAGCCAAAGCAAAGGAGATTGTCGATTTGTTACGGCCACACATGTTTGTTTTCTACGATGAGAGCGGCGCGATCGGACGGCGTTACCGTCGCCAGGACGAAATTGGAACGCCGTTCGGCGTGACCGTTGATTTCGAAACGCTTGGGGAAAAAGATGCGGCGCTGCGAGACACCGTCACATTGCGCGACCGCGATTCGATGAAACAAGAACGTGTTAAGATTTCCGACTTGCTAGAGTTGCTCTCGGTGCGAATTGCATAGTCGAACCAATGAACGTTCAGATCTTTACATTATGCGATGCCGCGACGCTCGATGCTGCGGGCAAACTGAACATCCTAGGATCATTCGATCGCTTAAGCGGCGCAGCGGAACCGATCGTGCACATGCACTGTGCGTTGGCGCTCAAATTACGTTTTGAGCGCGTGGAGGAAGGGCAGAAAAAACTCCGTCTTGCGTTTATCGATTCAGATGGAACGGCCGTAATGCCGCCCATCGACGGTATCGCTGAAGTACGCTTCCAAGACAATGATTCCAGCAGTTGCGTTTCGCTGGCTCTCGGTATTCAGCAATTGAAGCTGCCGAAATTCGGCGAGTATTCGATCGATCTGGCTATAGATGGTCGACACGAAGCCTCGATTCCGCTGTTTGTAAAGCCGTCGGCACCCGTGACTTCACCTAAATAGGAACACGTCGCGATCAAAGATTTGGCGAACATTCTTCTTTCGCGAATCCCCCGATGGATCTGGCGCAGTTCCGCGAATACTGTCTGAGCAAACCTTGCGGGACCGAGGGCACGCCATTCGGGCCCGATGTTCTCGTGTTCAAAGTCGGCGGCAAAATGTTCGCATTAGCAGCTCTGGACGAAGTGCCGACCACTGTGAACCTAAAGTGCGACCCTGATCTGGCGCTCGAGCTGCGCGATCGTTATGACCAAGTCACGCCGGGTTACCACATGAATAAGAAACACTGGAACACTGTTGGGATTGAGGGTGGGATTCCTGATCCCGAGCTGCGAAAAATGATTGACCACTCCTACGATCTCGTGGCCAAAGGGCTGCCAAAACCTAGGGCAAAGATTGCAGCTCGATCTCGCCGAAACTCAATTGCAGCGCGTCGCGGGCGACGTTGAGAAAATTGTCGGCCGCATCGGTGAGAGCGACATGTAGCTCACCGCGATTTGGCTGCGCCGCCCGAAGTGAATGTCGATCCAACGTTTCTTCCACCGCGCGTGCACAATTCTGCGCGGAATCGACCAGCATGACTTGGCGTTTAAGCATTCGCGCGATCGCATCGGTGAGCAGCGGATAATGCGTACAACCAAGCACCAGTGTGTCGATCCCATCCGCAAGCAGGGGTTCGAGATACCGCATAATCATTCGGTCCGTCACATCGTCGTCGAGCAGCCCCTCTTCAATCAAAGGGACGAGCAACGGACATGCGCGACTGCTCACGCGTACATTGTTGTCAGCCGCACGCAGCGCCCTTTCGTACGCGCCGCTACGAATCGTCGCACGAGTTCCGATCACGCCGATGTGCCGGTTGCGTGTCGCCTGCAACGCAGCTCGCGCTCCCGGTTCAATTACGCCGATCACTGGCACGGAAAATTTCTTTATTAGCAACGGCAGCGCGACTGATGAAACCGTATTACACGCGACAATCAGCGCCTTCGCGTTTTTCCGCATCAGCATTCCCGCCAGTTCCACGGCATAGCGCTGCACGGTTTCGGGGCTCTTCGGGCCATAAGGAACACGCGCCGTGTCGCCAAGGTAGAAAATGTTCTCGTTTGGCAGCAAATCGCGGAGCGCCTTCACAACGGTGAGGCCGCCGATGCCAGAATCGAAGACACCGATTGGCCGCGAATCACTCATGCAGCGAGGAAACTCATCGCAGCGATGCCGCGCCGCAACTACGTGTCGCCTCTCCCTTTTGAAGGGAGAGGGCAGGGGTGAGGGTTGTTTGCTGACATCTGAGCGATCCCTCACCTTAGTCCTCTCCCTTCACCAAGGGAGAGGCGGAATATCCTGCGCAGGATGCGTTGGTCGATTTGCAAACGCGCCCCGGCTTTGGATGATTGATCGCAATGGCGGAACTTCCGAAGAGATACGATCCAAAGTCGGTTGAACCGAAATGGTATCAGCGGTGGATGGAAAATCGCGATTTCGTTGCGAACCCGAATTCGTCGAAGCCTTCGTTCTCTATCGTGATGCCCCCGCCAAACATTACCGGTGTGCTTACGCTCGGCCACGTGCTCAACAACTCCATCCAGGACATTCTTGCGCGACGCGCCCGAATGCAGGGCTTTGAAGTTCTTTGGCTGCCGGGGGTGGATCACGCGGGAATCGGTACACAAACGGCAGTCGAGAAACATCTGCGGCGAACAGAAAATAAAACGCGGCACGATCTCGGCCGCGAAGAATTCTTGCGTCGCGTCCTCGAATGGCAGGATAAGCATGGTGGCATCATCATCGAACAGCTTAAGCGGTTAGGCTGTTCCTGCGATTGGTCGCGCGAGCGCTATACGCTCGATGACGCTTACGTTGCGGCTGTCCAAAACGTTTTTGTCGATCTTTATCGGAAAGGGCTGATTTATCGCGGTCGCCGCATGATCAACTGGGATCCAGCTGCCCAGACTGCGGTGTCGGATGAAGAAGTGATTTCCAAGCCACAAAAGGGAAACCTCTACTTCGTCCGCTACGAGATTGTGGAGGAGCCGGGGCGTTTCCTGGAAGTCGCAACTACGCGACCCGAAACCATCATGGCAGATACTGCGATGGCTTTTCATCCAGGTGATAAGCGATACGCCGATCTCCTGGGTAAACATGCGTGGCGTCCGCTCGCATGTGAGAAAATTCCGATTATTACCGATGAAGCAATCGATCCGGAATTCGGCACCGGCGTCTTGAAAGTCACGCCCGCGCACGACGCGCTGGATTTCGAGATTGGTCAACGCCATCACCTGCCGATTGTCGATGTGCTACATGCTGATGGTCGGATTAATTGTCCAGCGGTTCCAGAGTTGGACGGACTCGATCGATTCAAAGCGCGGGAAAAAGCAGCGGAGTTATTGCAGGCGATGGGAGCGCTGGCGAAGACGGAGGCGTACGAAAACAATGTCGGATTCAGCGATCGCAGCGATGTGCCGATCGAGCCCCGCATCAGCGAACAATGGTTTTTGCGTTACCCGAAAACAAAAGACGCCCTGGCCGTGGTGCGTGATCACCTGATCCGATTCTTCCCCCCGCATTGGGAGAAAGTTTACGCACAATGGCTGGAGAACATTCGCGATTGGTGCATCAGCCGCCAGGTGTGGTGGGGGCACAGGATACCGGCCTGGTACCGGAAATCCCAAACTCCAAATTCCAATTCCCAAAACGACGAAAAGATTTACGTCGGGATCAATCCTCCCGCTGACGCTGAAAACTGGACACAGGATTCGGACACACTCGATACCTGGTTTTCATCCTGGCTTTGGGCTTATGAAACGATGGATGAAGAAACACGGAAGAAATTTTATCCGACGAGCGCGCTCGTGACGGCGCCGGACATCATTTTCTTTTGGGTAGCGCGCATGATTATCGCAGGGTTGGAGTTCAAGCCTGGCAAATCAGACCGCATGGAGGACAATATTGCGTTTTGCGACGTTTATTTTACGGGCCTCATTCGGGACAAGCTCGGCCGGAAGATGTCGAAGTCCCTGGGTAACTCGCCCGATCCACTAGAATTAATCAACAAGTACGGCGCCGACGGTTTGCGCTTTGGGCTAATGCGTATTGCGCCGCGAGGCCAGGACATTCGCTTCGATGAAAAACAAATCGAAGAAGGTCGAAACTTCGCGACGAAACTTTGGAATGTGGCCCGCTTCCGGCAAATGCATGGCACGAGCGATGCCGCGCCAAAAATCGACAATCAAACGGTATCGATCTACGCCTTGGAACTGCTCGCCCGCTTGAACGAAACGATCGACGCAATCGAAGCCGCTTATCGCGAATATCAGTTCAACACGGTCGCACAACGGATTTACGACTTTGTCTGGAGCGATTACTGCGATTGGTTCGTCGAAACAGCCAAAACGGAAATCTTCGGTAGCGACGAGGTGCAGAAGAAATCTGCCCTGGGGGTAATGGACTTTGTGCTTTCCGCGATATTGAGACTGCTGCATCCCTTCATGCCCCACATCACTGAAGAACTTTGGTCACTACTGGACCTCGGAGAAACCTCGATTCAATTTGCCCTGCCGCCGGAAAAGATCCGCTTAGATGACGTCGGGGACCTTACCGGCAAACGCCAGCTTGTTTCAGCCATTTACCAAACGATCCAAGCAGGAAGAAATTTGAGGGCGGAATCCAAGCTTCAATCAAACAGGAAGATACGATTCATCTTACGCACAGGTGAGAAATTAATTTCCAGCCAGATTCCGACGCTGACAAGGTTATTGAATGCCGAAGAAGTGGAGCTGGATCCGAAATATCAAGCGCCAGCCGGAAACCCGGTCGCGGTTACGCCACTAGGCGAGATCTTTCTGACGGTTGCCGCGGCCGATAGAGCAGGGGAACGGCAGCGGCTCGATAAGGAAATTGCAAGAATCGAAGTCGAAATGCGCGCGGCCGAGGAAAAACTGGGAAATCAATCTTTCGTCGACCGCGCCCCCGCGGCCATCGTTGAAGAACATCGTCAGCGACTGAAGGGCTTCAGCGTGCAACTGGAGAAGTTGAAACACGCGCGTGAAGGCCTGAATTAAAGATCACTTTCTGCTCGTTGATCCTGGCGCCGCGCTTTCGAAAAAATTCCTTTAGCTCAGGCGTGTAGAATGACCCGTCATATTCCTGATTTAGTTCGAGCCAGATTCGACCGCGCGGGGTGAGATGCTTTGCCAGGTCGTCCAGAAAGAATTCCCATTCCGCCACCTTCCAGAGGTCCGGCATTTTGTGGTTGTTGAAGCAAACCATGAAAGCCGTGATGAGATCAAATTTTTGTCCAAAATCGGGCAACGGCCGAAAAGCTTCGATTCGCTGGACCATACGGCGGACCCCGAGCAGACGCGTAACTTCCCGGAACATGGATAAACGGTCCATATCGAGACCGAGTCCAGAATGACCCAGCAGTTGGGCTATGTAGAGGAAATATCCTGCGCCGCAGCCAAGATCGAGAATGCGCTTGGGACGCGCCAAATCGAGTTCGACCTGGCGAATTCGTCGAATGTTAACTCCGATCCAGCGGTCGAGATCGAGATATTTCGGCCAGTCTGCGCCGGGATTTGCGACCGCGTATCGTTTGCGAATCTGGTCGAAAGCAACCGGATCGATTGTTTCAATAACCCGTTTTTTGTTCAGCGGGAACCGACCGGTTCGGAGAAGTCTGAGCGTATGTTTCCTCGCACTGACCAGACTCCGGCCATCTACAAGCTTGCGTATTTTATGTCGAAATCGCACCCGAAGAAAGATCACACCTTGTAGCGGAGCGCAACAATTTCAATTAAACTGCGAACAGAATGAGTTTGTGGAAAAAGCTGCTTTGGTTGGTCGTAGCGGCGTTGGGCACGTGGGCAGTGGCGATGCTGGCGTTGTCTCGCGGCGAACATATCAGCGCACTGTGGATCGTTACCGCTGGATTTTGCGCGTTAACGATCAGCTATCGTTTTTACAGCAAATGGCTGGCCGCAAAAGTGCTCGTGCTCAATGATGAGCGTGCCACACCGGCGCTGCTGCAAAACGACAACAAGGATTATGTGCCAACAAACGGCTGGATGGTTTTCGGGCACCACTTTGCAGCCATTGCCGGCCCGGGACCGTTGGTTGGTCCCGTACTGG
>Ga0307471_100002408_pt1 | contig 10762 bp, 10 predicted proteins | sample atmos_gasesAM3C__2_FD_204566 | JGI IMG/M metagenome (GOLD analysis project Ga0307471, IMG submission 204566) | Hardwood forest soil microbial communities from Morgan-Monroe State Forest, Indiana, United States - atmos_gasesAM3C_515 | ecosystem: Environmental > Terrestrial > Soil > Temperate... | reverse complement strand
CTGGTTCCTCGACGCGCTCGCCTCGACCTCGGCGTGGCTGGTCGCCCGAGAAGCGGTCGAGAAGTTCGGAGACCTGAAGCGGCCGGAGGCCGTCATCGGCACCGGGCCGTGGATGCTCGAGCGCTATGAGCCCAACGTGAGGCTCACGTTCGCGCGGAACCCGAATTACTTCGTGCCGGGATTACCGTACGCCGACGGCGTCGACGTGACGGTCGATACCGACCCGTCCTCGCGGTTCGCCTCCTGGGTCGCGGGAAAGTACGACTTCGGACCGGAGTACCAGCAGGTGGTGCGTCGCCTCGATCTCGACACCGCCAAAGCGCGAAAGCCGGGCCTCCAGACCGCGGAGTACATCTGGTTCACCGGCGGCTACACGTCCTGCAAGCTGGACCAGGAGCCCTTCAAGGACGTCCGGGTGCGCCGCGCTCTGGGCCGCGCCAGCAACTGGCGGGAATTTCTCGAGGCCAGCCCGTTCTCGCTGGGCCACGGCGCTCCGAATGCGACGGTGCCGGCCGCCGCGGGTGAGTGGGCGATTCCCATCGATCAGCTGACCCGCGAGGGGCGCGAGCTCTACGAGCAAGACGTGCCGGCGGCCAGGAAGCTGCTCGCCGAGGCCGGCTATCCCAATGGCTTCAAGGTGCCGGTCGAGACGACGGCCGGCTATGGCCCCGACTTCATGGATCGCGTGCAGATCGCGCTGAAGAACTGGAAGGCGGCCGGGATCGAGACCGAGCTCAAGCTCAAGGAGTTCGGCGCCTACATCGCGAGCACCGTCTTCGGCAAATTCGACAAGATGACGTTCGGGCTTCGCGGCGCCTGGCTCGACGCCGATAGCTACATGCGGCCGTTCATGCCCGGCCAGCCGCTCAACTCCGGCGGTGTGAACGATCCCAAGCTGAGCGAGATGATCCTGCTCCAGCGCAAGACGTTCGACGTCGCGAAGCGGCGGGAGATCGTCTACGACGTCCAGCGCCACATCGCCCACAACGCCTACGCTCTCTACGACGCGTCCCAGAAGGTCGTGTCGGTGTGGGAGCCCTACGTGAAGAACTGGAGCCCCAACAACGGCTTCGACTACGGCGGGCGGCTGATGGCCGCCTGGCTCGACCGCTAGATGATCCAGCACCGGACGATCGAGGCCAACGGCATCCGGATTCACCTCGCCGAGGAGGGCTCGGGCCCCCTCGTCGTCCTCTGTCACGGGTTTCCCGAGTCCTGGTACTCGTGGCGGCACCAGCTCCCGGCCCTGGCGGCCGCCGGCTTTCACGCCGTGGCTCCGGACATGCGAGGCTACGGAGCGACCGACGCGCCGGACGCGATCGACCGCTACACGCTGCTGCACCTCGTGGGTGACGTGATCGGTATCCTCGACGCGCTGGGCGCGGAGACGGCGGTCGTCGTCGGGCACGACTGGGGTGCACCCGTCGCGTGGCACGCCGCGCTGCTGCGACCGGACCGGGTCCGAGGCGTCGTCGGCCTCAGCGTGCCGTACCGGCCGCGCGGCACGGCGCCGCCGACCAGCGTGATGCCGCAGACCGACGATGCGATGTTCTACCAGCTCTACTTCCAGACGCCCGGTGTCGCGGAGGCCGAGCTCGAGCGCGACGTCCGTGGAACCCTCCGCCGGCTTCTCTATTCATTCTCGGGAGAAGGGTTCCCGAGCATCTCGGTCCGGAGCCCGTTTGGCGGGGCGATGGTGGCGAAGAAGGGCGGCGTGCTCGACGGCACCGTGGCGCCCGAGATGCTTCCCGGCTGGATCTCGGACGCCGACATCGACGTGTTCGCGGGCGAGTTTTCCCACGCGGGCTTCCGCGGCGGCCTCAACTGGTATCGAAATATCGATCGCAACTGGGAGCTGCTTGCTCCGCACGCCGGCGCGCGCGTGATGGTACCGGCCCTCTACGTCGCGGGCGATCGCGACCTCGTCGTCGCCTTTCCGGGGATGGATCAGCTCATCGCCAACCTGTCGCGGTTCGTGCCCGAGCTCCGAGGCACGTCGATCCTGCCGGGCTGCGGTCACTGGACCCAGCAGGAGCGCCCCACCGAAGTGACCGACGCCATCCTGAGCTTCTTGAAGAAACTCTAGCGTCGCGCCGGAGCTGAGCGCATGCAGAAGAACCGGCTCGAGGCGTTCAGCGACGGCGTCATCGCGATCATCATCACCATCATGGTGCTCGAGATGAAGGTGCCCCACGGCACCGAGCTGGATGACCTCAAGCCGATCCTGCCGGTGTTCCTGAGCTACGTGCTGAGCTTCATCTACATCGGGATCTACTGGAGCAATCACCACCATCTGCTCCACGCGACGCGCCGGGTGAGCGGCGGCATCCTGTGGGCCAACCTGCACCTGCTGTTCTGGCTGTCGCTCGTTCCGTTCGTGACGGGCTGGATGGGTGAGAACCAGTTCGCGGCACTGCCGGCGGCCCTCTACGGCCTCGTGCTGCTGCTGGCCGGCGTCGCCTACCTCGTCTTGCAGAGGGCGATCGTCGGTCGGCAGGACAGCGACTCGAGCCTGGCCAGTGAGCTCGGGCGCGATCGCAAGGGAAAGCTCTCGCTCCTCCTCTACGTCGAGCCTTGAAAGAACACGGTCCGTGAGTCGAACGGCTCGGATACACTCCAGGCCGCGGCAGGGATTGGCGGAGGAGACGGCACATGAGTAGCGAGAACCCGGTGATCGCGCGACGGGCATTTCTGGTCGGCATGGCGGCGTTCGGAGCGGGCGCGCTCGTGTCGCGCCGCGAGGCGGAGGCCCAGATGGCGACAGCCAAACCTCATCGGATCGACGTGCACCATCACCACACGCCGCCGCCCTACGCGGCCGCGATCACGGCGAAGAACATCCCGGGGCCCGTGCGGGACTGGACGCCCGAGAAGTCACTGGCCGACATGGACAAGGCCGGCGTGGCGACATCGCTCACCTCGATCACGACACCCGCCATGCGCTTTCTGGACGACGCGGGAGCCCGCAAGCTCGCGCGCGAGTGCAACGACTACACGGCGAAGCTGGTCGCCGATTCCAAAGGCCGCTTCGGCATGTTCGCGGTGATGCCGATGCCGTACGTCGAGGGCACGCTGCAGGAGATCGGGTACGCCCTCGACACGCTGAAGGCCGACGGCATCGCTTTGCTCACGAGCTATGGCGACAAGTGGCTCGGCGATCCCGCGTTCACGCCGGTGATGGAGGAGCTGAATCGGCGCCGGGCGGTCGTCTACACGCATCCGACCACCGCCAATTGCTGCGGCAATCTTATCCCGGACGTGCCGGAGTCGATCATCGAGTGGGGGACCGACACCACGCGCACCATCGCCAGCCTGGTGTTCAGCGGCTCCGCCGCACGGTTCCACGACATGAGGATCATCTTTTCCCACGGCGGCGGAACGCTCCCGTTCCTGACCGAGCGCTTCCTGCGCCTGCCGCTGGCCAACAAGAACCTGGCCTCGCGCGTGCCGAACGGCGTGGAGTTCGAGCTGAAGCGGTTCTACTACGACACCGCGCAGGCGGCGCATCCCTACGCGCTGGCGTCGCTCACCCGGCTGATCCCGGTCTCACAGATCGTCTTCGGCACGGACTTTCCGTACCGTACGGCGATCGATCACGTGAAAGGGCTGACGGACTACGGCTTCAGCGCGAATGATCTTCAATCGATCGATCGGGATAACGCGCTGCGCCTGCTGCCGCAGCTACGCGCGTAGCCCCGGCGTCGCCAGGTACGCCAGGAGCTTGTCGGGGAAGTTCACCGTCATGCCGTCGGCGCCGGCCGTCACGACCTGGCGCATCAGGTCCTCCGTGGCCACGCCCCAGGCGCGGACGACGAGGCCTTCCGCGTGCAGACGGCTCACCAGCTCGGGCGTGACGGCGCCAGCGCGCGGGCAAAGCTGGGTCAGCCCCATGGCGCGTGCCTGCGCGACGACCGCATCGCTGACCTCGCCGACGAGCCACCCGGTCGGCAGCTCGGGGGCATAGGCGCGCGTCTCCTCGAGCTTCGCTTTCTGGAAAGATGTGATGGTGACATTCGTCGCGATACCGCTTGACCGGATCATATCCACGGCTCGCTGCGCGAGGCCGGCAGAGTGGCCCTTGAGCTCGACATGGAGGTGGGCCCCCCAGTAACGCTCGAGGACGGCGCCCAACGTCGGAATGCGCTCGCCCGTGAAGCGTGGGTCGAACCAGGCGCCGGCATCGAGCGCCGTCAGCGCGGCCAACGAACGGCTCGTCACCGGGCCGGAGCCGTCGGTCGTGCGGTCGACGGTGTCGTCGTGGATGACGACGAGGTGTCCGTCGCTGCTGAAGTGAACGTCGAGCTCGAGGTGGCGTGCGCCCATCTCGATCGCCAGGTCGAAGGCGGCGAAGGTGTTCTCGGGCGCGTACGACGACGCGCCGCGGTGCGCGATGGCCATGAACCCGGTGGGCGTCATCGGGCTCTCAGGGCCAGCGCACGCCGCGGCGCCGGGCGCGCCTCAGGCGGTGACGAACGCGGCGTAGTGGTCGCCCTTGGAGATGGGCGCCAGGCCGCTGACCACTTCGCTCCAGTGCTCGCCGCCGTCGTCGCTGCACCAGACCTCTCCGGTCGCGGTCGCGGCGAACAGCGAGAAGGAATCGCCCCAGTCCTCGAGGGCCATCGCCTCGAACGCGGGCCGCAGACGGTCCGGCAGCCCTTGTCGCAGGATCTGCCACGTCTTGCCCCCGTCGGTGCTCTTGGAAACGCGCGAGCCCGCGAAATGGCTCTTGCGCCACGACCCCGGGCCCTTCTCGGCCGAGGCCACGAACATGAGCTCCGGCTGGCGCGGGTGCAGCACGAGCAGATCGGGATAGCCGCCGATCTCGTGCTGCAGGTCGGTCCATTGCTCCCACGTCGCTCCGCCATCGCTGCTCACGTACATGCCGATGCCCGTCGTGATGTAGATCCGGTCGGGATTCAGCGGGTTGATCACCGTGCGGTGGACGTCGTCGTCCATGCCCGGGATGACGCGAAACGTCTTGCCGGCGTCGGTGCTCTTCAGGAGGCCGCCCTGCTCGACACCGATGAAGAGCGTGTTGTCATCGTGCGGATGGAAGTTGATGTGCTTGGTGTGGGCGATGTTCGGCGGCGCCGGGAAGCTCCAGCGCGACGTGTCGACCGAGCGCAGCGCCGGCAGCTCGGTCCAGCTGCGGCCGAGGTCGTCGCTGCAGAACAGGTGGGCAGGCTCCGTGCCCGCGTAGACGCGCACGCGATCGCCCATCCGCGCGCTGGCGAGGCTGTACACGTTCTGCTCCTTGAGTCCGCTGTCGCGGCGCTCCCAGGAGCTTCCGCCGTCCGTGCTGGCGAAGAGCGACCCGTGCTTCATGCCCGCGAAGATCGTGCCGCTCATCCGCTCGATCAGCAGGGCGTGGACGTGCTTGTCGGTCAGCGTCCGGTCGGCGACGTGCCATCCCCGGCCGGCGGAATCACGCTCGAGGGTGACGACGCCCTCGATGGTGCCGACCAGGACTTGGCGGGACGGAGCAACCGAACGGTACATGGTGGGGCCGCCGTGCGAAAGCGCGATGGTCATGAGCGCCTCCTTCGGGTCTCGCGACCGTGGATCTAGCGACAGGACCGTTTCGTGTATGGTCCGCCCAGCAAGGGCAAGACCTTCGCCACCTCGGACTTCTTGTTCTTCACCTCGACGATGAAGCTGCCCCGGTCGGCATCGCCCTTCTCGTCGACGTACGTGTCCATCAGGAGCCCGGGCTCGTCGGCTATCGTGAAGAAGTTGCCGTGCAGGCAGTCCCGCACCTTGGCCTGATCGAACGCGCCGACGCGATCGACCGCGGCCTTCAGCAGATGGACGCCGATGTAGCCCTTGAAGCCGTTGTGATCGGGCACGCGCCCGAAGCGCTCCTGGAACCGCTTGCCCATCTCGAGCATGCTCGGCACCGGAGAAAGCGCCGTCATGGGCACGTGGCAGCGCGCTCCGTTCATGGCATCGCCGCCCGCGTCGATGGTGGTCTGCGCGCACAGGTTGTCGCCGACCGGCTCGACGTTGAGCCCGAGCTTGCGCATCTGGATCATGATGCGCGCGTTCTCTTCCTCGTGGCTGTAGATCATCAGATGCGTGGCGCCGGAGGCGCGCACCTGGGTCAATTCGGCGGTGAAGTCGGCCTGCTGGGGCTCGGTGGAAATGTCGGCCACCACCGCCTTGCCCCGGTCCTTGAGGAACTTGACGAACATCTCGCGGCCGCCGCGGCCGAAGGCGTTGTTCACGTAGATCAGCGCGATCTTGTTCGCCTTGAGATCTTCCACGAGCCATTTGACGAGCTTGGCGAACCCGACTTGCTGGCTGAAAGACGTCAAGAAGATGTTGGGGTTGCCCTTCTGGACGACCAGCACCGACTCGGAGCCGCTGATCTGCGGGATCCCCGCCTCGCGGGCGATCTCCATGTTGGCCACCGTGCTCGAGCTGTACACCGTGCCGAGGATCGCGAACGGGCGGTCGTTGATCGCGCGCCGGATGACCGCGACCGAGGTCGGCGGATCGGTCTGGGTGTCCATCACGAAGGACTCCAGACGACGGCCCTGAATGCCGCCCTTCTTGTTGAGCTCCTCGACCGCCAGGAGGACGCCGTCGCGCCACATGTTGCCGGACGGCGCACCGCCGCCGGTGATCTCGGCGACGATCGCGAGCTTGACGGTGTTCTGGGCCGACGCCGACAGCGCGGTCGCCATCGCGATCACGAGCACGCCGAGGGCCATCACGATTCGAGGCCGTCGCATGGGTGTCCTCCGGGCCTCGGCGCTCAGACGCCCTCGAGCTGCAGGATGTTGAGGCCCGCGTTGGAGTCGGTGAGGTACATGAGCCCGTTCGGGTCGACGTAGCAGTCGGCCGACTGGATCACCTGCGGTCGGCCCGGGCGCGGATCGATCATGCGCTCGGGATTGGCCGGCACGTAGTACGCGACCTCGCGCGGCTGGAACGGGTTCGCGATGTCGAACACGCGCACGCCGGCGTTGTAGTAGGTGGCGAAGATCAGGCGCGAACTCTGGAGCGAGCCGGGTCGATTCTCGTGGAGATTATGCGGCCCGAAGTTGCCGCCCTTGGCGCAGTAGTCCGCCTCCGACGGCTGCGGACACGTGGCGATGCTCACGGGATTGCTCGGCTCGCGAACGTCGAAGACCCACACATAGCGGAAGCCCTGGCTACAGTTCGCGCTCGTGGCCTCGTCGGCGACGACGAGGAGGTTGCGATCGGGCAACGGGAGCGGGGAATGGGTGCCGCCGCCGAATGGCGGATCCCAGTTACGATGCGCGAGCAGCCGCGGCTTCGTCGGATCGGCTACGTCGAGCACGGTGAGGCCGCCGTCGCGCCAGGCGCCGTACGCGAGCGTACCGGCCACCAGCGCGTGATGGAGCGCGTAGCGTCGGCCGCTGCGCCAGGTCGGCGTCTCGGCCCCGGCGCGCCACATGCCCGGGATCCACCAGCGGCCGACGATCTCGGGCTTCGCCGGATCGGCGACGTCGACCACCGCGAAGATGTGATCGGTGAACTCGGCGAAGTGGATGGAGGCGTACGCGTAGCGCCCGCCCGTGTACCAGATCCGGTGAGGTCCGATGCCGTCGACCGGGAGAAACCCGATCTCGCGCGGCCGGTCGCCGCGGGAGATGTCGAACGTGCGAATCCCGGCGGTGAAGCTGCCGGCCGCCCGGCCCTTCAGCTTGTCGGCGGGCGACGCGCCGAAATAGTCCTGCTGGTTCTGGAACTCCTGCATGGTCCAGACACTCGGCATGTTGGTCGCCAGCAGAACGTCGTCATGGACCTGCAGGTGAACCGTACGGGTGTTGGGCGGGCAGGCGACGAAGTCGACGAACTTCGGGTGGCGCGCGTCGCGCACGTCCAGGATCGTGAAGCCGTTGCTGAAGGTCTGGCCGATGTAGGCGTAGCCTCGGTGCACGATGACCTGGACGCCGTCGCTGCGGCCGCCCTGGTCCGACTGGCTCACGAGCTTGATGTTGCGCGATGCGACGGCCGTCATCGCGCCCGAGGATCAGCCCAAAGCCCTCCGGCGTCAAGGCCTCGCGGCCGTCACCACTTTCCGGTGACGCCGCTCTCGTCGGAGCTCGAGTCACTGCCGCCGCCTCGGGCGTAGGCGATGGCCCGCGCCAGGACGATCCCGCCGACGAGGCCGGCGATGGCCCACGCCCAGCTCTTGCGGCCACTCTTGGCGACCGAGACGACCCCGACGACCAGGAGCACGCCGCCGGCCGCGGCCACGAGGATGAGGAACCAGGGTCGAGGCGGCGACGGGATCGCGAGGCCGCGCGCCATGGCGTCGAACCCGCGCACGCCGTCCAGAATGCCCTGGGAAAGATCGCCCTTGCGGAACGCTGGGAGGATCAGCGAGTCCATGACCTCGTGCGCGCGGCCGTCGTGGGCGTTGCCCCACGCAGGCCCGAGCTGGATGCGCGCCCGGCGGTCTTCCTCGGAGACGAGCAGCAGCATGCCGTGGCTGCGGTGAGCCGGCTCCGGCTTCCACGTGTCCACCAGTTCCTTGGCGTACCGCTCGATCGTGTAACCGCCGGCGCGCTGCGCCGCGAGCGACTTGATCGTCACGACGGCGAGCGGGAAGCCCGTCTCCTTGAAGAGAGCGTTGCCGATGCGCTCGATCTCCTGGCGCTGCTCGACTTTGATGAGGCCGATCTCGTCGCTGATGATGACGCCGCCGGAGGGCCCACGGTTCGGAAAGGAGGCCTGAGCCCAGCCGGTCGACGCGAGCGGCCCGGCAATCAGCAGCAGAGCGAGCAGTAGCCGCATCTTTCTCTCCTTGAAAGCCAAATGTGGGTTCGGCAAAGACCTCACTAAGCATCATAGGTGGCCGAGGAAAGCCGCCCAAAGAAACGCGAAGCCCCGCGCCGTAGAGGTCATCGCGCCGCTCACCACGACGTGTAGGGCCATCGTCGGGGCGGGCGCAGCGCGTGATCGGCAGGTAATCGGCCGGATTCACGACCGGCGCGTGATACAACTTAAAAAGGTGATTGATCTCCACACCTTCTCGATCGCGGCGCGGGACCGCGAGACGGGCGCGTTCGGGGTCGCCGTCGCGACGGCCCGGCCCAACGTGGGAAGCCTGGTGCCCTGGGTATCCCTTCGCGGAGCAATCGCCACGCAGGCGCGTGTCAACACCGATCTCGGGCGGCAGGGCCAGGCGCTCCTGGCGCAGGGAGTTCCGGTCGACGTCGCCCTGAGCGCCCTGCTCCGGAAGGACGGAGAGCGAGAGATCCGGCAGGTACACGGCCTCGACGCCGAGCGTGCGTTCTGCCACACCGGCGGCAGCTGCGTGCCGTGGTGCGGTCACGAGCAGGGCGACGTGTTCACGGTGGCCGGCAACATGCTGGCGGGCCCGGACGTCATCGCCGCCATGTCCCGCGCGTTTCGCGAGCCCGACCACGCGCGGAGCGATCTCTCGGAGCGGCTGCTGCTGGCCCTCGAGGCCGGGCAGAAGGCCGGCGGAGACAAGCGCGGCAAGCAGTCGGCCGCGCTCCTGGTGGCGGCGCCCCGCGAGCCGCGCATGTACCACAACCTCCGCGTCGACGACCACGCCGAGCCGGTCGCCGAGCTGAGACGGGTCTGGGAAGTCGTCGTTGCGCACACGAAGCAGCTCGAGGCGGAATACGGCTCCGCGGCCGTCAGGCTCTTTGGCCGGGTGAAAAACTGACGTGTCGCAGAGGAGGGTCGCCATGAACCGGGCGGTTCCGTTGCTGGTCGGATTGAGCGTGCTGGCGACGGGCATGGTCGCCGAGGCCAAGACCTATCGGTGGGTCAACGATCAGGGCGTCGTCGTGTATTCGGACCAGCCCCCTCAAGTCAGGCTCGGCGACAAGGAGCGCGACGCGCTGATCGCCGAGGCGCTCGAGATCTCCGGGACCAAGAAGGAGATCGAGTCGATCCCGGCGCAGATCCGCGCGCAGTTCGACGCCCGGCAGACCCCGATCCGGCCCGAGGACAAGGCGCGCGTCGTCCGGATCCTCACCGATGCGTTCCGGCCAGACGTCCTCTATTCCGCGGTCAGGACCGCCTTCCGATCGAACTTCGACGCCCAGCGCATGGACGTCGTGATGGAGAAGCTCCGCTCGCCGTTGTTCAGAAAAATCACCGCCATGGAGCTTGCCGCAGGCGAGCCGGGGGCGCGGCAGGACCTCGAGCGCTTCGCCATGGGGCTTCAGGGCGATATCCCGGCGCCCGCCCGCGTCTCGCTGGTGCAGCGGCAAGAGGCCGTGATGCGGAGCGCCGAGCTCCAGATCGACATGGCCATCATCGCGGCCCAGGCGGTCGGGCGTTCCCTGGAGCCGGTGCTGTCGCCCACCCAGCGGGCCACCGGCCGCGAGATGGACGCGGCGATCAGCAAGCTCCGGTCCCAGCAGGACGCGCTGACCCGGGCGGCCCTGGTGCGGTGGCTCTACACCTATCGCGCGCTGACGACCGAGGAGCTGGCGCAGTACGTCGAGTTCAACGAGTCGGATGCGGGGCGCTGGTTCGCGGCCACCCAGCGCAAGGGCCTGATCGAGGCGATGCGCGCGGCGATGGATACCGCCGCGCGCCACATGGCGAGCGCGTTCCCGCCGAAGCGCTGAGCTAGCGCCCGGCGCGCCGCTCGTCCAGGAGCTTGGTGAAGCGCGGATCCTTCCGCAGGCTCGCCAGATCCGGGTCCGCGTTCAGGTAGTCCAGCTTGTCGTACCCGAGCTCGAACGCCCGCGCCAGCCAGGCCAGGGCGTTCTCCGCGTCGCCCAGGCGCGCGTAGGCGCGGGCC
>Ga0307471_100002407_pt1 | contig 10766 bp, 6 predicted proteins | sample atmos_gasesAM3C__2_FD_204566 | JGI IMG/M metagenome (GOLD analysis project Ga0307471, IMG submission 204566) | Hardwood forest soil microbial communities from Morgan-Monroe State Forest, Indiana, United States - atmos_gasesAM3C_515 | ecosystem: Environmental > Terrestrial > Soil > Temperate... | reverse complement strand
TGCTTGTTCGTTTCCCAGAATTGGGCCACACGATCCGTCTGCAAATCGAAGGCGCAGACATCTTGCTCCTGAATAAGATCGATCTCATCGAGCCGGGGCACGTCGAACCGCTCGAAACGAAACTGCGGCAAATCAATCCGACCGCGGCAATTGTTCGTACCGAGCGTTGCAGGATTGATCCGGAACTTTTGTTTGGAATTGGACGTGAGAGAAAAATCGCACAGCCGAAACACCGGCATCAGTCTGAATTCGAATCTTTCACATTCACTTCCGGCAAAATTTTTTCGCGCGATTGTTTCGAAGGCGTTGCAAATGGCCTGCCAGCGAGCGTAGTTCGCGCCAAGGGTTTCATCCGCTTCGCCGACGGCGGGCAGCTTTTCAGTTTCGTGGCGGGCCGCTGGGAACTGGAGCCGTTTGAATCCAGGCGCACGGAACTGGTGTTCATCGGAAAGCAAATTGCAGCGGAAAAAGACACGATTCTGCACGCGCTTGGTAAATGCAGTATCGAAATGACGAAGCACGAATGACGAATGTCGAAGGAATGACAAGGCTCGAATGGTTGTAGGGCGTTTTTGTGAAACGGCCTGGCGTCTGACAGAAACACCCTACAAATCCAGACATTCAGACTTCGTCATTCTCACCATGCCTTATCGTTATCTCGAGGAAATCGGAACTGCCGATATCGCCTTTGAAGCGAGCGGGCGCGATTTGGCGGAATTGTTTAGCGACGCTGCTGACGCGACGACGAACGTGATGATTGACAATCTCGAGGCGATTCAGCCGCGTGAGACACGCCAGATCGAGCTCTCGAACGACAAGCTCGACATGTTGCTGTTCGATCTCTTGCAGGAGCTGATCTTTTTCAAAGATGCCGAGCGTTTGCTGCTGCGCATACGAGAAGTGCAAATCGCCGAGAGAGATGAAAATTATTTTGTGAAGGCAACGGCCGAGGGCGAACCGCTCGATGCAGAACGACATCATCAACGCGCAGACGTGAAAGCGGTGACGCTTCACGATTTTTCTGTCGAGCGAACGGAGGACGGCTGGAAGGCGAGAGTCCTTTTGGATATTTGAATGATCCGCTGAGGACAGCGGACGCTACAGCGATCCGGCTATTTTGCTTCCAGCGCGACGTAGCCGCTGCGGCCCTGACTGTAAACCCGCATAAGAATTTTCTCGTTAGGCTTTAACTTCTTGCTGATCGCAAGCAGATCTTTCGCGCTCTTCACGGGGTGCTTGTTAACTTCCTGGATCACGTCGCCTTCGCGAAGGCCCGCTTTCGCAGCCGGCGACTCCGCATCGATGTCGGCAATTACCGCACCTTGAACGTCCTTCGGAAGATTAAGCGCGGTGCGGATGTCATCGGTGATATTCGCTACCGCCACGCCGCCGAAAACCGTTGTTTTTTCCGGCTGCGCAGTTCCTTCGGACGATGTCTCGGTGCCCTCCTCAGCGGCACTGGGAGGCATCTCGGCAAGTTGGACGTCGAACTTTTTGGTTTGACCTTCGCGATTGACGTCGATCTGCGCCTTGGTCCCGGGCGCCATCGAACCGATCATCAAACGCAACTCGCGTGGATCATTGACTTTCTTTCCGTTCACAGCCGTGATCACATCGCCGGTTTTGATCCCCGCTTTTGTCGCCGGAGCGTTTGGTTCAACCTCGCCCACGAGCGCGCCCGTCGGTTGCCCTTTGAGCTTCATCGCGTCTGCGATTTCCGGAGTGAGGGTTTGCACCGAGGTGCCGATGTACCCGCGCACGACGCGACCTTTAGCACGCAAGCTCTGCATTACCTCACGCGCCAGATTTGCTGGAATAGCAAAGCCGATTCCCTGGTTTCCGCCGCTGCGGGTGAAGATCGCGGTATTGATGCCGAGCAGCCGGCCCTCGATGTCAACGAGCGCGCCACCAGAGTTGCCCATGTTAATAGCTGCGTCGGTCTGAATAAAATTCTCGTAATCAACAATTCCCATGCCGCCACGGCCAACCGCGCTGATGATCCCCATTGTGACCGTTTGCCGAAGCCCAAAGGGATTGCCAATCGCCAGCACAATGTCGCCTGCTCGCGCTTTGTCGCTGTCAGCAAAGTTGACGGACGGCAAATTGTTCTCGTCGATTTTTAACAGCGCAACGTCAGTGCCCGGATCAGTGCCGACCTTTTTTGCTTTGAATCTGCGGAGGTCGTTGCCAAGCCCGATCATTATTTCGTCCGCGTCTGAAACAACGTGATTGGCTGTGAGGATGTATCCGTCCGGGCTGACAATTACCCCCGAGCCGAGGCCTTGCAGCGTCTGTTTGCCTTGTCTTTGCGGAGCGCTTCCGCCGAAAAACTGCCGCAACGCATCATCGGAAAACGAAAACGCCGTCTGTCCGCGCGAGACCGTCTGAGTGGTAAACACGGTCACAACACTCGGCGCGACCTTCTCCACGACCGGCGCGAAGGTCGTGATAATCCCTTCGCGCGTCTGCTGCGGTTGTTGCGCTGCGATGGAAGAGACGCTCGCGTGGACGCACAACACCGCGAGTGTGAACAGCGCGCAGGATCTCAGAATTCCGTTTCCCATAAAACGTTACCTGCAAAAGAGAATCGGACGCACCATCATACTCGGCTCTTTTTTTATCGCCTATCCGATCATGCAAGGCGTTCGTTGTGCCTGACGTTAGCGGTGACCATGCCATACCGGCGTCCGTAGTTTTAAATGAAACGGTTACCGTTTATGGCGCCCGATTTCTTGAAGCAGCTCTATCTGGATCTGCTGAATCTCAAATAGCCGATTATATTGACGGCGCAAAAGATGATCGAGTTTCTCGTGCAAGTGCCGGATCTCGAGCTCCGCTTTCAAGTTCACTTTATAATCGTTTTCCGCACGCAACCGGTCACGCGCCTCAGCACGATTTTGGCTCATCATAATGATCGGCGCCTGCACCGCAGCCAGACAGGAGAGAATCAGATTGAGCAGAATGAATGGATATGGGTCAAATGAGCGCATCGCGAGAATGACCCCGTTTAGAGCGATCCAGAAGAGCAGCACTGCCCCGAAGGTGATCAGAAATTTCCAGCTGCCGCCGAACTCGGCGATCCGATCGGAGAGTCGCTCGCCAAACGTGAGTTTCTTTTCGAACTGTTTGCTGATGTCGCTCGAAAGAATCTCATGCTGTTCCAGGCTTTCGATGACTTCCTGGTCAAGCGCGGAAAGTTCGCCGATCTCTTCTTCCAAGACTTCCTTGACGTAATCCTTTCGGAAGTCGCCCAAGTCTTCGAAGCAGATGAACGCTTTGCTGTCGATGTCGGGCACTTTCTTTTTGATGAACTCGTGCAGCGAGGGCCGAATTAATTCGGCGATCATTCCGCTGTGTGGCGACTTCGGCTTTTTACAAATGTGGCAGACGAGTGGTGCGGTGCTCATCGGGATTCGGTGCCGAATTAAACCGCTTCTACACGGGTTGTCGATGCCGGTTTCAATCTCCTTGAATACCCGATGACAAGGTCACACCTTCTCGCATGGAAGAAGCGGAAGTCCCTCTCGATCATTTACACGAACAAGCACACGAGACAGCAAAACACAGTGGCGAGACCTGGATTTCATGGGTAGCGCTGAGTACTGCGATCCTGGCCGTTTTGGCTGCGATCGCCAGCCTGCTCTCGGGGGAATACGCCAATGAAGCGATGATGACCCAGATCGAAGCCTCCGACCAATGGAGCTATTATCAGGCGAAAAGCATCAAGGCCGCCGTGCTCGATGCGAAAACGACGTTGACCGGCACGCCTGACGAATTGGACCAATCAAAGCGCGCTCGTTACGAGAAAGAGCAGGAAGAGATAAGATCGGAAGCCGAGCAAAAGCAAGCGGCGGCGAAATCACATTTTCATAAGCACGAAGTTTTCGCACGCGGCGTGACCATGTTCCAAATCGCAATTGCGATCGCTGCAATATCGGCGCTCACGAAGAAACGCTCATTCTGGTTAGTGAGCCTTGTCTTCGGTGCGGTCGGCTGTGCCTTTCTCGTGCTGGCAACTGCTGTTCGATGAGAGAAGATTGTGCCGTGGGTTAGCGACCAGAGACAACATCGCTGACAATATGTCGAACTTTCTTGAACCATCGGCGTGCACACGCGTACTCCGTTGCGAGAATCGCTAGTGTCCCGGAATCGGGAGGAACGCCGGCCTGGATAAGACCAAGGGGGCAATCCCGATCAACAGGATGGTTGCACCGAGCACGGCGCACAACCTTGTTTTTGACCGGATTCTTTACCCGTGGCGAGTTCGAGTTTACTGAACCGCGTCGAGAAATTTCGACCGGGCATTTGACGTCGGTCCTCCGAAAGGCGGATTGAAATCTGTAGCCAGCTTGGAGAATAATAGCCCGATGACCGCTCGCGAGCGCGTAGCGCACCTTCTGAAAACCTGGCCAAAAATTTATCCAAGCGCGCATTGCGAGCTGGACTTTCGAAATCCGCTGGAGCTGCTCGTAGCGACCATTCTCTCGGCGCAATCCACGGACAAACGCGTCAACCTGGTCACGCCTGCTCTGTTTCGAAAATATCGTACCGCGAAAGATTATGCGGACGCGCCACTCGCCGAGTTGGAAAACGCGATCAAATCCACGGGCTTCTATCGCAACAAAGCGAAAAGCATTCGCGGCGCGATGCGTGAAATCGTCGAGAAACACGGCGGAAAAGTCCCTGAAACAATGGAGGAATTGTGCGCGTTGCCGGGCGTCGGCCGGAAGACTGCGAACGTGGTACTCGGCAACGCCTTTCACAAAAACGACGGAATCGTCGTCGACACACATGTAATCCGCCTATCGCAGCGGCTTGGCCTAACGAAACAGAAGGATCCGGTGAACATTGAGCTCGATTTGATGAAGCTCGTGCCGCGCGAACATTGGACAGACTGGAGCCACTGGCTCATCTGGCACGGGCGCCGCCGATGCTATGCGCGCAAACCGGACTGCAGCCGGTGCGAAGTGTTCAAGTTCTGTCCGAGCGGTAAGATGTTCCTGCGCACTGGTAAGGCACTGAGGCCTCCCGAAATCGCTTGAACCTTCGCGTCACGATGGCCAAGATCGCGAACCACTTGAGAACGTTCGCGACCGCCGTTCTTATTCTGCTGACTGGCAGCGGTTTCGCCGCTGCGGAGGTGCAGGAGCTTCAGCAGTTGCGAGACCAACTGAAGAAAGCGCAAGACGCGGAAGACAAGCCCGCAATCATTGAATTGAGCCGGCGCATTGTCGCCATTACTCCCAGCGATTCAAAAACGTGGGACACGCTCGCGCAGACGCAACTCGAAAACGAAGATCTCGATGGCTTGGAGCGCACGCTCGATGAGTGGCAAAAAGCATTCCCGCGACCGCCCGCAGCGATCGAAGATTTCCGCGCCGGACTATGCTTCAGGCGCGAGGATTATCAGTGTGCAGAGCAGCACTGGCTCGCGTTTATCGCGACTAAACCTCCGCGAGCCGACGTCGCGACCGATTACGACAACCTGGCGGAAGTATGCGCAGAGCAGGCGCGCTGGGCAGACCACGCGGCATACCGGACGAAGGCAATCGCGGCGCAGGACACCGCCGCGCGGCGCGTGTTGCGTGCAGTCGCTTTCCTGCGCCTGCATAACTGGGACGCCGCTTATACCGATATGGCGAAGGCGAACAAAATGGATGCCACCAATCTACAAGTGAAGGAGTGGCTCCCGCAGTTCGAGCGGTTGCAACAATTTCTGCGGCGCATCAAACCGCTTGATGCGCAGATCTCTAAATCGCCAAATGATCCCGCGGTCGCGGGACTGTTGCTCGATCGTGCACGGCTTTTCACGCTCGCGGGCCGACCATTGCTGGCGCTCGATGATGCCGAGCGCGCATTCAAACTTCAGCCTGCATCGATGCGCGCGCGTATTCAAACCGCCGAAGCCCTGCTCGACGTCGACCGCGCAGATGACGCTGCAAAATTGGACGTCAGCGGAGATCTGATCCGTGGAAAAGACAGACCCGTTACCGACCAAGTATTGAGCGAGATCGGCGCACTGGATTCGCGGCTCTTCCAGAATCCCAAAGACATTGACGCACTTGTCGCGCGCGCGAAAATCTTGGGACGGCTGCGTCAATTCACGCTTTCTTTGGCTGACGCGAATGCCGCATTGGCGATCGATGATAAATCGGCAGCTGCGCAATTCGAGGCCGCGCGCGTCCTGGATGCGTTGGACCGCGAAAAGGAAGCGCTGTTGCATGCGCGAATCGCCACGGAGCTGGACCCGAACGATTCGACCAAGTGGTTCTTGCGCGGCGTGCTCGAAAGACAGCGTGCAGATTTCGCGGGAGCCGTCGCGTCGCAAACACGCTCGATTGAGATTGATGAATCGTTTGTAGCGCTAAGTGAACGCGAGCAATGCGAACGCCGCATTGGGAAGGTAGCCGAAGCCGATGCCGATCTTCGTCGGATTCACGAAATAAGGCCATAAATCGATTGAGCAGGCGATTCCTAATAACAGTGTTGTGCCTCGTAGCGTGCGGTGTCGCATTTAGTGCGCCTACCGCCCTAGCACAATCGGATGTTGATGAAGAACAGGATGAGGAAATATCGAACGCGAAACCTGATGCCGGCGGCGTCGTTATCGAGCCATCGAGCGGAAAGATTGCCGAGGGCGATACGATCACGGTTACGTTTCCCGTGCCGATGGTGTCCGCCGGCCTAATCGATGTTGGCAATCAGCCAAGCCCGTTTGCCAGCGAGCCGAAGCTCGACGGCACGTTTCTCTGGAAAAGTCAGACCGAAGGCATTTTCACCGTGAGCGGCGTCGTGGCCGAAGCGCGCCATCGGCTGACGCTAGCTCCAGGGCTCAAAGAGGCGACCGGCAAACCGTTTGTGGTGAAAGATTGGAGCGCCGAATTCAGAACTCCGAAGTTTGCGATCACGACAGACTTTAGCGAGCGCAAACAGTTAGCAGCGCGCCCGCAAATCTATCTCGAATCAACTTACGCGATTCGCCTCGATGAAGCGGCGCAGCACATTTACTTTCAAGACCGCGATTCGCGCGAGCGTTTTCCAGTCGAAGTAATTCAAACGACTCAGGAGAAAACGGTGGGTTCGCTGGAAGCGACCGGGTTTCGAGTCACGCCCCGCGCACCACTTCCAGTCGGACACGCGTTCGACCTCATTGTGAATGGGTTGCTCGACGCGAAAAGCCGGCGGCCGCTTCCGTACTTGCAAGTGATGCCCGCCGGCAAGACCGAACCCCTCGCGGTGCAATGGCTCGGTGCGTTCAATCACCCGCTCGAGGACCCGGCGATTCGGATCAAATTCGACGACTCGATCGATCCCGTGGAAGCGACGCCGGAACGAATCCGTGTCGAGCCTGCTGTAGCGAAAATGAAACTCCTTGCGAGCGCCGACGAGATTCAAATTACAGGCCAGTTCGATCTCAAGCAGCGTTACAAGGTTACCATATCGCCGGAACTAAAGGGCGACCGCGGATACGGACTGGCTGGGGAATCGCGCTGGGGCGCAACGTTTCGACCGAAGGATTCGTGCCTGATCTTCCCATCCACGCAGGTGTTTGCCCGCGCGCGTCAGGAACTGCGTTTTGCGTTCTTCCAAGTGAACACGCCACAGGGGACATGGAAACTGGCGCGCATTCCCGCGGAGAAGCTGTCGCCAGTCACCGCGCGCGTGAAAGAATTTGAAAAGGACGCCACCGATCCTGTCACGGGGAAGGTGGTAATCGATCCGCGCACAGGATTCGCGAAAGAATTTCAGACTGAATTGCTCGTTGACGCATTTCAATTGCCAGTGGCGAGCAGCGGCACCTTCGAGGCTACGAGCAGCGATACCGAAACGCGACGTGATGTCCATTGCGTTCCACCAGCAAACCAAGCCTTCGCCGGTCCGTATCTTTTCGAAGCAAGCGCAACGCTGCCTGACGGCCGCACCGTTGGGAATCGATCGATCATTTGCGTTAACGACTACCTGCTCACGCAGAAACGAACGCCGACGACCGTGATCATGCGTCTCGCGAAAATGTCCGACGGGAGCTCAGTGGCCAGCGTGACAATTCGCGCCGTGACCGAAGAGAACATCGAGCTGGCTCGCGCAGCCACTGACAAGAACGGCATCGCAGAGTTCGCGAAGAACACAGTTTTTCCAAAAACGACTGATCGTAACGCGAAGAACACGCATCTGTTTATCGCGGACACTGCGACCGGTCCAGCCCTGCAATTTGCTGAAGCCACAGCATATTCCTCGGGCATTGATTCCGCTCCCCCGCCGAACAGACCGCACGCCGAGATCGTCACCGATCGCAATCTCTATCGTCCGGGCCATACCGTGAAGATGAAGGGACTGGCGCGGGACGTTACCGTCTTTAGCGGCGTCATGATCCCATTCGGGGCCACTGTGCACTGGCGCATAAGCGAAAGCGATGGAAGCCGGATTGTTGGTCAAGGGGACACAACGCTATCGCCTTATGGTGGATGGGAGGCGGAATGGAATGTGCCGGAAAAGGCAAAGCTCGGGAGTTACGAGGTACGTTGCGCTGTCGGTGGTCGCGATTACGGCGGGGTGACTGTGATCAGCGTTCAAGAGTTCCGCGTCCCGTTGTTTTCCGTCATGGTCGAGGCAACTAGAACAGAGGTCGGGACAACCGCGCATGCGCGGATCTCCTCTGCCTATTTTCACGGCGCACCGAACGCAGGGGCGCGGGTGCACTGGAAAGCAAGCTGGACAACGTCGCCCGACTACGCGACTGACTCCGAAGGAGCGTATCGAAAGCGTTTCAACTCTTACTCCGAGGTCGGGCCGCGCCTGGACGTTGACAGTGAAGACATCAAAACAATCGAGGGCGATACGCAGCTCGACGCTCATGGTTTCGCGACGATCGCTTGCGAATCGCCGTTTAAGGACAATCCTGGCGTCGGCCGCACGAACATTATCTGGCGCGCCGACGTCACCTCAATCGACGGACAAACCCTTAGCGGCGGCGAGATGGCCACGCTTTTCGCGACAGAAACGCGTCTCGGGGCCCGCGCGGAAGAGCAGACTACAGAACCCGCCGGAGTAAAAGTCGACATCGACGCGCTCAATCCCGAGGACCAGAAACAGGACGGCGTTCTTGTTCGCGCCGACCTCTTCCACGTCACCACAAAGACGGTCAAAGAACAGATCGCGCCGTTTGTTTATCGCTATCGTAACACTGACCAGTTCGCGAGAGTCGCATCGCAGGAGTCGAAAACGCCTGCCGAACTTGTTTTCCCAACAACTGAGACCGGCCGTTACGTTGTTGCGGTCAACGCGACAAAAGTCAAAGCGCCAGTGGTCAGCGATGAAACCACTGTTACCGGTGAAAAACCGGCTGAACTACCGGTGATCAATGAGACCACGTTTAAGATCGATCGTCGCGCCGAGCCGTTTCTACCGGGGGAGAAAGCCGCCTTCACGATACAGGCGCCATTCGGTGGCGTCGCGTGGGTATCGGTCGAGACGGATGAGGTGCTCGACACATTGCTCGCTCCGGTAAAAGGCAACGCTGGCCGGATCGAATTGCCCATCAAACAAAATTACGCACCGAACGCGACGGTTTCGATCTATCTGGTTAAGCCCGGCGGCGAAAACGAGCTTCCCCTCGAACGGTTCGCTTACACCGAGATCGATGTTCGCAGGCCTGACCGGGAACTAAAAGTTGCGCCGCGTCTCGCCAGCACTACCGCGAAACCGGGCGATGTGGTGCGCGGTGAAGTGCTGGTGACATCGCAAGACAAACCGGTTGCTGATGCCGATCTGCTCGTGTTCGCAGTCGACGACGCCGTTCTTACTCTGGGCGATTGGAAACTGCCGAACATTTGCGCGCGTTTTTACCCAAGGAACGTTTTCTCAGTGCGCACGTACGAGGCGCTGCACGGTTATATCGAAAACCTCACCAAACTCAGTTTGACCCAAAAAGGATTCGTCATCGGCGATGGCGGAGAGGAAGTAATCTCGAACGTCAAAAATGTTCGCAAAGAATTTCGGACGCTCGCGTATTGGCAGGGCAGCTTGAAAACTGGCGCTGATGGTAAGGTCACATTCGAATTCGTGGCGCCGGATAACCTGACCACATATCGCATCGTGGCGGTCGGCCAGACCAAGATCAATCAATTCGGCGGCGATGCGACTCAGACGGTAAAAATATCAAAGCCGCTCCTTATCGATCTGGCGTTGCCGCGTTTTTTGCGCGAGGGCGACGAAGTCGAATTGCGCGCCGTTGTCCGGCAAAACTTCGCCGACAGCGACGGCGTCACGGCCCGGTGTGTGACCGACGCGAGCGTTAAGTTGCTTGGCGGCGATGTGACTACCCAATCAGCGCAACGCGACGCGCCGACGGTGTTTCGTTTCAAGGCAAAAGTCACCGACCCGGATCTTGCGCCGACAAGGGTGCGCTTCGAAGCGGTCTCGAAATCGAACAAACAAATGTCTGACGCGGTGGAGATCACGATTCCGGTGCAAGCGCCGACGATTGTGCGCAAGGAAAGCGTGGCCGCTTCGTTCAATGGTCCGCAGTTCGATGCTCGCCGCGCGATGCCCGAAGTATGGAAGCGTGGCCGTGGCCAATTCACCACAACGATTTCAACTTCGACGTGGCTGCCACAGATTTCGGGACTTCCAGTGATTCTGAAATATCCACACGGCTGCTTTGAACAAATTTCGACCAAGCTGCTGGGGTACAGTTTGCTCGCGAACCTTCTCGCTTACCTGCCGGATTTTCAGCAACGTGATGCCGAATATCGTGCCACGCTCGAGCG
>Ga0307471_100002406_pt1 | contig 10768 bp, 9 predicted proteins | sample atmos_gasesAM3C__2_FD_204566 | JGI IMG/M metagenome (GOLD analysis project Ga0307471, IMG submission 204566) | Hardwood forest soil microbial communities from Morgan-Monroe State Forest, Indiana, United States - atmos_gasesAM3C_515 | ecosystem: Environmental > Terrestrial > Soil > Temperate... | reverse complement strand
CGAGTGGGGCGGCAAGTTCGTGCTGCCCATTCCTGCAGTGCACGTGGTGTGACGGCACGCGACAAATTACAATGACGACGCAAGCGCTGGTCGCCGCCGGTCGCTGCGGGGAGCGGCCGGCTTAAGTAGTCCATCTGCACTAAGGGGGGGTAGTAGGGATGAGCAAGCGGATTGATAGTCGCGCCGCGCCGCGTGGCACGAGACACGTCGAGCCGGGCACGCCTGCTCCCTTATGAGAGTACTGGTCACCGGCACCGAGGGCTACATCGGCGCGCGTCTAGCGCCCTGGCTGACCCGCCACGATCATGAGGTAGCGGGGCTGGACACCGGCTACTACCGCGACGGCACGCTGTACCTCGACCCGATCGGCCTGCCGAGCTCGCCGCGCACCGTGTACAAGGACCTGCGCACCGTAACGCCGGCGGATTTCGAGGGCTTCGAGGCGGTCGTCCACCTGGCCGAGCTGTCCAACGACCCGCTCGGCCAGAACCAGCCCGAGGTTACGTTCAGGATCAATCACGAGGGGTCGGTGAGGATCGCGCATGCTGCGCGGCGCGCGGGCGTGAAGCGGCTGGTCTACGCCTCGTCGTGCAGCGTATACGGAGCCGGAGCCGCCGATTTCGTGGACGAGACCTCGCCCGCCAACCCGCAGACCGCGTATGCCCAATGCAAGACGCTGGTCGAGCGGGATCTGAAGGGCATGGCGGACCGCGACTTCACCGTCGTGTTCCTGCGCAACGCCACCGCCTACGGGCCCTCGCCGCGCATGCGCTTCGACATCGTGCTGAACGACCTGTGCGCCCTCGCCTGGACGCGGAAGAAGATCGCCATGACGAGCGACGGCAGCCCGTGGCGGCCGATCGTGCACATCGAGGACATCTGCGAAGCGATGCGCTGCGCGCTCGAAGCCCCCGCCGCGGCGGTCAACGGCGAGATCTTCAACGTCGGCGCGACGCGCGAGAACTACCGGATCCGCGAGATCGCGCAGATCATCGCCGAGGTCTTCCCCGGCTGTGAGGTCAGCATGGGCCCGCCGAGCGGCGACAACCGCAGCTACCGCGTATCGTTCGAGAAGGTCGCGACCCGCCTGCCCAACTTCAAAGCACGCTGGACCGCACGCATGGGGGCCGAGGAACTGCGGCGCCTCTTCGCGCGCATCGAGATGTCGACCGAGACGTACGAGTTTCGTGCCTTCACCCGCCTGAAGCAGCTCAAGTACCTGCAGCGCACCGGGCAGATCGATGACGATCTGCTATGGAGAGGCGCGCGATGAAGGTTGTGCTGTTCTGCGGCGGCCTTGGCACGCGCCTGCGCGAGCACTCGGACACGATTCCCAAGCCGCTGGTCAATCTCGGCTATCGGCCGATCCTGTGGCACCTCATGCGCTACTACGCGCATTTCGGGCACAAGGACTTCATCCTGTGCCTCGGTTACCGCGGCGATATGATCCGCGAGTTCTTCCTGAACTATCGCGCCGCGATGTCGACGGATTTCGTCCTCTCGGAGGGCGGCCGCCGCATCGAGCTGTTCGAGGAAGGGATCGACGACTGGCGCATTACGTTCGTCGATACCGGCATGCATTCCAACCTCGGCCAGCGGCTCGTGCGCGTGAAACATCTCGTCCAGAACGAGGACGTGTTCCTCGCCAACTATTCCGATGGCCTGAGCGACCTGCCGCTGGACCGGCACGTGTCGCATTTTCTGGCGAGCGGCGCAGCGGCGAGCTTCCTATCGGTTCGGCCTTCGCAGAGCTTCCACGCCGTGGATTCGGACGAGCGCGGCATGGTAACGGCGATCAAGCCGGTCAGCTCGTCCGACTACTGGGTGAACGGCGGTTTTTTCTGCCTGCGCCGGGAGGTATTCGATTACATCGAACCCGGAGAAGAGCTGGTCGAGGAGCCTTTCCAGCGCCTGCTCGCCAAGAAGAAGCTGACGACGCTTCGCTACGAAGGCTACTGGGCGGCGATGGATACGTTCAAGGACAAGATTACGCTGGACCGCATGGAGGCGCGCGGTGACTGTCCATGGATGGTCTGGAAGCGTGCAACGTAGGTGCCTCGCCGACGTCGATCATGCTCCGGCTAGCCTCTGAACTTCCCGCACGGCGGCCGTTGCGGCTCCTGTGTATCGGCGCACACAGCGACGACCTTGAGATCGGGTGCGGCGCAACGGTGCTGACTTGGCTCGCGGCCCGGCGTCCCGTCCAGGTGACTTGGGTGGTCCTCAGCGCCGAAGGAACGCGGGCCGCCGAGGCGCGCCGCAGCGCGCGCGCGCTATTGGCGCGCGCGGCGGCGCAGAGGATCGTGATCGGGGCGTTCCGCGACGGCTACCTGCCGGGCCAGTACGTCGACGTGAAGAGCCTGTTCGAAGAGCTGAAGAAAGAGGTCGATCCGGACGTCGTCCTCACGCATTGGCTGCAGGACCGGCATCAGGATCATCGCCTGGCCGCCGAGCTCACGTGGAACACCTGGCGCGACCACCTGGTGCTCGAGTACGAGATCCCCAAATACGAGGGCGATCTCGCGCCGCCGAACACCTATGTCCCGGTGTCGGCGTCGGTTGCGCGCCGCAAAGTCGATCATCTGCGGCGCCATTTCTTCTCCCAGAAGAACAAGCACTGGTTCGTCGCCGACAATTTCCTCGGCCTGATGCGGCTGCGCGGCATGGAGTCGCGCTCCCCGAGCGGCCTCGCGGAAGCGTTCCACGCGCGAAAGCTGGTGCTGGGATGACCCCGCCGAGCGTAAGCGTTGGACTGCCCGTGTACAACGGCGAGCGTTACCTGCGTGCGGCGCTCGATTCGGTGCTGTGCCAGACGCTCGCTGACTTCGAGCTCATCATATGTGACAACGCCTCGACCGACGCCACCGAGGCTATCTGCCGGGAGTACGCTCAGCGTGACTCCCGGGTTCACTATCATCGGTCGCCGCGCAACATCGGCGCGGCTAACAACTTCCGCCGCGTCTTTGAACTCTCCCGGGGCGCGTACTTTAAATGGATTGCCTCGGACGACTATTGCGCGCCCGAGTTCCTGGAGCGCTGCAAGCAGGTGCTCGATGAACGCCCGGATGTCGTTCTGTGCACTTCCAAGGTCAACATGGTGGATGCCGCGGGAGGGCTCATTGAGCACTATGCCGAGCGGCAGGATCTGCCGCAAGAACGTGCCAGTGAGCGCTTCATGGCGTCGCGCAACCAGGACAGCTGGTGCAACGCGGGCTATGGGTTAATGCGCTCGGAAACACTCCGGCGCACAGCAGTATTAGGCAACTACGTCGGCTCCGACGGGGTCCTGCTTGGCGAAATCAGCTTGTACGGTCGCTTCGCCGAGGTACCGGACTACCTCCTGTCGCGCCGATCTCATTGCGATGCCTATTCTCACGGGGTCACGCTGGAGAAAATGCGAGCGTTCTACACACCCTCCAAGAAACGCGCCATGGCGCTGGTGTTCCGACACTGGCGACATCTCTTTGAGTACTGGCGCGCAGTGGTGCGCGCTCCCCTGCCCGCCGTCGAACGCCTCAGGCTGTTCGCCTATATCCTCAGGATGACCTGGTGGTGCAAGGGAAAACTGATGGCCGAGGTGGTGCTTGCCTTGCGCAACGCGGCCAGCGCCTGAATGTCCGCGCACGACCTTGAGATGGATCGCATGAGCGGACCGCGGCGTGCCGCTGTGGCCGGCTATCACATTGGCGACTTCGGGCACTATGGCCACCACAACATGGGGGACGAAGCCATAACGCAGGCGGTCATTCAGAATCTGCGCCGCCGCTGCCCGTCGGTACGGCTGTCGGGTTTCTCGATGAACCCTGAGGATACTTCTCGACGATACGGCATGCCGGCCTACCCGATTCGCCGGCTGAAACCGAGAACCTCGGAGGGCGGCGGAGACGAGGCGACCCCGGGCATGCGCCAACCCAGGGTCGGCGGGCTGCGGGCTTACCTCAAGCGCTTCGCTGCTCTGCGACTCATCGTAAGGGCCATGCGCTTCGCAGTGCAGCTTCCGGCAGAGCTATGGCGTGAAGCCCGCTTCCTCGCCGACAGCTACCGTGTCGCGCGGGAGGTGGACTGCTTCATCATCGCGGGATCGAACCAGTTTCTCGACAATTACGGCGGAGTCTGGGGTTTTCCCTACACGGTGCTCAAGTGGACCGTGCTCGCGCGTTGTGCTGGAGCCCGCGTGGCGTTTCTGAGCGTCGGTGCGGGTCCAATCGACTCCTTGTGGAGCCGCATCATGGCGCGGGTTTCGCTCCTGCTCGCCGACTACGCATCGTTCCGCGATGCGGGTTCGCGCCGGTTGCTCGAGTGGGCCGGCGGGGGGCGCGAGTGGCACGTGTGCCCAGATCTCGCACAGAGTCTTCAGCTCGAAGCGCAAGCGGCGCGGGATGACGGCCGCGCGCCCACGGTGGCCATCAACCCCATGCCGGTCTACGACCGACGCATCTGGTATCAGGCGGACGACGCGCGCTACGAGCATTATGTCGCGCAGCTGAGCCTCTTTGCTTCACGCCTTCTGCGGGAGCGTTTCCCCGTCTTCTTCTTCTCGACGCATCCGAGTGACGATCAGGTGATCGATGACGTGTTGGCGGGCATCGACGAGCAACTGGTCTTCGCCAACGGCGCGCCGGCAAGGAAGTCGAGCCAGACGGTCGACGAGGTCATGAGCGTCTTCGCATCGGCGGATCTCGTGGTTGCTACTCGCTATCACGGGGCGGTCCTTGCTCTGCGCGCCGGCCGGCCCGTCCTGGCCTTGTGCTATTACCGAAAGACCCGCGAGGTCCTGCAAGCAATGCAGCAGGAAGCCTACGCGGTGGATGTCGACGAGTTGGACCATGAAGATTTGTGGCGGCGCTTTGAGTTGCTGGTATCAAGGCGGTCGAAAGAAGCCGACGCGATCAGACGCATCACCGAAGCCGCGAACGCCCGCCTCGACGAGCAGTACGACACCGTCCTGAGGCTGGTGAACGCGCCGGTTGGGGCATAGGCGCGCCGTGTCCGAGCCGGATCGAAAACCCGAGGGCTACGCCTACTACCGCGGCTCCGGCGCTTGGCAGGAGCTGCGTCACCATCGCGAAGCGCAAGAGTACAGCCGGCGACTTCTGAGTCCGAAGCTGCGAGATCCGCACTATCTCGTCCTGCGAGAACGTCGGAAGCTTTTCTGCCAGTTCGCGCAAACCTTGCCCGAGCGGGGGCTGAAAGTGCTCGACGTCGGCGGGCGTCTTCAACCGTTCCGACCGCTCATCGAGGCCCGTCTTGCCCAATATGTCGCCATCGATCCCGTGCTCGAGGGAATGCTGAACGTCGTCGCCGTTGGCGAAAGCGTTCCGTTTGCCGATGAGACCTTCGACTTGGTGATTTGCACTCAGGTCCTGCCCTATGTTGCCGATCCGCAGCGGGTGCTGGCGGAGATCCACCGGGTGCTCAGAAAAGGGGGCGAGCTCTTCCTCAGTGTTCCTGCCATATTGCCGCGATATCACGACATACGCTGGTGTTTCATGCCCGACGGGCTTCGCCGGCTGCTCGCGTCGTTTTCCGAGGTCCGAGTCATTCCGGAGGGAGGTTCCATCGCTGGCCTTCTGCGAAGCATCAACCTCTTCTTTGACACGTTCATCCGTTCCGAGCGGCAAAAGAGGTGGGCCTCTTACACGGTGTTCCCCACGATGAACCTGGCCGGTCTGTTGCTGGATCGATTCAGCGGAAGCAGGACCGAGTTCGCAACCAACTACACCTGTATCGCGCGCAAATAGTCAGGCTTCCCAACCGTAATACAGGTGCCATGAGCCTTGCAGGATCAGGTGAGCATGCTGCTCGGGTGTCAGCGGGTGTCTTTCCAGGCTGGACACGAGGACCCGGTGGGCTGGCGAATAGACGAGGCCTTTGGAGGAATTGCCGGAAGTCGAGACTCGCATCGTGATCGTGTCGCCGACATGCGAGACCGCGAATACGCCGACTTCGCGCATGAGGTCGCGGTACCGAGCCCATCGCGCCATGGGAACGCCCGGATCCGCCGCGGTACGCGCCTCGAGCTCTCCAGCGACCCGGGTTGTAGCGTGCCCTACGTAGGTGAGATGAGAATCCTCGCACAGCATCGTCCGGATTTCCTCGAAGACCGATCGTTTGCCGCGGAAGCGAACGACGAGTTCTTCGTCTCGAGGATGAACGTGGATTCCGGCGCGCGCCAGGCTGCGGAACCAGCCCGCCTGAATTACCAAAGGAACACGCAGTCTGCGCATCAGATTCACGTCGGGAAACCTCGTCCGGTCCCAGCCAGACACGGAAGCTCTCGAATCGTACAAGCTGTCGCCCGCCGCAGCTGTCATGGATGGAAAAGACGCTCCAGGCTGTTCACCTTGCACTAAGCTTGCGGCAATATACCGAACTTAAAACCAGAACGTTCTGCGGCGATGCGTCCGCAGGGAAGCCAGAACAGGGGAGCACCTAGCTTCGTGGCCACTTCAGACCGTCCCTCGAACTACGCGCGGAACGCGATCGCGAATTGGCTCGCCCTCGTTTTTGTCGCTGCGGTCAGCTTCCTTCTGTCGCCTTTCGTAGTCCATCACCTCGGCGATACCGGCTACGGGGTGTGGACCTTGCTCGCAGCAGTGGTCGGCTATGTGGGCCTGCTGGATTTCGGCGTGCGCGGGGCCGTAACCCGCTACATCGCGCACCACCACGCGGGCGACGATGCCGAGAGCTGTTCGTCGATCATCTCCGGCGGACTGGCGCTATATGGATTGCTGGGCTCCCTGGCGATCCTCGTCGCCGCCGTCATCGCGTACTTCTCACCCTTCCTCTTCAACATCCCGGAAACGTACTTCGACGACACCAGGATCGTCCTGCTTGTCGGTGGAGTGACGATGGCCGTGACAATGCTGGGAGCCGTCTTCGGCGGGGTAATCGCCGGGCTGCAAAGGTTTGACGTCATTAGCGGTATCGAAATATGCGTGACGGCCATTCGGACCACCGCCGTCGTGATCGCGCTCTGGGAGGGTTACGGCCTGGTATCCCTGGCGATGATCAATCTCGCCGCCTCGCTCCTTAACGGGCTGCTCTCGTGGGCGATTGCGCGCCGCCTATACCCGGAGCTGCGCATACGTTTCCGCATGCGGCTGTGGATACACATGCGGACCATCCTGTCGTTCAGTGTCCTTCTCACTGCAATTCACATCTTCGGCACGCTGATCTATTACGTCGATGTCCTGGTGATCTCGATTTTCCTTCCGGTCACTCTTGTCACCTTCTATGCCATCGCGGGCAATCTATGCGACTACGCCAGACAGGTTGCAGCGTCGCTGTCCACACTGATGACCCCCCGGGTGAGTGCGCTCGCGGCAGGCAGCGGCACGGGAGTGGGACAGGAGATTGTCAGCGTTGCGAGGGTCGCGACACTGATCACCGCGGCGATCGCCGCGATCCTCCTGTTCCGCGGGGAATCCTTCATTAACTTGTGGATGGGGCCGGAGTACGGCCCCCTGTCGGGAGAAGTATTGCGGATCCTTGCGGTCATCACGCTGTTGAGCGGCGCGCGCTCCGTCGCCGTTGCATCCATCATCGGCGCGAACAAGCATCGCGCGCTCGTTCCGGCGCTCGCTGCCGAGGCGGCGTGCAACCTTGCGCTGAGCATCGTGCTGGTCCAGTCGTTCGGGCTGGCGGGCGTGGCAATCGGCACGCTGATTCCCAGCGTCGTGATAAGCCTGGGCTACCTTCCTCATTGCCTCGCCCGATCAATCAATGTTCGGCCCCTACTTTTCTATCGAGACGGATGGCTGTTGCCGATCCTGGCGTGCGTCCCTTTCGCTTTCATCAACGCGCTCCTTGAGGCGCATCTTCCTGCGCATAGCATGGCGGTTTTCTTCCTGCAGGTGTTCTTGACTCTTCCCCTGGTCGCCGCCGGCGCGACGGCTATTTGCCTGACACCGCCGGAGAGAGTGCATTTGGGCGGCGCGTTGCGAAAACTGCTGGCGGTCGCCAGATGAGAAGGCGCTGTCCAGAAAGCACGCTCGGCTCGTCGGATCGGTCCGTGAGAATTACCGCGGTCGAAAGCGGGCAGAGCGGCTGGGATGAGTTCGTGCAATCGCATCCGGGCGCAAGTTCCTATCACCGCTTCGGGTGGAAAGAGGCGTTCGCCCGGAGCTTTGGCCACCCTTGTCACTATCTCGCCGCGGTCGATGACAGCGGGCATTGGCAGGGAATCTTGCCACTGGTGCACATGCATAGCAGGATGTTCGGCAACTTCCTGGTCTCCCTGCCCTTCGTCAACTACGGCGGGCTGCTGTGCCGGAGCGAGGCGGCTGCCGCCCTGCTCCTGGAAGAGGCGCAAAGCGTGCGCCGGTCCCGCGGGGCGGCGTACGTGGAACTGCGCCATGTGACCGCCCGGCACGGCAATCTGCCGACCAGGAGCCACAAAGTCAGCATGGTTCTCCCGCTGGCCCAAAGCGATGGCGAGCAATGGAAGGCCTTCGATCCCAAGCTGCGCAACCAGATCCGGAAGGCGCAGAAGAGCGGACTTCAGTTCAGACGTGGTCACCTGGAGTTGCTCGACGCTTTCTATGACGTATTCACCCGCAACATGCGGGATCTCGGCACACCGGTCTACGGCAAGTCGTTCTTTCGTCACATCTTGGAAGCTTTTCCTGAAACCACGGCGATTCTCCTCGTAACGCACGAGCGGCGGCCGATTGCCGCCGGCATCGCGTCCTGGTTCAAGCAACAGTTCGAGGTGCCATGGGCCTCGTCGATCAAGGCCTTCAAGCCGCTGTGTCCGAACCATATGCTCTACTGGGAGGCGATTCGGTTCGCGATCGAGCGCGGATTTTCGAAGTTCGATTTCGGTCGATCGACTCCAAACGAGGGAACCTACAACTTCAAGAAGCACTGGGGCGCCCTGCCCGTAGCGCTCAACTGGCAGTACCTGATGGACGATCGTGGCCGCATCCCAGATCTGAGCCCCGCCAATCCGCGTTATCGAATCGCGGTTCGTGCCTGGCAGTATCTACCGTTAGCGATTACCAAAGTCCTTGGTCCGCGGATCGTGAGAAACATACCTTAGCCGCCTGACCAATCTACGGCCTTTAATCGGATACACGGCTAGCGAGAGAAACTATGTGCGGAATCGTGGCAGTCATGTCGTTCGACGGTCAACCGATAGCAGAGGAGCCCCTGAAGCGCATGCGAGACGTCATGGCGCATCGGGGACCCGATGATGCCGGTCTGTACCTCGACGGCGCGATCGGCCTGGGGCATCGTCGTCTGTCGGTCATTGATCTTTCCTCGGACGGTCACCAGCCAATGGCCAACGAGGACGGGACGGTGTGGCTCGTCTTTAACGGGGAGATTTACAACTACGTCGAGTTGCGCGCGGAACTGCTGCAACGGGGTCATCGGTTCCGTTCCAGAACCGACAGCGAGGTCATCATCCACCTCTATGAGGAACTGGGGACTCGCTGCGTGGCGCGCCTCAATGGCATGTTCGCGTTTGCGATCTGGGATGCACGCAAACGGCTTCTGTTCGGCGCGCGTGACCGGCTGGGAATAAAGCCGTTTTACTACTATCAAGATCATCGCCGGTTCATTTGCGCCTCGGAGATTAAGGCGATTCTTGAGGACCGCACGATCGAGCGGCGGCCCGACCTCACAGCGCTGACCGATTACACGTTCGCAGGGGCGCCACTGGGCGGCAAGACACCGTTCTTCGGCATAAGGGAGTTGGCGCCTGGACACTTGATGCAGGTGCGCGAGGCTCGCATATCGGTTGAGAAGTATTGGGACGTCGAATTCAAGTATGACTCGGGCCGGAGTCATGAGCAGACCGTCGACGAGCTTTCCGTACTACTGGATGACGCGGTGCGGGTCCATTGCCGCAGTGACGCGACCTTGGGATGTCATCTGAGTGGGGGGCTCGATTCGACTACGGTGGTCGGGCTGGCCACGCGGCACCGACAGGACGAACTGAAGACCTTCTCGATCCGCTTCCGGGATGCGAGATACGACGAATCGCACTACGCCCAGTCGGCCGCCCACGCCATGGGAACGCAGCACTTTCACAAAGAGGTCGGACCCGAGGGTCTGGTGCGCCTGCTCAGCGCGCTTACCTGGCATCTCGATACGCCGATGCTGCCCGGCACCGGCGGTTTCTCTTATTACGCCGTGTCGCGGCTTGCAAGCGAGCATGTGAAGGTATCGCTCACCGGACATGGAGGAGACGAGATCTTCGCCGGCTACCCCGCGCAGTTCCAAGCCGCGTTTGGGCATAAGCAGATGTTTGACGGCACGCCTGCCGATGCCCCGCAGCCACCCCTCGCTAAACGAGCATGGGGCGTATTTCGCCATCAAGGCGCAGGAGGCCTGCTTTGGCGCGTCGCGTCGCGCATTCGCCGCATGCGCCCGACGCTCGAAGACGTGTGGGTACACCTGCATTGCGGCTTCCCGCCGCAACATGACCGGCTCCTGCATCCGCAGCTGGTGCGTCAGATCAATGGCTACTCCCCTCGCGAGGAGTACCTTGAGCCGCTACGGCGAGCGCCAACGAGCGAACCGCTCGACCGATGCTTGTACCACGACATGCGATTCTACCTGCCGGGGTTGCTGCACCAGGAAGACCGGACCAGCATGGCCGTGTCTCTCGAGTCACGCGTGCCGTTGCTGGACCACAGAATTGTCGAGTTCCTCGCGACTGTTCCGCCTCTGCAGAAGGTACCTGCCATGACGCCCAAGGGGCTGCTGCGCGAGGCCGCCGGATCGTGGCTGCCGGCCGCGGTAAAGGCCCATCGAGACA
>Ga0307471_100002405_pt1 | contig 10768 bp, 10 predicted proteins | sample atmos_gasesAM3C__2_FD_204566 | JGI IMG/M metagenome (GOLD analysis project Ga0307471, IMG submission 204566) | Hardwood forest soil microbial communities from Morgan-Monroe State Forest, Indiana, United States - atmos_gasesAM3C_515 | ecosystem: Environmental > Terrestrial > Soil > Temperate... | reverse complement strand
CGTGTACAAACTGGCGAGGCTGGTCGCTCCACGAAATACGACGACGCTGATTACCGGGGAGACCGGCACGGGGAAGGAGCTGGTCGCTCGGGCACTCCATGAGATCAGTCCGCGGAGCAAGTGCCCTCTGGTTGTAGTCAACTGCGCGGCCATCCCCGAGCCTTTGCTCGAGGCGGAACTCTTCGGGCACGTGCGGGGAGCGTTCACGGGCGCTATCCACTCGCGGCTTGGACGGATTCACAACGCGCACGGCGGCACCTTATTTCTGGATGAAATTGGGGATTTGCCGCTCGGCATGCAGTCGAAACTCCTGCGTTTTCTTCAGGATGGAGAGGTTCAACGCCTGGGAAGTTCGGACGTCTTCCGGGTGGATGTGCGGGTCATTTGCGCCACGAATGTTCGTCTGATCGACTGCGTGAAGCAGAGGACCTTTCGCCACGATTTGTATTATCGAGTGGCCGTGTTCCCCATCGAACTCCCGCCACTCCGGGAACGCAGCGAGGATATCGGGCCGCTGGCGGAGTCTTTCCTCGCGGATTTGTGCCGCGAAGCGGCTGTCACTCCCAAGCGGCTATCTGCTTCGGCGATCGCACTGCTTCGGCAGTCGCATTGGCCGGGAAACGTTCGCGAGCTTCATCATGCCGTGGAGCGGGCTTTCATCCTGTCAGGTCAAGAGAACCATCTTCACGTCGAACACTTCAGCGCTACCGCCGAGCCTTCCGAGATTAGGAAACTCTAAGATTATTGCCCCTTTCCTGGCATGCGGCGTGCACTTGCCTTTCTCCGCATGCCAAATTTGCCTACCTCTCGGCAAGTTCGGGATAGTGCGCTAGCTTCACCGAAGCCTCGCGCAGCCGATCGCCGTTCGCTCGCTCGCGCCTTCCAGACGTTTACCCAAGCAGCCGGCTCGCTGGAAAAATCCTACGGACAGCTCCAGAACGAAGTGTCCCGTCTTCGCGCGGATTTGGAGCGCACCAATGCGGAGCTTTCACGCAGCTTGGAGGAAAATGCCCGGGCGCGCGCCTTTTTAAGCCAAGTTCTCGCCGGACTTCCTTGCGGCGTCCTGGTAAGCGACTCGCAGAGGCAAGTGCAAATGCTCAACTCCGAGGCGCGGCGATTGCTGGATTTGGATCCGGAAGGATTCCCCGACAACGATTCGCCGTCTTCCGCGGTCCTGAACAAGTTGCTCTCAGAAGTGTCTCCTGGTAGTTGCTACGCCGAGCAAGAGTGGTCTCCTGATCCTTCGCCCGGCAATCGTGTCCTCGCCATCTCCACGGCGAAGGTAGAAATATCTCGTGAGGGGGAATCCGAAACGATCTGGATCCTACGCGACATTACGGATCAGAAGCGCTTGGCGGCTGAACGGGAAGAGGGACGCCGCGCCCATGCGCTGGCCGAAATCGCGGCGGTGCTGGCGCACGAAATTCGAAATCCGCTGGGTAGCATGGAACTGTTCACGAGTTTGCTGGCGAAGGCGACAGCGGGGATGCCGGAAACTCAGCCGTGGGTGATGCATCTGCAAGCCGGTCTGCGCTCGCTGGCCGCCACCGTCAATAACGTGTTGCAGTTCCACGGCAAGCCATGCGAGGAACTTCTGCCGACTCGGCTGGATCGCCTCCTGCGCGACACAGTGGAATTCCTCGGCCCTTTGGCGCGCCGTCAGGGCCTCACCATTGTGATGGAAGACTCGATCGGCGGCGTCATGCTCTCCGCCGACCCCCAGCGCTTGCAGCAAGTCTTCTTCAATCTGGCTCTCAATGCGCTTTGGGCGACGGCTGAGGGAGGGATGCTCACGGTTCGCGTGCGATGGGCGGCACATTTCCCGCAGGGCGTCGTGCAAATCGAGTTTCAGGATGACGGAGCGGGAATCGAGCCTCACCTGCACGAGGCAATCTTCAAACCGGGATTCACGACCAGGGCCGGGAGCCCAGGGCTGGGCCTTTCGGTTTGCAAGAGGGTGATTGAGCAACACGGCGGAAGTATCTGTGTGGACAGCCAAGCTCGCCGGGGAAGTACGTTCACGATCTTTTTGCCTGCTTCGGGAGGAACCCAGTGAGTGACGTACTCGTGGTAGACGATGAATCGGGAATGCGCGCAGCCCTGGACGCCAGCTTTCGCCGGAGCGGATGGCGAGTCATGACCGCCGGCGGTGTGACGGAGGCCCTGTCCAAGTTCCGTCAAGCGCCGTGCCGCCTGGTGGTCACCGATATGAGAATGGGGGACGGCGACGGGTTGGACGTCATGCAGGGGGTTCGGCAGATTGCCCCGGAAACTGCAGTTATTTTCTTGACCGCATACGGAAATGTCCCCGAGGCCGTGCAGGCCATCAAGGAGGGAGCCTGCAATTACCTCATGAAGCCCGTTTTATTCGAGCAGCTCGAAGAGGTGGCGCAGCGCATCCTCGGCAGGAACACTGCCGCTCAGGACAAACTCAATGAATTCGTGGGCTCCTCCGCCAGCCTTCGCACTTTGGTGGCGCAAGCCCGGCGCGTGGCTCAGACCGAAGCCGACATTCTGATCGAAGCCGAAAGCGGTACAGGCAAGGAGCTGCTCGCACGGATGCTTCATCGCGTCAGCTCGCGGGCTAGCAGGCCATTTGTCGCGGTGAATTGCTCCGCCTTTCCCGAAAGCCTGCTGGAAAGCGAGCTCTTCGGACACGTGCGAGGCGCGTTCACGGGCGCGATCACCTCCAAACCAGGGAAGTTCCTGTTGGCGGATGGCGGCACGTTGCTTCTGGATGAAATCGGTGAGATGCCCCAGAGTCTGCAGCCAAAGCTGCTCCGCGTCTTGCAAGAGCGGGAAATCGACCGGCTGGGCGACACCCGTCCTGTGCCCATTGATGTCCGCGTGATCGCCACGACAAACCGCTCGTTGACGGAGCAGATCCAGGCCGGCGTTTTCCGGAGGGATCTCTATTACCGCTTGAACGTAGTGCCACTGACGATTCCGCCGCTTCGGGACCGCCGCTCGGACATCCCGGAGCTTGCCCAATTCTTTCTGCGCCAATACGAGCCACGTTTGCAGCGGGGGCAGTATTCCATCTCTGCTGAACTGGCCTCGGCACTGTTCGCCTACGATTGGCCGGGGAACGCGCGCGAGTTGGAAAACTTTATCCGCCGCGCTCTGGCCCTCGCGCACGGCACGAATTTAGGGATCGAGCTGTTTCAACCGGACTCGGGCTTGCACACCTTTTCAGCAATCGCGGCGCCGGCTCCCGGCCAGACCTTACAGGACATGGAGCGGCGGCTGTTGCAATCCACCCTGCAAGCCACCAGCGGGAATCGGACCCGCACGGCCGAGCTGATGGGCGTGAGCCTGCGCACCGTTCGCAATAAGATTCGAGAATATGGGCTTCCACCACGGGAGGCAATATGAGCTTCATGAACACCGCGCAATTGCAATTGCTAGAGCGCTTTCTGGATTTGGCCTCGACGCGCCAGGCGCTGCTCACCAGCAACGTCGCCAATTTGGACACGCCCGGCTATCACACCCGCGACATTGATTTCCGCGGCGAATTGGTGCGCGCGATGAATGGCGACGATAGCGGGACAACGCAGCCATTTGTGCGCGAAGTGCCTGGGCTGATCGCGCGCCCCGACGGCAACAATGTAAGCGTCGATCGGGAAGGCCTGCTGCTCTCCGAGGTGCAGCTCCAATTCAATGCCGCTTCGCAAATGGTAAAGGACCAATTCAAAATGCTGAGGATCGCCATCACTGAAGGGAGTTCAACACCATGAACCTATTTCGAGTACTAGACATCAGCGGAACCGCCTTGCTCGCGGAGCGGGAGCGGGCCGAGATTGTAACCAGCAACATGGCGAATGCCGAAACCACTCATTCCGCCAGCGGGGGGCCGTACAAGCGCGTACATGTCGTGTTCGGGTCGCATTCGATGCCGCCGCAAGGATTTGCCGCGACGCTGGCGTCCTTTGCGGACATGCACGCCGATGGGGTGCGGGTAGATCGAGTCGTGGAGGACGGGGCGGCTCCTCTGCGGCGATTCGAGCCGGGTCATCCCGATGCAGATGCCGAGGGATACGTTTCCTATCCGGCAATCAACCCTGTCGAAGAGATGGTGAACCTGATGGGCGCGGCCCGAGCCTACCAGCTCAACGCATCGGCCGTGCAAAGCACCAAGAACATGATTCAAGCCTCAATCGACATCCTGAAGGGCTAGGGGCGGTAAGGAGAGCGAGCCATGATTCAACCCATCCCAGGATTGCCGCAACCAAGCCCGGGCGCAAGTTCCGCTACTGCGGCTGCGAAGGAAGCTGCTACGGGGCCCGATTTTCTAAACACACTTCGCAGCGCCGTCGAGCAGGTCAGCCAGCTCCAATCCGAGGCGGACGCAAAGGTCGGGGGTATGTTCACCGGCGACGGCCAGGACGTTCATTCGACAATGATCGCGGTCGAAAAAGCGGACCTCGCCTTTGAATTAATGGTGCAGGTGCGCAACAAGATTGTATCGGCCTACCAGGAGATCTCGCGCATTCCGTTCTGAGGGAGACGGCACGTACGGAGGCCACCCGTGCGCCGGGTCAGTGCAGAAGTGAGTTAGCCGGTAACCAAAGTTCGGCACGCAGAAGGACATGGAAAAGTTTGCAAACCAAATTCTGACTTTTCTCCGCGGCCTCACCGCCGGGCAGAAAATGCTGTTGCTGTTCAGCGCCGCGCTAGTGAGCGTCACCGTGTATATCTTTGTCCGCCTGATGGGGGGAGGCGATTACAAGCCGCTTTACGTTGGGCTCACGGCCGGGGATGCGCAGAGCCTTGGGCAACGGCTGGCGGAGCAAAACATCAACTACCAAATCTCACCCGATGGCACTTCCGTTTTGGTGCCTGCCGATCAGCTTGATAAAGCAAGAGTGGGAATCGCCTCACAGGGTCCGCTCGCCAGCGGCCGCATGGGCTTCGAGCTTTTCGACAAACCCAACTGGTCCGGCAGCGATTTCTCCGAGAAGGTGAATTACCAGCGGGCGCTCGAGGCGGAACTCGAGCGAACGATCCAAACGATGAGCGGTGTCGAGGCCGTGCGGGTCCACCTTGTGTTGCCTCGCGAATCGCTCTTCAGCGACCGGGAACGGCCCGCCAAGGCGGCGGTGGTCGTGAAGCTTCGCGGGACGCGGATGTCAGACCAGGTGGGCACGTCCATCGCCAATCTCGTCTCCAGCGCGTGGGACGACCTCACGCCCCAAAGGGTGACTGTGGTCACTACCGATGGGCAAATGCCGGGCTCCGGGCACAGTTCCCCTGGAGACGGCTTCAATGGCCTGGGCGACTTGGAAACCGCGATGGCTGAAAAAGTGGTCCAAGTGCTCACGCCGATTGTGGGCTCGGACCATGTGAAATCGAGCGTCACCATCGAGTATGACCCAACGTCGGGGGAAAGCACGCAGGAGTCGTACGATCCCAACGCCACCGCTGTTCTCAGCTCCCAGGTTTCTCAGGAGAATTCGCAGGGCCTGGAGCCTGCCGGAATCCCAGGCACCGCGAGTAACGCGCCAAACGCGCCGCCGTCGGGCGCGGCTGCAGACGCATCAAAAGGTGAGCAGACCACGCAGGGCATACGCACCGAAAACAAGACTTTTGCGGTGAGCCACACTACGCGGCATTTGGTCGAGCCGCCCGGGCGGATCAAACGCGTGGCCGCCGCGATTCTCGTGGACGATGCGGTGGACACCAAGCCGGCGGACGGCAAGGCAGCGGCCACGACGACCCGCCGGAAGCGCACCCCGGACGAGATGAAACAGATCGAGGACCTCGCGAAGGCCGCGCTGGGATGGAACAGCGCGCGCGGCGACCAAATCTCTGTGCAAGAAGTCGCCTTTCAGGAGCCATTGGTGGAGACTCCCCTCCCGCCGGCTTTGCCCGACAGAATTCGTATTGTTGCCGAAAAGTGGATCGGGTTGATTCGTTACGCCGCACTCTTGCTTCTGTTTCTGTTAGTTTATTTCTTGTTACTGCATCCAGTAATGAAACGGGTGACGTCGGCGCTGCAAGCCGCAGAAGTCCGCATCTCCACAGGCCGGGGCGAGCTGCCTGCGGGGGCTGCTGGCGTGGCCGCGCCCCAACTTGGTCAACCCGCTGGCAACGAGGGTCTGCTCGCACAGGGCACAGGAACGAGTCCCGAGTTTCAGCGAGCGGTGGCCTTGAAGCAGCAGATCGTCGAAAAGGTGACGACGGAACCTGAGAATGCCGGCCGTCTGGTTCAGAACTGGCTGCGCAGCGCATGACGTTTTCCCATGAGTCCCCCCTCCAACCCCGCCCTGAACGGACCGCGAAAAGCCGCGATCCTGCTCGTACTTGTGGGCGATTCTGCCGCCTCCAAAATTTGCGATCTCCTGCCGGAGGAAGATCTGCGCACGCTCGCGGAGGAGATCTCCGCCCTGGGCGACATCTCCGAAGAGATGGCGGCCTCCGTCTTGCTGGAGTATCAAAGTCAGACCATTCAGAAAGGGAGTTTGCTGCGCGGCGGCACCGACTTTGCCGAAAGGCTCTTTCCAAAGACAGGAGGGAACGACCGGTCGGCGTCCAGGGTTCAAGAAATCATCGAAGTGCAGAAAACTTTCGCGCAGGTTCTTGAGGTTTTGCAGCAAGCCGATCCGAAACAGCTTGCGAAGCTTCTTACCGACGAACATCCGCAGACGATTGCGCTCGTCCTCGTGCATCTCAACCATCGCTTGGGGGGCACGATCCTAACTCAGCTTCCTGAGGTTCTTCGGGCGCAAGCCATCCGGCGCCTAACCGAGATGCAGCCTTCCTCGCCCCAGGTCGGAATTAAGATTCTCGGCGCCCTGGCGCGCAAACTGCAAACTCAAGTCGTCGTAAAACGCCGTGATATGGGCGGCGTCAAAGTCGTGGCAGATCTGCTGAATCGCACCAGCGGCACGGTCACCAACCAAATTCTCGAGAAGATTGAGCAGGAGAACGCGGAACTCGCAACATCCATTCGCAACCAGATGTTCACGTTTGAAGATTTCATCCGGATTCCGGAAACGGGACTCCGGGATCTCCTGGCCCAGCTCGACAAAAAGACGCTCGCCACGGCGCTGAAGACTGCTTCCGAGGAACTGAAAGCCCACTTCTTTAAATGCATGTCTTCACGCGCCGTGGAAATGATGAAGGAAGACATCGAAGTCCTGGGGCAACTCCGGGCGAAAGATATCAGCCAGGCACAAACCGAGATTGTTGCGGCTGCGCGCAAACTGGAGGCAGAAGGCAAGATGATGCTACGGAATGAGACAGAGGAAGCGAATGTCTGAATCTTCCTCCGGCAAGAGGCCGCCGCCTCGCTCGGCGCAGCCCTTTCGATACGCCCCTGCAAGCCAAGGAGACACCGGGCCTTTCCCAGGCGCAGCCGTGTCGAATACGGTCGCAACCCAAGGCGTGGAACCGTCGTACGACAAGGGTATCGGCGACGGCGAGACGCGCGTGCGCGCGGATTTTGAGAAAGCTCTGGCCGAAACGCGAAGCCAGGTTTCCGGGGCCCTGCGTCAGTTTACGCGTGAGCGGGAAACCTATTTTGCGCGGGTCGAAACCGAAGTGGTTCAGTTGGCCCTCTCCATCGCGCGAAAGATCCTCCACCGGGAATCCCAGATTGATCCTCTGCTGCTAACCGGTGTGGTGCATGTGGCCCTTGAGAAACTGGATGCTAGCACGCGAGTCCGGCTTCGCGCCAATCCGGAGGAAGCCCGATTCTGGAATGGATACTTCAGCAATGCGAAGGACATCTATCCCACTGCCGAGGTCGTGGGCGATCCATCCCTGGCGCCCGGAAACTGCGTTCTGGAAACCGATCTTGGCGAAACGCGGATCAGCCTTGAGACTCAACTGAAAGAAATCGAACAAGGCTTCCTGGATCTGCTGGAGCACCGGCCCAAGGGGCGGGAATGAGCCAGAGGAGCACTCTGGGCCCCTATTTCCGCCGCCTCGAAGAGTTCTCCACGCTGCGATGGATCGGGCGCGTAACAAAGTCCCTCGACTACTTAGTTGAGTCGGAAGGGCCGTTTTGCTCGGTCGGGGAGGGTTGTGCAATTCTGACCTCGGACGGCCGCACCCTGGAAGGCGAAGTTGTAGGCTTTCGCGGCAAAACCGTGCTCTCGATGCCACTGGACCGCCCGACGGGCATTCGATACGGAGACCGCATTGTTACGCGCGGGACGCGTCCCGCCATCCAGGTGGGTAGGGGTCTGCTCGGCCGGGTGATTGATGGTGGCGGCAGGCCCCTGGATGACAAAGGCCGCGCCGGTGGCCGGGAGTACCGTCTGCTGCGCGGGGACACGCCGCAGCCGCTCTCTCGCTCCATCATCCGTGATCCACTCGGATGTGGCGTGCGCGCGATAGACGGCATGCTGACCTGCGGCCGCGGCCAGCGAATGGGCGTGTTCGGCGGAAGCGGCGTGGGCAAGAGCACGTTGATCGGCATGATGGCCCGCGGCACTTCCGCGGACTTGACGGTGCTGGCGCTGGTCGGTGAGCGTGGCCGCGAGGTGCGCGAGTTCCTTTACGACGCGATCGGCGAACAGAGCCTAGCGCGTTGCGTGGTCGTGGTTTCCACCTCTGACCAGCCGCCCTTATCGAGAATTCGCGCCGCGCTGGCGGCTACGACCGTCGCGGAATACTTTGCGGCTCAGGGGAATCACGTTTTGCTGGTCGTGGATTCCCTCACCCGCTTTGCGATGGCCCAGCGGGAGATCGGGCTCGCCGCTGGCGAACCGCCGACGGCGAAGGGCTATACGCCTTCCGTGTTCACCTTGCTGGCGCAACTGCTCGAGCGGGCGGGGCATTTCGGCACCGGGAGCATCACGGGGTTTTATACGGTTCTCATGGAAGGCGACGATCAGCAAGACCCATTGGTGGATGCGGTCCGCGCCATCCTCGACGGACACATCATGCTGGATCGGCGGTTGAATGCCCAGGGACACTATCCGCCGATTTCCATTCTGGACAGCGTGAGCCGGCTGATGCCCGCCGTGTGCACCGCAGAGCATTTGGCGAAGGTCCAGCGCCTGCGGAGTTTCCTGGCATCCTACACGGCCTCCGAGGACCTGATTCGCGTGGGCGCCTACCACAAGGGCGGCGATCCCACCCTCGATCAGGCGCTGACGGCCCTGCCGGCGCTCACTGCCTTCGTGCAGCAAAGGAAAGAAGAGATCGCTCCACTGGCTGAAACATTGCAAAGCCTTTTGGCGCTGCCAGGATGAGCCCGCGATGGCATTCCATTTCAGTCTGAACGGTGTTCTGCGTTTGCGTGAGAGCTTGGAAAAAGCTGAACTGCAACAACTGCGCGCCATCGCCGCGGCGGTGGCGTCCAGTCGCGCGGAACTCGACTCGCTCGATAAAGACATTGAGGCAGCCCAGCGTTGGACGCTCGATGCGGCGGCGACCAGGGGTCTGACGGGCGCCGAGCTCCATTTTGAAATTTTGCGGGAGGGCGTTCTTCGCGCAGTTCGCTCTTCGCTTGCGGAAAAGCTCGCGGGTTTGGAACGCCAGCGGGAAGAACAACAACAGCGTTACCTCCATGCCCGCCAGCAGCGCGAAATCCTGTCCAACCTATACCAACGCCAGCTCGCCGCCTACCGGCTTCAGCAGGCGCGGCGCGAGCAGCAACGGCTCGACGAACTCTTCCTAATTCGAACCAACTTCGCTCCGGAGTAGGCTTCGGTTGAACTCCTCAATCAGTGTTCGATAGCTACTCCTTGCCTAACCCCCGGCAACGATTTCCTCGCCTGCCTGGAATGTAGCTCGGCAAAAATCGAGAAAAGTTTAGCGTCGCTCCTATCCGAATGAATGCCTGTGACTTAGCCTGAACAGACACCCGTCTGGGCGTGCGATTCGTTTGGTCACCCGAGTGCTCTCCTGTTGTTCGGCAGGATTTGACATTTATGGTGGACGGGTCTCTAGGGAAGCAAATCCCAGTTGGAGAAACATCGGTCGAGTTGGCAATGCCGGGAAATCTGACAAAGGACTTGGGCCGCGCGGGAACCGACGCGCGGGATTTCGCGGCGGTCCTGCAAGGATCAATGCAAAGCGCCAAGGACAAGGAAACCAGCGCTCTGCCGCTCATGCACGTGCCAGTCATGCACGTTGAGGATTCCTTGTCCGACAGTATCAGCGCGAGTCTTGCGGTAGCGTTGTCCGGCGTCGGAGTCACCGCAGAACCCATACGACAACTGCCCGCCTCTGATCCGCAAACCGCGAGCATCGCGGCCAGTCCTGCGGGAATGCATCAGCAGTCAGCACCCGCGGAATCAGCGGTAAGTTTTCCGCTTCCTACCTCGTCTGTGGGCCTCGAAACCAATCCTGCGCTCTCGATACCAACTCCACGATCATCCGATTCTGATCCAAGAGTAGAGAGCAACGTGGCCAGTCTTGCGGCGGTAAATCAGCAATTAGCACACGCGGAATCAGCAGTAGGCTTTCCACTTCCGACCTCACAGGAGGGCGCCGAAGCTAATCCTGTGCTCTCGATACAGGCTCCACGATCATCTGACCCGCAAGCCGAGAACATCGCGGTCATTGCTAAGGACGGCGCGAGGCAGTCTGCGCACGCGGAACCAGCAATGAGTTTTCCGATCCCAGCTTCACCGGTTGTCGACCAAACCCATCCTGCCTTCTCTATGGGTTCGACGCGTCCGCCAGCCTCGGACGCGACAGCCTCAGCGCGACTCGATCCTGTTTCCCTGCCGCTTGAGACTTCGGCGGAAATCCAACCAGCAGCGGCTGATGCACATAGTGTTGCGCCAGTCATTCAAACTGCGAATCCATC
>Ga0307471_100002404_pt1 | contig 10768 bp, 8 predicted proteins | sample atmos_gasesAM3C__2_FD_204566 | JGI IMG/M metagenome (GOLD analysis project Ga0307471, IMG submission 204566) | Hardwood forest soil microbial communities from Morgan-Monroe State Forest, Indiana, United States - atmos_gasesAM3C_515 | ecosystem: Environmental > Terrestrial > Soil > Temperate... | reverse complement strand
ACACCGCCGATGAACAGTTCTGCGATCATCGCACTCGACCAGCCTTTGACCAATCCAACGACGCCCAAAAACCTTTCGAGTAAGACGACGACGATTCCAAATATAGCCAGCCCGGAGGCGGCAAATCCCGTCCACGTGGCTAGCCTTAAGGGCAGGATCGAGAAGGAGAAGATTCCGTCGAGCGCGAAACGCACCATCTTGAAGAGGGAGAACTTTGTAACCCCCGCCAACCGCGGCACACGCCGGTACTCAACCGCGGTCTGCGAGAACCCGAGCCAGCTCACCATCCCGCGCACAAAGCGGTCGCGCTCTGGCATCGCAAGCAGTGCTTCCACTACCCTACGGTCCATCAGGCGGAAATCCCCGGTGTCCAGGGGAATGTGCGTATCCGAAAGGTGACTGATGAAGCGGTAAAAGAACTTAGCAGTCCAAAGCTTGAATGCTGTTTCCCCTTCGCGCGCCGTGCGAAGGCCATAAACCACGTCATACCCATCCAGCCACTTCGCGACGAAATCCAGAATGACTTCCGGCGGGTCCTGCAGGTCGGCATCGATGATGACGACCGCGTCACCGGAGGCGTGTTCGAGGCCGGCGGTAATCGCGATTTGATGCCCGAAATTTCTGGAAAACCGGACCACGCGGATGCGCGGGTCATGCGCTTGCAGCTCACGCAATAAGTCAGGCGTGGAATCCTTGCTCCCGTCGTCCACGTAGATGATCTCGAAATTTAGCGATATTCCCTCAAGAAGGGCCACCAGCCGGCGATTGGTTTCCCGCAACACTTCCTCTTCATTCATGCAGGGAACCACGACGGACAGAAGCACTTCGTCCATGTTGGGGATGACCACGGACAGCAACAGGCGACGCTCGCTGAAGCTTGTGGAACCCGGTTGCATGGGCCATCGCGGTCGGCTTAAGAATTCCCGGCTCATGTTCACTCCTTCTGTCCGGCCGTTGCCGACCGTTGCATCGCTTGGGCGGACATAATTCCGCTTCGTCTTACGAGTAAGACGCTCAGGTCATCCGAGTACACTGTGCGCCAATCCGGGTGATTGCTAAGGACGGTAGCCAGGGGCTCGCTCCGATCCAAAAGACAGGATTGAATTCGGTAAGCTCGCAGGACAGCAAACGCCCCTGGTTTCAGATTGGCTGCTTCCAAATAGTCAGAGAATGCACCCCCGACCTCATAGAGATCCCCGCGGCCATCAATAAACACTTTTTGCTGGGGAAGCGCCCAGATCAGATAGCCGCCGTAGCCGTAGGTGTTATACATCGGGCCGGGGACAACGTGGGTTTTCAGATAGTCCACTGCGCGCACCGGAAACTTCCGCAGAATAACTTCCTGCATGTTCGCGCGCGTTGGGAAGTACCATGCCATCGCTGCGATTACCGATGCCATAAGAGCAAAATTGACCGCATACTTATCTTTCTGCCGATCATACGCCGGCACCCAGCGCGCTAGAACCATAACGAGAAGCCCGGAGAAAAATGGCACGAAGAGAAGTACAAAACGCAGGTGAAGACACGCCACCACCGAGCCACCCACGAACAGCACGAGTTCATCCAGTCTGCAGGAGAAACGCAGCGCCATCTGCACGAGGAAAAATCCGAGCAACAGTGCAAGGAATATTTTCCCGCCCAGCAAGTTGAACGGCATGGGCTGCCATTCGAGCACGTTCGCCAAATTCACAGGCAATGAAGAAGCTACGGTGAACGGGTAGGCGGCAAGGCGCGTGCCGTAGGGCGTCAGCGGAATGGCGGCAAGGCAAAGAAGAAAGGCTACTTCGAGATGGATGCGCTGTTGCGCGGTCCAGCGGCGGGCCTCAATGCTCCCGATCCTAAAACTCATGAGACCGCCAGCCCAGAACACAAAGAGCACGCCCAGTCCGATCACCCACGAACCATGAGTGTTTATCCACACAAGAAACAGCGGCGGAAGAAACCATAGGGCCGGCAGTTTGCCCTGACGAAAGTACTCAAGCGCAATCAGCGTCAGGATAATGAAGAGATACCCCAGCATCTGAGGTCGAAGCGACAGCGAGGGTGTCACCAGCGCGTACAGCGCAGCAGCTGTAATGAACCCCGCCTTCGAATTCCCCGAGCGAAGAGCGGCGTAGGCATAGAGAGAGGTCAGAATTGCGCTGCCTAAAACGATTAGCAGGGCATCGAGTCCCTGCAAGCCGGCGATGCGAGCCACCGCTCCGAACAACACGTCGCCAAGCCATTCGTAAGACAGCCAAGGACTCCCTGCAACAGTGAAGGAATAGGGATCCGTAGTTGGCCAGTGATGTGTGTCAAGGATGTTCTGGCCGTTCTTTACGTGCCACCACAGATCGGGATCGACGGCAAAGGCTCGCCCCGCTATATAAACCGCCCCCACCAACAGCATTCCCAGCATTGCCGGAAAGGAAGCAATCCGCTTGAAAAGCGGAATTGGCTGCGACGCGCCCATCGTGATTGCTGGCGGCACAAGAGCCACGGTCGACGCGCAGGCTTCCGAGGCTGATGGGATTTGCATGCCCTCGTTTCCTACGCCTGCACGCAATGCGATGTCGGATTTACTCATGATCGCTTTTGTTCGCCTAACAACTGTTATGCGCCTCAACAATGACTCGGGCTGCCTACGGATGCACCAGGCGCACGGGAACCGGCAACAATCCACCGCCCGTGACCGGACCACCTCCGCCCCCACCGCCGCCCCCACCTCCACCACCCCCGCCTCCACCCCCACCAGAACCACCGCCGCAGGTGGAGATATTCAATATGTAAGCGTCCACTCCGCCTTGGCTGCCGCTTTCATCTTTAATGAAAAGCTGCATAAAGCCCACAATATTGGCGGTCACGGAGGCAGCGCAGGACTTGCCGGGGCATAATTGTGCACCATCGTAAATCGGCGCTGTGACAAGGGAATCGCTGGAGGTAATCGTCTGGCCTTGCAGCGCGGGGTTGGGATTGTTGCTTCCCCCGGTGATTGTAAAAGGTGAAGTACCAATGTTCAGGATATCTTGGCCGGAACCGTTGGCCTTTTGATGGATGAGACACTGGACGCCTTGCTTGGTGGGACCTGCCACAGCGCCGGTCTCGGGCTGTAGGGTTATAGACCCGCAACTGATCGTTTGCGTGTTACAGCACTCAATATTTTGCCGATACAGAGCGGCCCCGCCACTACCTCCGCCGTTGGAACAGGTCGGGCACTCGGCAGGAGCGGTTCCTGGAGGAAGAATTACGGGAAAATATTGGCTGGAAGTGATAGCTTGCCCAGGCGAGCCCGCCTTGATGTTAACCAGCGTACCGAGCACGCTGGGGTTGGCGATGCTCTGGCTGGGAGTAATGAAATACGCCTGAGTTCCACTGCACAACGGATTCGCAGGTGAGGAATGCGACGGATCGCAATTTGGCATCAGCCAAGGCTTTACGCAGATACTTCCCACCGCCGGGCCGCCACCTGCGCCAGGATTGTAAGCCTCGGCAGCAGCCGTGGCCGAGACGTCGACGGTCGTAAACCCCAAGACCCTGCCGAAAAACGTCGGCAGGGCGTTCCCGCGAGCCGCAATTCTTTGAACTGTTACAGTGATCCGCGGATCGCTTACTGGCGAGTAGTTCCAGGAAAAGTCGCTTGACTGAATATTGGGATTGACCCCGCCCACCAGATTCTGATTTCCCACGGCAATCGCCGCATTCATCGCTCCGGTCTGAAAGCCAGAGCATCCGGAAGTCGTGGAGGTGCAGCCCGACCTTGACCAGAAGGTGGCGCCAGCCAGCGCGGCTGCATCCGCGCTTCGTTGTGCTTCGCTTCGAGCGACGTAAAAGGAAACCAGGTCGATCGCAAGAGCGGAGAGAGCCAGAATCACCACCATGGAAGCCGCGACAAGGAACAAAGTGTTTCCCCGTTCTGCAACCTCAGGTCGTCTTGTCCATGTTCGATTGCGCATAGGGTGTCTCCTAATGTCCCTGGAACTAATTCGCCATGATCGCGCTGCTCGATATGGTTGTAACTGCCTGATAATTCGCACCCGGGACCAGGAGGGCGATGATTCGATTGAAGGTCCACGCGTAAGGAGCGTTCACAATAACCTGGCTGGATGGAACCGTGGCTCCGCTGATGTTCACAAACGTATTCCCACGATCGATTTCAATCGTGAAATTCGCAGTGGTCCCGGGGCATTGCTGAGGCGAAGTGAACGTCCACGAGGCGAACGCTTGGGGACCGACAGTTGGCGTAGTCGTTCCCGTGAGTCCACAAAGATTCACGCCTGCGTTCGTCAGGTAGTTGACGATGGAGTTTTCAATGGCCTGCGTTGTTGCGGGCGCGGCTTGTGTGCAATCCGCGCAACTCTCTTCAATGGCAAAGCGCGCACCCTCTCGCGCCGCGTTATTGAGTTTTTGTTTTAGATTATAGGCTTGCCCGAAATCCAAGATGCCGATCACCATAGCCAGCAAAAGAGGCACAGCTAACGCGAATTCGAGGAGCTGAGATCCGACACTCAAGCGCGAAACTCTGAGAGAGCTTTTCCCCAGTGTCGGGAGCCCCTTCCAGGGCCTGAGTCTCTTCATTGCTCCTCCAGCATCTGTACTTGCGTGGAGATATTGACGGTGCCTATCGATGTGAAAGGCAAAGTAAACTGGAAGGGATAGGTGATGCTAATGACCGTCCATTGGGCATTTGTGTTAAGTGGGTCCAGGTTTAAAGCTTGGTGCTGCTGAATATTTACAGTTACTCCCCCTGTGCCACTAGTGGCCATGTTGGACGAAGCAAGTACATTGTTCACCGCGGTCTGGATCGTAGAGGAAGTTGGGAAAGCGTTCCCACAGGTGGCACATGTCGGGACAACAGCCACGCGCGCACCCTCCCGAGCAGCTCGGGTAATAGTCTCGTAGATGTTGTATGCCCGGGCGGCCCAGAAGATGCCAATCAAGAGAGTCAGAAGGAGCGGCAACACGAACGCCATTTCCAACAATTCCGCCCCACACTCGCTGCACTGTCTCAAATTGCGAAGGTGGTCAATCCTTCTAAACGTACTCATTTGGATACACGCGGTGCCTTATCAGCCTTCGTTCTCAGCACTTAATGGCACTTTGCATTCCAAACCCTCTCCCCACCCTATTCCAGCACGTGCCGAAACGCCTCCAGCACTGCAAATGGCTTGCGTACGCTGGCAATGCTTTCGCCGCCCTGTTGGATCTTCTCAGCCCCGAGGTGACCTAGAAGTGTTCCAGCCCGAGCCAAGTATTTAAACTTGACTGGGTTCAGTCCCATTACCCGGCAGGAGGTAGCATCTACTGCAACAGGATCGTCACCAAAAAGTAGCACGCCGCAGGCCTTCGGCGTTCCCTGGATGGGGCCGTTCCCCTCCATCCCCATTATGCCGTCCACAATCGCGAAGTCCGGACGCACCGCTGCAATGATGTCTAGAATCGCGCGGTCAATTCCAGCCCAATGCAGGATGTTCTTGGGCCAGCCGTAACAACTGCCGGGCACTACGCCAAACATGTTCTTGAGGGAAAGCGTGACTCCCGCCCAATGATGGGTCTTGAGTTTGGGCATGGAAACCAGGAAATCGACGCCAAGAACTGTCTTGGGAAGATAAAGCTCCTTCAATCGCGATGCTTGAGTCTTAAGCACCACTTCTTCCACGTCGTCAACGTTCAGGTCCACAAACGTGCGGGCAAGAGGGCCAACAAACTCTCTCAGGCGCACCGATTCGATGATGGCTTCAGTGTCCCTGTCCATGGCGGGACCGTCACCGATCAGAACCTGGGAAGCTCCGAGGCGCAGAAAACTCTCACGCGCAGCCGCAATGACGGCCGGGTGGGTGTTCATTACTCCTAGCGGATCCAACCCCACGAGATTTGGCTTCAGCAGCACGGTCTTATCCTTCACCGGCAGATGGAATTCGCAGAGGCTCTCATGAATCAGTGAAGCCAAGTTCTCCTGATAGTTTGCCGCACGGCGGATCAAGACCTTGGAAACCGGCCTCTGGAACGAGGGAACAAGCTCCGTGTTACGCGCATTCATGGTGTCTCCGTGGACGCCAGTTGAGCTGGGAGGAAATGTCTCTTCGTCCCCAATGCCAGAGAGACCCATGCTGCAATTTGGACATTTCTTAGAAACTCGTTCTTCTTGTAATAATCGCTCAACTCCGGCGCATTGCTTGGCCACTTGCGCCCGTATACCTCAAGACAGAGCCTTGCCAAGGCTAGTGACCCGGGGCCGTCTATGTTAGCGACATTCCTTTCCAGCCAGTCCACACTCAAAACGTTTTCCGACCGCTGCGGCTGATTGCCCAAAGCCAAAAGCGCCCAAGCCGTCGGGATGACCATGGATTCCCCCGCGACGCCGTATACCAGGGGATTGCCGCAATTCCATCCGCCGCCCGGACACATCCGATCATAAAGCATCAATTCTGCAAGCTTTCGGCGTCGCCCCGCCGCAGCTGGCAATAATGCAGCGGGGCATGCGCCCAATGCGAGAAGACCAAACGCCGTAGGTTCTACCCAACTACTCGTGCCAGGCGTCCAACTCCACCCTCGATACGAATTGTTTATGGGGAAAATGCCGCGCTGCGATGAAAACGTCGCAAGAAGGCGGCGCCATGGCGTACTATCTTGCGGCCATTCCTTGCATAACCAGTCAAGGCCCATGGCCACAGCATTTGCCGAATTCTCTTCAGCAAGAAGAGCCCAGCAGGTCAGCGCAGTCACCCAGCAGCCGGTCTTTGCTCCGGGAATGGGAGGCCAAGAACCATTCGGCAGCTGGGTCCTGCGGATGAACTGAAATGCCCGAGCAGCAGGTTCTGGTATCTCTGGCCAAGATGACTGAATCAGAGCCTGAAGGGCCCACGATGTGGGCTCGGGTCGGCTCTCAGAACCGGGCTGAAAACCCCAGCCCCCATCTGGATTTTGTGCGCTCCTCAGGAATGGAAGGCAGATGGTCTGGAGGAAGCGCAACTCAGTTTCAGTTCCCATCCCATCAGGGCCCTATTGGTCGCTCAAATGGGAATTGCTGGTAGTGAGGGTGGCCGTGGTCACATGACCGGCCCGAACGGCGGAGTTTCATGCAAGTCTTCTCGGCCAGGATCGCCCTCGCGTTTCTGAATTCCCAGTTGGTTAATTAGCCTGTGCAAGTAGCCGCGGGCGACTCCCAACGCGCGGGCACTTTCCGCTTTGTGCCAGCGGCACTCGCGCAAAGTTCTCAAAACCAATCCACGCTTAAAGCGCCGAATCTCCTCCTCATAGGATCGTGGAAGAGAAGGGGCTTCGCAACCATATGCAGCTTTGGAACTGCCGCTCCCCACTCGCAGCGATGCGGGCAAATGCGAGATGTCCACGGTTTGCTCCTCGGAGAGCGCCACGGCACGCTGCACCACGTTCTCAAGCTCGCGGACGTTGCCTGGCCAATCATACTCCTCAAAAGCCTGCAGAACTTGCTGGGAAAAGCGCCTGGTTCTTTTTCTGAACTGCTGGGCGGACTTCTGCAAAAACTGTTGCGCGAGCAAGGGCACATCATCGCGGCGTTCGCGGAGCCGCGGCAAATGCAATTGCACTACATTCAACCTATAATAAAGGTCCTCGCGGAATTTTCCCTGCTTGACCATTTCAGCCAGATTGTGATGCGTTGCGCATATCAATCGAATGTCAACGCTGGTCGTCTTATTGCTGCCCAGGCGCTCGAAGCTTCTTTCCTGAATCACCCGCAACAGTTTCGGTTGCAGTCCGACACCAAGGTCCCCGATCTCATCGAGAAACAGAGTTCCGTGATCCGCTGCTTCCAGCCGGCCACGTCGGCTCATTTGCGCGCCCGTAAAGGCGCCCTTCTCGTGGCCGAACAGTTCGTCCTCGATTAACGTCTCCGGTAGGTTCGCGCAAGAGAATGCCACCATCGGGCTCTTGCTCCGCCAACTCAATTGGTGGATTGCGCGCGCCAACAATTCCTTTCCAGTCCCGGTCTCTCCGGTTATCAAGACATTCACGTCACATGGAGCAATCTTGCGGGCGAGGGCGAATAGTTCTTGCATCGCCGCGGACGTGCCCAGCAATTCGTGGAGTCTGCCAGTTGAGAGTGTCCCTGCCCGTAATCTTTGGAGTTCCACTTCCGCTTCGCGAAGACGGTAAGCACGCCGTAGCATTAAGCGTAATTCCAAGATGTCTGGTGGACTGGCTATGCTGTCATCGGCGCCACGTTCCATGGCTTTAAGCAGAAGACTGCGATTCTCTCCGTCGCAGAGCACTAGCAGTGGCGGGTGGGATGGACATCCATTCATTTGGTCCATCACTTGAAGAGCAGCTTCTTCGTTACCTTGGGTGTTTGCCGCCCGGAGATCTAGCAGGATAACATCCGCCCAGCTTCGCACATCCGACAGGCGGTCAAATTCCCGTTCATTGCATGCGCGCGTGACAAACCCTTCCCCCAATGCGCGCGCTATGATCTCTCCCAGGCCAGAATCCTGGCTCAAGAAGCTAAGCTTTATTACTATTACAGGGTGGTCCACCGTGCCGACCCCCTCGCTCTACCAATCAGCGCCAAGACTCTCAACGACTGAATGACGCTCCCTAAGTCCCGGAGACGAGGAGATTAGGGCAAATCTGCCGACGTTTTGTGTACTTGTGAGTGTGCCCGGGGACCATTACTTATAGCCACACTCAAGGGAACGCACGACTGCTTCTTCATACCTCTACGCACGTAAAGTACCAATTGCGTCCTATCGGCAAATTCAAGCTAAGCAACATTGTAGTCAATCAACCAGCCGCTGTGACATCTCCTCGCCGAAATCGACATTTGCAAGAAAGAAGGAAGTTTTTTCCCTACACTGGTTAGCATGTGCACCGTTTTGCCTCCAAGCTGCGCCCGTGTAGGGATACAGATATGCGAGCACCGTTTGAGCATGCCTCGCGATCAAACTGCGCCCTTGACTGGAGCATCCGAGGGAATGCCGACCAAGATTTCAACACTAACCGGTCGTCCCTCGATCGTTGCTGGCTTGAACTTCCATCTAAGGAATGCCAAGCGCGCAGCTTCGTCCATTGGGGGCAGTAATCCGCGGTAGACTTGGACCTGATCGACTGTTCCATCTTCTCGAATCAAGGCCTTTAGAACTATCAGTTTGCCTTTGTTTTCAGGCGGCAAAGGTGAGCGGCGAAAATCGAATCGAGTCTCGGCCTCCGGTGGCAGTAAACCCTGCTCGAGCTTTACAATGGCAGACCGACCGACTGGCGCCTTCGTCGCCGGTTGCTCCTTAGCCTGGCAGAATTGAAGAGTCCAGCTCTTGCCCGGCATTTGCAAGAAAATCGTATAAATTTTCCCGCAGCGCAAAGCACCGTACAAAGCAAGCCCTCCACCCCCCATCGGCCCCGCGGAAACCACGAGCGAATTCTTGCGGGGGAGCACGGAAGCCGGTACGGCGTAAATCATATTCATTGGGAGCAAGGGATCTATAGCATTCAAACCCTCCCCGATACCTCCCGTGATGCTCATGGTTCCACCATCACTCGAGCTCCCACCACCTCCTCCTGACCTCCCTGGCCCCATCCCCATACTTGCGTCCCCTCCGGCGCCCGCAACTTTACTAGGTTTTGAAGTTCCGGCATGGCCGCCGCGTGGCGAACCAGGGCCTAGAGTTGGAGAAATGGAAAGCTCCGCCCAGCGATTCCCGGCTGGCAGGGCTAGTAGGGACTCCCCTTGGGTGGGATCCGTTCCGACAATGACTAGGGCGCTTCCCTGTTTTCCACTTGGCAGTTCGCCGTCAGCCAATGCTGCGGTCTTATCACCCTTACCAGACTCAGCGGGTGAGGGAGGGGGTAGCGGCAACTGTGGTTGAGCGGTCGTAATCTCCGAAAGGGGTATGGGCGATGAGCCAGCGTTTGCAGTTAGTGTCGGTGCTGGTTCTGCGATGAGGGATTTGAGCGTTTGAGTGGGGCGCGAATCGTAAGGGTTGAAATGGATCTGCGGTCTGGGTGCCTTGACAGTTTCCACAATTACATTCGGCAGCTTGAGATCCATAGTAATTCGCAAATCAGGGGGCGCCGCACTCTGGTAAATCGTCTGCCTTGTATTGTTCTGACGTGGCGGCCTCAGCACGATCGTAATTTTCGGGTGCACCGCAGTGCTTCCCAGCATCGGGGACAGGCTTGCTTCCAAATCATTGCCTGAGTGTCCACCGGGCCCCGCTACGACAATTCGCGGAAGCGTTTGAGATAAGTCCATTTTTGTCAGATGGTAATAGATTCTCCCCGATTCAGCCGGTACTACTTCCCCGGACCTCTCTCTGAGAAACGACGGCGAGGGTAAATAGGGCAGCAGAAGAATTCCAGCGAAGTGCAGAAGAACTGAGACTGTAAAAGCCCGCCCCGTAAAGCGGAATTTCGCCACGGGTACCCGGAAGAGGCGGACCGGAGTTGTATACAGATGCAGGCGCGTCGGCCTGCACAAGGCTTTCAGCGCGCCCCACCAGCTCAGAAATTCTCGATCGCGAGGGACGAGAAAACGCGGTGCTCGCGGTTGTGCTCCACTCCGTGTTGAAGTTCGCGGAAACGCGCTCGCCGGCACGGACGCACGCGGTTGCAAAAGCGTCATAGCAGCAAAAGGTCTGTTGTTTTGAATGCTCACTGGCGATTCCAGGCCGCTCTCACGCGAACCCCTCTTTGGGACGCGGGCCCTTATCTGCTACGCGCCTACACGACGCACCATCCACCCACACCCGACACTCGGATGCACGCGCCGTACCAACAACTTCTCAGGTTGAAACGTGCGAACGGGCCCTGCCGAGTTGCA
>Ga0307471_100002403_pt1 | contig 10770 bp, 12 predicted proteins | sample atmos_gasesAM3C__2_FD_204566 | JGI IMG/M metagenome (GOLD analysis project Ga0307471, IMG submission 204566) | Hardwood forest soil microbial communities from Morgan-Monroe State Forest, Indiana, United States - atmos_gasesAM3C_515 | ecosystem: Environmental > Terrestrial > Soil > Temperate... | reverse complement strand
TTTCATCAAGCTGTGTGGTACTTCGCCAAGATGCGGTCGCCAGCCGTCAGCTCTTAGTCGTCGGCGTCCCAACAGTCGCGATCCGCGCCCCCTGAGAGTTGACGACTGGCGAAACGACGGCTGATTTCTTACTTGCCGTCTTTGCCTACGTCAACCTTACCTTTCAGGTAAGCGCCTTCTTCGATTGCGATTCGTTGCGTCGCAATGTCGCCGGTCACAATCGCCGACTTCCTCAGTTCCACCCGATCGGTCGCATGCAGGTTTCCTTCGAGCTTGCCCTGTACGATCACACCCTTGGCGTCGACGTTCGCCTTCACTTGCCCATTCGGACCTACGGTCAGGTTGTTCCCCTTCAGGAGAATGTTGCCTTCCACCTGCCCATCGAGATACAGATCCTCGCTGCCGGACAGCTCCCCTTTAATTACTACCGATTTCCCAATGTGCGCGAATTCCCCAGTTTTCGGAACATCCATGAGTGCAATCTCCTTGGGCAAATTGCCGGTGGCTCGCGGAACTCAGGTTGACCTTTTCCCGGCCGCGACACTCCCCTGCCAACGCCGCAGGAAAGGAAGCTCGGTGGGAAGCATGATACTAAACCATTTTTCTACCTTTTTCGCCTGTCTTCCCGCGGTTCGATCACAAGAGAAGTTCCAATACGTTAGGCTTTCCCGGCAGGGGCTCCATGAATGTGTTCCCTATCCATAAGTGCAGCCAATACAACATTTGGTTGATTATGAATCGTCTAACGGTAGACTAAAGGGGTGGGGCGCTGCGCATGATTCGGTTCCGCGTATGGCGGCAGGCACAGTGGACGACGGCCGTTCTCGCGCTCGTCATTATGGCCAGCGCTGGGCAAACTCCCGCCATAGCCCCCGGCGAGTTGGTTCGCGCCACCGTTCAAAACGAGATCAAAGCTTCCACCACATCGGGAGCCCGGCACATGTTTGCATCCGTGAAGGAAACCCTTCACGGCTCCCAGACCAAGCTGTATTGCGAAACCAAAGATGCCATGGCGGGCATGGCAATCGCCTACGACGGCAAGCCCCTCACCGCCCAACAACGCCAGGCCGAGGAAGCCCGCCTGGATCAGTTGATGAAAGATCCTGCAGAGTTAGCCAGGAAACGCCAGCGCGAAAAAGAAGACTCCGAACGCGTCACCCGCATCGTGCGCGCCATGCCCGATGCGTTTGTCTATGAGTATGCCGGCACCGAACCCGGCAAGCCCGGCCTCGGCAAAGAAGGCGACGAACTCATTCGCCTGAACTTCCGCCCGAATCCTAAATACGAGCCTCCATCGCGCGTGGAACAGGTTCTTTCCGGCATGCAGGGCACCCTGCTTATCGACGCGAACAAGCGCCGCATCGCGCGCATCGACGGCATCTTGTTCAAAGATGTCGGCTTTGGCTGGGGAATTCTAGGACACCTCGACAAGGGTGGACACTTTCTCGTGGAACAAGCCGACGTCGGTGACGGAACCTGGGACATGCGCCGCATGGGCCTCGCTTTCACCGGGAGGATCCTGCTATTCAAACGTCTCGACATCAAGTCGACCGAAACTTACAGCGATTTCCGCACCGTCCCCGCCAACCTCACCTTCGCGCAGGGAGTGGAACTGCTGAAGAAGCAGGGGGCCACAATGGCTGAAAATCGGCGCGCCGAGAACGATCGCAAGTAGTAGATCCGCGCCCTCCCACCGGCCAGATCCACTCCGACGTTCCCGCCAGCCAGGAAACGGGTTGCCGTAAGCTGGAAGTCGTGGCCAACGGAATCGCCTCATCACCTGTACTCGATTTCGGTGCGCTAGCGGAATCCGCGAACCGCGCTGTTCGGATTCTTCGCGCAGCGTGGGTTTGCGGGATTTCATTTGGCTCGCGCCCCACTCAGACGACTTGACCCTCGCGTTCCGATGCGAGGCTCAACTCAATACTTCACAACTGCGGCGGGTAGTTTCCTGCAGGTGACGGACTCGGTGTCGCGGGCGCGGCGGTCGTCGGCTGCGAAGGCATCGATTCGGAAGGTGCCCCCGAATTGCCGTTTTGTGTGCCCGGCATTCCGGCGCCCTGTTGCCCAATCGCCGAGCCATTCACCACGAGTTCCACGCGTCGGTTCTTCGAGCGCCCGGCTCCCGTATCATTGGGCGCAACCGGTTGGCTCATCCCAAAACCCCGAGCCGTAATGATGTCTGGCGACACCCCCTGGCTGACCATGAACCCGCGCACCGTCTCCGCGCGTTGCTCGGAGAGTTTCTGGTTGTACTCTTCGCTGCCGATATTGTCGGTATGCCCCTCGACCTTCACATTCAACCCCGGATACGCCATCAGGATTCCAGAGACTTTGGCTAGGCGTTCCCGCGCTTCGCTCTTCAATGAGTATTTATTGAAATCGAACAAAACGTCCGGCATGCTGACGATCAAACCGCGAGCGCTCTCCCGCGTTTCGAGCACCTGATTCAGTTGCGACATCAAACGCGCACGGGTTTGCTCTTTGTCCTGCTCGGCCCGTTGTGCGTCCTGCCGCGCCCGTTCACTTTCCGCCTGGGCGGACTGTTTCTGCGCGAGCGCCTCGGCGCGTGCCTGCTCCGCTTCCTTCTGTGCCTGCTCGGCTTGCCGACGCGCCTCCTCGGCCTTAGCCCGGTCAGTCTCCGCTTGCTGCTGCAATTGGACGGCGGCCTCCTTCTGCTGTTCCGCCGCTTGACGCTGTTCCTCGGCCAGTTCCGCCCGCCGCTGTTGCGCCTTCTGCTCTTCTTCCCGCTTGCGACGGATGGTCAGCAGCCGCGCATCTTCCGCGGATTGCACCGCCCTCTCGCCACCGTCCCGATCGCCTTGTCGCCCTGCTTCCGCTGGTAGTAATCCTGCGCCCGCGCCAGGAAGTCTTCCGCCTTCGCGAGCGAGTCCGACGCATACTGCTCCGCTCCTGCCGACTTCGCGATGGCCACCGCATTGATCGCTTCCTTCAAATCAATCGGCATCTTTTCGTCAGCCGTCTGGGACGCCAATTGCGACGGGCTGACCTCTACCGTGTACTCACCCCGTTGCAACACATCGAACTTCGTTTCGATCGGCTGCTCCCAACCCTTAGTCCCACTCTTGATCAGGTTTTCAAGAATGACATGATCGCTGGGAATGGTCACCGCGAACTATGGCTCCGCTGTCAGAATCAATCCGAAGGCCTGCAGGTCGGTGGTAACCGACAACTCAGCCTTACCGTCTTTCTTCGGGACGATTTCTCCCAGATTCGACGCGCGGCCTTCCGGTGTGATGGCCCACAAGACGCACGTCAAGTATTCGGGACCATAGATGCTAGGCTTGGGAAGATTTTCCAGCTCGACCGACACGTGCAAACGGCCCGTGCTGCTTTCCACTTTCGCCTTACCCTTCCCGTTTGGATCGAGCTTCGTGCCCTGGAACTCGATGTTGGTCGTCGAACGGTGCCGGTAGTTGAGCGCCCGGGTCGTGCGTCCCACCACCTGTACACGATAGACCGGAGTCTGCACCATGGGCGTGGCTTCCTGAGATGATGGCGTAGTCGTGGTGGTCGGTTCCTGCTGCGCAAAACCGAGGCTGATGGAAACGAGGGCGAGCACGAAGGTCAGAAGCGCGGAACGAAGATACGCAGATGGCATGGCGATCCCTTTCTTGGGAACGGCTTGTGATGCGTTTCCACGCAGAAAGGGTTTCTGCCAAGAGTACTGTAGAAAAACCGCAAGACCTCGAGTTGGAATCTACGCCGGCCACGTTCTGCATTCTTCGCCAGTGGAGCGGCGAGCGTCCGCGTCCGCCGCGCGGAGCCCGCAGCGAGCGAGGCAATGATCTAATGTATTTTCTGGAGGAGGGAAACGTGAGCCCGTGGATGCACCGCTTCCCCTGGGGACAATCGTTACTTCGCAGTTTCTTGCTGTTCGTCTCACTTGCAAGCGCACTCTCGCCCGTTTTGACCGCCCAGACGCAAACTCCCGAGTGGTGCCGCCCGCTCCCGCGCCCCGAATACAAGACCCTCGAGCGCGTCCCCATCAGCGATCCCTGGTTTGAAGTCTACAAAGTCGCGCCGGCCGTATTCGCCATCTACGAACCACATCAATCCGAGGAAACCATCAGCTATCTGGTCGAGGGTGAGAAGAAAGCCGTCCTCTTCGACACCGGCATGGGCATCAGCAATCTAAAAAAGCTCACGACCGAACTCACCCGGCTGCCGATCATCGTCCTGAACTCCCACACCCACGACGACCACGTCGGCGACAACTGGCAGTTCACAGCCATCTACGCTATGGACACCGACTTCACCCGCAAAAATGCCCAAGGCTCACGCCAGGACGCACAAGAAGAAGTCGCCGCCGATCAAATCTGTGGAACCCTGCCGAAAGGATTTAATCCGAAAACCTACGTAACCCGTCCCTGGAAGATCACGGCCTACATTCACGACGGCGATCGCATCGACCTGGGCGGACGCACGCTCGAAGTTCTCGCCACCCCAGGCCACACGCCCGATGCAATCTCCCTGCTCGACCGCGCCAACGGCCTGCTCTTCACCGGCGACACCTACTATCCCGCGACCATCTGGCTCTACCGCCCCGAAACCGACTTCGGCGCCTACGACGCCTCGATCCGTCGCCTGGCCGCGCTCGCCCCGCAAATCAAGACAGTCCTCGGCGCTCACAATATCCCCGTCGCGCCGCCCTCAGTTCTTTCGCGTCTGGTGACTGCCTTCGAAGCCGTCCGAGCGGGGAAGGGCGTGGCGACACCGGGCGATCCCGGACAAGTCATCTATAGAGTGGACGACTTCTCATTTCGGATGCAGTCTCCGAAAGGTCAATGAGTGTTATCGCTTGATTTCAACGGTTACGGCGCGCAATCGAAAAGCTGCTTCGCGAAAAGCATCGGAACGTACTGGTGGGGTGCAGCGTGCTAAATTCGCACGCGCGCCACACTTTTTTAAGTGTTCGCCACCTCGGGGCTTGACAAGGTATCGAACCAGCGAGAAGATTCCTTGTTCACGGGAACAGGCAGGTTCCCTCCGTCGAGTGCCGCCAGCAATTTTTCTTTCCTATCTGGGGATTTAAACTGGTCAGTTGTAGGGTGGCCGTAATGCTAGGCGATATCGGCATTGCCGAAGTTTCCGTATTTCTGATACTGGTGTGGGTTTCTGCGGCTGCTGTGATTGCAACGGTCGCTCTTTACAGATTGCACTTCAGAAAAGCGTTCGCGATTGCCGCTTATTCGGGCCTCATTTCACTCACGCTGGTGGTCTGGGCGTACTTCTCGATTTGGGGGTACGTCTCGGTCCAGTAAAATGGGGCAGCCCTTCCGCAAACGTGAAACTGTACCGGTAGGATCTCGAATATCTCCTTTCTCGTCACAAAACAGTAGGAAATAATTCACGTTCACTGTCGTAACATTTCCGTTTTTACTCGCTGACCTTGGGTTGGCCGATTCTCAACTGGTGAAATCGTGACTACAACAGTTGAGGAACTCACTTCGGTTTCTCCGGATTTCTTCTTGACTCAAACATGGTCCGAGAGCAGAATTTTTTCTGTTCGCCCTGCAAGGAGTAGTTCACAATTGCCTCTCGTCGTCTGCTAGCAAACCGACGAAAATAAGTCTCTTTCTTACCGCCATTTCGAGCCTGGGCCGAACGAATCTAGTCGGTAACGAATCGCGCCATTATCAACAGAAAATTCGCGAATTACTGTGCTTACCGCTTCCTTGGCAGCACTTCACAAGAGAGGAGGAGATGCGCCATGCCTGACACTGCGCAGTTCAACACCGACGGCACTTATCCGAGTCGGTGGACAATCACCTTCAGCAACCCACCGATCAACATGTTTGTTCCCACAACGATCGTCGAATTGGGAGCGCTAATGACCGACCTCGAGGCGGGCCCGTCCGTGAAGGTCGTAGTGTTCCAGTCGGCGAATCCCGATTTTTTCATCGCCCATCTCGACGTAGCCAAGGCAGCTGAACGGCCAGAGGCGCTGGGCCTTTGGCGCGACTTTGTGCTGCGCCTTTCGTCCACGCCAGTCGTGAGCATCGCGAAGATTCGCGGCCGCACGCGCGGCATCGGGAACGAGTTCGTGCTGGCCTGCGACATGCGCTTCGCCAGCCGGCAACGCGCCCTGTTTCGGCAACCCCGAGGTCGGCGTGGGACTGGTCCCGGCGGCGGAGCGCTGAAATGGCTCCGCGTTTGGTAGGCCGCTCGCGGGCACTTGAGACCGTGCTTAGCGGTGACGATTTCGACGCTGATATCGCCGAGCGCTATGGCTGGGTGAACCGCACGCTGGACGATGACGGCCTCGACTCGTTTGTCGATACTCTCGTCGGGCGTCTGGCCTCCTTCGACCGTGAAACGCTGGCCGCGGCGAAGGCCCAGGTCAATCGCTTCGGGACGCGGACAGCTACCGAGCCTCAGTCGAGCAACGACCTGTTCTTCCCACTGCTGGCCTTGCCAGGTGCGCAGGCGCGCCGTGCGAAGGTTCGTAATATCGGTTACGGTGTTCGGAGCGACTTCGAATTGAACTTCGGCCGGTTCCTCCCTTCGCTCGGGGGGCGGACGACGATGACACGGATACGCGCCCGCCTGATCGTCGCCCTGGATTTCTGAACTTTCGGCAAACCGACGTTCGACGTCCGCCAGCACCCCCTTAGTAAATGCGCCCCCCAATGGGGACACACGCAAATCGGAGGTCCCTCCCATGGAGCGTAGTCGCGGCTCAGGAGGCAAATTGATAAACCTTGTGCGGAGTGCATTCACTCCGCACTTTTTTATTGCTCTAGCCGGGGTGCCCCACCTTCGCCGCGTTCTTGGCGACTAAGGTGGGTTCTTCGACGTCCGTTGGAATGAGGTCACGGAGTCGCGCGACTCCGTCCGGGGCAGGCTTTTACCGCCGAAGGCCGCGACTTTTACTAGACCAGCGCGTCAGCCCTGGGTAGACAGAGTCCCGACGAACCACTCCGCAGCCGCGAAAGCAACCTCACGCCGCCCGCACCACTTCCTTCTTCACCGTCAACTTCTCGATCAAATCCTCGCGCACCTGAAATCCCGTGCCCACCTCATCGCGCACCGCAATCATTCCCTCGCGCGATACCTCTACCTCGGGCTCGATAATGTCTTCCTTCCAATAGCGCTTCGACGCCGACACGTCCCCCGGTAGAGTGAAATTTTCGAGCGTCGACAGCGCGATGTTGTGCGACCGCCCGATCCCGGACTCAAGCATCCCTCCACACCACACCGGCACGCGATTTTGCTGGCACACTTCGTGCACCTTCTTGGCCTCGCCAAAGCCACCCACCCGGCCCACCTTGATGTTGATAATCCGGCACGCGCCCGTTTCCACCGCGCAGGCTGCGTCGCGCGCGCCCTCAATCGATTCGTCCAGGCAAATCGACGTGCGCAGTTCTTTCTGCAGCCGCGCATGGTAATAGATGTCATCGTTCCACAGCGGCTGCTCGATCATCAGCAGGTTGAATTGATCGAACTTGCGCAGATGCTCGAACTCGTCCAGGGTGTACGCGGAGTTGGCATCCACGCTCAACGTAATGTCGGACCAGCGCGACCGCACCTTCTCCAGAACGTTGACATCCCAACCCGGCTTCACCTTGAGCTTGATGCGGCGATATCCGGCCGCAACTTCCGTCGCAATTTTCTCCAGCAACTGCTCGTGCGAATCCTGAATTCCAATCGAAACGCCGCACGGAATCTCCCTCCGCGTGCCGCCCAGCAGCTTCCACAACGGCACTTTTTTCTCGCGCGCCTCCGCGTCCCACAAAGCATTCTCCAGCGCCGCCTTCGCCATGCGGTGCCCGCGCACCCTGCCCAACAAAACCGCCGCTTCCCTTCCCTGCGCCAGAGTCTTCCCCACCAGCGACGGCGCCAGGTAGCGCGTGATGGTCGGCCAAGCGCTCTCAATCCACTCGCTGCTGTAAAACGGATCTTCCCCTGCCACGCATTCCCCCCAGCCGCGCAGCCCATCTGCCTCCACGCTGACCAAAAGAATCCGCCGGCTGTAAATCCGCCCAAAACTCGTCTCAAAAAAGTGGACGAGCGGCATTCGTATTTCCCGCAACGTAATCGCTTCAATTTTCATAGAACCCGCGGTTGTTTCACGGCCCACATCAGCAACCACACCGTCTGCAGACTCTTTAACCGTGCTCATCTTCTTTTTTCCCTGCAGTGCACTAAATGTCTGTCCCGTTCATAAGTTCTGTCGTGCTCAGAGAAGTGAGACCCCAGCCGAACGCGTCGAAAGCCAGCCCTGAACGAATTCGAAGGGCCCCCCGTGTCTGGCTTCGATATCACCAGCAAAGCACTTTTTCGCCACGACTTGCAGTTGCTCCTCCTGGCTGCCAGCGAACTCGCCAGCGGCCAGAAACCAAAAGCTCTTTCATTCACGACGCATAGGTCCACTTCTCATCCCAACGTCCCAAAAGAAACTTGCCGTTCCCTTCATCATCCCTTTCATACCCCAACACAGCCAGCCCATCCGCAAATGCCCTCAGAAATTGGTCGCGGTTGTGCTCCTGCACATCCTTGGCCCGCCCGCGCGTCTCGGCCGATGCTTTCCATTCGTAAATCGGACCCGGCACCGAGATTCTCGTGGTAATTGCAGGCTTGGGAAAAGCGCCGTCCCGCAGCAAGGCCTCGACCCGTTTGGACTTCAGCCACCATTCCGCGATCAGGCGGTCGGTCGGCAGGCCGCCCTGCAGAGGCGACGTCGTGATTCCGTACTGGTTGATGGTGTAGCGCCGCACGATGGCGCCCAGTTTCTCGATGTTGAGATAGGCGTTCTTGATTTCCAGCGGATCGAAGGTCCACTCAATCAGTTCGAAACCGCGTTCCAGCGCCTCCTCCCGCTGGTAGAGCTTGATGCGCCGCCCCAGGCCTCCATTGCGGTAATCCTTGCGAACGGCCAGCATGTGCGAGTGCAGGTAGGAGTATCCGGCGCGCACGCCCGGAACCGCCAGCGCGAAGCCGACCATATCTTTTCCATCGAAAGCTCCGAGCACCTGCCCACCCACTTTTTCCGCGACCACGAATAGTCGCAGCGGGACCAGTTCCGCGTCCGTGAAGTTCCAGACTTCTTTCTGCAACTCGACCGCGGTGCGCATCTCTTCGAGCGAGTGGCACCTGCGAATCTCGATCGAATCGGTTTTCACTGCGGAGACTTCTCCAGTGCTTTCGCCTGCTGCCATAGGGATTCGAGTTCTTCCGTGCTCGCTTGTTCCGGCTTACGGCCAGTCTCTTGTAACTTCTGCTCCATCCATTGAAACCGCCGCTTGAATTTACGGTTGGTTTTCTTCAGCGCTGATTCTGGGTCCACCGACAGATAGCGCGCAATGTTCACCAACACGAAGAACAAATCGCCCACCTCTTCTTCCGTGCGTGAGTGGAGTTCGTCCGGCACCTGGTCTCGTCCCGAGCCAGCCACCCCGCGCCCCTGCGGCCGGGGGCCCGGCTCCGGGAAATGTTCCAACTGCTCGCGCAATTCCTCGGTCTCCTCCCGCAGCTTCTCGAACAGGCCCTCCACATTCGGCCAGTCGAAACCGACATGCGCCGCTCGCGAACTCAGCTTGTGCGCTTCGAGCAACGACGGCATGGCAGTCGACACCCCGGCTAACACCGACGGCTCGCTGACCGGATCTTTCGCAGCTTCGCCCCCTCCAGCACTCAGGCGCTTTCTCTTTTCCTCCGCCTTGATCGCCTCCCAATTGCGCACGACCTCGGAAGAGGTTTCCGCCTGCACGTCGCCGAATACATGCGGGTGGCGATCGATCAGCTTACGCGAAAGCTTGTCGAGGACCTCATCAATTGTGAACGTCCCCTGCTCTTTCGACATCTCGGAATAAAAAAGCACCTGCAGCAACAGATCGCCCAGTTCGCCGCTCAGTTCGTCCCAATCCCGCTGATCAATGGCCTCCAGAACCTCGTAGGTTTCCTCGAGCGTGTAGGGCTTGATGGAATCGAAGGTCTGCTCACGGTCCCAGGGACAGCCGCCCGGCGCACGCAGCCGGGCCATGATCGCGACCGCGCGCTCAAACCGCTCTCCCGTGCTGGAGGACATGGGCCAACAATCTAAATGACCCGGCCGCGTGCGGCAATTCAAGCCGTCACCCTGCACCGGGAATTGTGCAATTCCACGCGATTTGCGCGGGAGCAGACTCCGATGGGATCCCCTAAACCCAATTAAGAGAGCATGATGTGAAAAATATTATCTTATAGCTATTTATAATTAGTACAAAATTGCATAATGTTCCACGTGGAACGTTTTGCAAATTCGTCACCAACGCTCTGGCACCACGGTTACCTTTCGGAAACGTGGCACAAAGGTCACTATCTATCTGGCGGAGTGCGCCAGCCGCTGGACGAACTTTTTCGCTGGCGCCCCGCTCGAACCCATGCAGCTCCCCACCACAAATCGGCCCGCCTTGGCGGGCCAGCATTTCCAGGTCGCCGTCGTGGGTGGCGGCATTATGGGAGTGGCGATCGCGCGCGAATGCGCGCGCGCCGGCAAGCGCACCTTGCTGGTGGAGCAGCACGATTTTGCCTCGGGCACGACCAGCCGCTCCAGCCGTATGCTGAGCGGGCTACGCCCGCTTGAGCTGGGCGATGTCTCGTTCGCGCGCGAGTCCCTGCGGGAACGCGAGCTCCTGTTGCGCCACCACTCGCATCTGGCGCGCCCCGCGCATTTTCTTCTCGCTGTGAATCATAAGAGTGTGCGCAGCACGCTGTCAGTTCGCACTGCGCTCTGGCTCTACCGTCGCATGGCGGGCAACACTGCCG
>Ga0307471_100002402_pt1 | contig 10772 bp, 8 predicted proteins | sample atmos_gasesAM3C__2_FD_204566 | JGI IMG/M metagenome (GOLD analysis project Ga0307471, IMG submission 204566) | Hardwood forest soil microbial communities from Morgan-Monroe State Forest, Indiana, United States - atmos_gasesAM3C_515 | ecosystem: Environmental > Terrestrial > Soil > Temperate... | reverse complement strand
AAGAAAATGACAATGAGCAGTGCGGAAATGCAACTGGTAAGAAGACTTTGTGCTTTCGTATTTGGCTTAGCGATGCTTCTTTTGCTGTCAACCATCGCGCGAGCCGATGACGTCACTGATTGGAATCAACACATGCTGCGCGCTGGCACCGTTGGTGGCACTACACCGCTAGTTATGTCCCGCGTCGCAGCCATCGTGCAGGCCTCCGTGTTCGATGCCGTCAACGGGATCGCACGAAAGTATGCGCCGGTCCACGTACCGCCGGCCGCCGCTGCCGGTGCGTCGCGTCGTGCGGCGGCCGTGGAGGCGGCATATACCACGTTGGTGGCACTGTACCCAGCCCAAAAGAGCACCTTCGACGCGCGGCTCGCCGTATCGCTGACGGCCATCGCGAGCGATTCGCATGAAACCAGTGCGGGCATCGCCAGCGGAATCGCCTGGGGCCAGACTGCCGCAAACGGTATCTTGTCCTGGCGCGCCACCGACGGCTTCACGCCAGCCCCACCTCCGTTCCTTGGTGGGACGACGGTTGGAGAATGGCGTCCTACGCCGCCTGGCTTCTTGCCGGGCGCCGGCCCTCAGTTCGCGTATATGACACCCTGGGTCATAGGCTCACCATCCCAATTTCGTCCGAGCGGTCCTCCAGCACTGACGAGCGCCCGCTATGCGGCCGATTTCAATGAAACGAAAACGATGGGCAGCATCTCGAGCGCCGTTCGGACGGCGGATGAAACGATCTATTCCTGGTTCTGGGCTCAGAGCACGGCAACCTACCTATGGAACCGCGTCGCTGATTCGCTCATCGAGCGGGACGACCGCGATGAGGACGACGATTCTGGCCGCTGGGGAGAGCGCCGTAATTCGTTGTTGGAGAGTGCGCGCGTTCTGGCCCTGCTCGATCTTGCTATGGCGGACGCCGCTATCGCGTGCTGGGAAGCGAAATACCATTACGTCTCCTGGCGCCCGGTAACGGCGATCCCACTGGCCGACGCCGATGGTAATCCGGCCACAATCTCCGATCCGTCTTGGATGCCGCTCTTTGCGACACCAAACCACCCGGAGTACCCCTCTGGCCACTCGACCGTTAGCGGTGCAGCAGCGGTGGTGCTGGCGAGCTTCTTCGGCGAAAACAGGCATTTCACAATGGACAACGATCTCCTGATTGGCGTGACCCGGTCCTACAGGAGCTTCACCCAGGCGCTGGACGAAGTGAAGAATGCTCGAATCTTTGCTGGCATTCACTTCCGGTCCGCGTGCGAAGACGGTCAGGCAACGGGAACCCAAGTGGCGAACTATGTTCTCGACAATGCGCTGCTCTCCGTCCATTGAGGGGTTCAGATGGAACGAAACGCCATTCGGTGCAACCGTTCCGTTACATGGCAAAGGCGCAAGAGAGTGACCACGACAAATCCGGTTTACTCACCCGCGTGCACGTGAACGTTGACCTGAGCCTTGCAACGGCTGAGGAGATCGGCCAAGTCCCGAGTAGTTTGGTTCTCCCTGAGTGGAACCACGGCTGAGAAGCCAACACACGCGGCGAAGAATCAGAAAGGATTTACACCCCGCGCTCCTCCCCAGCGCGTCGGGAGAACTTTTGCCCTCTTAACAAAGGCCTATCATGGAAGTCGGCTTGCCATCCGTGCCACTGGATTTGGTATTTCATCGCATGCGCGCTTTTTTGAGTGAGCGGGCACAGTTTTTGGTCCACTGGCGCTAAGAACGAGGACTGTTCTGTGCTTTGCTCGCCGAGCTTTGGTCGAGCGGCAAAATCTCATAGCAGTCAAACGCTACTCCGACGCAAATCGCGCCTTGTGAAGAGCGGTTCGGCCTGACGTGAACCACGTGGCCCGTGCAACGCCATTCCGAAACCGGTTTCTTACTTACTTCCTCCGGCATCTCGAACGTCAGCTGCACAGCCGAGCCCTTTTGCAACGATAGATCCGTCGTCAGATAAATGCCCCGTGGCGAAACGTTCAGCGATTCCGCCCACTGCTCGGGCAGAGTCGATTTCGGGACGCGGATGCGGATCGGCAGCTTGACATTCAATCGGGGGGCCAACCGCCGTTCGGTACTAGGTATTTGAAGCTTAAACACAATCCCTTCCTACAAAATACGGGAAATCCACAGCCTAGGGGATGCTTGGGGATAATCCCTATTCTTCCTTCAGGGGTTTACCCGATAGCGGTACTAGTCATTGAAATGGTGTGGTCGCTCGGCAAGTGGGCCACAGATCGGGTCTGAACGTTTCCGGCTCTCTGCTTTCTGCCTTCTGCCTTCTACTTTCTCTCCTATCTCATTGCAAACAAGAGGTTTCCTGTCCTCCCTCAACGTCGCATTTTGGTCCTCAACTTCGCGTCCCTAACTCTCAGCATCCAAAGCACTTATTTACTCATTGACAAATACTAAGTTCTGTCATACTATATTATATGATTTTCTGCCTTGGTCGCCAATGCCCGCCTCCTGCGTTTTCCGGGATCTCTCCCTTCGTTGTTTACACGAATTATCAATCACTTACAAACTGTCCCCCTGATTTCGCCCATCGTCAACCTCTGTATTTTCAACAAGTTCCAAACTGCCCAATTTGCAAGTCCTTTGTTTTGATATTCTTGGATTGGTGCCGGGGGTGGGTGGGGGTAGGCACCCCTGCCGGAGCGAAAGTATTACTTGAACTGCCGTCTTCGTCTGTCTGGGTTAGGGATTACCAGCAGGGGATCAATGTGCTTTACGGATTGACCGGAGTCTCTCTTACTGTCAGCTGTGGGCTGCGGACTGTTAGCTTTCCGCCTAATTCGAGGTTCCCGTTGCGGCGTAACTATCTTTGGCGGCATCGCCGTATAGGTGCAGGAGCTGCGAGGCGCGTTTCAGAAGGTCCGAGGGCATATCTCCCGGCTGGTAGTCCACCCACCCTGTCGTGTATGCCAGCGAGATTCTCTTCCCTGCGCACTCCAGGTCCATCGAACCCATGCGGTTCAGCACCAGGGCCACTTCGCCAACGTTGCACTTTGGCAGGACCAGCACGAAGTCGTCATTGGCCAGCCGCACCGCATAGTCCGAGCCGCGGCTCACTTCCTTCAGCCGCCTCGCAAACTCTTTCAGCGCCTGATCGACCGCGGTCTTACCGTACTGCTGGGTCAGATCACCCAAGTCTTCCAGGTGAATGGTCGCCAGGCTCAGCGCCGAATTGTTTCTTTTCGCGCGAGCGATTTCTTTTCCAAGGTGCAGCAGCGCCGAAGTGCGCGTATACAGCCCGGTTACCGGATCGTTTGTGGCGGATTCGTCTATCGCGGCTCCGTTATCTTCCGCTCCCGAACTCGGCGCCGTCGCTTGCTTGCGCAGTTTTCGGAATGACCGCTGGCGGTAAATCATCCAGCCGTTGAAAAGGAGGAGCAGACACAAAATTCCCCAACGCGCCTGCTCGGGGGTGACTTCATAAAAGTGTTCTTTGTGCCGGAATAACCGGGAGAACGCGCTGAGCGCCAGTACCGCCACGGAAAGAAGCGTCACCGTCAGGGCAGAAAACCACAGCCACCATTCGCGCCGGCCTAGCTTCTTTAAGTCGATTCGGGGCGACCCGTAGTAGCTCGCCGGTCCTTCCAGCGGGGAGGACTTGGACGCCAGGCTTACCCGATCTCCGAACTCGGATGCCGCTGTCCTGTCAGGCCGGCCAAACATAACCACCACTGTAGGCCGCTGCTGCAAAGTGAGGCAATCCCCAAAAGGTACAGGCCTTTCTTTTCAGAAACCTGCACCAAAGTACTGCTTTCTAAAATTTAGTCTGGGGAAGAGGCCTCTATAACTCGTCGTAGGGACGGCCTTCTGAGGCCGTCCGCTGTAGAACAGACCTCAATCTGCGCCATCGAGCAAGAGCGCAGCCTTCGGTCTGTGCTACCGGGCAGGCAGTTTGCCTGACCTGGTCCAGTCCTCGGTGGGAGGATACAGCTCGAGCCCGATTTCGTAGGCGCCATCCTGGCGCGTTTCGCAATGTGCCACGCGGCCGCGCGAGGGGAGGCTGCCCCGGATCGGCTGAAGAAACAAATCGTGGTTCGTTTCCCAAAGGCTCTTGGTCACCAGGCGGGCGCCGTGGCAGCTTACGTTAATGGTGGACGTAATTTCGAACGCGCCTGTCGCGGGATCAGACAGCTTCACGAACATCTTGAAAGAGATTCGGCTTTCCGCGCGGCGCAGAAGGGGAGAGTCCAAGTCCACGAGCGTCATCCTGCACAACTGTATTTTTAGGGGAAAAAGAAGGCGGGGCAGCTTTCTGGGCCATTTATCCACCAGTTAGCTCAGCCGGTCAATAGTACTTGAGTACTCGACACCTCTTTTCTCTCATGCAGAGACTGCTTGTAGATCAATCGTGCCGGTCCGGTCGGTCTATTTCGATAGCTTCAGTCTCAGAAGCCTGTGCGCTGCATGTTGGCCTTGAGCGCCTCGTCAATCCGGGCCACGGATTCACCCAAGTGCGCGCGCGTCTCCACGGACATCTTGATGCCCGGTTTGCCAAGCGCGCTTTGCAACTGGCTCCGCAAAGTGATCAAACCCTGGCGCGAAAGCGTCTGCGCGTCCTCAGGCACACCCGAATCGCGCAGCACCATGCCCACCAACTTGCGCAGATGCGCGCGCTGCAGGGAACGCCGGTAGCTGCTGATATTCAGCGAATCGCCGGGCGCTTTCGTCTCCGCCCAGACGGAATCCTGAATAGTGCTGAACAGCAATCCTATGCTGAACGATTCGGCTGGCGAAGCCACTTTCACTTCGGAATCCAGAATGCGGCTAAGTACTAGGGGATGGAATAGCCGGTCCATGACTCCGTTCTGGAGGGACAGGACCATGTCGTGAATGGGAATGTCGAAACGCGTGCGCATGGCAAAAAAGTCGACGAAGTCCGAATGGCGCGGGCTGGCCAGCTTGTTGAGCAGTTGCGGTGAAAACTGGAACGCCTTTGGCGAGAACAAATGCTCGCGCAGCAGGTCCAGTGCCTCTTTTTGCTTTGCCGCGGGCACGGGGTCAAATGGCAAACGGCTTCCAGGATCGCCCACATGCGAACGGTAGTGATAAACGCCGCCGATGTATTTCGATGCGAGGAACAAAGCGTAGCCTTCCTGGCCGAAGGCGGTGTTGAAGCTGCGGCGCAGCACCTGATAGCCTTCGCCGGGCTTCTCGAGTTTCTTCTCCATACTGCCGCGGATTTCGTCAGCCAGCTTGACGCGGAGCGCGTAGAACTTCAGCGGGTCGGTGCCGAAGTCGAAGCGATTCACTACGGGATCCATGTCGAACGGCCCGCCGCCAATGCCTGCGTCCTCATCGGTGTCGTATGCCAGTTGGGGCTCCGCGGCGCGCGAGGCGATTTTTGCAAGTTCCGGCAACTCCTCGTCCGAGGTACTTGCCGCAATCGGTTTATAGGCGTATTCGATGGCCCAGTAGTCGTAGGGGCCCAGTGTGGTCTGGTGGTATGGTCCCTGTTTCTGTCCCGATGCAGAGAGATTTGTCGGGATGTAGTCCATCACGGACCCTGTCAGGCCCTCTTTTGCTGTGAAGGAAGCGTCCTGCGCCTGCTCCAGCGTGTGGATGGTGCTGGCGCGGAAGTTGTGACGGAGTCCGAGCGTGTGTCCGACTTCATGCGCAGCAATTTCCACCAAAATATCGTGAACGAACTTGTCCGCCTCCGGGCCTTCCGGGTTCATCCCACGCGCGGTGAGCAGATCAAAGGCGAACTCCGCCTCGCGCACTTTGCCGCGGGCCAAGTCGCAGAATTCCGCTTGGCCGTTGTGCCAGGGTGCAAGAAACGGCTTTTTTATGTCATCCATCCAAGGCATCAAGGACGTTCCAATGGGGTTCAGGTATTCGTTGACCTCGCGCCGGAAATAGCGCGTCATTCCCGCGTCGAACCGGATGTCCGCGTCATAGATTTCTCCGGTCAGCGGGTTTACGCGCGAGGGCCCTTCCGCGAATCCCGGGTCGGGATAGCCCGCGAACCAGCGGAGCGTGCTATATCGGACATCCGCGGGATCCCAGTCCGCGTTATCGGGCTGCTGCTTGACCTGGACAGCGTCCTTGAATCCAACCTTCTCGAACGCTTTGTTCCACAGCAAAACACCTTCACGGATAGCGTCGCGATATTGCACGGGAATGGTGTTTTCCATCCAAAAGACGATGGGCTGCTTCGGCGGAGACAGGGGAGCTGTGGGGTCTTGCTTCTCGAGTCTCCAGCGATGGATGTAACGGCGGCTGGACTCGAAATTCCGGTCGCTGTCGTAGTCTTCCACTTGCGTGAAGAAATGCCCGACGCGGTCATCGGCCAGGCGCGGACGGAACCCCGGCGCCGGCAACTCAGAAATGCTGTAGCGGAAATGAAAGAGCAGGCTTCGCAGGTCAGGGATGTTGCGCGGCGGCGGGGGCGTTGGGGGCGGGGGAACTCCGGGCGGCATGATCGGCGACAAGGGCGGCTGCTCCGCGGCAAAGTGATTGACTGTTTCAATTTCAATGTTGCGCTCGAAGGCCTTCAACATGCCGAAGTTGCTGTTTTTAGCGTCGTAGTGGTAGCCAATGCGAAAAACGTCGTTGAGTTGATAGGCCATCATCGGGACATCGGTCAGCAGAATGGCCCCGAGGTCAATCAAGTCGCTCTTGCGTTCCGGGTGAGGCAGGGCTTCCAGCTTGGTGGATCCCAGTATGGAATCGCTGAACGAATGCGCCACGGCACGGCCCATCGGGGAGTTGTTCTGCGCGGCGAAGCGAGTGTTCTTCAGGATCACCTGGACATTTTTACCTTCTTTGTGAAAGGCGATAGGCGTTTCGCCGCAGTCGCTGTCCGCGTAAAACCCGCCTTCGCCCAAACCGGATTCGCAGGTCAGCGACAGCATATACATCTTGTCAAACTGGTCGGGCTGAATCTCCAGCAGGACTTTGTCTTCGGTCTTGTAAAAGGTGAAAAGGCCCCTGATAACTTGGGCGTCTTTCACGACGTCGGCGAAGGGCTTTTCTTTTGGCGGCTCAGGCTTCTGGTCTGTGGCCGCGGGCTTCTTGTCGGCATCGATCTTTTGCTCGGCGGGAGGCTTCTTGTCGTCGGATTTTCCTGGCGAGGCTTGCGCCAAGAGCTTGGCGCTGCCAAACAAAAACAGTACGACCACGAGGAAGGCGAAGATCGCTTTTCGCATGATTCTCACTCCTTACCAGACCACTCGCTATTTGAAAGGATATGCGCCTGATACCGGACTTCCCGGACAAAGTCAAGTCAAGGTGTGCGGCCGCCGGGGGTCAGTTTCTGGTTAACGAGTTGGGAGCCACGAACTGGTGCTCCCCCTTGAGCAATTGCTCGATGTACCGTGGCGCCCTGGGTATACAATCCCTCATGCCTTGACAGGCAGGGCCATCTCTAAATGTGAGGCCACAATGAAGAAATTCATCCTGCGCGTTCTTCTTTTAACCCTCCTGTGGCAAGTTTCGCCCGCCTCCGCCGCAGACACCCCAGACAACGCCGCAAAAATCGATAAGCTCATGTCGCAGTATGCAGACTGCTGCTCATTCACCGGCACGGTCCTGGTCTCTGACCACGACAAGGTCATTTTCAAAAGGGGTTATGGGCTGGCCAATCGCGAGTGGAACATCCCGAACACGCCGGAGGTGAAGTTTCGCCTCGGCTCCATCACCAAACAATTCACTTCTATGCTGGTCATGCAGCAAGTGGCCAAGGGTTCCATTAAACTTGACGGTCATCTCTCCGACTATCTCCCTTACTACCGCCAGGACACCGGTTCGAAAGTTACCATCAGCCAATTGCTCAGCCACACGTCCGGTATCCCAAGCTATACCGACGATCCCAAATTCTTTCCCGACGTTTCGCGCAACTACTACAGCGTCGAGGATTTCGTGAAAAAATTCTGCAGCGGCGACTTGCAGTTCGAGCCCGGGACGAAGTTTCACTACGACAACTCCGGATATTTCCTGCTGGGGGCAATACTGGAGCGCGTGGCAGGGAAAACGTACGAGACGCTGCTGAAGGAGAGCATTTTCGGGCCGCTGGGAATGAAAGATTCCGGCTACGACCACCATGCCGACATTTTGCCGAATCGTGCCACGGGGTATCAGCAGGAGTTGGGCGGAGTGGAGAACGCGCCGTATCTGGATATGTCGTTGCCATATGCGGCGGGTTCGCTTTATTCGACCGTGGAGGATCTCTACAAGTGGGACCAGACGCTCTACACAGATAAACTCGTGCCGAACGAGCTGAAGCAAAGGTTATTTACGCCGAACCTGGAGCACTATGGATATGGTTGGGATATTCGGACAGTTCCCGCGGATGAGCCTGGCGCGGGGCAGACGATGATTTCGCATGGCGGGGGAATCAACGGGTTCAATACGCTGGAACAGCGGCTGGTGGGCGATCACGACTTGGTCGTGATTTTCAACAACACGCCGGGGGCGAACTTGGGCGAAATGGCGAAAGGAATTCGCGCGATTCTATATGGGAAGGAGCCGACCGCGCCGAAACGCCCGCTGGTCCCTGACCTCGGTGAGACTTTGGTGAATCGTGGCGTCGATGCTGCTGTCGCTCAATTCCACGAACTCAAGCGCACCAATCCCCATGGTTATAGTTTCGAGGAACGTGCCCTCAATCAGCTCGGCTACATGCTCCTGCAAAAGGGCCGGAATGCCGACGCCATCGCCATCTTCAAGCTCAATGTCGAGGAATATCCCAAGTCAGGCAACGTCTATGACAGTTTGGCTGAAGCCTACGCCAAGGACGGTCAAAAACAACAGGCCGTCACCAACTACCGCAAATCCCTCGAGCTCGATCCCAAAAATCAGAACGCAGCGGACAAACTGAAAGAGCTCGAACAAAAGTAGCGGAATACTGCTCCGTCCGATATGCCGAGCTCGATTCGCAAAATGTGACTTCGCTGGCCGGAAACAAGATTGCGGGAAGCAAAATGCGAGGCTCTTCGAGTGTTGTCGGCAGGCCCGAACCCACTACGACTAGATTTCGACGAGGCGGAAATGCTGGCCGGGCCCGAAGCGATAGCCCTGAAAATATTCGTAGGCGACGCTCCACACCGCGCCGCCTGACGCAGCAAACATCAATTCTTCGATGGGGACTCGAAGGAGACGGATGCCAGAGATGTTTGAAAGATTGTAGTAACGGTCAATGAAGCCGGGATACAGAGCCAGGAAATAGACGAAGAGCAGGAAATACAAAACCGTGAAAGCCGAAGCGCCGACAAACATGGTCGGGATCAAGTCGCTGCGAAGCAAGGCGACCGCGATCGCGCAGACCGCAAAGGCGATCGCGGTGCTGTAAATGTTTTTAGCCGGGTAGAAAAAGTGGAGAATCAGAAACACGACCAGAATCACGATGAAGGGAGCGTAGTGTTTCTTGCGGTGTTCTTTTCGGCGCGCCGCAAGTTTCTCTTTGAGGACAATTTCGCCGACAACGGAAGCGATTCCGCCGACGGCTCCGGCCCAAAGGAAGTCTTCGATTCCGACGCGGAACCGCGCATCGAAGTTAAACAGCGACGGCGGCGTCCAGTATTGTGGAACGAAAAGGAAACTGGTCAGCGCCAAAGGTGCGGTAACTACCGTCCCCCAAATGATCTGCGGACGATACCTTTTTCCGATGAGGTAGCAAGCCAGCCAGGCCGCGTCGAAAAGGAGCGCCCCGACGAGGTATGCGAAGTGGTCGGTCATGGTCGTAGGTTCTCCTTATAGTTGTGCTCTTTCCAGTGTTTTCGTTGCAAACGAGAAAAGGTTGGCGGGTTGGGCGTGGCGGTGTGGGTGGCGACGGGCATGCACCGGAGAGTAGTCTCCCATTCGTGTTCGTGGCCGCCGCAGTGCATGAGGTTCCTTTGGGGAGGCGGATAGAAGTTCGCCACGAACACAGAGGGACACCTAACGAACTGAACCCGTACCCCATGGCGTACCTCCTCGAAGGTCTAACTGTCCTGATATAGAATGCACGCAACCCCGCGGCAACCAGACAGGTCAACGAGAGGATAATTCTTGTGCAATCTGAGCGTCCACGCGCGCGCCGCTACCCCTTTGTAGCTACCATTGAAATGACCGATGTGGAATCGGAGACGCAGGTTATCGAACAAACTTGCGACGTAAGCCTGTTTGGATGCGGCGTGAGCACGCAGAAGCCGCTACCGGCCGGCACGCGGATCTTGATCAGGATTCAGCATGGCGGCGCGAACTTTGCGGCTATGGGCAAGGTGGCTCATGCCGGGCGCGGAACCAGAATGGGAGTTGTGTTCACCAAGATTGAGCCTAATCAACAATTGGTTTTGGAAAAGTGGGTCGCGGAACTAAGAGAAGCACGCGCTGTGAAGCCAGTGAAGGCGTAGATAGCGTATTCGCTTTTGATAGCAACAATTAATTGGCGACGGTGAGTTCGACTGTGGCCGAAGCAGAAACTTTCGCGCCACCCATGGGGGTCTGGTCAATCACAGAGCCGTGGGGCCACTGCGGCGCGCCAACGTAATTCACTTTGCGGCGCATTTGAGCCTGATCCAGGCGGCGCTGCGCTTCCGCTTCGTTCAACCCCACGAGATGCGGCATCACGTAAGAGGGTTCTTTCGGGCCTTGTGAGATGAGCACGTCCACGCGCGGCGTCGCCGCACCGGCGCCCGGCTTCGGATTTTGGAGCACGATCGCATCGGCGGGCTGGTCGGGCATGGTTACGGCCGAGACTTCGCCGACTTGCAGGCCCTGGCGAAGTAATTCGACGCGCGAGGCGCGAAGGGAATTGCCTTCGAGAAGAGGAATCTGCAACTGGC
>Ga0307471_100002401_pt1 | contig 10772 bp, 12 predicted proteins | sample atmos_gasesAM3C__2_FD_204566 | JGI IMG/M metagenome (GOLD analysis project Ga0307471, IMG submission 204566) | Hardwood forest soil microbial communities from Morgan-Monroe State Forest, Indiana, United States - atmos_gasesAM3C_515 | ecosystem: Environmental > Terrestrial > Soil > Temperate... | reverse complement strand
TGGGAGGACAGATGATCGGCAATCGTTACACACTTCGGTTCGAGCAACGCGGCAATGGGCACTGAAAAAACCGCCTCCGTCTCGACTGGATTGAGGCGGAATTCGTACGGCGCGGGGATAATTCCCACGAAAGGTGTAACCACGAAGTCAGCGGCCGCGGTGACTTGATCGAGCCGTCCGAGCACACGCACGTCGGACGGATCGATGCCAATTTCCTCGTAACTCTCCCGCAGCGCTGCCTCCAACTCGCCGCGATCCTCGGCATCGACCCTTCCTCCGGGAAAGGCGACTTGGCCGCGGTGATGGTTCAGCTCTTCGGCGCGCTTGGTCAAGACCAAATAATCGCCATCTTCACGTTCCTGGATCGGCATCAGCACCGCCGCCAGGCGATGGCTGGGATGCGAGAGATTTTTTGGCGCGCGCCCTTGCAGGACCGTGGCGATTTTGTCGGCAACCATGACTTTTAAACCTCTCCCACAGGGAGAGGGAATCACTTAGAATACTATTTCTAGATTCAGCTACTACGCTAAATTCGATCGTTGTTCTTCACCCTCGCCCTTCGAGGGAGAGGGAAGGGTGAGGGTGTTTACTTGCATGATCTATGATATGAAACCGTTCCAATCTAACCAATTGCCCTCGAAAAGACCAGGACCATGAGAGACCGCGACATCCACGCGGCGATCCGTATTTTACGCCGCGAAGTTCCTAAATGGGAAACCCCCATCGTGACTTTGATGGCGGAAACTTACGAGAGCCCGTTCAGAGTTTTGATTTCTTGCATCTTGAGTCTCAGAACCCAGGACTCCACTACCGCAAAAGCTTCCCATCGTTTGTTCGCTTTAGCCGATACGCCACTGAAAATGGTGAAGCTTCCGACAAAAACAATCGAAAAAGCGATTTTCCCCGTTGGCTTCTATCGCACAAAGGCGAAGGTCATTCGCGAGATTTGCAAAGTTTTGTTGCGCGATTATTCAGGCAAGGTACCCGACGACATCGATGAGCTTTTAAAACTCAAAGGCGTCGGCCGAAAGACAGCAAATCTGGTGGTCACGCTCGGCTACAAAAAACCGGGTATCTGCGTGGACACTCATGTTCACCGCATTTCGAACCGGTGGGGCTACATCCGAACCAAAAATCCCCACGAGACCGAGTTTGCCTTGCGAGAAAAACTCCCGAAACAATATTGGATCGAGTACAACGATCTACTCGTTAGCTTCGGACAACATCTCTGCAGGCCCATTTCTCCTCTTTGCAGCCAATGCCCGGTCAGAAAATATTGCGATAGAGTAGGCATCACGCTCAGCAGGTAGATTTCTGATCCGCGGGGATAAAAAAGTTTGACGGCGATCCATACCTACTAGCAGCGGCTAGATCTTCGCTTTATACATTGACAGAACAGGGAGCCTAAACTAGGTTGTGGTGAAAGTTCGCTCCCGCGAGGTGAACCAAGATGGCAATCATTCTCTTGCTTCTCCTAATGCTCTTCTTTCCTGCGGTCGGGCTGGCCCAAGTCGATCCTCAGCTCGTTGAGGCAGCCAAAAAAGACGGCGAGTTGGTTGTCTACAGCAGTGCTAATACGGAGGAGGTTAGAAATCTCGTCGAGGGCTTTCGCAAACTATACCCATTCATAAATGTAAGCTTCTACCGATCCGGCGATTACGCTTTGATGACTCGAGTGCAGACCGAGGCAAGAGCGGGACGGCACGCTTGGGATGTCGCCGATATGACGACCTATACCGGCTATTGGCTTGCCAAAGAAGGCTTTTTCGCCAAGTACTCGGCACCGGAACGGAAATTTATCCGCGAAGGGCATCTGGATGACCAATCCTATTGGACTTCAAGCCTCTCTAACGTCAATGTTGTCGTCTACAACACAAAGCTTGTTTCTAAAGAGAATGTCCCGAAGCGCTATGAAGATTTGTTGGATCCGAAATGGACCGGCAAAATGGCGATGGAAAAATATGCTTATGAGTGGTTTGCGAACGTGCTGTACGTCATGGGCGAGGAGCGCGGCAAAGCTTTCATGAAAAAACTCGGCGACCAAAAAATCGCCTACCGCGGCGGCCGCACTCTGAACACAGAACTTTTAGCCGCGGGCGAGTATTCGATTGGCATCGCCCTTTATCTTCACCGGGCCAGAGACATGAGGACCAAAGGGGCGCCGATTGATTGGATCATGCTGGAGCCCGCAGTCGCAAATCTCCACCCGGCAGGCCTTTCCGCCAAAGCGGCCCACCCCAATGCCGGCAAGCTTTTCATAAGCTATCTTCTGTCTCAACCCGTGCAGGAGGGATTTGCCAGAAACGGCCAACTCCCGGCGCGCAAAGACGCAGGCGCCGGCCTAAAAGAAATACTGCGCGGCGTCGAACCCTATCCAAGCCAGCCGAAATTGGCGGAGCGATTGAACGAGAATATGGAGCTTTACAAAAAACTTCTTCAAGTGCCGTAATCCAATGTCAACGTCATTTGCAAAGAATATCGAAACATTGGCTTACCACGACCTCAATGGTCGACCGGCCTTCAAATTGGCAATGCAGGAATTAAACGGCCGCTGGTACCTTTATCTCGCCCATCTTTGGCATCGTGGTTGGAGCATTCTAGATGTCACGGATCCGACATCGCCGGAATTCGCCGCGTTTATCCCTGGCCCCGAAAATACCTGGACGATTCAGATTCAAGTCGCCGACGGCAAGATGATCACCGCGCTTGAGCGCATCGCCCCTGGTTGGGGCGGCTTCGATGATAAACCCTTCTCCGAAGGTTTTTTAATCCTGGACGTGAGTCAACCAACCAAACCACGGCAGCTCGGACATTTTCAAACCGCCAGCACCGGCACTCATCGCAATTTCTACGACGGCGGCAATCTGGTTCATGCCGCAGCCGGTGCACCGGGGCTCAATGGCAAGATCTATCGCATCGTCGATATCGCCGATCCTTCCAATCCGCGAGAGGTTGGGCGGTTCTCCTTGCCGGAACAAGAAGCGTCGACCCCTGGATCGAAATTTTCTTGCCACGGCCCCGCTCACATCGAGGGCAACCGAGCTTACGTTTCCTACGGTGACGGCGGCGGTATTATTCTCGATGTTTCGGTAATCGAGAATCCACGCATGATCAGCCAGCTCGCCTTTCGCGGCATCACCGCGACGCAGGGTATTCATACTTTTCTTCCTTTCCCTCGCCGCAAGATTGCCTTGATCAACGATGAAGCGATCCGCGAAGACGGCGACGAAAATCTCAACATGGCGGGTATCGTCGATATCGCCGACGAAACGCTGCCCCGCCTCATGTCGCTCTTTCCTCTGCCAATGCCTCCGCCCGAAAGCCGTCTTAAGAATTTCTACGACAAAGGCGGCCGCTTTGGACCGCATAACCAACACCATCCCAATCATCAACCTTGCTTAGAGGCTCGCGATGATATCGCCTACCTGACCTACTTCAATGCCGGTTTGAGAGTCTACGATATCCGCGATCCGCGCGTGCCCAGGGAAATTGCCTATTTCATTCCTCCCGATCCGAAAGTGAGGATCGGCACCAAGCCAAGCAAGCTGGTGGAGCAGACGGAAGACGTCCTTGTCGATCGGCGGGGCTGTATTTACATTAGCAATAAAAACCAGGGAGTGTGGATACTAAAATTAAAAGAGGTGTGGCCTTACGTCGCTTGTTGACAACTCGAAGCGGGCGGGTTTGAAACCCGCCCCTACAGTTCGAATCGTTGCGTGCTTTGCGTTCTCTGCGGTCAAGCAGCTATTTTTTATCCGGCGTCATGGACTCCGCAAAATACTTAGATGGAGCCCAAACGTTCGCGCTGAAATTGCGACAGCCAAGAATGCGCAGCTCGCGCATGATTCGGATGTAATCCTGGGAGTCGATAAAATCACGCCAATTATCCAGGGTTTCAAAATCGATAGTGATTGCAACCTGGGGTGTCACTTCCAGCGGATTTCTATAGTTACGAATTTCGATGACGCCTTGATGCCCCAGGGTAACCGGCAGCCAATCGTTCCTCGCTTTGTTAGCGTAGATTTGCAGGTTGGCTTTCTGGTCGGGCAGGTCCCACTGAATGACAAAGTGAACCATAACGCCGTGCCTCCTATTGCGTCGCCCGCACCAAGCCGCCGTCGACGGCGATGGTCGTGCCGGTGATGTAACTCGCCCGCGCAGAGCCAAGAAAAACGATCAAGTCGGCTGCTTCTTCCGCCGTGCCGTAACGCCCAAGCGGTACTTCTGCCGCCATCTCTTTGTCGATCTCCTGAACCGGCCGGCCGAGACGTTCGGCGCGCGCTTTGTTCAATTTCTTTGCGCGATCGGTATCGATGCGGCCGGGGCAAACGCTGTTGAAAAGAATATTGTCGCGCGCCAGCTCGCGGGAAAGCGTTTTGGCCCAGCCAATGACCGCGCTGCGCACCGCGTTCGACAACACCAAGCCGGCGATCGGTTCTTTGACTGAATATGAGGTGATGTTGATCACCTTGCCGCCGCCCACTTTGCGCATATGCGGCACTGCCTCGCGCGTCATGCGCATCGTGCTCATGAAACTTACATTGAACGCGTTCTGCCAATCCTCGTCGGTGAACTTCATAAATTCCCCCGGCGGCGGGCCGCCGGCGTTGTTCACAATCACGTCGAGCCTGCCGAAATGCTCGACGCAATTGTTCACGAAACGCTGGATGTCTTCCGCTTTGCTCATATCCGCAACCGTCGCCAAAACTTCTCCGCCTGTTTCTTTGCGGATCATCTCCGCGGCTTCCTGAAGAGCCTTCTCACCGCGCGCGCAAATGCTGACCTTCGCGCCTTCCCGAGCAAAACCTAACGCCGCGGCTCGTCCCATGCCCTGGCTCGCGCCGGCCACCAGCGCAACCTTGCCCTTTAATCCAAGATCCATTCTCAATCCCCCTACTCTTTTGAAGTGCAACGGATACTATCAGAGAGGTCTGAGAGGGTCAAAACAGCCCGTAGAAAAATAGGCGAAGGGAGCACGGAGCCGGGAATGTAGGCGCAATGCCCGCGTGCTTGCCCCGGGCAGAGAGAGCAACGCGCAAAGAACACAAGTTAAGGAGACAAGATCGAGGACTGTGGCTTACGAGCGTCTTACGCCTTACCCCTAACGCCTTACATTCTCCGCTACTTCTGTGCCCAGTAAACGTTGTCGCGAAATTCTGGATTGAGTCGCAGAATGTAAAGCGAGACCATGCCGTGAGCCCCGAGGGGTCGCAACTTTCGTGGATCGCCAGAACTTAAAGCCGCTTTCTCTTCAGTCGTTAGATCATACTCGGCCATTACTGCTGGCAAGTCTTGCGCAGCTCTTTTGAGCACCGCCTCATTCATTTTAAGATCAAAGAGAAACCGATTGAGATGATAGCTGCTCATATTTGGCCTCTCAAATTTTCCAATTGACGAAACCCCAACCGGTAGCGACAAGATCGGGCATATAGGATGTACTTGCAGCCTTCGCATCGCCGATGGTACCCAACACAACCATCCAATTGAGAAACTCTGAATCTCCCGCCTGAAGCAACTGCCCGAGAGAATAATCGGCCAAAGTCCTTGATTTCCCTGCGCGCATGATTTCCAAAAGCTGATGATCGAATGTTGTATCGATCTCGCCGATTCGCGGCGAGCCGGGGAAATGCGAGAGCCCGCCGGTGGCGAGGATTGAGATTCGTTCGTTTCGAGAGTTAGCAACTTCCCGGATCAATTCTCCAACCTGATAACAACGGCGCGGCGTAGGAATGGGATCGACCCACGTATTAACGTAAACAAGCAGAATCGGAATGTCCGGCTTCGGCAACAAAAAATAGAGCGGCACGGTTTGCGTATGCTGTAACTCGACATATTCGCCGAAGGCAAAATCGATCCCCTTTTCGAGACCAGCGCGCAAGATAGCCTGGCCCAACTCCTTGTGATTTTTGTACCGAAAGGTGTGACGCGTAAACTGTCCTCGGACCTCATCCGCCAGCGTGATAAAAAAGGTTGGAATTACGTTGAAGAAGAAATTAACGAACTGATCGTTAGCGACCACAATCAGCACGTCCGGACTTGCAGCTTCCAGTTCGGAACGCAAAACAGCAAAAGCTTTTTCCGCGTCGCGTCTTAGCTTCTGCTGTTGCTCAAAGGTGGGTTTGGATGCAACGGCTTGAGGCGCCATGGTGTAGTGCAACTTCATGAAATCTTCCCACTCCTGACCAGGTTCAAGAAGGATGTTGGGAGCATGACTCGCTGCCAATGCCGAAACTAGAGGCATAACTCGACTCCTTTGTGCAGTGTTAAAATCCTATTCTCCACCACGCCAAAAAGCAACTTGGCATTCCAGCAAATTGATGCAAGTTTCTAAACCCGTCGGGCTTCGTTCGCAAGAAAACTTTGCCCATAGAAACGCCGCCATCGGGGAGATCGCGGTGAGTGAGCCTTCTATAGCATTCGATACCCCCTGACCGACCAATATACCAACGCCACAACCACGAGCACGGAGAGAATCGGATGGTCAATAACCCAATTGACGCCCGGCTCCAGGGCATAGCGCATTGTGAGATCAAAATATTTGTTTATTCGATCCATGCACAACTCCTTCCCAACCTATGTCGCTTGAACCGGCTTTATCAGCAATAAATAACAGAATGGTGGCTCGCCGCAAACCATCTTTTCAAGAGAAACAATTCTCTCATAGATCGCATTGAACTGCATGACCTGCAACCTGCTATTGATGATTTAGAATTTTAACTACTCCAGGCTACCTTGCTACGCACCGTTTAGGAAAGTTTGGCAATAACAGCCGCATGAATGTACAAACTTGATCAATGAGGAACAGTTTTCGCCAGTTTTAGACTCAAAACGAATCCCGACGCAATGCGAGAAATCTTCAGCACAATAGCGGCAAGATAGGCAATTTGTTGATCTTTTTGGAGCGGCTTAGGATATGGCATTCCCCTTGCTCCTTCTTGGGAACATCAAAGCAAACAAAGGAGCAGTCGATGAAAGTCTTAATCGCTACGATGTTCAAGAAAATTCCTGTACGCACAACCCAGCAACGAGCTTCCATCTGTAAGAGGTGCGGCGTACGCATCTATTCACTGAGTTATTTGAAAGCTCATCTCGAGGCCCACAACAAAAAATCCGCCAACGCATAGAAAGCCCAAAATGCCCCATGAAGCGCTCGTGGCTTTATTCGCCATGTTTTGTTGGATGTTTCAAAAAGGATCGTCGCATCATGCGCGACCTGCGTCGAACGGTGGCGATCTTTCGCATGAGATAGTCATGCTGATCCGTAGAGAGAAAGCGATTCATCACAAATGACTTGGAAATCACCGCTGCCAGCGTGCGCATATCGACGAGTTATTCTTACATAGGTTCTACACATTTGGAGTGGTCGCCAAAGATTTTATCCCAGAGAAGAGGCTTTATACACAGTTACACTTGATGTAGTGGGCCGTGGCGTTTTCGAGCCAATGCCATTCGGTGTCATTAATGTACCATCACAACAATAAACGTAAGCATCGCCCGTGATCCACCCTCCGGTCGCTTTGAACAAAATCAATAGATTACAGTTTGGCCTTGCATTTGCTCCACCCGCGTCCGACGCAGATACGACCCTGGAGTATAAACTCAACTAAGGAGGCGAAATTTATCGTATGAATAAAAAGTTAGCTCTTATTGGTGGTGCGCTAGCTCTTGCGTGTTCAAGCAGTGCATCCTTCGCGGACTCCGCCGGAAATTCTTCCGCGGGCACGATTGTAGTAATCAGCAAACAAGAGACAGAGATTCCGGAATACTTCCATCAAAAATATGTCTTCAATCATCCAGATTGCTTAGGAGCCGTGACAGTCGATTATTACGGTCCGGAGATCAATCCTAACGACACCCAGTTAATTGCAGCGGAGCAAAGAATGTGTGCACAAAATCGCTGGTTTGGTGATGGGAGCGGTGCCGGGGATTCCGACTGACAACAATCCTTCGGTTTCCCTATTGTTGGCAAGCATTACATTCCTTCAGGGTCGTATCTAAAGTTACATATCAAAATCGATAGGCGAACCTCTGCGTCAGCGCTTGTCGATAAGAAACTCTCCAGTTTTAGTTACCCATAAATTACCATTAGGAAGGTATGGCCACGGGCAGAATCGAACTGCCGACACGAGGATTTTCAGTCCCCTGCTGGTACCGAGACTATGTGACACCATCGGTCGCTATTTGTATCTATTCAAGCGGTTAATGGTGGTCTCAGCTAGTCGATTTTACCGATTCGAACACATAGATGCATATAGTTCTAGCAAAGTTGTAGCAAAGTAATTACACTCGCCGGGTTCAAGCTGACGGTTTATCGTTATCCTCCCCGATCAGAATCAGCTTGGGGGCGATGATCTCTCAGGTAAAGTAAAGCTGAAGGTAGAGCCCTTACCGACCTCGCTCTCTACCCAGATTCTTCCGCCATGCAGCTCAACAAACTTCTTGGCCAAGGTTAAGCCGAGCCCTGTCCCTTCCGTCTTATGCGCATAGTTGGAGCTCACTTGGCGAAATTCCTCAAAGATCTTGGCCTGGTCCTCAGGCGAGATCCCAACCCCGGTGTCGCAGACTGAAAGCTCCACTGCACCATCGACTTTTCTCGCCTTAATTCCGATCCGTCCGCCCTCAGGGGTGAACTTCACCGCGTTGGAAAGCAGATTGAGCAATATCTGCTTGATCTTGCGCTCGTCACCGACGTACTCGCCAAGGCGCTCGTCAACGGCAACGTCAAGCGTGATGCCGTGCTTGGTAGCACGCTCGCGCACGAAAGTGCGTGCGTTGTCTATCGCTAAGGGCAGATCAAACGTAGTCAGCTCAAGCTCCATGCGGCCAGCCTCAACCTTGGAAAGGTCCAGAATCTCATTAATAAGGGAGAGCAGATGGCGCCCGGAGGACAGGATGTCATCGGTGTATTCAGATTGTTTTTCGTTCAGTTCGCCAAACAGTTTTTCCTGCAAGACTTCAGAGAAACCGATAATGGCGTTGAGCGGTGTGCGCAGCTCGTGGGACATGTTGGCGAGAAACTCCGACTTGTGGCGGTTGGCCGCTTCGATCTGCCTACTCTTGTCCTCGATCTCCCGGAAGAGCCGCGCGTTCTGAATCGCCAATGCGGACTGAGTCGCAAAGGTCTGAAGGAGCTGGACGACTTCCGGGGAAAAGCTGCCCGCCTGCTTGCGCCACACCGTCAACGCCCCCATGATGCGCCCCTCTCGGAGAAGCGGAACCGCCAGAACAGATCGATACCCAAGCCGTGCAAAAATGGGGCGGACTTTAGTACCAGTGAATTCCTGCTCGTTTAGAATGTCCGGGAGTTGGACCGGCACACGCATCGTCGCTGCTCGCCCCGTTGCGCCTTGACCCGGGCGGACCGGCGTCGCCTGCAGCGCTTCAATGACCTCTGCTTCCATAAGGTGGCTGGCTCTGAGATGGAACTCTTCCGCAGCCTCGTCGTACTCGTAAACGACACCACCATCGGTTCGTGAGAGCTGGACCGCATGGCGCACAATGGTGCTGAGCACAGTCTGAAGGTCGAGGGTAGAGCTGACCGCCTGACCGACCTCACCCAAAGCTCTCAACTCCCCAACCGACTGCGCCAACTCGCGCGTTCGCGCCTCCAGTTCTTGGAACAGCCGGACGTTCTCAATGGCGATGACCGCCTGGTCGGCGAAGGTTTCAAGCAATTTGATCTGAGCCTCAGTAAAGGGTCGGACCTCCCGTCTATGGATCGCGATTGCCCCGATCAGATTATTCTCTTTGAGCAGCGGCACCCCGAGGTTCGTCCGTATCCCCTCCTCCCTGTAAGGTTCGGGTACAATGCACTCGGGGTCGGCGAGCATGTCAGGAATATGGACGGGCCGTTTTTCAAGTCCTACTCGACGCAGTGCGCTCTCTCGCCCGGGTGGGATCGGCGTGTTTTGTACAAAGGACGACAATGCCGGTGAAATGTTATTCCACACTACAGCCCGAAAGACCTCTCCATCAAATCTGAACACCGCACCGTTTTGCGCCTCGCAGAGGCGGACCGCATTGTCGAGGATCGTCTGAAAGACAGGCTGAAGATCGGTTGGAGAACTGCTTATCACCCGCAGTATCTCGCTGGTCGCCGTCTGATGCTCCAGCGCCTCGCGCAACTCTGTGTTGCGCTCCTGCAATTCTTTGAACAGGCGCACGTTCTCAATCGCGATCACGGCTTGGGAAGCGAACGTTTCGAGAAGCTTGATTTGCTTCTCCGTGAACGGGCGCACCTCCATGCGGCGGATATGAATCGTCCCTATAGGAATTCCCTCGCGCATCAGCGGCGTGGAAAGCATTGTCCTGATACCGAGACTTCTAGCGTAGGTCGCTGGAAGGTCATCCCCTGGCAATGCTGCCAGGTCATGGATGTGAAGGGTTCTCCGGTCAATCACGGTTCGGCCGGGTATAGAGTCACGATCCATTGGAATGGGTCGAACCTCACCCCGCCGTGTCGGCAGTGACCCGTAGTTAGCCACCGATAGAAGTTAGTCGCTATCAATGCGGTGAATCACCGCGTCAGTTGCATCGCACAGCCGGGCGGCAGTTTCAGCAACCACATCAAGAACAGGCTGGATATCCGTCGGTGAACTGGCAATAACGCCTAAGATTTCGCTCGTCGCGGTTTGCTGCTCCAAAGACTCTTTGAGTTCTTGAAACAAGCGCACGTTTTCGATGGCGATCACGGCCTGAGAAGCAAAGGTTTCGAGCAGCTTGATCTGTTTATCAGTAAACGGACGGACTTCGGTGCGGCGAATCATGATCGC
>Ga0307471_100002400_pt1 | contig 10773 bp, 7 predicted proteins | sample atmos_gasesAM3C__2_FD_204566 | JGI IMG/M metagenome (GOLD analysis project Ga0307471, IMG submission 204566) | Hardwood forest soil microbial communities from Morgan-Monroe State Forest, Indiana, United States - atmos_gasesAM3C_515 | ecosystem: Environmental > Terrestrial > Soil > Temperate... | reverse complement strand
CCCGGTCACGCGTCCTTCGACCGTCACTTTCGCGCGGCTGACTCTCTGGAGAACAGCTCGCATGCGGCCGGCTCAGTCGCCGCCTCGCTTGGCGGTCTTGCGTGGTAGCATTTCCGGCAGTTGGGCAACGTTGTAGGCAAACACAGCCAGCACCTGCGCCCCTTCCGTCAGGTCATCCCACCGCACGCGATCCAGCGTGTCCGCCTGGGAATGATGCGTCTTGTCGTAATCCACGCCCTCCTGCACGCACCAGAATCCCGGCACGCCCGCAGCGTCGAACGGCACATGATCGCTCCCACCTTCGGACCGTAGCGTCGGCTCTGCCAATCCGACATCCTTGGCCCGCGCCAGCGAATAAAGCGCGCGATCGATCGTCTCTCTCACCGCGTAGTTTCCCATGAGGCCGATGGTCAGAACTTTTCCGGTGCCGCTGTCATGCACTAGCACGCCGGAGATTTTCTGCAGTTCTTTCTCATGCGCTTTCACGTACACTTTCGAACCGTTCAAGCCCTGCTCTTCGCCGGTGAACAGCACGAATCGGATCGTTCGCTTCGGCTTCACACCCAGCTTTTGCAGCGCTCGGGCCGCCTCCAGCACCGCCATCGAGCCCGTGCCATTGTCCGTCGCGCCGGTTCCCAAATCCCACGAATCGAGATGCCCGCCCACGATTACGACCTCATCCGGTTTCTCCGTGCCCCATATTTCCGCGACCGTGTTGTACACCTCCACTGGTCTCCCGCCAAAACTGCTCCCGATGTTCACTTCCGCTTCCACTGCTCCGGCATCCAGCAATCGCCAAAGTAATGTGTAGTTCTCTCGGGTCATGAAAGCGGTGGGAATCGCGCTGGGCGCGTATTCCCGTCCGATGGCGCCCATGTTCAACACCCCGTACCATTTTTCCGAACCTTGCAGCACCGCAACCACTCCTTCTTCGGTGAAAAATTTCGTTTGCGCCTGCCGCAATTTCAGGTACGCCTCGAAATCAAATGGCTTGTGATCGTCCATTTTCGGCGTCGCCACAGGGATGGTTTGGTCTCCCCACGGCGTCAACAAAGGATGCCCCGGTGAAACCATCTCCCTCGGGCGCCCCACGATGACGATGGCCCCCTTCAGCTTGCCTTTGTACTGCTGGAAGTCTTCCGGTTTTTCCGCCGAAATACCGATCACCGGGCCGCGAAGAGCGCCTCTCGTGGCGGCAGACCAACCCGCAGTCTCCAGCGTCAGCAGGTGGTACGTTGGAGAAATGACCTGGCCCGTCGCAGGTCCGCGCGTCCAGCTATTTGCAATGGTCCACGGCTCCAGTTTCGCATTCGCAAGACCAAGTTCTTTGAAACGTTCCATCGTCCAATGACTGGCCTGCTCGAGCTGGGGCGATCCGGTGAGACGCGGTCCAATGCGGTCCGCAAGATATTGCAGATTGGACTTCAGTTCGCCTTGGTCGGACTTCACTTGCTCCAAAATCCTGGTGTCCATCTCTGCGATGGGATCCGGCGTCGGCGCCCCGGCCTTTGCCGCATCCGCCGATGACCGATATGGCAGCGGCCGGCGCGGCAACAGGGTTGGCAGTTGCGCCGTGTTGTACGCCCATGCCGCCAGCACCTGCGCACCTTGGTTGAGTTCGTCCTTCCACACTTTGTCGAACGTGTCCGACTGGCTGTGATGTGTCTGGTTATATTCCGCACCGTCCTGAACCACGAAGAACCCCGGAACACCCACGTCGTCGAACGAGGCGTGGTCCGTTCCGAATGACCTCCGCATGGTCGGCTCAAGCAGCTTTAGTTCCTTCAGCGGGGCAAGCACTTGGTCTACAATTTCGCGGTCTTGATAGTTGTCGTGCAATCCCAGCGTCAGCGCGCGGCCAGTGCCCGTATCGTGAACCAGCACAGCCGAAATCTTTTCCAACTCGTCCTTGTGTGCGTCCACGTACTTCACGGACCCTACAAGTCCCTGCTCTTCTCCCGTAAACAGCACAAACCGGATGGTCCGCTTGGGCTTCAAGTTCAACCTCGCCAGCGCCCTGGCCGCCTCCAGAACCGCCATCGATCCTGTGCCGTTGTCCGTTGATCCGGTCCCCAGGTCCCACGAATCCAGATGCGCGCCGAGGATCACCGCCTCGTCCGGCTTTTCGCTCCCGCGAATCTCCGCCACTGTGTTGTAGACATCCATGGGCTTGTCGCCGAACGAGTTGGTCATCTCGATCTCGACTTCCACTTTCCCGTGTTTCCGCATGCGGAACAGCATCCGGTATCCCTCACCGGTGATGAACGCCGTCGGGATCACGCCGATGTCGAACTTCTCCCCGCCGATGCCGGCCATGTTCAGCAGGCCGTGCGGCTTGTTCGAATCGCGCAGCACCACAGCAACGCCTTCCTGTTTGAAGAACTCACTTCGCGCTCGCGCCACTTCTTGAAACGCCGCAAACGGTGATGGTGCTGGCGGCTGTCCCTTCACCGATGGCGGGGCCTGCATCGGTCTAATGAATTCCGCATTCTGATCTTCCGGCTTGGGGGGAGAAAGACTCGCCGGCTCCTGATAGATGACCATTGCGCCCTTTAACTTCCCGCGAAACTTCTCGAAGTCCTCTTTCGTTTTTGCATCGAAGTACACTACGGGTCCGCGCACCACGCCCGCCGTGCTCGGCGACCATCCGGCCGCGGCAATTGTCAACGGATGCTCGGTGGGAGTCACGATACGCGCACGGGCCGTACCACGCGCCCAGGAATGCGCAATCGTCCATGGCTCCAGGTATACGTTGCTCAGGCCGTATTCGCGAAACTTGGCCGCCGTCCAATCGTTCGCCTGCTTCAGTTGCGGAGAACCCGTAAGCCGAGGCCCGATCTGGTCCGACAGATATTCCAAGTTATCCATTGCCTGACTGTGTTGGCGGATTTCACCTAAGATCTGCGCGTCCACGGCAGCGAACGCGTCGGCATCGTCCGCCGCAGGCCTCGCCCACCCCACTCGCACTGCCAACAGGACAAGCACCGCGAGCCCCGCAAGAGTTACCACGCGACGTAAGTTCATGCCATGTCCCTCGGTCCCTAACAAGATCTCACCAAAAGAGTGTCATCCCCGGGCAGCTCATTCCACCGGGTTCCCGTCTTGGCCTGGCAGCTCCAATATCTGGACTTGTCCTGATGGATATGCCGAACCTCTCGCTTCGCGCCGTCCTTTTGCAGTGACTCTCAGCTCTCAGAGGTGATTTCCCATCTCTGCACTGCGATTTCTCTGCGCCCGGCGTTTGCCTGACCCGGTCGAGGCCTCTGTGCGTTTATTCTTCCTGGCGTTTTTCCCGAGTAGCGGCAACGCCGCGAAGCCGCGCGGTGAGTGCTGGCACGTTGGACAAAAATAGCTGCTTCGCCCCGCTACCATCGCCCTGCGGATGGGCGTTTTGCAACGATAACAGCTCTTCCCCTCGCGTCCGTAGGCCCGATGGTGCCGCTGATATTCTCCTGGCTCGCCTTTCGCGTCAAGAAAATCGGAAATCGAGGATCCACGCAACACAATCGCTTTCTGCAGAATGTGTCGCAGCACGCGGCGCAATGTTTCCGCTTGTTTCCTGCTCAGCTTGGCTCCTAGCCGCGCCGGATGAATCTTCGCTTTCCACAGGCTCTCATCCGCATAGATATTTCCGATGCCGCGCAGCACGCTCTGGTCCAGCAGCAGCGCCTTGATCCGCGCGCGTCGCCCGCAAATCCGGCTCGCGAATTCCATCTCGCTCACTTCGAGCGGATCGGTGCCGAATCCGGTCAGCTCTTCGGCAAGCAATGCTTTCGTCAGGTAAGCAATGCGCCCAAAACGCCGCGCATCGGTGTAGCGCAGTTCGCGCCCATCATCCATAAGTATGCAAACGTGAGTGTGCTTCTGAAGAACTCGCCCCGCCGGACTCGGCGCGATCTGGCCGGTCATTCCCAGATGTACCAGCAACGACGCCTGCGCCGCATCGCCATTTGCGGCGGCGCGGGTCTCTCGATTCACCGCCGACAGCCGCAACAATATGAATTTCCCATAGCGTTCCACCGCTTCGATCTGGCGCCCGGGCAAGTGCTGCTCCAGCGCGGCAGGATCATCGATAAAATCAGTCTTACCGAGCCTGACCGAAACTATCCGCCGCCCGAGAATTGCCTGTCGCAATCCTCGCGCTACCGTTTCGACTTCGGGAAGTTCCGGCATAAGCAAGAAAGAACCTTCAAAATAGCACAGCGCCACATCCAATGCTCTTCGGGCAAGGGGCCAACCCTCGCAGCTCAGGGCCAAGTGCTTTTTGTAACCATGCTGGAAATCGACACAGGCGCGGGGCGCAGCCTGCCGCGGCGGGCGCCCCCACGCCGGCACTCTGGTCTCAGCTACTTCTTGTGGTAATTCGGATAAGGCGGATGTTCCGGGATCACCACTGGATTCTTCTTCAGCACTTCGAGGGTGACTTCCACGGCCTTTTCGAGTTGCCGGTCGTGTCCCGCCGCAACCGACGCCGGATCGTTTTCCACTTCAATATCCGGCGCGATTCCGCGGTTCTCCACTTCCCATTCGCCTTGCAGACCGTAGATGGCCACGCGTGGCGCGGTAACGAAACCTCCGTCCAGCAGCGGCGGATAGCCATAAATCCCCACCAATCCGCCCCAGGTGCGCGTGCCGACCAGCGCTCCAATCTTGTCCTGTTTGAACATCCACGGCAGCGCATCGCCACCCGACCCGGACATTTCGTTGATGACCATCGTTTTCGGACCGTAGATCTGCGCAAGCGGCGAGCAGAACGCTTCGCCTTCCCGCGAAATCGCGCAGTTTCGCAGCGGGCGCTTCAGCATGTCGATGATATAGTCCGCCACTTCGCCGCCGTGGTTGTAGCGCTCGTCGATGACCGCGCCTCGCTTGCCAACTTGCGCAAAGTAGAACCGGTTGAAATTGAGGTAACCGCCGACCGCCGTGTCGGGAACGTGCACGTAGGCGAGTTTTCCTCCGCTTAGTTCGTCCACCTTCCGCCGGCTATCTTCTTCCCAAGCGCGGTTGCGCAGCGCGAATTCGCTTGGCAGCGGCACCACCATGACTTCCCGCGCGTCCTTGCCATCCGCGTTCGGGCCCACCTTGATCTTGATCTGTTTCCCGGCGGTGTTCTCAAAGAAGCTGTAAACCTCTGCCGGAGGCCCCACCGAGCGTCCTTCCACTTCAAGCAAATATTCGCCCGGCTTCACATCCACCCCCGGCTGCGTCAGCGGCGCGCGCAGATCGGGGTTCCAATTCTCGCCGTTGTACACCCGGGCAAAGCGGTAGCGCCCGTTCTCGATCTTGTAATCCGCACCGAGCAATCCGCCTTTCACCTCCCTCGGTTTGGGAACATCGCCACCACCGATGAACATGTGGCCGATGGTGATCTCTCCAAGCATTTCGTCGAACAGATAGTTCAGGTCCCCACGTCCTGCCACACCCTTCAGATAAGGAGCGTATTTCTTCTCTGCGGCGTGGATGTCCAATCCGTGATGACGCGGATCGTAGAGAAAGTCGCGCTCGATGCGCCACACCTCGTGGTACATCTGGTTCCATTCGGCGCGCGGGTCAACGTAAACCTCCATTTCGTCCAGCTTCAGGGCTCCGTCGCCGGGCTTCACTACTACCGCCGTGCCGGCGATAAACCATCCCGGCCCCAAGTGGTACAGCGCCTTTTCACCATTGGCGGAAACCGCGAATCCGCTGATCCCGCTTACGAACGCCTCGGTCTTGCGAGTCGTCAGATCAAACTTTGACACCGTTACCGGGGTGGCTCCCTCGAATCGCGGCACATCGACGATCTCGGAAAGGAACAGCGTTCCAGCCTTGCCAACATGAAGGCTTACGTAATTGGCGGCCTTGATCGGCAGGGAGACGATTCGCTGTCCGATACCATCGAGATCGATAGTGACCTTGACGGGCTCCACCTTCTTCTCGCTTTCTTTGCCCTTCTCACCTTCTTTGGCCTTGTCGCCTTCCTTGCCTTTCTCCCCCTCTTTGCTCTTGTCGGTTTCTTTGCCTTTGTCTCCACTGGCCGAATCTTTCTTTTCTTCCGCCGCTTTTTCTTCGTCGCTCTGCGGCTCCACCGGCGAAGGGTCGCCCTTCTGGAGCACCGCCGCGTATACACTTCGCAGAACCGGGTGCTGGAAGCTGGACAAATCCAGCCAGCCCGCGGAGAGTCCCACATCCGTGCTTACCGCAAAGAACAGCGATTTCCCACCCTTATCGAATACCGGATATCGCGCGTCGCTGATTCCGTCTGTGATTTGCGATTCTTTTCCGCTTTCCAACGAGTACACGAAAATGGTCCGCAGATGATTCTCGAGCAGCTTGGCGTACGTCAGCCACTTGCTGTCCGGCGACCAGGTCTGACCGAAACCAGACGTCGGATCATCGTAGCGGTCGGTCGTCACCTTCACCGGCGTACCACCATCCACGTCGACGTACCACAAGTTCAGCCGTTTGTCCGTGTAAGCAATCTTCTTGCTGTCCGGCGACCACAAGGGTGTGTAGAAATAAGACGGAGGATTGCCCAGATTGATCTTCTTCACCGTCTTAGAGCCCGATTGATCGGCCACATGCAGGGCATACTCGCCGGACTCATCCGAAAAATAGGCGATCGATTTCCCGTCGGGCGACCACGCGGGATCGCGCTCGGCCACGGCCGCCGTCCGTGTCAAATTGCGGATATCGCCTTTCTCTTCAGGAACGGTAAGAATTTCGCCACGGGCTTCGAACACGGCGCGCGCGCCGGTCGGCGAAATCGCCGCATTCTTAATCTTGTCGCCAACCTTCTCGTAATGCGGCCGCGTTGCTGGCAGGTCACCGGCGATTCGAATGCTTACCTTTTTCGATTTGCCGCTCGCGGGATCAAAAAGATAGATCCCGCCAAACTGTTCATAGACCAGCGCGTCCGGCCCCGCTGAAAGCGACTTGAAATCCAGCCCTTTGTTCTCCACCACCTGTTTTACGGTCTTGGCCTTCGTGTCGTACGCGAAGAGAGTCACCGCTCCGTTGCGGTCGGAGAGAAAATAGACGGTGTCGTTGAACCAAATGGGATGTGAATCATTCGAATTCTCGCGCGGCACTTTCTCCAGCGCCAGGTCGCTCAAACGCACGATATAGATGGGCGTGGTTTGCCCTCCGCGATAGCGCTTCCAGGAGGTCTGCCAGAGCAAGTTTGGCACGTAGGCAATCCGTGTTCCGTCTGGAGAAAACCACGCTTGTTCTCCCCGCCACATAGGCAGAATATCTGCCGGGCCGCCATCGACAGGAACGGTGTAGAGGCGGTCGAAGTCCGCATAGGCCTCCCGCCCGGAATAAAAAAGCACTCGCTTCCCGTCCGGAGTCCAGCCCACAGCAACGTCAGCCGCCGGGTGCCAGGAAAGCCGCTTCGGCTCGCCCCCTTCCGCTGGAATCACGAATACGTCGACATTCCCGTCGTACTGGCCTGTAAACGCGATCCATTTTCCGTCAGGCGAAAACACCGGCAACCCTTCATGTCCGCCGGTGGTCAACTGCCGGGCATCGCCCCCGTCGCGCGGCACGCTCCAGAGGTAGCCGCCGTACGCAAAAGCCACCTGGGTCTTGCTGGCTGTCGGCGAATGCGCCAGCAGCGGTGTCTCTTCCGTTGCGCCGGACACTGCCGCAAGAGCCGGTAAAATTCCCATGAGCATTGTGATTCGAAAACGCATGCTTCCTCCCGGGAGAAGATTCACTTGTGACTCACAAATTGACGCAACAGCCAACAGCGCCGCCGTACTTCAAAATTAAGTTCTTTGGCTCTCACCACCGCGCAGAAACCACCTTGCCAGACGTAGGCAGCCAAAACAAATAGGACTATTCACGGCAAGAGCGCGAATACTCGCACCGGTCCACCCGAGCCACCCTCCAGCTTGATCGGGGCCACGATCAAGAACGCACCCGTTTCTGGTAATTCGCTCAGGTCCGCCAGGTTTTCAAGCTGATACAGACCTGCCCCCAACGCCAGGTGATGCACGGAATAGTCGCTCGACGCACCATGGTCGATGCTCAGCGTATCGCACCCCAGCCCGCTCACCTTCCGCTCAATCAACAGCTTGGCAGCCTCCGCCGAGAACCCCGGAAAATGCATCTTGCCCTTTTCATCCTGATTCCGGTACTTCCGCACATCCGGCCACCGCGACGCCCACCCGGTCCTAAGCAGCACAATCGCTTCTTCGGGAATCCGCCCGTGCCCGTTCTCCCATGCTTCGACGCGTGCGGCGCCAAGCTGGTAGTCTGCATCCTTGCCACTCTCGGCGCGCACATCGATCACCACCGCCGGCCCAAACAATTGTTTGGCCGGAATCTGGTCCACCGTCGCCTTCCCCGGCGGAAAATGTGCTGGCGCATCCAGATGCGTCCCATAGTGCTCCAGCATCCAGAAGCTCCTCGTGAAGTAGCCGTTTTTCTCAATGCTGGCGTTGACCTTGGCCTCGAAGAACTTTTCATCTCCAGGCCACGGCACCAGCTTGTCGCTAATCGCGTAACTCAGGTCGAGCACCCGCGTCTTTCCGGAGGGAATGCCTTCGAGCATGGTCTGGTGGTGCGTGTTCTGCGAGAGGAGCGTAAAAAGGACAGCAAGACAAACGATACAAGTGCCGCAGCGGCCAAAGGCAGCCATCTGTCACCTCGGTTGTGGAGCAGCCGCTGTCCGTGCGCGCGGCATCAGGGCAACGGAATTCCTGGCGTCGCGACGATTCCGGCCATGCGTAGGATTTCTTGATACTGCAGGTCGGTGAGCAGCGAAATGATCAACCGCACGTTCTTCAGCAATTTCATTTTCTTGAGCGCGGGATTTGCGCGCAGCTCCGCGAGGGTCACCTGCCGGGGCAGCTTTTCGAATGCTCGCAGGTCCGCAACCAGGTTTTTTCCCTTGTGATCATGGGGATCCGGGTAGGGATCTCGCGTGACTTCGGCGATCGAATACAAGGAGCGCTCCGGGGCCGAGTGATAGCATAATACGCGGTCACCCTTGCGCACCTGTTTCAAGGCGCGAATCGCGTCGGGCTTCGCCCCAGCACCGTGCCACATCTCCTTGCCCTTTACGAAGAGAGTGTCCCAGTGATACTGGTGTGGGTCGGCGCTGAAGATCCAGTAGTGTCGTTCCGCGGTCGTTGTTGACATCGAGGCTTCGAGTCGGCAGCAATATACACGCTGGCATTCAAAAAGCGAAACAAAATATGTGGCTTAGAGGAAACCGGGGATTGCTGGCGAGCCCAAGCCCAGGTGGCCATATTTTGGCAAAATCACAATAACAGTTGTGTTTTCAATATATTACAGAAGTTAACCGGCATCCACGAAAATGTCTTCTCCGCGAACCTCAATGGTGTAGCAATCCACCCCCACCGTTGGGTTCTGCCCAATCTTGCCGGTGGTAACATCATACTGCCAGCCGTGCCACGGACACGTCACCATGTTTCCGTCCATAACACCCTGGCCCAGCGGCCCGCCACGATGCAGACAGGTATTATTGATGGCATAGAACTTGCCGCCTACATTTGCCAGGGCAATTGCTTTGCCCTCCACCTGAAACTCTCGGATCGTTCCGGGCGTGATTTCATTCGTCTTCGCTGCTCGCGCAAACGCCATCTTTCTTCTCTCTCCTCTTTCCCTCAGTTACTGCGCTGTCCGCGTCCTCGGTGTTAGAATCCTTTTCTGTCTTTATCTTTCATCTAGTTTCCTTGTGGGCTTTTTCTCTTCCCTATCGTGGCTCCGGCGTTTGCGCCACCATTACTCCGCGTTTGAATTCTTCCACCATCTGCGGCCGCAAGCGCACTTCCGTGGGTCGCTTCGCTAGCGTCATCTGATCGATCTTGTCCTGCAGCTTCAAGAGCGCGAAGAAGAGTCCTTCGGGCCGCGGCGGGCATCCCACAACGTACACGTCTACCGGTACGATGCGATCCACACCTTGCAAAACCGAATAAGCGTTAAAGGGTCCACCGACGCTGGAGCATGCTCCCATCGAAATGCACCACTTCGGGTCCGGCATCTGTTCCCACACGCGCTTCAGCACTGGTGCCATCTTCAGCGTGACCGTGCCCGCCACGATCATCAAGTCGGCCTGGCGCGGCGACGGCCGGAACACTTCCGCTCCAAACCTCGCCATATCGAACCGCGAAGTCGTCGACGCGATCATTTCGATCGCGCAGCACGCCAGTCCAAACGTCAGCGGCCAGATCGCGCTCTTCCGCGCCCAGTTGAACACATAGTCCACCGACGTAATCATGAAGTTCTTTTCGAATCTTTGATCCAGTACGCCCATTGGTCGGTCCTTTCCTGCTAACGCCGAGTATATTCACCGTTTCCCGTGGAGTCAAAACTCTCTGGGCCGCCGGTGCGAGGCAAGTGTGGCAACCTCATCTCGCTTTTGCCGCCAGCTGTTCAAACCTCCGGGAAAGGGTCTTCCAGTACGTTGTGGGCCGCAGACGCTGCAGAATGTCAATCTGATACGCATCCATGCCGATCAGGATGCGCGGCTCGTCGCGCTCCACACCGCGCAAGATTCGAGCCGCGGCGGTTTCCGGCGAAGTCCGCGCCAGCTTCTCAAAACGCGCAATATTTTTTTCTCTCTTGGATGCCGAAGCACCGGCGCCAATCCGCGACCGACGCGCGATATGCGTCCGGACGCCCCCCGGATGAACGCTGGAGACGCCCACGTTGCTGCCCTCCAGTTCGTGACGCAGCGCCTCGGTGAATCCGCGCACCGCAAATTTGCTCGCCGCGTAAGCGCATTGTCCCGCCGGAGCAATAATTCCGAAAACGCTCGAA
>Ga0307471_100002399_pt1 | contig 10775 bp, 9 predicted proteins | sample atmos_gasesAM3C__2_FD_204566 | JGI IMG/M metagenome (GOLD analysis project Ga0307471, IMG submission 204566) | Hardwood forest soil microbial communities from Morgan-Monroe State Forest, Indiana, United States - atmos_gasesAM3C_515 | ecosystem: Environmental > Terrestrial > Soil > Temperate... | reverse complement strand
ACGTCCCAAGGCCTCGCGGACCGCCGCGCGTAACACTTCCGACTCCTCCCTCCCCCCGGGCACAGACTCCAGGCGTCTGCCCAGCTCCGCGATGTCCTTATCGATTGCCGCCAGACGATCCAGCCAGTGGCCTCGCTGATAAGGATTCGGACCGAAGCTGATATCCGAAACGTAAGCGCCCTTCGCCTTCTCGGCGAACTGCGACCAGATATCGCGCGCACCCCGATAGGCCTTGATTGCTTCTTCAAGGGCAACGCGACTCCCGGACTGCTCGTGGATTGTATACAGGACACCACCGCGCAGCTTGGCGGCGAAGAAGCGGCCCAGGCCAACCTGGATCGTTACGTCTATCACCATTCTGCGGAACTCTGGATCGCGCGAGCCCTGCGCCTGCTTTTCCGCCTCTTTGAGCCGGAGGTCTGCAGTCTCAGCCAGATCCTCCAACCCCTGCGCGACTTCCACCGGCGAGTATTTTCCCGAACCTTCTCCCTTCAGCACCGCTGCTGCAAACTCGTTGATCGATGAAAACATTTGCGGATCGAGTGGACTGACGTTTCCGAACACCTTGGGCGCGGGAGTGTCGCCATAAGGAGAGTTCTTCGGATCCACCATCGACTGATTCACGTAAAGCTCCGGACCATACGTGTCGTTGGCGGCAGAAGGAAGATGTGCGGTCGTCACGAGCGGCAGAATACGCGTAGCGCTGCCCAGGGCAGCCTCCACCGCGGGCGCAGCGTCGTGGAACTGGTGACGCAAGTAGCGTTGCCAGGTCACAGGCTCTGCCTCCGGGTTGTACATCAGGCGTCCCCAAACGCGGTACGTATAGAGATATTTCTCCCAATCCCAGCCTGGCATGAGAGAGGAGTCCGCGTACGCGCAGCGGCCGCCCGGAATGCCTGATCCACGGCGGCCTTTGAACGACAACGGTTCGAAAAGCTCCACGCCATCGCTCCCGCAGAAACCAAAAGCACGCGCGTGAGCTGCAGTCGAAACCGGGTCGCCCCAAAGCAGGAACCGGTGAGTACCCGGCCAGATGCGATACATAACTTTGTAAGGCCGGTCTCTGCGGAGAAAATCAGCGTAGCCATAGCGCGTGAAAATTCGCGACCCGGTGCTGAGGGCGGAGAAGCTTTCGGAATCAAAGCTCTCGCGCGGCATCTCCAGTTCCCGGATCGCCGCCTGGTGGTAAGGCAGCCCCATGTGCTCAGCCCAGTATTTGGGCGATAGTGTCAGCGGCATGCCGGTTGCCGCAACTGCGTCGATCAATTGCTGGTCGAGTCCCTTGGTGTGCAAATCGATGTTCACCGTGCGGCCAGACAAGCGAACACCCTCGGCCACGGTTTTCCAGAATGCATAACTTCCTTCCCGCACGCCGCTCTCCGCGTGGGTTCGCAGCGTCACGCCACTGACCGCGGGACACGCCTTCAGCAGGGCCGCCAGCGCATCGCGACAGTAGGCCGCATGGTTCTCGGGAGTCAAACCCTCGATGGTGTAGTTGGCCCGCGGACTGTCCTTCCATTGATATCCATGCGTCCAGAGTCCCAGTTGGAAATCGACACCGTGGGCGACCGCCTGGCTGCTGATGAATCGCAGCGTTTCCAGGTTGTGGTCCCGTTCCGCTTCCGTCAAATTCACCGCCCGCACGTTGTACCCCGGCACCGACAGGAGAAACGGGTACGGAAAGAGAAAATAGGCGTCGGCCACATTTTGCAGCCAGTCGTATCCGATACCCAGGTTCAAGCTGAACCGATTGAAGCGTTGGGTGGCGAGCATCGTGAAGTATGCCGGCCACATTTCACGGTCATTGAACCACGCCTTATCTTCAACGTCGCTGACGAATAAGCGACCCACGCTGCGCAACGGGTTGAGCGGCTCTTCTGTCGTTGCCTTCTGCTGGAGCAGCGCCTGCATCGGATTGGTGGAATGCTCCACTGAATCTTTGAGTTCAAGCAGAGCGTACATCAGGCCGCGCGCATCGTTACCCCATGCCAGCAGCATGGGGCGGCCCGCCCGAGCGAAAGGCACTATGGCCAAACATTCAGGCTTCTTCGATAACGATGCACCTGCCTGCCTTAGCTCGGCGGCAGCCGGCGGCGGCCGATCGCTGCCCATCGCCAGGATGAGGATGTCTGAGGCGGGAGACTGCTCGACTGAATCAAATTGTCGAACATTGAATCCGCTCCGCTCGAGCGTAACTCGAAGTTCTTGCGTGGCCCAGCGCACGGCGGGAGACGTGGCCACCGGATCTTCCCGGTCCACGACCAACGAAACATCCTTGGCCAAATCCGCCGTGGCCAGTCCGGCCAGCCGCATACTCAATGCGCCGGCCGACAACGTCGAAACTTGCAGAAATTCACGCCGAGACTTCACGCATCCACCTCTCATCGGATTGCAGCAGCGCGACGAATGTAACTGAGGATGTTGCCAGTGGGCAAGGGTTCGGACTCATTCACCAGCCTGCAACAAAATGCCCCACATAATGGCTCGCTCCTGACACCACCGCACTTTGCGAATGAGAGGGCTTCCACTATCCTCGTGGCTCTTAACTTCTCTGGAAGGAATCCATGACCTCATATATTCCCATCCTCCTGATGGTTATCGCGACCACGACCTACCACATCGCGCAGAAATCCGTCCCCACCCAGGTAAATCCCGCCTTCTCACTGACGATGAACTACGTGACTGCCTTGCTGGGCACGATCGTTCTCGTTCCGTTTTACCCGTCAAGAACCGCAGGCCAATGGTCCATCCAGGGCTTGAACTGGGCCAGTTGCGGTGTAGGCCTGTCGATCGTGGGAGTAGAACTGGCCGTTCTGCTGGCCTACCGTACTGGCTGGAAAATCAGCCTGGTGTCCGTGATCGGGAACACGGCGAGTGCGCTCCTGCTGGTGGTGATCGGTCTGCTCTTCTTTCACGAACACTTGTCCACCAGAAATCTCGCTGGCATCGCGCTCTGTCTGGCAGGGCTGGCCCTTATCACTCAGCACTAAGACTGCGCAGCACATGAATAAACTCTGAGGCCACGGTATCAACGATCCGTATCAAGGCGCCGATGCTCCGGTTTCGTTGACCTGCCCGTGTCATCAACGTAGATTCACGCCGTGATCGGTGGGCGCGTGCACGTTCCCCGAGCATCGTTTTTTGGAAGGAGGACCCATGAATCGCGAACGGGCGCTAAAGGTTCTGTTGGTGTTTCTCGGAGTGCTTTTTTCGGCTCTTGCCTATCCGCTGGTGGCTCTGTGGCAACCCAACCAGGCGGACGCTTTGCAGATGATGCTCAGCGTTTATGTCACACTCGGGATTTTCTTGCTGCTGGCAGCACGCAACCCTTCGGGGAAGCGCACTCTGATCGCTTTCACCGCATGGTCGAGTTTTGCTCACGCCGCTGTCATGGTGGTGCAGGCATTGCAGACCGCGAGCGAACGCACACATCTCCTGATCGGCGTGGCTGCGCTTGCGATCATTGGTGTAGCCTTGCTCGCGCTAGCTCCAGCCAAGCAGTTCGCGGAGCGGGTATCCACAGCCAGCACATAGGCTCGCACTCTGACCCAGTCATGAGTGCATTGCGAGACTCCGACGGTTTTCACTCCCTTCACTGGAAGACCCAAAACAGCAGGATTGTTTCCGAGTTCCTAACCACCCGGATCGAGCCATTCGAAAGTATTTTCGGTCCACTGCGCGGTCAAATTCGCATGAGTTCGTTCAGTTCCGGCGTGGTCACGCATCGATCCACGAAAGCAAATTGGCCGGACTCTTTCACCTCACGTAAAGCGTCGAGCAAACCCGTCATCGCCGCGCGATACAGTGAGGTCGCAAGGCTGATCCGCCTCACTCCAGCCGCGGCGAGTTCACCCACCGAAAAAGACTTTCCTTTGATTCCAACCATAAAGTTGACCGGCTTCGACACCTCCGCACAGACTCTGCCCACCGCGGCAAGGTCAGGCAGGCCGGGAGCGAACAGCACATCGGCTCCAGCTTTTTCGAAGGCCTGAAGGCGGTTGATGGTGTCGTCCAGGCTCGGGCTGGCGTAGAGAAGGTTGTGCGCTCGCGCCGTCAGCATAAAAGGAAACTGAAGTCGACGCGCCGCCTCTGCGGCTGCAGCAATCCGTTCGACAGCCGGGCCAAAATCGTAAAGGGGATTCTCAGGATTCCCAGTCGCATCCTCAATCGTGCATCCCACCAGTCCCGCCTCGGCAGCAAGCCGGATCGTTTCAGCAACGACCTCGGGCGCATCGCCAAAACCCTTTTCCAGATCCGCAGAGACGGGCAAATCGGTCGCAGCGACAATCAAGCGCGCGTGCGCCAGCGCTTCCTCTCGCGTCAGCTTGCCATCTCTTCGACCAAGGGCACAAGCGGAACCGGCACTCGATGTGGCCAATGCCTGGAAGCCAACCCCCGCGAGAATGCGGGCGGAGCCGACATCCCATGGATTCGGAATCACGAAGACACCCGGGCCGTTGTGAAGGGCGCGGAACCGGGCTGCCTTTTCGTTCTGCGGGACACTCATAGAGTCACCTGTCCACCAGATGTCTACCATGCTACCAACTAAACAGATGTATCGGGCGTTAACTCGGGGGCCTCATTCAATCGGCTTTTGCGGTTGAGTGGGGGTTACGATGCTGCCTGCGCTCTTCGGGCGTTGGAATTTCTCCCAAAGAAAAACTCTCAACATCACATTCCCCTCGCCGAGAGGTCCGACCTTACAGCTTCAACTCCCACGTCTCCGACGCCAGATCCTCCCGCCCCCAACTCTTGTGGGCTTCTTTTTTCACTAACTGAAATCCAGCCTCCTGGTATAGATGCCGCGCCGCCCTCAGTTCGCTCTGCGTCCACAACATCATCTTCCTGTATCCCACCTGGCGCGCAAACCGTATGCACTCCGCGATCAGCCGTCGACCAATTCCCAAACCGCGCGCTGAGGGTTCCACTAATAGCAGGCGCAGCTTTGAGATCCCTTTTGATTTCTGTACCAGGAAAACGGATCCCACAATCTCGCCATCCTTTTCCGCGATCCAGCAGCGCTGGCGCTTCGCATCGAAATTCTGGATGAACGCAGACACGATTTCTGCTACCAGTGCCTCGAAGCGCTCGTCATAACCATATTCCTGCGAATACAGAACGCCATGGCGATGCACCACCCAACCCATATCGCCAGGCTGATGTGGACGCAGGAGATACGTCGCCTGGCTCGGGCCCGAACTCGTTCCCTCCCGAAGCAGATCTTCCACAACATGCATGGCGTCCACTAACCGTTTGCGCTGCGGCCGCGAGAGCGTGGCGAGCATACCGGCGACCTGCTGGTTCGATCCCGATTCCAGAGGAGCGAACACCCGGCGCCCTTTGGAAGTGAGGGTGAGCAGGCTCTGTCGGCCATCGGCCTTGGAAGGCTCGCGGACAATCAGCCGCCGCCTCTCGAATGCGTGTAGCGTGCGACTAAGATATCCGGGGTCAAGTCCCAAATCGGCGCAAAGTACTCCCGCCGTCAACCGGGTACGATGAGCGAGTTCGTACAGCACCCGCACCTCGGTCAGCGAGAACGGACTGCGCAGCAACCCTTCCTGCAGCACTCCAATCTGCCGTGTGTAAAACCGGTTGAAACTGCGAACCTGGCTCACGTCGGAGCTGGAAGAACTGGACACAGGCATCCCTCCATCCCGACAATTGTCAACTATATAGTTGACTTAGGCAACTATATTTATTATCGCAGTTAGAAGACATTGTCGCCGCCAAAAGCCGGCTCGAAAGAGGACTCTTTTGCCTGGAGTGTTCAGCAGTTCTTCCCAGCACAGCAGTAGGGTTCGCGGTAAACTAGTGGGACGCCACGATATTCTTAGGAGGATGCAGCATGCCAGTCAAACCCATTCCCGAGGGCTACCATTCCATAACGCCGTACCTGATCATCAAGGGCGCCTCAGCAGCAATCGATTTTTATCGGAAGGCGTTTGGGGCTACGGAACTGTTTCGCATGCCAGATCCCAGCGGTAAAGGGGTGGCGCATGCGGAAATCAAAATCGGCGATTCTCCCATCATGCTGGCGGACGAACAGCCGCAGTTGTATCGCAGCCCGCTATCGCTGGGCGGAACACCGGTCAGCCTGATGCTTTATGTGGAGGACGTCGACAAAATCTTCCCGCAGGCGGTCGCCGCCGGCGCGAAGGTCGTGAAACCCGTTCAGGACCAATTTTATGGCGACCGTTCGGGCACCTTGCAAGACCCCTTCGGTCACCAGTGGACCATCGGAACCCACAAGAAAGACGTTTCCTCGGAAGAGATGATGGCCCATATGGGAAGCACAAACTAGCCGTCGTCAATTGACGCACACACACAACAAGTAGTTAATGACAACAAAGTGATTAACAATTAAAGAGGCGGTTTCGGTAAGCCCGAGGCCCGCCTCTTTATCTTGCCATTCGACTCTTGTCGTCACCCGATGGTGAGCACATCAAAGGCGCACTGCTACAATGCCCACTCCAATTCACGAAAGGAATCACAATCCTCAATGCTGCCAGCGGGCCAACCCTTCCCGAATTTCTCTCTTCCCAATCAAGACAACAAAACAATCACTCTCCACGACTTCGCCGGCCACTGGCTAATCCTCTATACGTATCCCAAAGACGATACGCCGGGGTGCACTTTGCAGGGAAAGGCGTTCACGGCCAGCAAGGAGGAGTTTGACGCGGCCGGCATCAAGGTTGTGGGGGTGAGTGCGGACGCTACGGCGTCGCATAAGAATTTCTGTAACAAGTTTTCCTTTACGATCGATCTGCTGGCCGACACTGACGCTATGCTGATAAAAACTCTCGGCATCGGGCAATCGGAATGGAAGGGAATGAAGTTCTGGGATCGCACGACTTTCGTGATCGATCCGAGTGGCATCATTCGCAAGGTGTATCAGAACGTGAATCCCGACGGGCACGAGAAGGTACTGCTTGCGGACATTCAGGCACTGCAAGCAGGCTAATCACTGATCAAGGATGGGATCCGCAGCGTGCTGACTATGCTAAGAGGGACACGCGGGCGGGGAAAATGTTGCGTATGGAATGAAAGCCTTGCGGGAAAAAGCTTGGCCGGAGGGGCTTGACAAGAATTTGGGTGAAGGTGAATGCGGGCCATTGCCCGGGCTTGGGATTCGTATTTCGAAGGTGCGATGGAGCCTTCATAACCTGTCAATGAGTGAAAAACCGATGTTTCAACAACTACAGGCAGGTTCGAGTTCCGTCCGATAAATTCGCTGACATGTTGATACCCGCCCGTATGATGGTGACTCCGAAACGATGGAATGGGGTTGCCGCGTCCGCATTTTGCTGCGCCAGTTAGCGCAGATCGGTGAGAAGAATAGCGTCGTTTGAGAGGTTACCCTTTGCCAAGGCGAGGTACTTCCCGTCGCGAGAGCATGCATGGTTCCAGATAAGACCCGAAGTGAAATTTCTGATCTGGCTTGGAGGACCGCCCTTGATGGGTTGACGCCACAAGTTCGAGACTCCATTCTTTGTACGGACGTAGGTGAGAGCGTCGCTTGACGCCATCCAACGAAATAGCGCACCGGGCAGTTGCGTTTCGTCGAAAGACCGCTTTCTGGAAGAAGAACTTTTCGAACCTCCTCCCAGTCCGAATGGCAAGTGTGTGATCGCCGCTGCTTGGAAGTGAAGTTGCCTGCAACGTTTTGCGCCTTCCCTGCACTATCCCCATAGATAGGCATCGGTACACAAGACTCTTTGGACGCACGCGACTTCGTCACTCATCCGTCGTACGGCAGAGTCAGGGTCGTGCCCTGGGAATGCGAGAGAGAATGAACCTTCCGGAACTTGGAGTCGGTCTGACGTGGCTTACGGGGCTGGAATCGCTGGTGGAGGCGAACTCCCCGCTCATCGATGTACTGGAGATCGAGCCGCAAACGTTTTGGCGACGTGAATCTTCCGGGAAAGCGCCGGCCGTCGACCACGCCGCGGTTCTGTGTCTACAAAGGCGGCCGACCCCCAAATTGATTCATAGCGTTGGCCTGCCAGTCGGGGGGACGTTGGCACCACCTTCGGCCGGTCTCGAGGTGTTGCGCAATGTGGCTCTCGAACTCGAAGCGCCCTGGGTCAGTGAACACCTGAGTTTCAATTGTGTGGGGGAAGACGCCAGCACGTGGCACACTGGTTTTCTGCTCCCGCCGCGTCAGACTCTGGCAGGAGTTGAGGCTGCCGTTTCGTCCGTGCGGGTGTTGTCGTCGCGCATGCCCGTGCCGGTAGCCATTGAAGGGGGAGTGAGCTACCTGCAGCCGCGCAACGATGAATTGCCGGATGGCGAATTCGTGGCGCAGGTCGCCGAGAGTGCCGATTGCGGCATTCTGCTTGACCTACAGAATGTCTGGACCAACCAGCACCATGGGCGGCAAAGTGCCGGCGACTATGTGGATCAACTTCCGCTCGAGCGGGTTTGGGAGATCCACCTGCCGGCGGGGTCCAATCATCGGAGCTACTGCGTGGATGCGCACCCCGGGCCCTCGCCCGCCGAATTGTTCGAGCTTGCCTCGCGCATTGTGACGCGGCTCCCGAATCTGAAGGCGTTGGTGTTCGAGATTTTTCCTTCTTCCATGCCCAAGCTGGGTGTCGAACTGCTGCGTTCGCAACTGGAGGCGCTGCAACGGATTTGGGATCGGCGAGGAAACAGCCACGATTCGCGGCAGCAACAGGTGAGGCGGCGAGAGGAAGCGACGTCGGGACCGACCCCACTGGAGTGGGAAAAAACGCTGGCTGCGCTGACGAGCCACAAGAAATGTTCGGGCCGGCTGGCTGACGAGCTACGCGCGGATCCGGGACTCGCGATCGTACGTGGAATGGTGGACCGATACCGCGGCTCGATGATCGTGCGCACGCTGCGGCTGTCGTCGCGTCTGATTATTCTGGAGCGCGGACCAGCGTATCTCGAACAGTTGCTGGCGGCGTTCTGGAAGGTGCATCCGCCCGAAGCGTGTGCAGTCGATGAGGCCGAGGCATTTGCGGAATACCTACAGGAGGAAAAGCCGTATGTGCCGTTTCTTCCGGAGATTCTGGAATACGATCGCGCGGTGATTGCGGTGGCCCTGCACGGGGAGGAGCGGCTGGTCCCGTTTCACGCGGATCCATTGCCGTTATTGGGTGCGTTGGGAGCGGGGCGCCGGCCGACGCGGATCGCAACCGGAAACTTTGAAGTTCGACTGACTCCGGAGCAGGTGGCCGCGGAGGCGGCCGCGCTGTCGCAAGTGCAGATGATTCACTAGGCGCGGCACGGAGGCATCGCGTGAAGGCTGGATGAAATAAGTCGCTGGTGGCAATATCCCGGGACTTAACATCGCGGGCTAAGTTCTACGTTCCCTGCAAACTGTCGTATGTGACAGTTGAGTTATATGTTGGATCATTCTAGAATTCAGACAACGCGGTTTGGCCGAGTAAGTGGGGCTCGTTCCAAGTCCAGAGTGTTGCCTGATAAGGGTCAGTCGTCCGCGGAAAGCCGCGCGGGGACCTGGAAGGCCGTTATGTGGTCAATCGGGTTTGGACGGTGCCCTTATTGCAGCAGCGACGAAGTTTATGACTCGCGGGTACGGAGCATCTGGGATGAGCTGGCGGTCTTCGTTTTCCTTCGTCCTGTGAGGTGCCATCACTGCATGCGTCGACACTTCACTTCCGTATTGTTCCGGACGCGGCACTACGTCGCGAGCAAGAAGCCATTGCAGAACTCCACGGATCTACCTTCGGTTCATGAGATCAGAAAGTCGGCCTGAGTCTGCCAGGGCGAAGGTAAAGTTTATTCCCTAACCTGTGACGTCGCGCCCTTCTCTCGCCGAATCGTTCGCAGAGGTCCGCTTTGATCCTAGCCCGACTTTGAGGCTGCGTGCTTCGGAGAGGCCTTGGTCAAGATGCCGAGCAGGCGCTTCGCGGCCACAGGCACAGGGACCTTCCCTTCCCGCACGATTTCCTTCGCGCTGATTTCCTTTCCGTAGAGAGCCTTGTTACCACCGTCGTCGGAGCGCATGGTGGATCCCGCAAGCGAGATTCCGGCGAATAAACCCTTGGCGCGGGAATAGGAGAGGATTTCGGCCTTTAGGACCACATCCGTCTCGGCAGAGGTGTTGCGCCCCACCGGGCCGGCGGCAGCGGAAGCGTCAGCACCGATTTTCACTTTGCTCGACATTACGGAGTTGGCGCCGGTTTCGTTCATGATGAGTAGCACGAAGTCGGTGGCCTGCGCCCCAATCTGGAGGCCGAAGCTGCCGCCTTCCAGGGCAAACATGGAGGGCGCGCTCCAGGGGCCGCTTAGTGTCTTGCCGGAGCGGCAGGTGATTACCCCTCGGCCGTAGCTGGCGCCTACAACGAAGGCGGCTTTCTTCACTGAAGGATAAACCACCACGCACACGGATTTATCGAGTAGGTCCTTGGGAATGCCTTCGGGCATGCCGAGGATTTCCTTGAGCACAACCGCGGATTCTTCGAGGCGCGTGGTTTCCTTTTCTTCTTTGTCTTTGGCGAAAGCCGAGAGGAGGAGAGTAGCGACGAGAGCAGCTATACATTGCTTCTTGGTCATACATTTCTCCCGCTAAGAGTGTTCCATGATTCTGCACCAAAAAAGCATTCGGCGCTATGACGCACAATCTTAATAATAGGCTAGTCACGAAGCCGGGGCTCAGCCGGAGGGACGGGCGTAGGTCAAGCAGAGGGCCGGGTATGCCGCGATTTGCTCTGCCGAAGTTGATGCCGTCAGAAGCTAATGCTGGCTTGCAACTCCAGTTTGCGATTCGCCGCGGAACTTGAGAA
>Ga0307471_100002397_pt1 | contig 10780 bp, 11 predicted proteins | sample atmos_gasesAM3C__2_FD_204566 | JGI IMG/M metagenome (GOLD analysis project Ga0307471, IMG submission 204566) | Hardwood forest soil microbial communities from Morgan-Monroe State Forest, Indiana, United States - atmos_gasesAM3C_515 | ecosystem: Environmental > Terrestrial > Soil > Temperate... | reverse complement strand
GCGGACCTCCCCGGATGGATTTCCGAATTCGACCTGTGGTTCCGGCGGACTCCTTGACTATCCGCACTACACTCGGCCTTCCGATTTTGGCGGCTGGCTGGTTCCTGAGGTGCTCTCATCGGGCAATCACGACGAGATTCGCCGCTGGCGTCGCCGCAAGGCGCTGGAAAAGACGCTGCGTAACCGTCCAGAGCTTTTAAAGCCGGAACTGCTTAGTACGGAAGACAAGAGGGTTGTCTCGGATTTGCAGCGTGATCAAGAGGAAAGCTGACTCAAGAGCTTAAGATACGGTACAATCAGTGTTTGTCCAGTGGGTGCTGTAGGCCTCTTGGACCCCATGCGATGCCCCAAGCTTCACCTGCCAGGCGTTGCAAATCATAGAAATTCCGAGCGTAGCCCGGCAGCGGTCGGTGCGACGTATGTGCGAAAGGAACTCATTATGTCGATTTCACCGATCATGGCGAAGGTTGCGGAGAAGCTGCAACGCAAGGATATTCCGCAGGTCTCCCCAGGGGACACAGTTCGCGTCCAGGTGAAGATTAAGGAAGGCGACAAAGAGCGTCTGCAGGCTTTCGAAGGCGTCGTGATCGCGAAGAAGAGCGGTCCTCAGGCCAGTCTCACCGTTCGCAAGATCAGCTTTGGCCAGGGTGTGGAACGCATCTTTCCGTTGAACTCCAAAGTCATCGACAAGATTGAGCATGTCCGCAGCAGCCGCGTGCGCCGCGCGAAGCTTTTCTACCTGCGCGGACTTAAAGGAAAATCGGCCCGGTTGCGCGAAGTCGAGGGCTAGGGCTTTTTTTGTTCGTTCCGAGTCCGGCGAAGCGGGAAGAGGAATCCCGCGCAGTAGCGATTCCTCACTTCGTTCGGAATGACGAAGTTGGACTGACAAAAGTCCTCTTTTCCACCGCTCTCTCCACATCAAACGCTGCTACTATCGCGGCAGTGGCGGTAAGGAAACCATCCAAGCGAGCGAAGAAGTATCTCAAGCTGCTCAAGCCTGGGGAAGAGCAGCGCTCGATGTCCACGCTGAAGTTGCGCCTTCTCAAAAAACTGAAGTGCACTCTGAAATACGAGAAGCTTGCGTGGGCCGATGGCGCGCAACTCGTTGCGGGAGTCGATGAAGTCGGCCGCGGAGCGCTCTTCGGACCGGTTGTTGCGGCGGCGGTAATCCTGAAACGGGACTACCGTATTCGCGGCCTGCGCGATTCCAAGTTGCTGCTTCCGGAAGTGCGGGAGGTTCTTGCGGAGCGCATTCGCGAGCATTGCATCGGCTATGCTATTGCTTCGGTTGACGCCGCCCGCATCGATGAGATCAACATCTACTGGGCCTCGCTTGAAGCCCTCGCTCTAGCAGTAAAAAATCTTCAGCCAGTCCCCGACCACGTTCTGGTCGATGCGCTCAAGATCGACGTCGAGCACAAGCAGACGAAGATCATTCATGGCGACGCATTGAGTTGCTCGATTGCGGCAGCGTCAATCATTGCCAAAGTGGAACGCGATCGCTGGATGCGCGACTTCGACGCGCAATATCCACTTTACGGTCTCGCGTCGAACAAGGGCTACAGCACACCCAAACACAAGGCCATCCTGCGCGAGCACGGACCGTCGCCACTGCACCGCCAGTCATTTGCTCCCGTTTGGATGGCACAGGTAGAACAAACTCCCAACCTGTTCGCTGAAATTCAACAGGAAATAGAAGAGCCGGCTTTGGTTGAGTCGGTTCTCGAAGAGGCCGTCCTCATGGATGTATCTTTGCCACTTACGTCCTAGACTTCCCCGCGTTCCGACAGAGTGTTCGGCGCAACAACGGATCCTCCCAGTCTTCTATAAGAACTCGAGATGGAACTTGGTCAATCGGGCCCCACTGCCGTCTGTAATCAGCAGGACGATGCGATCATCTGGGCGGACGCCTTCAAGATTGAACGTTGAACGATAAACGCGTTCATCGGAAGCTTCGTCTGCGGGAACGCCTATCATCCAAGTCCTCACCGGTTCCATCTGCCGCATCTGCATTCCGCGAAAGACTTGCACCTGGAAGTGCATATCTAGCAGAAAGTCGTTTAAAGTCTTCGTGCAATCAAGCGGCATCGGGTGCGAGTCGACAAACTTGTCGCGTGTTCCGACGGTTACGCGAAAGGTGATCGAGGTCGGCAGTGTCTCTACAGGACGTCCCGAAGCATCCAGTAGCACTAGTCCTTTCCGTTGCTCCGTCAACGTCCATCCTTCAAACTCAGGTACTTCAGCTGATGCCAGTATCTGGACGGCGAGCCGAGAAGGACGCAGCAGCAGCGCGTCGTTACCCAAGGGAATGCGAGAGTGCAGATGCCAGGTCCCACCCTCAAGCAGCGTGGCGATGTGATTGGATTGCGCAGCTAATGGAAGAATCACGACCGAGAGGAGCATCAGAACAGTTCCGCCGCTCAGTCGCGAACCCAGGTTGAATCGGCTGTGTGGCATTTTCTCCGAACCAGAGCATCCCTGCTTCTGCATACACTTGGATGTTGTTTCCGCCGAAGAGAGATGCTGCTGCTTTTGTTGATGACCGCCCACACCAAATGATCGTCGCGCTGGACGTTCCCGGCTGCGGTATCGCCGAATTGCCGGGGAACAGCGCGCCCTCGCCGCAGCATTTCAGCAACGAGTTCGGTTGGCCAGAGATGGTGATGCGCAAACACGCTCCGATACAGATTGTGCCGAAGAGGCGGCCGGAACCACGTAAGCTTGTAGCTTACAAGAGCAGCAGCTCTGGGCAGGAGTTTCCGAATTGTCGCGTCGCCCATCTAAGTACGTAGAGGCACGCACATGGCACGAAGCATGAAACCCGAGGAGCCGCTCTCACCCCTCAAGGCCGAGGAGTCGATCCCGCTCGATCTTTGCACGCCCGCCCGCGGCAATATTCTGGCAATGATGGGGGAAAGTGGTAAAGTTCCTGAGGAAAGTGAGCCTGACATGCACGGCGAAGCCATCCAGGACGATCACGCAGTAGCAGCCAGCCTGCCGGTTGAGTACTCAGCTATCGAGGAAGACGGACACATGGACCATCATCGCAAGCCCATCATCTCCGTCCACGGTAAGGATGTCGATGAGCATGAGCTTGATCACAAGAGCGCTGCTTGATTCGTTAGATAATTTCTCCCTTCGTGACTGCCGCCAGCGTGCGATTGCGCTCGTATTCCGTCCCAATTGAATTCGCAGCCTTGATGTACGCATCCCTCACCGACCCTTGAAGCTCATAACGTCTGGCAGCTTCGGTCAGGACTCGTGCCTTTTCATAGTCAGTTCCGATCTTCTGGGTTTCGGCAATAATCCGCGATACAGACTCCGAGCCGAGTTTGTGTTGCTGCATGAGCGCAAGCAGGTCTCGGGAGCGCTCGTAGTCCGTGCCAATCGAATCCACGAGCGTGAGATAGGTTGCGATCTGTTTTTCGTCGAAGTTGTTCGATGTGCTCACGGCCAGCAGCACGCGCGACTTCTCGTAATCGGTGCCGATCGATGAAGCCGATTTCAGAACCTGAGTCACTGCCCCTGGACTGAGTGTGTGATGTTCCATCAGCGCCATCAAACTGCGCGAATGTTCGTAATCTGTGGTTATGGTTCCCGCGAAATCGAGATAAGTCGCGATCTCGCTCTCGTCGAAGGAACTCAGGCCTGCCAGAGTCGTGAGAATGCGTGATTTCTCGTAATCGGTGCGAATGGTCTTTGCCGAATCCAGGGTGGCGCGCACGAGCTGGGGCGACAGGTTTGGCCGTTTTAGCAACTCGATCAATACGCGAGAATGCTCGTAGTCTGTACGCAGCTTGCTGGCGCCATTCAGGAACGCGACGCGTTGGGCTTCATCGTTCAGGTCATACTTGGCCGCAATCGTGAGCAGAACCTGGGCGAGGCTGTAATCCGTGGAGATTTCATTTCGGGCCTGGTCAAGCGCCTTTACCAGCAAGGGTGCCGGCAAGGTTGCGTTCTCGAACAAGGTCTTGAAATAGACCTGGCGAACATAGTCGACCTTCAAGTTCGCAATCTCGGTCAAAACAGCTTGTGGACCACCTTTAGCGAGTAATGCAGGGACGCGTGTACTCGCGGCGAATCCAGTGACTCTCTCCAGTTCCAGAAGGAAGTTTCCGAACCAGGCGCGAGCATTCGGGTCAAATTCCTGCTGCGCGCCATTGAACTTGTAAACAAACGCGAGCTGTCCATTCGCTGAGGAATCGATGCGTAAACGCCGCCAGTTATCGGCGATCCGCTCGTTGACCTCGAAATATCCTCCTGGAGAAATGCTCTCGATGGCGGTGGCTTCGGCATTGAAGCGAACTATGCCAGTGGAACGCGCATCAACGGTGCACGGACCTCCAGACCAGGAAGCCGACCAGTTGCGGCGACCATCGTCTTCGGTGTGACTGCTGATGTTGGTGTGCTCCGCATTCTTTCCGCCGAAGCAGTCAAAAGGCGGGGGATTCGAAGTCGAGCCTTGATGGTCGCTATTGTTGTGGTACTCGAAACTTACGGAAGATCCAGCAGCAGAAATGGGCTCGTGTGGTCCAGCCGGCGCAAGTGCGGGCTGCGATGGTACAGCCGAGGGCCCTGCGGGCGGTACAGGCTCCTGCTGGTCGCTAGCTGCGAGGGCAGGCCTAGTCGCCTCTGGAGTGGGCGCCGGAGAAGAGGTGCGGCTTACAGAAGCAGCTGGCGCGGGACGTTCCTGCAGTCTTGTCGCGGCCAGCGGAAGGGCGAACGCGAACAGCGCAAGGCCGACGGAAGCCGCGACTCCTCCCGGCAGACTGCCGTGCCTGACGGCCGGGTTAAGGAGCGCCAATACTCGTCCCTCCAGTTGCGATCGTCGTGCCATGGCCAGTGCGGCGGCGGGTTGAGGTCGCCGGATTGTGGACACGATCTCCAGCAGTTCGTGGGCGTAGTCAGAAGCTGGTGTGCCAAACGCGAGAACGTAGTCGTCGCACGCCCGCTCGCGCTCCGCACGCATCGCCCGGGCGGTGAGCCAGACCAGGGGGTGAAACCAGTACAAGGCCGATGCAACTTCGGCGATGAGCTGGGTGAAGGCATCCAACCGTTTCACGTGCGCGAGTTCGTGACAGAGTACCGCCCTTCGCCTGGTTTCACTCCACTCAGCACTCTGTGGAGAAAGAATGATCTTTGGGCTCAGCACTCCCGCAGCAATCGGTACATCAAGCTCATGACTAGCGAGGAGCAAGACTTCACGACGAATGCCAAGGTCCCGACACATCCAGCGAAGACGCGAGCCTAAGGTAATCGCATCCACGGGCACTGAACGGCTGACCAGACCCCGCAATCGCAGAGAGAGCCACGTCATCCGAAGAAGAAAGAATGCAGCTCCGAGAATCCACCCAATAAGGAGGACCCCGTTCCAATTCAGCGCCGTAAGGCTGTTTACCTTTCGCGTGAGAGCGGAAGATACAGCCTGTGCCGCTTGCCCGGACCTGACAGGCTCCTGAATCACTTCGGAAGAAGGAATCGGAGCCTCGGGAACAAGGGCGTTCGCGTTCGCACTGCCAACCTTTACGGGCGAGGCCAGCCCGCTTCGCGCAAGAGGAGGGTACATTTGGGACGTGACCGCAGGACGGTTTTGAGCGTCGGAATTGGTTGCGGGGAGTACAGCAACTCGCAGCGAGGGCAACAGCAGGGCCGCCAAAGGCAGCAGGAGCAGGCACGTCATGGCACATGAGTGCAGAAAATGCCGCACGGCAGCGGAATTGCGTCTCATAAGCTGCGTTGCGGCTGTGGTCGCGAGAAGTAAAATCGTCGCTTTCACAACGATGACGAACAACCACGGCACCGACTGCGCCAGCACGTTGGTGATATTAGAGACCATTAGCGTCCCTCCTGCTTGGCCTTTTGGATAGCCGAGAGCAATCGAAGCCGTTCCTTTTCCGGCACTCCCGAATCGGGTAATTCAATTAGAGCGGCCGCAGCGTCCGTTGCAGACCCACCGAAAAATGTCTTGACTAAGTGCTCTAGCGCGGAGGTTCGAGCTTTCTGGCGGTCTGTGGTCGGTATATAGACGTACTTGAGGCCGCTTTGTTCGTGCCTCAGATAGCCTTTGTCCTCAAGAAAGCCGAGCATGGCGCGCACCGCCGAATAACTCGGTGGGTCCGGCAGCTCCGTTAGAACTTCAGTCACGGAAGCGCGGCCGAGCTTGTAGATGATGTCCATGATCTGCCGCTCGCGTCGTCCTAATTGCCACTGCGCATTCTTCGTCATTCACGAGACTCCGTCGATACCCTTTCTGCTAGCCGACTAGCACATGCTAATCCATTAGCATAAATTGTCAAGCGGCAAAATGGACGCGACAAAGCAGGTGGTTATCTGCCTGCAACATAGGGAAATCTAGAGGAACTAGACTTCTTCTGAGGGAGAGAGTGGTACGGGAATTCTTTTAGGGCGCGGACCGAGCATCGCGGGCCGCAAACCTTGCTCTTCGGTTTCGCAATAGATTCCATTCAGCCAAACGTCTGCCATCGTCTGAGCTACTTCTTCGATGTCGTAGCTATGGTACTTACCGCCGCCGAAAAGCTCCTGGACGAGATAATGATGGAAGACCATGCCAACGAAGCCGCGAGCCGCGAGCATTGGGTCCACTTTGCGGAATTTGCCTTCTTCCATTTGTCGACGAATGTAGCCGGCCAACAACTCGTACCACTCGCTGATATAAGTCTTGAAGAAGCGTTGCGATAGACGATGATTTTCGAGGGCGCTGAAGAGCAGCAGACGGCTCTTTGCCGGATCTTGCATATTCCGATTGAGAACATAGCGCGCGATCGCGGTGAAGATTTCGCGCGGCTCAACGTCATTCTGAAGGCGTTCTTCGAGCCGCTTCTTCACCTCATCGGGGGCACTCTTCGCGCTGAGTACCTCCCAGTAGAGGTCATCCTTGGTGGCGAAATGGCGAAAGACCATTGCCTCGGTGATGCCTGCCCCATCAGCTATCTGGCGTGTGGTTACGCCATCGAAGCCATGACGCCCAAATAGCTCGGTAGCCACTTCGAGTATCTGCTTCTTGCGGTCCGCTGATGTGAGCCTGGGCATGCGCAGTAGGTGTTGCCATTGTATGCCAGTTCTAATCAGCCAGTGCAGGACTCACATGCATGCGCGTATAGTTTTCGGTTGCTGTGATAACTATCCAGGGATGAGAACGAATATGAAACGAGTATTGTTGCTGATCGTGCTGTTTGCGTCAGTGCAATTTGTCGTTGCACAGGATTGGGCGCGCGCGAAGGTTGAGAAATCGCCGCGCCATCGTGAGTGGGTCACGGTAAAGCACGATAGCCGCTCGGTAGAAACCTTCGTTGCCTATCCGGAGTCGAAGGACAAACGACCGGTGGTGCTTGTGATTCATGAAATCTTCGGCATGTCCGACTGGGTGCAAGACCTCGCCGACGAGCTCGCCGAAGCCGGATACATTGCCGTGGCGCCAGATTTGCTCTCAGGTCTTGGACCGAATGGAGGACGAACCAGCTCGTTTGCTGATCAGAGCAAAGTGACCGAGGCGGTCAGCCACCTCAATCCCGACCAGGTTACAGCCGATCTGAACGCTGTCGCCGATTATGGGAAGAAGTTGCCGGCATCGAACGGTACGCTTTTTGTGACAGGCTATTGCTGGGGTGGCGGGCAGAGCTTTCGATTCGCTACGAACCGCAGCGATCTGAAAGGAGCTTTCGTCTTCTATGGGCCGCCGCCCGACAAAGATGCCATGAAGCGCATCAATGCGCCGGTCTATGGCTTTTACGCTGGCAACGACGCGCGCATCGACGCCACTCTCCCGCAGTCGAAGCAGGATATGGCTGCGGCGGGGAAGGTCTACGATCCCGTGACCTATGATGGTGCGGGACACGGGTTCATGCGTGCTGGCGAAGCTCCGGACGCCAGTGAAGGTAACAAGAAGGCGCGCGACGACGCCTGGGCGCGATGGAAGACACTGCTCGCGAAGTAGTCCATATTGCCTAACTTGCCGTGCTCAAAGGCAGCAGGTCACGCGGTGATCGCGTTCGAAACTTGCCTCCGTGAATGGCGGCAGGCAATTGGACAAGCTTCAGTGGGTGTTCCAGGCCCTTTTCAATAACGCTGACTGAGACGAGGCTTGGCGGCGCGGAATCATCAAGTCCAAGACTGAGTACAACCTTAACCACGCGCTCGTCTCGGAGATCAGCGGATGCACTGACGCAGATAGTCTTCACGGGTTTTCTGCTCGCGGACCGATGGGCGACTTCATCATCGCATTCTGACGTCTGCCACTCGATCGGGCGGTTCTCGGTTTCGTACCACAAGAAGGATTCGAGGGTAAGGTTCGGTAGCAGCGCGTCAAAGCTCGAGATAATCGTCTTCTTCGCGCGCTCAACGATTCGACCGCCGGCGCTTGTATAGGGCGTCTGAGCGAACAGCGAAATGGCCGCGAGCAAGACCGTAGCGGCGAGGCGTCCGCGCATATTCCTATTAGACACCCGAGCCGATAACATGGTGCATGTCTTCGTCTGCCGTGGCCCTGGCCCCGTCGCGAGTGGTTCGCGTTCTTGCCTACGGCGCTATCTACTTCTTATGGGGAGCGTCGTTCCTCGCGATTCGCGTCATAGTTGCCACTGTCCCCCCGCTACTGGCCGCCGGGGTGCGCTTTTTCAGCGCAGGTTTGATTCTTTTCGGATGGGCTGCGATGCGTGGCGCTTCGCTGCCAAGACTGTATGAATGGCGCAGCGCTCTCTTGCTCGGAGTCGGTATGTTTGCGTGCAACTACGGTCCACTCTTCTGGGCAGAGCAGCGCGTTGCGTCGGGCATCGCGGCGATTGTTTCGGCGCTAATTCCTGTTTGGATCGCCGCTTTTGAGTGGATTCGATCGAGGTCGCGCACACCTATTCCCTTAATCATCGGTACGGTCTCCGGATTGGGCGGCGTTGCTGCTTTGAGTCTGACGCCAGGGCACGCAACGGGAAGAATTGAACCCATGCCTCTAGCTGCGCTGCTGTTTGGAACGGTTGCCTGGGCCGCAGGCACCATCTGGTCGCAACGGTTGCCGCTTCCTTCCTCTAAGCCGATGGCAGCGAGCATCCAGATGCTGGTGGGTGGAGTCACGCTGACGCTGGTTTCGTTAGCATTGGGTGATTTCCGGCATTTTGCAGCGAGCAAAGTCGACGGCCGCGTGATCTTCTCGATGGCTTACCTGGTAATTGGCGCCTCGATCGTCGCATTTACGGCCTACGTCTGGCTCCTCGGACACGATCAGCCCACACGTGTAGCCAGTTATGCCTATGTAAATCCTGTGATTGCCGTGTTACTGGGATGGCTGCTGGGAGGGGAAAAGCTTTCGATTCAAGTGATTCTGGGCATGATACTGGTGCTGGTGGGAGTAATCGCCGTGCTGCGACAGCGGCGGCCAATGGCAGCGTAAGCAGCATGAGCAGCAGTTGTCACCAATTTGGGAAAATCCAATGTGCCGGTTACGAAAGTGCATTGATTCCCTAGGGGATGTTCTTCATACTCAACGCAATGAGGCCGGAGCTCGCCAGCATGCAAACCCGGTTTGGTAAATCAGCCGAACGGCAAGCGCCGCGATTCAAGGTTGATTTCAGCGTACGTGTGATTGCCGGAACCACAGCCACAGGTTCGACCTTCCAGGGCAGAGCACACGATCTGAGTGAACGAGGTCTCTCAATGTACGCTTTCGGTGAATTCGAGGAAGGACAGCAGGTGCATCTCGAATTCACTCCGCCGTTTTCGCGCAAGTCTCTGAAGCTGCTGGCAATCGTGCGGAGCCGCTCAGGACATCGCTACGGCATGGAGCTTAGAAACGTGCACCACGACGCAGCCGAGGCCCTCTCGCGAGCCTGCCGCACACTTTCCCTGACCGCGCAGTAATCCCGCAAAAAACACCCGCGCAGTTGCTCCCGGAGGCTCCTCTGCCTCATAATGGCTTGCAATGCTTCCTGTCGCCCAGAGACTTGCGCCCTCCCACTGCTGGCGCTCCTACGTCTCGTATTATCGATACTGGCGATTTTGATTTCGCCACTTCCTTGATCTACTGAGCGTAAGCTCAAAACCTGCCGTACAACCTTGGTTCAGCGAATTCTACATGGCGTCCATTCTTCAGCAAATCGTCTCCGAAACCCGAGCGAGATTGTCGGACGGCGTGAGTTCCTCGCGTCGCGCCGAGCTGGAGAAGATGGCTGTCGGTCACGAGCCGCGTGGCTTTCGCCGGGCTTTGTTGGGAACGGGCGCACAGGGCGCAACCATCATTGCTGAATTGAAGAAGGCATCACCCTCGCGCGGATTGATTCGCGAAAACTTCTTGGTCTCCGAACTTGCGCCAGAGATGGCTGAGGCTGGCGCCGCGGCACTCTCAGTGTTGACTGAAGAGAAGCACTTTCAAGGTTCGCTTGAAAACCTGCGGATCGCGTCAGAATTAGTGAAGATTCCGTGCCTGCGCAAAGACTTCATCGTCGATGAAATCCAGTTGCTCGAGGCCCGCGCCTATGGCGGCGACGCTGCCTTGCTGATAGTGGCGGCGTTGAGCGACAACGAACTCAAAAGGCTTTGCACGGCGGCAAAGCAGCTTGAACTCGACATCCTGTGCGAGGTTCATGACGAGGAGGAACTGCAGCGAGCGCTAGGCGCGGGATTCGACATCATTGGCGTGAACAATCGCGACCTGCGAACATTCCAAGTCACGTTGGAAACTAGCATCCGCTTGAACGCACGAATTCCTCTGAACGCCGTGCGCGTGGCGGAAAGCGGCATTCACAGCGGCGCGGATATAGCCAGGCTATGCGGT
>Ga0307471_100002396_pt1 | contig 10781 bp, 11 predicted proteins | sample atmos_gasesAM3C__2_FD_204566 | JGI IMG/M metagenome (GOLD analysis project Ga0307471, IMG submission 204566) | Hardwood forest soil microbial communities from Morgan-Monroe State Forest, Indiana, United States - atmos_gasesAM3C_515 | ecosystem: Environmental > Terrestrial > Soil > Temperate... | reverse complement strand
AGGCCTGTGTTGAAGAATCCGGTAAGTGACGAACCCAGCCAGGAGAATAAAAAGCAGGTACGCCCATTTTGGAATCCTCTGATTCGCGCGAGCGCGTTTGGTTCCAGATCTCGTTGATCGCTCGGAACCGCCGTAGTCCAATGCCTTATGATGGCTCACAGCTGTGTTAGCTTTCATTTGGACCTCTTGCGAAGCGTCTCTGTTCGCAGAATCGAATCTCCCTGTTTTGTTGGCCCGTTGTGCCGGACCGCACGCCGAGCCATCGCTCTATCGCCATCGGGGTGACTGTTGTCCTTCTTCTCGGCGCGGTCCCGAATATGTGCCAACACTTTCATGCAGGTTTGAAGATCGGATGTCGGAATGTCTGCCATCAATTCATGCCGCAGTGTTTCGGCGCTTGAATTAATCTGAGCGATTACGCGCTGCGCGCGCCGGCCGAGCAGCACCATTTTGCAACGGCGGTCCCGCGGCGAATTGCTGCGAGTGATCCAGTCCTCGCGTTCCAAGCGGTGCAACAGTGTCACTACACTCGGCTCTTCCACGCCAAGTCGCACGGCGATCTCAGCCTGGGTGAGCGGATCTCCCGCGATCGACAAATGCATCAGCGTGCGCCATTTCGCCTGGCTCAGCCCCATCGGCTTAAGCCGCTGGTCGAGCTTTTGTCGCCATGCACGGGCCGTGCCATGGAGTAACAGACCAAATGTTTCACTGCTGTCGCCGTCAGGCATAACTCCCCAGACCAAATTAGTTAGTATGCTAACCAATTCCAATCTGCGGCTCTGTCAATCCTGGTTTACGGCGCGACCTTGAAGAGAACCATCTTGCGTTTGCTGTAATCATGCACACGAGCAATTGGACGGGCGCGGAGTGGCTCCCATTTTTGCGCCGACAATGCCTCGGCTTCGTTGTCCGGTTGAACGAGGAAATAATGCACGTCACGCGGCAGATTTTTGACGTAGCTGACGTATTGCACGTGCGCTTTTACATAGAAAAAGACCGGCTGGTAATCCGGATTCACCGCGTAAAGCGTTTCATTTGGGAGCACGAGCGCGTTGATTTCTGCAGCGGCCTTTTTCACCTGTTGTCGGTTTCTCAAGACCATTGCTGTAATCGGATAACCGATCGCCCCAATGACAAAGCCGACGGCGACAAAAGCTGTCGTGACCTTCGTCCAGTCGCGTTGGTCTCTCATCCAGCGGCGGGGCCATTGCAACGCGTTTGCGGTACAGATCATCGCCAACAGCCAGCACGCTGGAACAATCGCAGGCGTGCTGTACCGAGCGACCGCGCCGGGAACAAGATTGACCGCCAAAAAAGGTACTGCAGTTCCCCAAAACAACGCACGCGCCAGTCGCTGTTCGCTTTGCTCCTGCAATTTTGAAAATCGTACAAACGGAAACAAGAGAAGCCACGGGAGAAAGTAGATCAGACCGCGGGGGATGTTTTGGATCCAACTGAGGAATTTGAAATCAATGCCTTTCAACCGTCCGGTGTACTGACCCGACCACTTTTCCATTGCAACCTGCGATGTCGCGCTGTGAACGAATGGAATTGCCCACGCCGCCGCAATCCCAAGCATCACGGCCAGCGCGACGAAATGCGCGGGATGAAACAGAACCCGCCAATCTTTCGAATACGCAAGAACGGCCACCACGATCCCATAGAAAAATACCAGGTGCGTCGGCCCTTTTGCCAGCAGGCCGAGCCCTAGAAAAGCAGATGCCGGCAGCCAGATCAGCCAGGCAGATTTTCTTTGAAGAAAAAAGCTCAGCCAAAAAATGATCGCGAGACCGCAAAGCGAGACATAGAGTCCCTCGATTTCGATTAGTCGGCCCTTTTCGATGATGCCGATATTGGTCATCCAGATCAGGGCAGCGATCATTGAGGCTCTCGGACCGAGACACGGACGCGCCACAGTCACAAACGCAATGGCTACGGCGAGCACCGACAAAGCTGATGGCAGGCGCGCTGTCCATTCGTTGCGCACTCCAAAGATTTTGAACGACGCCGCTACCAGCCAGTTCACGAGCGGCGGCTTGCGGTAATATGGATTGCTCCCCACTTGAGGGACAAGGTAGTTCCCGGTTTCGAGCATCCGGACCGCCGGCAAAATTCGGCGCCCCTCTTCCCCCTTGATGGCGATCGAACCGAGCGCGGGCAAATAGATCACCGCCCATGCGAGGACAACGACAGCAACGGCGCAAAGCCGCGAATTGATTAGGTCTTTAACACTCAATTGTTGCTCGCGATTTATCCGAAGCTGAGCGCCGAACGTCAAATGAAACCGAACCGCAGCTTGACGCGAAAGGATCGCAAATGTAAGCTAGGGCCCTAGTCCGCGCACTGATCGGAGTGGGAACTGGTGTCCCACTCTTTTTAGTCTGCGGGCTGCATGTTTTTTATGAATGCCGAATTTATCGCAATGCTCGATTACCTGGAGCGGGAGCGCGGGATCAAACGCGAAATCCTGCTCGAGGCGGTGTCGAATGCCCTGCTCTCTGCGTCGAAAAAGAGTGTTGGGGCCTCCCGTGATTTACGCATCGACATCAACCGCAAGACCGGCGAAATCCGCGCGCTCGCAAATTTAGTTGTCGTTGATCAGGTAGCCAATCCGCAGGATGAAATCGATCTCTCCAAGGCGCGTAAAATCAACCCAGATGCCAACGTTGGTGACACTGTAGAAGTCGAGGTCACGCCCAAAAATTTCGGACGTATCGCAGCGCAGACCGCAAAGCAAGCGATGATGCAGCGGATTCGGCAGGCTGAGAAGGAGATGATTTACGAGGAGTTCAAGGACCGCGCGGGCGAAATCGTCAGTGGCACGGTCCGACGGTTCGACCGTTCCGATGTTATTCTCGATCTTGGCAAATTTGAAGCCGTCATGCCGCAGCGCGAGCGAGTCGCGGTGGAAGATTACAATGTCGGCGATCGTCTCCGCGCTTACGTCGTGGCGGTGGAGAACGGAGCACGTGGCCCTGAGATAATTGTCTCACGCAGCCATCCGAATTTCGTACGCCGCCTGTTTGAATTGGAAGTAAGCGAGATCGCAGACGGCACAGTCGAGATTCGCGGTATCGCGCGCGAAGCCGGTTATCGCACCAAGATTGCGGTTTGGAGCGCGAATGAAAAAGTGGATCCAGTCGGCGCGTGCGTGGGCATGCGCGGCTCTCGCGTGAAAAACATTGTGCGCGAGCTCAACAACGAAAAGGTGGATATCATCCGCTGGAGCTCAGATCCAAAGGAATACGTCTTGGAAGCACTCAAACCGGCAAAAGTAAAAAATCTGGTTTTTGATACAGAGAAAAAGAACGTGCAAATCTCCGTGGATGAAGACCAGCTTTCGCTCGCCATCGGGAAAAAAGGACAAAACGCGCGGCTGACTTCGCGGCTCACCGGTTGGGAAATCAACATCGGCAAGGACACGTCCGCGACGACCGTCGTGGAACAGAAGGTGGCTCAAGCCGCACAAACGCTCGCCGGCGCGCTCCCCGTCACCGAAGAACAGGCGCTTAGTCTGGTGAAATCCGGCTTCACTAATCTCGAAGGATTGCGCGATGCAGATGTGCAGGATTTAGTGGATATTCTAGCGGTCGACGAAACAAACGCTCGCGAAATATACGATGCAGTGCACCGGCAGGAAGTCGTACACTAACATGGCTCCGTTTGAGGACGCTTGAGCCATGAGCGAAATTTTAAAGGAACAAAAATGGCAACGAAGACGAGCAGCAAAACTGCAACGCGTAAGCCAGCCGCGAGCGCGGCAGGACGCAAGACTACTGCTCCTCAGAAGCCAGCCAGCGTAGCACCAAAAGCTAAAGTACCGAGAAAGGGGCCAGGGACGACGGCGGAGCCTAACGCGCCCGCCAAGCAGCTTAAGAGCCAGCCGGAAAAACGCGACGTTTCCGGACACGCGCCCCTTGAGACTGTCTCGCTGATTGATCGAAAACGGACGGCAAAAAAATCCCAAGACGGCGAGGTAAAAACAAAGCGCACCGTTCTACCGCCGATCTCGCGTATCCGTGCGTCCCTTGAGGCTGCTTCCAAGCCTCCGCCGCCCGCGCCGTCACCGGAACCCCCGCCAACTGAACCGGCAGAGCAAGCGCCTGCCGAAGTGGCTTTGACTCCTGCTGAAGTGGAACCGGGGCCGCAGCAGAAGGTTCTTCTAATCAAGCCTCCAATCGTTGTTAAGCAGTTCGCAAACGAGCTCGGACTAAAACCGCATCAGCTAATCGCGGAGCTGATGACGCATAATATTTTCGCCAACATCAATCAAACAATCGAGCCCGATATCGCCGCTAAGATTGCCGAAAACCATGGGTTCATTCTGGAAAAAGAGCGGCGGGAAAAAGGTGCCGGCGTTCACAAGGTGGAACAGCCCGTGGTCGCGCCGCCTCCTCCGGTGATTGAAAAAGAAGAGGAACTCAAGCCTCGCGCGCCGATTATCACTTTCATGGGGCACGTCGACCACGGCAAAACCAGTCTGTTAGACGCGATTCGAAAGACGCGGGTCGCAGCTGGCGAAGCCGGCGGGATTACGCAGCACATCGGGGCGTACAGCGTCGATCATAACGGCCACCAGATTACGTTTATCGATACGCCGGGGCACGCTGCGTTCACCGCAATGCGCGCGCGTGGCGCGAATGTCACCGACATCGTTGTGCTGGTGGTTGCGGCCGACGACGGCATTATGCCGCAAACGGTCGAAGCGATTAATCACGCCAAGGCCGCGCCGCATGTGAAGATCATGGTGGCGGTCAACAAGATGGATCTCCCGGGTGCGAACCTGGATCGCGTTAAGAAACAACTGCAAGAGCAGGGACTTACTCCGGAAGATTGGGGAGGAGAAACGATTATTTGTCCCGTCTCGGCAACCAAGGGCACTGGAATCGATCATCTGCTTGAGATGATGTCGCTTCAAGCCGAGGTAATGGAACTGAAAGCTTCGCCGACGGCCAGACCGCGCGGCACCGTCATCGAGGCACAAGTGGAAGCCGGCCGAGGGCCTACCGCCACGGTAATCGTGCAGATGGGCACATTGAAAATCGGCGACCCATTTATCTGCGGCGACTACAGCGGAAAGGTAAAATCGCTCCTCGACGACCGGGGCAAACCCGTCAAGCAAGCCGGGCCTTCGACACCGGTGAAAGTTCTCGGATTCACCGGGCTGCCAAATGCGGGCGACGAATTCCTCGTCATGGAATCGGAGCGAGCCACCAAGCAACTGAGCGACGAGCGACTTGAGACAAAGCGCACGAACAAGCTTTTTGTGCCGCAACGCGCCACGCTCGAGACCCTGCTCGAAACCGCCGAAGGCATAAAAGTGCTGCGAATCGTTTTGAAAGCCGACACGCAAGGTTCCGTCGAAGCAATCGTTAACGCGTTGAAGCAAATCGAGAGTAAAAAAGTCGATTTGGAAATTATTCATTCCGCCGTCGGACCGATTTCGGAATCGGACATTCTGCTGGCGAGTGCGTCCGACGCGGTGGTTATCGGCTTTAACGTGAAGGTCGAGACCACGGCCGTCCCGGGCGCCAAACGCGAAGGCGTGCAGGTCAAGCTTTACAGCATTATTTATGAGCTGCTCGATCAAATCAAAGACGCCATGGCCGGTCTGCTGGAACCGGAATTGCGCGAGACGGTCATTGGGCACGCGGAGGTGAAACAGATTTTCCAGTTGAGCAAAGGCATCGTCGCTGGTTGCCTCGTGACCGATGGCCGGATTGCTCGCGCGGCGCGCGCTCGCATTCTGCGAAAGCGCCAACCGGTTTACGACGGCGGGATTTCGACACTGCGCCGTTTCCAAGACGACGTGAAAGAAGTCCGTTCCGGTCTGGAATGCGGAATCAGGCTGGGCGACTTCAGCGAATATCAGGTGGGCGACGTGATCGAGTGCTATCAGCTCGAGCAAATCGCACAAAAATTATAGGCCGTCCGCCATGCCGGACACCGGCGTTTTCCCAGAACCGCCTTCACACATATGAAGCATCGGCGAGTACGCGTAAACGAATTGGTGAAACGCGAGCTAAGCGGTATCATTGCGCGCGAAATTAATTTCGAAGGGGCATTGGTCAGCATTAATGCTGTCGATGTCGCTCCCGACCTTAAGAGCGCGCGCGTTTTCGTGAGCACTCTCGGCGCCAACAAAGGCGGCAATGTGATTGATAAGCTGGAAGCGCATCGCCCGGCGTTACAGGCGGAACTCTCCCGGCATGTCGTATTGAAATATACGCCGCATCTCATTTTTCATCTCGACGAGTCCATCAAACGCGGTGCGCGCGTGCTTGAAATTTTGGACGACCTCGGAAAACGCGATGGCCAAGAGGAGTGAGTAACACGACATTCGAAGAGATCGGTCGCGTCCTTCGCGAACATCAGCAGTTCGTTGTGCTCAGTCATGTTCGCCCCGATGGCGATGCGCTTGGCAGCCAGCTCGCCCTTGGCCTATCGCTCCAGAAACTTGGTAAAAACGTGCGCATCTGGAACGAAGAAGGTATGTTGGAAAAATATTCGTTTCTGCCGCGAGCTGAATTGCTGACGAAGCCGCCTGCACCAGCCGAGCACGTGGATGTTGCCATCGCTCTTGATACCGCAATTCAAAACAGACTGGGCAATACGCTGGCGGCCGTTGGGTCGGCAAAAATCTGGATCAACATCGACCATCATCTCACTAATCCTGGTTATGGGGACTTGGTGATCATTGATCCAACCGCGCCGGCAACTGGAGAAATCATTTTCAGATTGATCAAGAGCCAGCGCCTGCCCTTCGACCACGACATTGCGGAAAATCTCTTCGCGGCGATCTCAACTGATACGGGCTCGTTTCAATATCCAAAAACCAGCGCGCGCACGTTTGAAATTGCGACCGAGTTGGTGCGCGACGGCGATCTCAATGTCGGAAAAATCAGCCAGCAACTATACGAGAACTACCCCCGCCGCAGGCTCGAGCTTTTGCGCGAGCTGTTACGAACGATGCGCTTTAGTGAGTGCGGCCGAATCGCAACGTTTAGCCTCAGCTTGAAGACTGCGGCAGAACTTGGTGTGATTCCCGAAGACAACGAAGGATTAATCGATCATCTCCGCGCAGTCCGCGGCGTGATCATCGCTGTTTTTTTCGAAGAACTTTCTGGCGGAAAGGTGCGGGTGAGCATGCGTTCCAAAGACGAACGGGTGGATACATCCGCGATTTGCCAGAAATTCGGCGGCGGCGGGCACGCACTCGCTGCCGGTGCGCGCCTGCGCGGAACGTTGGCGGAAGTCGAAGAAAAAGTTCTGGAGGAAACTCGTGAAGCCGTTAAACACGCCTTCGTCTCCTGACGGTGTCCTGCTGGTGGATAAAGCCGAAGGGATGACGTCGCACGATGTCGTCGCGCTGGCGCGACGCCAAATTGGAACCAAAAAGATTGGTCATTGCGGCACGCTCGATCCAATCGCCACGGGCCTGCTTCTGCTCACCGTGGGCCGCGGCACGAAGGTTCAGGATTTGCTTATGAGCGAGGACAAAGAATACGTGGGCACGTTCGTCCTCGGCGTGACGACGGACACACAGGACCGTGAAGGTCAAGTGATCCAGCAACGTCCGGTGCCTCAGCTGGATGAAAATCAAATCCGCGCTGCGTTCGAAAAATTCCGCGGCGATTTTTACCAGTTACCGCCCATGGTTTCTGCGAAAAAACACGGCGGCGTGCCGTTGTATAAGCTGGCGCGCGAGGGGAAAGTGGTGGAGCGCGAGCCACGCCTTGTCCACGTTTATCGCTATACACTCGACCGGATCGCATTACCCGAAATCGATTTCAGCGTGCTGTGCAGCAAAGGCTTTTATGTCCGCACCTATGTTCACGACATCGGCGAAGTGCTCGGTTGCGGCGCGCATTTGAAATCGCTGCGTCGAACGAAATCCGGCCGCTTCGACGTCGCAAACGCGATCAGTATCGACCAGATCAAGAACGCAACGCCGGACCAAATTCTTACGCGGATGCTGAGCCTGCCGGAAGTTTCCAAGATGCGCGGAGCGTGAACAAAATGACGAAATCCGAATGTCAAAGCTCGAAGGAAATCCGAATATCGAAGCCCGAATGATTTCTCGCGCACGACTTTTTCGTGATTCGTGCTTAGTCATTATTTCGGCATTCGGCATTTGTCATTCGTCATTCTTATGATGCAAATCCTCCGTTCGATTCCGGAGCTCTCGCAGTTACCAGGCCCGATTTTTCTGGCCATCGGTGTGTTTGATGGCGTCCATTTGGGTCATCAGGCAGTAATCTCCACTTCTGCAGAGCACGCTCGTGCGGCAAATGGTACGCCTGTGGTGGTCACATTTGATCCGCACCCGGAGAAAATACTTCGGCCCGACAAAGCGCCGCACTTGCTCACCGCCACGCCGCACAAGATCGCGCTGATCCGGACCCTGGGCGTGAGGCATCTTCTGATCGTTACTTTCGATAAACAATTTGCCGCCACCGAGCCCGAGGATTTCGTGCAGCAATTGGTCCAGCATTCGAAACCGTTGCGTGAAATTTGCGTCGGCCACGAATGGTCGTTTGGAAGAAATCGGCGCGGCAATCTCGAACTGCTTAAAAAGCTCGGTGCGCAGTTTGATTTCGACGTCGTGGGAATTCCGCCGGTGACTGTCAATGGCGAGATTGTAAGCAGCACAACCATTCGTCGCGCTATCGAAGCGGGCGATCTAAAAAGAGCCGCGACCATGCTTGGACGCGAATACACGATCCTGGGAACGGTTGTGCATGGCGATGATCTGGGAAAGAAAATCGGATTTCCTACTGCAAACCTGAGCGCTCACAGCGAGCAATTTCCGCCGAACGGCGTTTATTTTGCCGAAGCAAGGCTCGACGGCGTTGTGCATCCCGGCGTGGTGAACCTCGGTTATCGGCCCACGATGAGCAGCGGCAGATCGGACCGCGTTCTCGAAGTATACCTGCTCGACTTCGATCGTGACATTTACGGCAAAGAGCTTGAACTGCGTTTCGTCCGTTATCTCAGGCCGGAGAAGAAATTCGAGAACGTTGATGCGCTGGTCCGGCAGATCGAGCGCGACGTCCAACAGGCCCGCGAATTGGCCAAGGTGTAATCAACTCGGCGCTTCAAAAATCCAGCCCGGTCAGATCGCGTACTTCAGGAGTCTTACGGATGGCGAAGATGACAGCGAACGCGCCAACCACGAGGCCGCAACCGAACGCGAACACCAGCAACAGCCAAATCGGGAAGTTCGCGAATTCGATTATGCTTTCGCGGACGATATGACCTCCACCGATTAAGTAGGCCACTCCGGTTCCGAGTAACGCCAGACCAAGTACAATCATTACACGCAGCCATTGTGGCTCACGCCGTGCTGCCGGCAGCCTTGCTAAAACGCGCGCGGTGAATCCGTCGTCGTTAATGTACGGCACAGCTTCACGCAGTTGTCGGTCTAGCCTCTCGTCGTCGATCATTGGATTCACTTTATCAATTCGGTCCCCACGCCGCCAGTGTGCGTTTTAACTTTTCGCGGCCGCGCAGAACGTTCGTTTTGACCGTGCCGAGCGGAATGTCTAGAACACGCGCAGCTTCATCGTGCGACAGACCGTTCTGGCAGCAAAGCACAACCGCGGTGCGCTCATTTAACGGAAGCAAATTAAGCGCGTGCATAAGATCGTGTCTCAAACCGGGATCAACAGTCTGCGGATCCTGTTCTGCCTGCCATTGCTCCTCGTCCACGCCGACCAACTCCTTGCGGCGGCGCGCGTCCTCGCGAAAGCAGTTGTACGCGATTCGATAGAGCCATGTGGAAAACCGCGCTTCACCGCGAAAGCTGCGGATGTTTTTGTAAGCGCGTAAAAAAGCTTCCTGTGCCAGGTCATCGGCCAGAGCGATGTCTGTGCGGGTAAGTTGTCGCAGCAGGCCGCGAATGCTGGACTGATGACGCCGGACGAGTTCGCCGAAGGCGTGCTGATCGTCATCGGCAAGAACTCGCGCAACGAGGTCCGCATCAGTGAGCTCCACGGCCGCAATATTACGGTGCCGGCGGCGGAGGCGGAATGTCCTTTTTGTTTTCCAATTTCCATACAATCAAATATCCAAGCCCAATCAGAAACGGAATCAGTCCGAATGACCACGCGCCGCCTTCCCAATCATTAACGGCTGCAAGCCAAATCATCAGTCCCAGGCCCACCATGGTCCAAACGACCCCGCGCCGTACATCCGAGCGCCGGCGCACACGTCGCACTTCGGGTGCAAGCAGTTCCGCGGGAACAGGCTGACCTTTCTCGACCATCATCCGAATCGTCCGCTGCCGCATGCGGCTTCCTATCAGCGCAACAATTCCTATCACCATGACGATCAGCACGGGCGCACCGAAGATCGTCATGAAAACGATACCAACCAGCGGAATTACCATCGCAGGAATATCTTCACTGTGACCTTGGTGATCGCTGTCTTCGTCGCCGCCATCGATGACGATGCCATGCTTGCGACCAAGTTTTTTCTCCAGCTTCCGGTGAATTCTATCCGCGAGATCCGATGAAGCAGAACTAGCGGTCGCCTTGGGTGCTGGCGTTGCTGTTGAGGCTGGCGCCGCCGATGAGGTTGCCGCTGTCGCGTCTGTTGCTGCCGTCGCTGCTGTCGGACTGGCAATCGGGGTTTCGGTTGGAACTTGGGCAAAGGAGCTGCCGGCCAGCGCCGTCGAGCAAATGTAAAGGAGGAATAATTTATTCATAGGGTGTTTGATCATAGGATGCAGTAAACCTCCGATTTGGATTCAACGATTTTGAGCATTCGGACGCAATTAA
>Ga0307471_100002395_pt1 | contig 10782 bp, 10 predicted proteins | sample atmos_gasesAM3C__2_FD_204566 | JGI IMG/M metagenome (GOLD analysis project Ga0307471, IMG submission 204566) | Hardwood forest soil microbial communities from Morgan-Monroe State Forest, Indiana, United States - atmos_gasesAM3C_515 | ecosystem: Environmental > Terrestrial > Soil > Temperate... | reverse complement strand
AGGGAATATCGGCGGACCCAACGAGCATGATTTCCGGTGTACAGCCGATAACGATTGCGAGCGGCATACCTTCTTTGCGGCCACGGGCTCCCTGCCAGTGGTAGCGCATGGCGTCGTGCACGGTGCCGATCGCCGCCACCATCCGGTCTCGGGCGCGAAAGAAAGCGTTATAGGTTCCGACATTGCGCACGCCGGTTGCCGGATCTCGGGTGATCATCGGCAAACCGGTTCTGAGAATACCGCTGAAACCGGGCTCTTCGACAGGAACTGGTATTTCGTCGAGCCCTAAATTTTTCACATCCTCGCCGAGATGAATTTCTTCATGGACGGGGCCGTCATCGATTATTGTAGGTGCGATCGGATGGCTCAGCGCATGGTGCCATTTGTCGAGCATCTGCACATAGTTCTCGCAGCCCAGCGCAATCGCCAAAATATCGGTCGATGCACCATAGATGCCGGAGAGAACCGACATATCGTAACGTTCGTGGGCACTGCCTACGACATTCTCGAACAGCAGCGCTTTTCTTTTCGACTCGGGCAGGCCGCGCATTTGCACGCGAAAGAGCGCGCCAATCTCGGTGTCTTTATTGATCGGTTCTTTGAAGCGGTACAGCTTCCCGCACGCCTCGAGATTTTGCGCGAGATCCCTTAGATCCCGAAAGTTGCTCATGTTACTCCTCTAAATAAATTTTATTCTCCCTTCAGAAAATCCAGGACAACTTGATTGAACTTTTCCTCGTCATCGTTCTGTCTCACAGTATGAGACATCATATCACCATCGTATTTTGACTCGCTTTTCTTTGTCAAGTTTTCTCATTTATTGACAGTGGAAATGGGCTTTACTAGTATCACGAAACACGGTCTTACCGTATGAGACACGCGAGAAAGACCGTTGCGAAATCGCCCGTGGAGTCACTGTGGGCATCCAAGTCCGCATTGGATCATTGATCGCGCCGTTAGCCCGTCTGATGGACCAAAAGATTCCCATTGTCGGAAGACTGGTCACGGCAGTTGCCGCGGAGATTTCGGAAAAACTGGGATACGAGAAATCAGAGAATTCTAAAGCAGTAATGAGATCGGAGTGCCACTCGTGGAAGGTTTAACACAAGAGCTAATTCACAAAGAGGCGCGGGATCTCGGCGAGGCTGAACGCGAGAAAACAACCCCCCGTGCGCTAACCGAGAGATACCCCAAGATAGAGCCCCAAGAGGCATATCGGATTCAGCTTGCGTTGATCGAGATGAAAAAAGCGGGTGGGGCCAAGGTGGTAGGAAAAAAAATTGGTCTCACGAGCAAAGCGATGCAAAAAATGCTCAACGTAGATCAGCCCGATTACGGCCACATCCTAGATAACATGGTACTGCAAGATGGGGCGACGTTTGCAGTTCGCGAGCTGATTCAGCCGAAGATTGAGCCGGAAATTGCTTTCGTTCTCGATCAGAAGTTAACAGGGCGAGGCGTCACTCCGATACAGGTTCTTGCGGCGACGCGTTTTGTCATCCCAGCGCTCGAGATTATCGATAGCAGGATTGAGGGATGGAAAATTCGCCTTTGCGATACCATCGCCGACAACGCTTCATCGGCGCGTGTGGTTTTGGGCGGTTCACCCAAGCGGATAGATCAGGTAAATCTCAAGCTCGTGGGAATGGTTTTGGAAAAGAACGGGGAGATTATTCAAACCGGAGCCGGAGGCGCGGTGTTGGGTCATCCCGCTGCTGCGGTAGCTTGGCTGGCAAATGCCGTAGGACAATTCGGCGTGAGCCTCGAGGCGGGAGAAATCATTATGCCCGGAGCGCTTTGCGCCGCTGCGGATGTCGCGACAGGAGATCTGCTCCAGGCATCCTTCGACGGTTTAGGTTCGGTATCGGTTCGGTTTGTATGACCTTGCAATTACATAAAAAGCCAATGCGCCGGATAGGCTGATGGGAAATATTGTTGCGGCGATCGCGTCGTCACACGCTTTCGCTCTTATCGAGCCGAACGAGTGGGATAAGCTCAGAGACCGGAACCGCAAAGGTTACGCCCAACGATATGGCTCGGAACCGCCTAATCACCCGCGAATTTTCGAGGAGACCGATGTTGACCTTGAAGTCCGCTATGGAAGGGTACGTGCCGCGTTAGACCAGTTGCGTAAGACGCTCGAGACAACAAGGCCGGATGCGCTTTTAGTCATCGGCGACGACCAAAACGAAAATTATACCGCTGAGAACGTCCCTCAGTTTGCCATTTATACAGCCGAAGAGGCGCTGTTCTTCGATCGGTTAACGAAAAAAGAACAGACGTACCCGTGTGATGCCGAGACCGCGCGGATTATTCTCGAAGGCGCCCTAGAAGCGGGTTTAGATCTATCATTCTCAGAAGGCTTTCCGGAAAAGCGGCTTCTCTCGCACGCCCACGTCGAGCCCTTGATGCGAATATTGCTGCCCGCAGCCGATGTGCCCATAGTTCCTATTTATGTCAATGCGGTCCATTGGCCGAGTCCAACCCCCGCGCGCTGCTTTGTCTTCGGCCAGACGATTGCGGACATCATACGGAACAATCTCGGCAAGAAACGAATCGCGTTGTACGCTTCGGGCGGACTTTCCCATTTCACGGCGGGGTACCCGTGGCGCGCTTACAGCGGACCGTTCGGTTACGGGGCCATCAGTGAGAAATTTGACCGTAGAATTATTCAATGGATGACCAACGGGCAGGTTGAGGAGATCAAGAAGCTCACGTCGAGAGATCTCCTAGACCATGGGGACATCGAGTTCCGCAGCTGGATGATTCTCCTCGGTGCGGTGGGCGCAGTACCAGCCCAGCTACTCGCGTACGAACCACTGTACCGGGGTCTTATGGGGATGGGGGTGGCACGGTGGCCGATGGAAGACGATCATCCCCGCTAGAAAAACTACAGGTAGCTTTTGGTTATGAGGGAAAGGGAGAAGCTATGGAAACGGTATCAGTCGCCATCTTAGGTTCCGGGAACATCGGTACGGATCTGCTCTACAAGCTCAAACGGAGTCGATTTTTAAAGCCGACGGTCATGGCGGGAATCGTTCCGGATTCTGAGGGGCTCGCGCGCGCACGCAATGAGGACTTGACCACAACTGCGGAGGGAATAGAGGGACTTCTCAGGCACGCGAACCTGTTTGACATTGTCTTTGAGGCCACGACAGCCAGCGCCCATGTTCGGCATGCGCCGCTACTCAAAAAGGCCGGTAAAATTGCCATCGATCTTACCCCCGCCGCCGTGGGGCCCTATGTGGTCCCACTAGTGAATCTCAACGCACATCGAGGAGAGCCCAACGTGAATCTTGTGAGTTGCGGCGGGCAGGCAACGGTGCCGTTCGTCCATGCCATGCGAGAAGTTGCGCCTGTGGATTATGCCGAGATCGTTGCGACCATCGCCAGCAAGAGCGCGGGTCCGGGGACGCGGCAAAACATCGACGAATTCACCTATACGACGGCGCGCGGACTGGAGAAGATCGGCGGGGCACTGAGAGGAAAAGCGATTATCGTCCTGAACCCTGCCGAGCCGGCGATTCTGATGCGGAACACAATCTATGGGCTTCTTGATGACTGCGATGCCGAGAAAATTTTAAAATCCGTGGAGACCATGGTTCGGCGGGTGAAGGAGTACGTCCAAGGGTTTCGTCTGGTTACCAAACCACTGGTGGAGGATGTTCCGAACGGCAAGCGACGAAAGAAGGTCACTCTTTTCGTCGAGGTCGAGGGAGCCGGCGATTATCTCCCCAAGTATGCAGGCAATCTCGATATCATGACAGCCTCGGCGGTTAAAGTAGGAGAGGAGATCGGACGGCACCTGAGAGAAGGGACCTGGAAAAAAGAGAAAGCGGAGGCACGCTCATGAACGAGAAGATATTTATCCATATTCTGGACAGCACCTTGCGGGATGGCAGCCATGCGCTCAGCCATCAATTCACGGCCGAGCAGGTGGCTCGGGTGGCCAAGGGATTGGATGATGCGGGAGTGGAGATCATCGAAGTGTCCCATGGCGACGGGCTCGGTGGCTCGACGATCACGTATGGTCTCTCGAAACAATCGGAGTTCGACCTTCTCAAAGCGGCGGGACCGGTGATCAAAAGAGGCAAGCTCGCCGTGTTACTTCTTCCAGGGATCGGCACAAAGGATGACCTCAAGATGGCGGCGGATTATGGAGCAAAGGTGGCGCAGATCGCCACTCACGTGACCGAGGCCGACATCGCCGAGCAGCATATCGGGGTGGCAAAAAAAGTGGGGATGGAGGTGATCGCCATGCTCATGCTTTCTCACATGGGCTCTCCCGAGAAGCTTGCCGAGCAGGGAAAGCTCATGGAAAATTTCGGAGCCGATGTGGTTCAGGTCACGGACTCCGCAGGAGCATTGATCCCCAAGACCGTCAAGGACAGGGTGGGAGCGCTGCGCGCGGCGATCAAAGTCGGCGTTGCTTTTCACGGTCACAACAATTTGTCCCTTGCCGTTGCCAACAGCGTTGCGGCGATCGAAGAGGGAGCGCGCTGGATCGACGCCTGCACCTGCGGTCTCGGCGCGGGCTCCGGCAACACGCCGACGGAGGTTTTGGCGGCGGTGTTGGACAAGACGGGCTACGCCACCGGGATCGATTTGTGGAAGATCATGGATGTTGCCGAGGAGATCGTGCGGCCGATCATGCAAAAGCCGGTGCGGATCGGCAAAACAAGTCTCACCATGGGCTACGCGGGAGTCTACTCGAGCTTTTTACTGCACGCGGACAAAGCGGCCGAGCAATTCGGCGTCGATGCTCGAGACATTTTGGTTGAGATTGGCAAACGCAAGGCCGTGGGCGGCCAGGAGGATATGATCGTCGAGGTAGCTATGGCTTTGGCGGAGAAAAGAAAGCAGCACGTAAATTAATCGATGAGCGCGATAGTCGGCGCTCCGAGATAAGAATAGCAAAGCAACCAAGGCATAAAGGAGCAGACGTTGAAAGACGTGAGAAAATTTAAGATGTGCCTTGTTGTAGCTCTTTTCTTAGCCGTAGCAGCCTTTGCAGAGCCGTCCCTCGCTCAGCAAAAACCGCCTTCGGATTGGAATAAAATTGTCGAGGCTGCGAAGCGAGAAGGAGTCGTCAAGTGCGCTTGTCCTCCGCGCCGCGACTTTGCCCTGGCGTTTAAGAAGGCTTTTGAGGAGGCATTCCCCGGAATAACCCTGGAGACAACAGCGGCGACCTTGCCCGAGTTTCCCCTTCGGGTCGCGAAGAAACAGACAGCCAAAATGTTCCTGTGGGATGTTTATACCTTTGGGCCAGGGGCCGAGATTTTTGAGTTGAAGAACAAGGGAGGTTTGGAGTCCCTTTGGGATTACTTCGCGTTGCCTGAAGTCCTCAACGACTCGGCTTGGGTGGCGGCATCAAAGATCGTTTTCTGGACGTAGAACAGAAGCATATTTTTGGAATGTTTTTCACGATTTCTATGGGATCGATCAATCGCGATGCCCTTCCCGACCTCAAGATAAAATCATTTGAGGAATTGCTGAACCCCGCGCTCAAGGGAAAATTTATTTCCGTCGACCCTCGAGTCGGCGGCTCAGGAGAGTCCTTGGCAGCCGCGACTTATCAGAGATACGGCCGCGAGGGCTTGAAGAAGCTCTTTGTCGACCAAGACGTATTGCTCGTCAAGGGAAACTTGGAGGTGGCGGAACAAGTTGTGCGTAAGGCGCGCCCCATCTCGCTCACAAGCGTGAGCCCTGACTCGCAGATCCGTTACAAAGAGGCCGGCATGAAGCTGAATATAGAGGATCTCTTTATTCCTGAACTGGCGCGCGCGGGAACCAATGGCTCATGCCCGGCCATTTTTAAGAACCCTCCGCATCCTAACGCCACAAAAGTTTTCATTAACTGGCTGCTTTCCCGGGAGGGTCAAAAAATCATCTCCAGCGCAAGGGGAGAGCCGAGTGCGCGGATCGACGTGCCGACGGTTAGTCCGGAGGATGCGCCCAAGCCTGGAATCAAATATCTCAACGCTCACAAAGAAGAAGTCATGATGAAATTTCTCGCCCCTGCACAGAAGATCCTGAGAGAACTGATACCGTAAGGCGGAGGTCAAGGCCATGAAATTGCGGCGTCTCTTTAAAAACGAATTTCTCGCCCTTCTCACCCAAGGGGAAACCCATGAGTCGCTCTTCGAGAAAGAGATTCACGGCCAGGTGCCTCAGCCGCCGTTGCCGGAGGAAGCACGCCTTCACTTAGAACGCTGGGATATGCCGGAGATGGGGTTTCGAAACTATTGGTATCCCGTGATCCGGTCCAAGCATCTCAAAATAGGACCGATCCGACGGCGATTGCTCGGTGAGGACATCGTGTTCTGGCGCGACGGTGGAAAAGTCCATGCCCTTGCGGATCGCTGCTTACATCGCGGAGCAAGCTTATCGAGAGGGCACATACGGTTTCCCGGTTCGGGGACGATCACTTGCCCATATCATGGCTGGACCTACGACGGATCGGGCCAATTGAGGGCTTGCATCCAGGAGGGGCCCCATTCGATGATGCCCGGAAAACTAAAGACCAAAGCGTATCCGGTAGAGGAACGGCTGGATGTGGTGTGGGTTTGGATCGGTGACATGGAACCCGTCCCCATCGAAGAGGACCTGCCGATGGCGCTGAAGATCCCCGGCGTCTTTAGTTTGATACATTTCACCAAGGTGTGGAATACGAACTGGGCGTTGTTGTTCGACAATTTTATTGACGGCTTGCATGCGCCCTATCTCCATCGGCTCTCTCCGCAGTTTTTGCTCCGCAGGCTGGCGTTTCGCGCTCTCGATGGCCGGCCGCACTTTCAGTTCGTGGAGCACGATGGGAAGATACTCGAGTGCGCTCACACGCGGGGCGCTCAGCGTCCGGACGCCCGGAAAGGGTTGGTTTATCAGATGGAATATCCGGGCCTGGGAAAGTTTCCTTCGAATCAGTGGTGGCGCATCCGCGGTCCCAAGATGAGACCGCAAAATAATTTTTTACCCGGCATTCCGCCGGGCTCCTTTCTTCATGGCCTGCCGTCGTACGTGCACACGGTTCATAGGGATCTCTACTTCACTCAGTTCATCATACCGGTCGACCACTATCACCTTTACAACATGTGCGCGCTAACAGGGCACCTTCACGGAATAAGAAGACTTGGCTGGCGTTTTTATTACCAACTTTTTCGAATCACTCACGATCGCATGTTCATCGGTCAGGACCATCGGGTCCTTCGCTATTCAACGTTTGGTCCGGAAAAACTTTCTCCTATGGACCAGGACGTTGTCTACTGGCGGAAGTTTGCCGTGCGAAACGCGCGGGGTTACTTGAAAACAGAGCGCAATAAGGGACCCGGGCCAGCCTTTCCCGACGACGGCGAGGAATACAACAATTTGCGCGAGTCATTTTGAACGGCGCGTTCGCGAATGGCAACGCGAGTCGAAATCATTCTTCACGCTGACACTTTTTATCCATGAATCTTGACGCGCTTTCCTTGGGACAACCTCGGCCGTTGCGAAGTCTCGATCCTACCGCGCTGCTTTTGACCCTCCTTCTAGCCCTGTTGGCGTTTGCGGTCCTGTATCCCATTTTCTTATTACTCGCCGCCAGCTTTCAGGTCGAAACGACAGACAAAGCCATCGCCTACAGCCTCGATGCCTGGAAAGGCGCTTTGAATGAGCCCGGCATTGGTCAGGCTTTTTTAAACACTCTGCTCGTCACCGGGCTGGTGCAGGCCATCTCGATCCCCATCGCGATTCTGATCGCCTGGGTCATCGCTCGAACCGACATGCTTGGGGCGAGGTTCGCGGAGCTTCTATTCTGGGTGACCTTCTTTATTCCCACGCTCGCGGTCACTGCCGGCTGGATACTGGTTCTCGACCCGAAATTCGGCCTGCTCAATCAACTCCTGGTCCGACTCGGTTTATTCCAAGGCGCGCCCTTGAACATCTACTCTCTCTGGGGCATCGTCTTCACGCACCTAGCTTCGCTTAGCATATCGACGAAAGTCATGATGATGGCCGCGGCGTTTCGGAATATGGACGCGACCTTGGAAGAGGCGGCTCGGGTTTCCGGCGCCAGCGCTATGCGGACGTTGTTTCGCATTGTGGTTTCGGCCAGCGCTCCCATGATCTTCGTGGCTTCGGTCATGTCGGCGATCCGGTCATTCGAATCGTTCGAAGTCGAGCTGGTGCTTGGGACCCCGTTTCGTTTTTCGGTCTACAGCACGAAGATTTACTCCTTGATCCACCAAACGCCTGTGAATTACGGGGGTGCCACGGCACTGAGTCTCCTCATTCTCCTCGCCATCCTTCCGTTGGTGATTCTCCAGCAGCGGGTTACGAGCCGGGGACATTACACAACGTTGACTTCTAGCTTCAAACCGACACTGGTTTCGTTGGGAAAGTGGCGCTGGCCCATCACCTTGGCTGTTTTTTTGGTCGCAATTCTAGCAACCATTATACCTTTGACCTTCCTGGCCATGGGGAGCTTCATGAACCTGTTCGGCTATTTCGAACTGGAAAGAGTTTGGTCGCTCCGTCATTGGAGCACTGTTTTCAATGACCCAGGATTCTTGAGCTCTATGAAAAATAGCTTGACGTTAGGTTTTGGAACAATGACGCTCTCGGTAGTTCTCTTCGGGTTTTTGGCCTACATCATCGCGCGAACCAACTATTTCGCACGCTGGGCCTTCGACTTGGTGACATGGATTCCCTTCATGATCCCCGGCATCATCCTCGGGCTAGGCTATATGTTTTTTTCCCTTCGCACGCCTTTCCTGCAATTCTTGTACGGCAGCAAAATTCTGCTGGTGCTGATTTTAGCGTTGACAACCATGACGTTCGCGGTGCAGATCCTGAAAAGTACGCTGCTCCAATTGGGCCCAGATCTTGAAGAGGCATGTAGGGTCATGGGCGGCTCTTTTTGGTTCACGCTGCGACGCATTGTGGTCCCGCTTATGCTGCCCACGGCCGCGGTAGTTGCGGTCATGGTGTTCGGCTCGGTGAATAGGCAGGTAAGCAGCATCGTCCTGCTCACGACTGCTCAAAGCGAGCCGCTGTCAGTCTTACAGCTCGGATATTTGATGGCTGAGGATTTCTCCGCTGCATCGGTTGTAGGGACGATTCTAGTCGGATTAGGACTTACGTTAGCCATCGCGGTTAGAAAATTGGGCTACCGGTTCGGCGCTCAACATTTAGAGGGACGTTTATGAGAACCGCGGGAAAATTAGAGGGAGAGCAAAATGGGTAACATCATCGCCGCCATGGCATCATCCCATGCGTATACATTTCTCGAACCCAAGACTTGGGATAAACGCCGCGAGTTTACTCGGTCTAACTACAAGAAGAGATTCGGGGTCGAGCCACCGGATCAACCGCAGGTGGCGGAGGAGACGCTCGAAAGTAACGAAGTTCGTTATAAGAGAATTCGTGATGGACTGACTTTCCTGCGTGACAAAATCATCTCGCTTCGGCCGGATGTGCTTGTCGTCGTGGGAGATGACCAGAACGAAAATTTTTTGGAGACCAATCTTCCGCAATTTGCCATTTATCTGGGGAAAGAATTTGTTGCCGCCGATCGCGAAGGCCGGGAAGGTCACCGCTATCGCTGCGATGCAGACGCGGCATGGACGATTCTTGAACAATCGGTTGAGGCAGGTATCGACCTCGCATCTTCATCGGAATTTCCCAAAGCTCATCTCATTTCACACGCGCACCGCGAGCCCTTGGAATATTTCGGAATCGATGGGGCGGTCTCGATCGTGCCGATATTCATCAACGCCATCCACGTACCTGCGCCCACGCCGGCCCGCTGTTATCAATTCGGCGAGACATTGAAAAAAGTCATTGGTTCATTGCCGGCGGACAAGCGCGTCATGGTCTACGCGTCCGGCGGTCTCTCTCACTTCAGCGCGGGGTATCCTTGGGGTCACTATAAGGGCCCCTGTACTCTGGGTTCCATTTGCCACGACTTCGACCGAAAACTAGTGGCATGGATGCAAAACGGGAAAGGCCATGAGCTGGCTACTTTATCTAACAAAGATTTGATCCAAAACGGTGAGATCGAGCTGCGTCAGTGGATCACGTTGATGGGTATTGTCGGCAGCTCCAAACCTGAGCTGCTGGTGTATGAGCCTTTTTATCGCGGATTGTTGGGAATGGCGGTGGGATATTGGGATCTGGCAGCGGCGTAGGTTTGCGGGCAATTTGACAAATCGCTTAAGTGTCATTCCGAGCGCACGGCGAGGAATCTTTCTTGATTTCAGAAGCCCTAAATCAACCGCGACTTTCACGCGCTGACTTTCTTGCGACAGTAGGAGGAAACGAACATGTCTGAATCACCTTTGCGATCCCGGAATGTTATGGCAGGAAGAATTCGCACCGCTTACACCGAAGCCGGCAACAATGGGCCCGCGGTGGTGTTATGCCACGGGGGCGGACCTGGCTCGTCAGGCGAAGCCGGCTTTGGCCAGTTGATGCCGACGCTGGGTACGAAAAATCAGGTTTACGCCCTCGATAGCGTCGGTGGATTCGGCGATACCGATCCTTATTACCCAGCCAGCGAAGGCGTCCAGAGCAGAGTCGATCAGCTCGAAGCTTTCATGGATACCCTGTGCATTGAAAAAGCTGCCGTGGGCGGAAACTCGCAGGGAGCTTGGGTCGCGGCGAAGTATGCTCTCGAGCACCCTGACCGCGTCGAAAAACTCGTGCTCATCGCCAGCAACACGATCTCTGGCTCCATGGGAATGGAAATCCCCATGACTGAGGGAATGAAGGCGATTCGCGCCTATAACGGAACCGAGGAATCGA
>Ga0307471_100002394_pt1 | contig 10783 bp, 6 predicted proteins | sample atmos_gasesAM3C__2_FD_204566 | JGI IMG/M metagenome (GOLD analysis project Ga0307471, IMG submission 204566) | Hardwood forest soil microbial communities from Morgan-Monroe State Forest, Indiana, United States - atmos_gasesAM3C_515 | ecosystem: Environmental > Terrestrial > Soil > Temperate... | reverse complement strand
CTTTGTCGACGACCTTGCCATCGCGTCCAATATAGAAGGTCGCCGGCAAAAACTGGACGCCGCCGTAGGCGTTTCCAACTTCCTCTTTTCCCACGAGGATGGGATAGTTCACGCCCAGGTCATGGGCGAACTCTCCGATCTCCTTGGGACTGGCGTCGTCCATGGCCACGCCGACAACTTGCAATCCCTGCGGTCCATACTGCTTTTGCAGTTCGGCAAACCACGGCATTTCGATCTTGCAGGGTTGGCACCAGGTGGCCCAGAAATTTAGCAGCACGCCCTTGCCGCGAAAATCGGAGAGATGCACGGTCTTGCCATCCAGCGATTCCAAAGTGAAGTCCGGTGCCGGCTTCCCCGTCATGCTGGGACCGGCATTAACGGTCTGACCGTTCTTTCGCCGGGCCATCTGAAACCCGAAGACAATCATGACGGTCACCACCATGGCGACCACGATAATGACCACTGGATCGCGTTTCACGACAAACTCCCTCTTAGACTGCGCATTAAAGCGCGAATCGATTCAGAAACGACAGATAGTTCGAAATGATGGTAAAGCGCCCAAACACCAGCAGCAGGCCCAGCACAATCAGCAGACCCCCGCTGCCCACTTCGAGCGCATGCATGTGCATGCGAAAGCGCTTGTAGAACTTGAGAAATCGTTCGATTCCGAGCGAAGTCAACAGGAAGGGCACGGCCAATCCCATCGAGTAGACCGCCAGCAGCAGGATCCCCTTGGCGACGGAGTCCTGGGTCGCGGCAAAGCCCAGAATGACGGCCAGAATCGGACCCACGCAAGGCGTCCAACCAAACGCAAAGGCAAAGCCGATCAGAAATGCTCCCCAAGGGGTGCTGCCACCCTTCACGCTGTGGAGCCGCGCGTCGGTGTACAACGCCTTGATCTTGAACAGGCCGGTCAAATGCAGCCCAAACAGAATGATGACCACGCCACCCACCTGCGCCAGCACCGACTTGTAGCGTGCCACCAACTGCCCAACCTCGGTCGAAATCGCACCGAGCGAAATGAACACCACGCTGAAACCTAGAATGAAGCCGATGGAATTCAGCATCACTCTGCCCAGAAGGCGGGATTCCTGGGTTTTCAGTTCCTCGACACCGGCCCCCGAAATCAGTGAAATGTAGCCCGGAACCAAGGGCAGCACACAAGGCGAGAGAAAAGAAACCAGCCCCGCCAGGAAGGCCGCAATGGGAAGAGGAAGCGTTGACATCGGGCTTTATTGTACCTGCTGCAGCAAGCGCGCCCTAATCAATAGGAGCCCGCGTGAGGACGGCCTTTCGTACTCTGTAGCGCCGGCAAGAAGCCCGCGCTACAAAGTCCAGGATGCGATCTCTTTCAGAGAAGATGCGCAGGAAAGTTCGAGGTTACAGTTATTTGCTTTTAGCGGGAGGGGGAGAAGGTGCCAGCTGAATCTCTGCCGGGGGCGAAGCCACCGCCTTGCGAAGAAATCCGGGAGGAATGGCTGCAGTCAACACCGTGCGATCGTCATGTTGCTGCACTTTCAGTCCGTCGAAAAAAGCTTTGACATCAGGATCGCTGCCCGGGTTTGAAACCGTCCCCTCCGCGGTGTGAAAGAGTTGGAGAAACGTCCCCAACTGTTCGGTCAACCGCTGGGCCTCGTCCTTACCACCGGTGAAAGCCTCCGCCCGAAAATGCACGCGCCCCAGATAGCGCGCGGACGCCACCACCGTCGCTGGCTTGGTAAACAAAAATGACAAGGCGTTGCGGCTAGGCAAGCTGTCGCCCGGATCCACTCTGAAGACGGCCCAGCCCAGGCTGGCAAGCGGAACATATTTATAGTACCGGCGCAGCAATGCAGGCCCACCGAACGGAGAAGCCACCTTGCGAGACCGGTCTACGATGCCGCGAATCACCATGGGATCGTCGTGGTTCGATGCCGCTACCGTATCGAAACCCAGAACCGCGACCCGCAAGGTGCGGCCCTCGAGTGGAATGTTGTAAATATCGACAGAGCGGTAATTCTCCACCGACCCCGAGATTTTGCCCAAGTAAGTCCGCAACCGCTCGCCTTCAATCCTGCCCACAAACACTTCCGAAAATCGTGGCGGTTCCGGAGCCGCAGGATTGGCGTTCTTTTTGACCGCAGGATAATGAATGGCGAAAGCTGCCTGATCAAGGTCCCGCTCAAACTGAAACCCAGTCGCCTGAATGAACTGCTCGTATTCCGGCTCATGGGGAACATCCGGTATCTGCCCGGCGATATTGGCGCGGCGGATCCATTTCAGATTCACGTAGAAATAGCCGTCCGCACCGGGAAGCAGGCGGGCAGGTTCAGGCGGGGCATGCTTGCGCAGCACGACGGCCAGGGCGATGGCGATGATAACCAGCACCACGCCAAAAAGGATGGGGAGTCGACGTCGTATGCGCATGAATTAGACCGTCGCGACGCCGGGCCGACGACGATCAGGGAGCAGTAATCATATATCAGGCCAAAATGATCTGCTGAAACTCTCGAGGGTGCCCCGTCCAAGCTCCGATCGGGCGGGGGGAAAGCAAATTCAAAGGCGGCGGACAAGAGTGTCCGCCCCACACCGTCACTGCAACTTGGCGTATTCGGACTTGGCTTCCTTCAGGACTGGAACATCGGGGTCGGCATCCTTCCAGGCAGCAAAGAAGTCCTGGTAGGCCGCCTTGGCTTTGGCTTTGTCTCCCTGCAGGGCGTACGCCCGTCCCGAACCCAGCCGGGCCAGATAATAGAGTTGGCTGGTCGGATTAATGCCGTGGTGGTCCAGAATCTTCTGATACTCGACCGCTGCTTTTGCGCCATCCCCCAAATGCAGATAAGCGTCACCACGAATGTACGAAGGCCAGTAGTCGGCGCCTTTAGGCGGCGAACCCAACTCATAAGGCGTGGAAACTTCCAGGGTGGCCACGGCTTGCGCGGCCTGATTCGCGCGTATCTGGCTCGACGCCCGCGTTATCGGAATCCAGACTGCGTTCACCAGCGTGTCCGTGGGGGATTCCTTCGCCGCTTGCTCCATCAGTTTCTGAGATTGACTGGCGTCTCCGGCTCGGGCCAGTACGTAGGCGGCAGTCATAATTATTTCCGGGTCGTTCGACGCCGCAACCGCCGCGCTCGCCTTTTGTCGCCCCGAGGCCAAATTGCCCCCTTCGACGTCGCAAATCGCATCCAGCACTTGAAGCACCGTGGACATTTCTTTCATGCCAAACTTCTGAGCCAGACCTTGTCCCTGAGAATAGCTTTGCCTCGCGCTCGCTACTTTGCCCAGCGCGCACTGACCGTTCCCCTTGATCAGGAACATGATTGGCTCAAGCGAATCTCCTTTGGTGGCGTCCATCGCGCTCTGCATACCAGCTTCATCGCCCCGCAGATACGCCAGTTCATAGCGGGACAAGGAATTAACCGCTCCCCCCGTGTGTTGGGCTTCGGCTTTGTCCAGGATCGCCTTGGCTTCATCGAAGCGGCCGAGGCGCTCATAGGCGTCGGCTGCGTTCTGATTTGCGTAACCATCCTTCGGGTCCACCTGCATGCCTTCGAGAGCACTGGCCAATGCCTTCTCATGTTGCCCAGTCGCCGCGTAGCCCAGAGCCAGGTTGTCCCGTGGAACCGTGTCGCGAGGATAGGTCTGCTTCCACTGCTCATAAATCGCGATGCTCTTGTCCAGTTCTCCCGTCACTTCGCTGTAATAATGAGCTGAGATGTAGAACTTTTCGCGCTCGCTGGCCCGATCCTTGAGATCGAACGCCTTGCTCAGGTTCTCTCGTTGTTGTTTGGGTTGGCTCAGGTTGCCGTAAACCACCCCTAGTGTGGCGTAGGCCATGGCGAAGTTTGGATCGAGTTCGATGGCCCGCTTCAAATAAGGAACAGCTTTGTCGTCGTCCAGCTTCTGGTGCTCGGCCTGGCCCAGCGTGAAGGCCTGCAGAGCCTCCAATGAAGACGTGGTCGCTTGTTGCAGCGGCGTGGTGAACTTCTGCACCGAACCAATTGACTCGCCTAGCTTCTGCCGTAGATCGGACGCCGCTTTATCCAGCGACTTCAGCACCTGCTCCTTGCTCTCCGCCTCGGCCTGCGCGCGTCCCAGCGAATCGCCAGTTTGTGCGTTCACCGCATTCAGGTCAATGACGTAGTGCCTGCCCAGTCCCGCAATCGAGCCGGTCAGCATTGCCTTCACGCCTTCCCGCACACAAATCTCCCGCGCCACGTCGCTGGTCACCCGCTCGTCGGGAGAACGCCCCATGAAGCGCAGCGCTTCCTGGATGCGCGATTGCGGCAGCACGTTCAGGTACGGTGACTGCTCCAGTTGCACCGCCAGCGCCTGCTTTAGTGACCCGTCGAAGACGCTGTCGCCGGTAGTATTGACGAAATCGGTCAGCAGGATCGAATCCTTCTCCGTCAGCGTCTGGGAACGCCGCGAGTAAAAGAAAAATCCGCCGGCGATCACAGCCAACAGCGCAGCCACGGAGACGGCAACCTTCCACCGCTTCTTACTCGCTGGAGACTCCGCGACTACCGCGGCTGCGGAAAAAGAAACGGGAACTGGCTGCACATTGCTGCCGGAAGCAGGCGAAGCCGGCCGGGCTGCCGCCGAAGATCCCGATCTTAACGATGGCGAGGGCGCGACCGCTGACGAAGAAGCCGGGCGATCCTGCACCACCGTAATGCTTCCGGAACTGGCGGCCGCCACTGCGCGTCCCGTCTCTGTGTCCCGCTTCAGCCGCTGCAGATCGGCGCGCATGTCGGCGGCGTGCTGATAGCGCAGATTTCGGTCTTTCTCCAGCGACTTATTAATGATGCGCTCCAGCTCGGAGGGCAGATCCGGATTCAGCCGGATGGGAGGCGTGGGCAGCTTTTCCAGAATCGCATTGAAGATCAGCGCGGACGTGTCCCCGCGGAAGGGCAACGTGCCGGTGGACATCTCATACAACACCGCGCCAAATGAAAACAGATCGCTGCGCGCATCGAGTTCCTTGCCTTTGGCCTGCTCGGGAGACATGTAAGCCACGGTCCCCATCGTCGATCCCGGACTGGTCAGGTGGTCTTCGCTCATGGCGGTCGCCTGGGAAAAACCCGCTGCCTCCACCGTGCCGCTTACCGCCGTGACCTTGGCCAGGCCGAAGTCCAGGATCTTGGCATGCCCGCGCTCAGTGACGAAAAGGTTGGCAGGCTTGATGTCGCGGTGGATGATGCCCTTGGCATGCGCCGCGTCGAGCGCATCCGCGATCTCGATGGCCAGCGCCAGCAGCGTATCCAGTTCCATGGGACGCCCGGCGATCATGTGCTTCAGGGTCACGCCATCCAGATACTCCATGGCGATAAACGCCTTGCCGTTCTCTTCGCCGATGTCGTAAATGGTGCAGATGTTGGGGTGGTTCAGCGCCGAAGCCGCTTGCGCCTCGCGCTGAAAGCGTCCGAGCGCCTGGGCATTCTTGGCCACTTCATCGGGCAGAAACTTAAGGGCGACAAAACGATGCAGCCGGGTATCTTCGGCTTTGTAGACTACACCCATCCCGCCGCCGCCCAGTTTGTCGACAATGCGGTAATGCGAAATGGTTTGCCCGATCATGGTTTTGCCAACCCAATGTTGGCGAAAGAAAGACGAGGCTGCCATGTTAGGTAAGGCGGAGAAGCAAGTCAACGTGGAGGGGGGCATCATCATGCCTCCCAAAATTCGAGAGGGAGCCCGTTTATGCCACACGTTCGTTCGAGCTATGCGGTTGCGGCCTGAGGAGCGGCAAGTGTGAGCGCGCTTATCGATCACTTCCGACTCGACGTTCCGAATGCGCCGCGACACCAGAATAATTCACCAGAATAATTCGCCTAGCCAACTCGAGTTCCCTGTATTACACTTCCCCCCTTCGGCACTGGCCAGCCGCAGGTTGTGCGTATGCTTCGTCGAGAATGTCTACTTAATAGAGTGGAATTGCTGTGGTGTGTTCTTGCCCTAGCCTCACTCTTGGTGCTCTCCGCTTGCGGGGGCGGAGGCGCGTCTTCGACGCCTGCTTCTCAGAACAATCCAACCCCCAGTATCACTTCCATATCGCCTTCTGGCGCGACTACGGGAGAACCGGCAACTACGGTTACCATCAACGGAACTGGATTCGTCCAAGGTTCCACAGCCGAGTGGAACCAGAGCAGTCGCGTCACGACCTCTGTAAGCGCCACACAATTTCTTAAGCCAGAATTCTTACGATGTAAATTCGCGTACTATTTCCACACTCGACGCCACGCGTTTCACGCCGATCGGGAGCATGGAACTTGATGGGCTTTCGGGTGACGCTTTCGACCTCATCCGCTGGAGTAGCGACGGCCTTGCCTTCCGGACAGCAGTAGACTTCTGGGGGAGCGGCACGGGACGAGTGGTTCTGTTGCGCGGACCATTCGTGCTGCCCCGTTCCTCGAACCCAAATCCAGTTCCGTCGGTTTCCACAGCATCTCCCAACGGCGTAGCTGCGCGCGCCGGGAACACCTGGGTGACCATTACAGGGTCACAATTCGTGACTGGGTCTACTGTGACGTGGAACGGCTCGGCGCGTGCCACTGTGTTTATTAACTCGGGTCAGCTTCGAGTGGCGATTCCTGCAGCCGATCTGACCAGCCCGAAAACCGTGAACCTGCGCATCGTAAATCCCGCGCCCGGAGGAGGTACCTCCGGGACTGTCTCTTTCAGCGTCAACTGAATTCGGGGCCGGACACAATTGCCGTTCCACACTTCTGCCGATCCACCTTAAAAAAAAGAAGAAGACGACCGTTTTCCAGGATGGGGGCAAATTCCTACCGCAAGCTACAGGATTGTGGCCTCGGAATTACCCTATCCACCTGATAGCCACACAGCGTACCGGCCATTAGCGTAACAACGAGACACGAAGGCAAATTCTACGGCGCGAGCGTGCGTTTGCCCTGACTTCAGGCGGACACAAAGAAGTGCATGCGCCGTTTTATCTTTAGGGTAAAGGCATCCCCTTCCGATCACCTTTGTGCCTATTTCCTCCACTTTGGTGGCCAATGAAATGCCAAGCGATGCCAGTGCCGACTCTGTATACCATGGGACAGAATCGGTCTGGCTCACGTATTGTGCTCATCGATTTTCTTCGTGGCCTTTGCCTTCTGGTGATGACAGTCGACCACCTGCCGGAAACGCTCATACGAAAATTTACCTGGCAGGGCTTCGGGTTCTTCTCGGCCGCTGAATGCTTCGTATTTTTGTCGGGACTGGTTGCCGGCAGAGTTTATGGCCGGATAGCGGTCACGCGTGGTCTCGTCGTATTGCAGCAGTGCGCGCTAAGACGAGCAGCCATCCTTTACCTAAGCAACGCTGTGTTGACGACCTTGATGATCCTCGCCGCTATGGCAGAGCTTGTGACCCTGGGGCGAGGGTTTTCCCCCGACTGGTCTCTGTGGAGCAAGTTCATGCTCTTCGTTGCATCCCCAATCAACGCCGATATCCTACGAATGTATTGCATCTTCCTCCTGTTGCTCCCGGCTGTGATTTGGGCATTGATGAATAATCGGCTCTACTACCTGTTGGCCATAAGCGGAGGTCTGTGGCTGGCGGCGTCGCAGGGATATGGGATGACCGCATTGCCGGAAGGAACCGGCTACTTCGACCTTATGTCCTGGCAGTTGTTGTTCGTGGCCGGCATATATTTTGGCTTTACTCCGGCGCCGAAATTCACAAAGTCGCCCACCCTGTCCTCTTGGGCAGCTGTTTGTCTTGCGATAGTATGCACGTTTTTCGTGGTTCGCCGGTGGCACTTCTTGACCGGACAAGAATGGTCTCCATATTTTGAATGGCTCTTCCACTGGAAACGTACACTGCCGCTCGGCTGCCTGCTTAATTTCGCGGCGTTCTCCGCTGTGGTGTATCGCTTCCGCCGCCCACTTACCGCTGTCGCAAGAACCTCGCCCGGTAGGGCTATCGCTTTTCTGGGCCAACACTCGCTGCAAGTATTTGTATGGAGCGTTGCGGTGACGATGTTGGCGAGTGGGGCCGAAAATCGATGGATCGAGCCATCTCCTCAGTATTATCCCCTGGCGGTGACAGGATTGATTCTTGCCAGTTGCTTCATACCCGCTTGGTGGCACGCTCAGTGGCGCGCTCGGAACCCCAAAACGCTAAATTCGGTTTCAGCCGAGGTGACGGTCAGCCCATACCGGCACTCTCCCCAACTTACTGCCGGGTCGCATCGCCTACGGGCATGACCGGCCACGCGCTCAAGCAGCCTACCAGTTTGTGATCGAGCCATCCGGACGGAAGTAGGTTTGAGCGCGGGCCGTGACGGGTTCGGTGATCTCGGCGATCTGTGTCAGTTGCTTGAAGTCCAGTTCAACCCCCAAGCCTGGCCGCTCATTGGGATAAAGTTTCCCGTTCTTGAAGTCCAGGCAGACCGGGAGATGCGGCAGGGTGCGCCCCTCGTAGTTGTATTCCATGAGGACCGGCGCCGAGAACGTGCCCAGACTGTTGACCAGAGCTGCGGTTGCGATGGGACCCGTGAAGTGCGGAGCGATACCGACGAAATGAGTTTCGCAGATGGCGGCGATCTTCACCATTTCCGTAATACCGCCGACATTCGGTAAAGTCGCGCGGACGAAATCTATGTCGTGATTTTCGACGAGCGCGTTGAAATCCCACCGGTTGCCCCACTCCTCGCCCGCCGCCAAGGGCACGTTTACTTTCTTGCGCAGGATCGGAATGTCTTGCAGGAAGGCTTCCGTACGGACCGGGTCTTCGACGAAGAACGGAGCCAGGTCCTCGATCTCGTTGCAGCCGCGGATGGCGTCGGCAAGGTCGAAGCGCTGGTGGAAATCAATAAGCCAATCGCCGTCTTTGCCCACGCCTTCTCTCGCCTGCGTGCATTCGTCGCGAAGATGGGTCACTCGCTCTCTGGTGTTGTAAGTCGTATTCGCGGGAAGGTCCATGGCTCCGAAGCGAAAGGCGCGATAGCCAGCCCCAATGGTGGCCTGGGCGCGCTCCTTGATACTCATGCCCGGAGTGATGCCCGGAATGATGCCCGCCGTGTTGTAACACTCACAATAGTTGCGGACCATGCCTCCGAGTAACTCGTGCACCGGCAGACCTTGCACTTTTCCTTTGATGTCCCACAAGGCCAGATCGAGCGCGCCGATGGCATGGGTCTTTTCGCGGCCCGCGGGATAGAAGAACGCCCGGTTCATGTCCTGCCAGAGCAGTTCGATGTGCTGCGGGTCGCGGCCGATCAATCTACCTGCGGACTGGGACAGCATGTCCTTCGATCCGCCTTCCCCGATGCCGGTGATTCCGGCGTCGGTTTCGATGGTGACCACCACGTCGCTCTGATTGAACAGCGGGTTCGAATTGGGTGGCAGATAGGCTCGCACCCGCGTGATCTTCATCTTCGGAAGCGCGGCAAAGGCGGGCAAAGCGCAAACCACTCCCGTGATGGCGGCGGCTGCCAAAGACCTGATAAAAGTGCGTCTCTTCATGGACTCCAGCCCCGTTTGGTTAGTGCAAACAAGATGATGAGGCTGCCATGTTAGGTGGGAGGAAGTAGCAAGTCAACGCGAGGTCGGGATAAGAGACAGAGCACTTTGAAACGACACATCGTAGTAACTAAGTAGTAATAAATCTAACATCTAGACGCATTCATGCACTTGGAGTGAGCGAGCCGTATACATCGGCCATCCGCGCGGGTCTACGCCGCCCGCATAAGAGACATTGGCAGGCGCTCGCGGAATTGGCGGGTGTCCTGCCAGGAGTACTGGATCGTCGAACTGCAACACAATTAGGTCACTGTGTAATTGATGTTACAACAGTTATCAGAACCAAGATTCCCAACGGAGCGTGTTCGCTTGCTGGTTCGAGTGGGACTAGAGCTTTTTATCCACTTTGAACACATCGTTCACTCCTAGCGATTTCAGGTACCGCACGAGCTGCCAACGTTGCGCCTCGGGAAGTTTGGACCACACCGGCATTCCTTTCCAGGCTACTCCGTTTGTCAACAGCCAAAACAAAGTACCGTCAGCGGCGTTCTGGACTTCGGCGTGACGAAGACTTGGTCCTTTCTTGCCTCCTCCACCAGCAGGACCATGGCACTCCGTGCAATGATCCTCAAACAGAAGCTGGCCGGCGACAACAGCGTCCGGGTCACTCTGGAAGGGATTCATGCGGGCTCGTACTTTTGCGGGCGCCTTGTTCAGTTCTGAATAGTCATGGGAGTTGTCTGCGGCGCTGGCTTGTTTCTGCGCAAAGGCAGATACGGGACCAAGACTCACAACCAAGAACGCGAGCGCAAGCATGCGATTGTTCATGGACGACCCGTAAAGAGTCTTTTGACCATATCGCCGAACCCCGGTATCTCCCAAGCAATGCCCCAACGAAGCATAAACTGATGGCTAGAGTCGTTGAGCCCAAACGCCGGGGAGATTCGCAGAGTCCATCCAGAAGGAATGTTCCAGGCGAGGGCTGGAGCGAGATATTGAGATGTTTCATGAAGGCCGAAGTGATAGCGATCACCTAAACCGCCATACATCTCCGCGCCAGCGACGAAATTCTGGGGGCAGAAGCTACATCGTTTGGACGACGCCTTCAGTGCCAGTGGGCGACTGGCGCCGACAGCGTATCCAAACTCCCAAGGCTCATTCGTGAGGTTCTTTACAAATAGGAAGTTTTCAGAAACGTTCCAGCCTTTGAAATTACTCCCCAGGATCAGCTTGAGCTCAAGTTCGTTCTTGACCTCATCGCGGGCTTCCGCGTTCGGGGCCAAAAAGTCGTTCTCTATGTCGTGACCCTCGAGTTCCTTGAGGATCTT
>Ga0307471_100002393_pt1 | contig 10786 bp, 10 predicted proteins | sample atmos_gasesAM3C__2_FD_204566 | JGI IMG/M metagenome (GOLD analysis project Ga0307471, IMG submission 204566) | Hardwood forest soil microbial communities from Morgan-Monroe State Forest, Indiana, United States - atmos_gasesAM3C_515 | ecosystem: Environmental > Terrestrial > Soil > Temperate... | reverse complement strand
CGCCGCGGGCGATCACCAGCCGTCGCGGCCCTCCCCACGGGAGCGTCTCGGCGGCCCGCACGATGCCCTCGGCGCCGACGTCACGCGTCTCGAGCACCTCACGGCTCATGACGAGAAGGGCGGGATCCGGACATATCAGATGGGTGAGCCTGCTCACGGCTTCTTCGACGAGGAAGGTGTCCGGACCGTTGAGGAGCACGACGGGCGCCACCTGCCCCTGCTCGAGCTGGCGGAGCCACGCCGAGTACTGCACTAGAAGCGGTCGACCGCGCGATTGACCAATTTCCGCCCGATCTCGAGGGCCGCCTGCTTGACCGCGCCCTCTTCGCGGCTGATGGTATCCGAGACCTGCCCCGCCACGTCGAAGGATACGTCTTCGACGAGCCCGTCCTGTTGCCAGAGGAGCTCGCTTCGCTTGAGATCCCGGAAGCGGACGTCCATGGTCACCGTCAATCGATAGGAGCGGAGGTTGAGCTTGCTGTCATAGGTGAGGGACTGCACGCTGTAGCCGATGATTTCGCCCTCGAGCACGGAGTCGGCCTTGTCGAGGGCGACCACCCGGAGCCGGCCATTGCTGGTGAAGGCATTGACCACCGCCGAGGTGATGGTGCTTTCTGCGCCCGCCTCGGTGGAGCGGTTCTTGAAGACGGGCACGGACACCGTCTTGAGATGGCCCGGCAGATTGCCCTGGAGCGTGTAACCACATCCGCCAGACACCCCCGCCACCAAAGCGGCGGCGAGCAAGACGCCGGACAACAGCTTGAGCCGACTCATGCCCGGGTCACGATATTCACGAGGCGTCCCGGAACGACCACCACCTTGGCCACCTCCCGGCCGTCCAGCCAGGGCTGGACCTTGTCCTCGGCGAGCGCCTGCTCCCGCACCGCCTGCTCGGGCGCCGAGACGTCCACGGTGAGCCGGCTGCGCACCTTGCCGTCCACCTGGACCACCACCGTCACCTGCTCCTTCACGAGCGCCGATGAGTCGGCCACGGGCCACGCTTCGGTGAAGAGGCTCTTCGGGTTTCCCAGGCCCTGCCAGAGCTCCTCGGCGAAATGGGGCGCCACCGGGCCGATGAGCCGCAGGGTCACCTCCACCGCCTCGCGGATGAGTGCGGCGCGCTCTTCCCGGGCCACCCCGTCGAGGGAGTCCCGCTCGAAGTCGTGCAGCGCGTTCACCAGCTCCATGATGGCGCTGATCGCGGTATTGAAGTGGAAGTGCCTCTCCACGTCGGTGGTGACGCGGCTGATCGTCTCGTGGATAGTTCGGCGGAAGGCGCGGCCGGCGTCGGTCAGGGTGCCGGGAAGGCGGCCGCCGCTTCCGATCACCTCTCCATGGGTGCGCACGAAGCGCCAGAGCCGGTTGAGGAACCGGGAGGCGCCCTCGACCCCGCTCTCTGTCCATTCGAGATCGCGCTCCGGAGGCGCGGCGAACAAGGTGAAGAGGCGGGTGGCGTCCGCTCCGAAGCGGCGAATCATGTCGTCCGGATCCACGACATTGCCCTTGGACTTGGACATCTTGGCCCCGTCCTTGATCACCATGCCCTGGGACAGGAGGGCCGCGAATGGCTCGTCGAGCGTGATCATGCCCATGTCGCGGAGCACCTTGGTGTAGAAGCGCGCGTAGAGCAGGTGCAGCACCGCGTGCTCGATACCGCCGATGTACTGGTCCACGGGCATCCAGTACTCGGCCGCCTTCCGCTCGAACATGCCCTGGTCGTATCGGGGCGAGCAGTAGCGGAGGAAGTACCAGGAGGACTCCACGAAGGTGTCCATGGTGTCGGTGTCGCGCCGGGCCCGGCCCTCGCACTTGGGACAGGTGGCGTGGAAGAAGCTCGCCACTTCGGCGAGGGGCGAGCCGCCCTTGCCGCTGATCTGCACGTCCTCGGGCAACACCACGGGAAGGCGGTCCTCGCGCTCCGCCACCATGCCGCACGTCTCGCAGTAGAGAATGGGAATGGGGGCGCCCCAGTAGCGCTGCCGGCTGATGCCCCAGTCGCGCAGACGATAGTTGACCTTCGACCGCCCGATGCCCTTGGTCACCAGCCAGTCGATGGCCTTGCCCTTCGCCTCGTCGATGGTGAGCCCGTCGAGGAATCCCGAGTTGATTTTGACTCCGTCCCCCGTGTACGCCTGCGTGTCCGGCCACTCCGGCGGCCTCTTCACGGTGGCGATGATGTCGAGGCCGTGCTGCTTGGCGAAGTCCCAGTCGCGCTGGTCTTCGCCGGGCACGGCCATGATGGCGCCCGTGCCGTAGCCCATGAGCACGTAGTCGGCGAGGAAGAGCGGTATCTCCTTCCCCGTGAACGGATTGACGGCGCGCGCGGCCAGCCTCAGCCCCCGCTTCGGGCGGTCGGCGGCCAGGCGCTCGATCTCCGTCTCGCGCGCGACCTCCTGCCGGAAGACCTTCACCCGCTGCGCCTCTTCCGCGTTCACCACCAGGCTGTCCACGAGCGGATGCTCGGGGGCCAGCACCGCGTACGTCATGCCGAACGACGTGTCGGGGCGCGTGGTGAAGATGGTGATGGCGAGGTCACCGCGCCCGGCCACGGGCAGCTCGAACTCCGCCCCTTCGCTCTTCCCGATCCAGTTCCGCTGCATGGTGAGGACCCGCTCCGGCCATCCGGGAAGCTTGTCCGTCCACGCGAGGAGCTCTTCGGCGTAGTCGGTGATCTTGAAGAACCAGCCCTCGATGTCCTTGGTCGTGACCTCGGAGTCGCAGCGCCAGCACCGGCCGTTCTCCACCTGCTCGTTGGCGAGAATGGTCTGGCAGGAGGGGCACCAGTTGACCTTGGAGCGCTGCTTGTATGCGAGGCCGCGCTCGAACATGCGGATGAAGACGAGCTGTTCCCAGCGATAGTAGGTCGGATCGCAGGTGGCGAGTTCGCGGTCCCAGTCGTAGGACATGCCGAGCCGCCGGAGCTGCGTCTTCATGTTGGCGATGTTCTCGTGGGTCCACACCGCGGGGTGCACGCCGTTGTCGATGGCCGCGTTCTCCGCAGGCAGGCCGAAGGCATCCCAGCCCATGGGATGGAGCACGTTGAAGCCGCGCATCCATTTGAACCGCGCGAGGAGATCGCCGATCGTGTACACGCGGACGTGACCCATGTGGATCCTGCCCGAGGGATACGGAAACATCTCGAGGCAGTAGTACTTGGGTCGCGCGGGATCTTCCGTGACGCGAAACTGCCCGCTCTCCTCCCAGCTGCGCTGCCACTTCGGCTCTATCTCACGGAAGGGATACCGGTCTGCGCGGTCGTCGCTGGCCATATTCGTCCTGATTTTCCCACACTTAGAAGGCAGGAGCAAGAACGGCCCCCGGGGACCGTGCGATCCCCGGGGCGGGAGCCGAGACTACTTCTTCTTCAGCGTGAGGCCGATGGCGGCCGCGGCCTCATCGGCCTTGGCCACGGAATCGGCGTGCTTGCCCGAGTCGTGGAGCGCCTTGGCTTCCTTGGCGAGGGCCTGGGCCTTCTTGGACTTGTCGTCGGTTTTCCCGGCGGTGGCGTCTTCGATCTGCTTGATCAGGAGCGGGCACTGGTTCGCGAGGGCCGCACCGGCGGTCGTGAGCACCAGAGCCAGCGCCATCAGGATCTTCTTCATGGGTTCACCTCCTTTCGCATGAGATGCGCATGAGTCTAACCCGGGTCCGCTCCCGAGGGTTCCTTCTCCGGAGAGGCAGGATGGAAGAAGTCGTGGATGCGCTCGGCCAGTCTCGGGGAGACCTTGGGCACGGCGGCGAGCTGGCCGACGGAGGCCTCGCGCACGGCCTTGGCCGAGCCCAGCGTCTTGAGGAGACTCGTGCGAAGGGCGGGCCCGACCCCGGGGATTTGGTCGAGGACGGAGCTGATGGTCCGCCGGCTGCGGAGCTTCTTGTGATACGTGATGGCGAAGCGATGCGCCTCGTCGCGGATTCTCTGGAGGGCCTGGAGCGCGGGCGAGGTCAGGTCAAGCACGAGTGGCTCAAGACGATCGGGGGTGAACACCTCCTCGGCGCGCTTGGCCAGGGAAGCCATGGGCAGGTAGTCGAGTCCGAGGGCCTCCAGCGCCTTGATCCCCGCGCCCAGCTGCCCGCGCCCGCCGTCGAGCAGGATCAGGTCGGGAAGCACCCCCTCGGTCTCGAGGGCCCGTCCGTAGCGCCGGCTCACCGCCTCGTGCATGGCGGCGAAGTCGTCAGTTCCCGTGACGGTACGGATGCGATAGCGCTTGTAGTCGTCCTTCTTCATTTCCCCGTCCTGCCAGACGACCATGGACGCCACGGTTTCCCCGCCCTGGAACGTGGACACGTCGAAGGCCTCGATGCGGTGGGGCGGCTCGGGCAAGCCCAGTGTGCGCTGGAGCTCGTCGAGCACGGCCTGCGTCCGATTGCCCCGGGACAGGAGATGGCTCTGCAAGGCGAGCGCCGCGTTCTCCTCGGCCATGGCCACGAGCTCGCGCTTTCTCCCGCGCTGGGGCGCGCTCAGCTCCACCTTGCCGCCCCGGCGGGCGGTGAGCCACTCCCCGGTGAGCTCCGCTTCGGGCACGTCCTCGGAGAGGAGGATCTCGGGGGGCGGCACGACCTCCCGCGCGTAGAACTGACGCAGGAAGGCCGAGAGGATCTCCCCCTCCCCCGCCCCGGTGAGCCGGTCGAAGAAGAACGACTCCCGGCCGAGCAGCCGCCCGCGCCGGACGAAGAAGAGCTGGACGCACGCGTCGTGCCCCTGGCGCACGAGGCCGACGATGTCGAGGTCGCTGTCCTCCGTCGAGATGATCTTCTGGCGCTCGCGTACCGTGTTCAGCGCCTGCACGCGATCGCGCAGCCGGGCCGCGATCTCGAACTTCTCCTCGGCGGCTGCCGTCTCCATCTGCGTGGTCAGCTCCTGGGCCAGGCCGTCGTTCTTGCCTTCGAGGAAGCGCTCCACGTCGCGCACCGTCCGGTCGTACCCCTCCCGCGTCTCCAGGGCGGTGCAGGGCGCGTTGCACCGGTGGATGTAGTACTGGAGGCAGGGGCGCGCCTTCTTGCCGTCGATGGTGATGCGGCAGGTGCGGAGGGGAAAAAGCTGCCGGACGAGCCGGAGCGTCTCGCGCATCGCGGTGGCGGGATAAAAGGGCCCGAAGTATGCCGCGCCGTCCTTCTGCACCCGCCTCGCCACCACGAGCCGCGGATACTCCTCGTTGGTGGTGAGCTTGAGGAACGGATAGTGCTTGTCGTCGCGGAGGATGATGTTGTAGCGGGGCCGATGGCGCTTGACCAGGTTGGATTCGAGGATGAGCGCCTCGAGCTCGTTGCCCGTGACGATGACCTCGAGATCACGGATCTGCGCGACCAGCGCGTCGGTCTTGGCGTCGCGCACCCGCGATTCCTGGAAGTAGGAGCGCACCCGGCTGCGCAGCGAGGCCGCCTTGCCCACGTAGATGATCTGGCTCTTGGCGTCCTTGTACAGGTACACGCCCGGCCGGTCGGGCAGCTCGGCGAGCTTCGGGGAGAGATCGACCGTCTCTACGCGCCCAGCCACAAGGTCACCACGAGAACGGCCAGGCCGATTACCGCGGGAATGAGAATGGTCCAGCGAAGCATCCGGTTGAGCCGGCGCAGCACGGGCGGGCCCGGGCGTCCCGGCCGAGGCGGATTCATGAACGAGATCAGCTTCGACAGGACCACGAGGGCTACCGAGAGCACCGCGAAGAAGATGAGCGTCCACTTGATCACCATGGCGGCGCGGGCGCCTCCTCAGCGGACGCCCAGATCGACCTTCTTGAGCGCCTTGACCCGGTCCCGGAGCTCGGCCGCCCGCTCGAAGTCGAGCCGGCGGGCTGCTTCCTTCATGGCGCCCTCGAGCTCGGCAATATGGCTCTGGAGGGCCGCCGGGCTCTCCCAGGTGGGCAGCGTCTCCTTCGGCACGTCCACCGTGTAGTAGTCCCGCTCGGGCACGCTGTCGAGGAGGTCTTTCATGCCGCGCTTCACCGATTCCGGCGTGATGCCGTGCTCCCGATTGTACGCCTCCTGCACGATGCGCCGCCGGTCCGTCTCCGCGATGGCCTCGCGCATGGAGCCCGTCACCGCGTCGGCGTACATGATCACCTCGCCGTTGACGTGACGGGCCGCGCGGCCCGCGGTCTGAATGAGCGAGGTGGCGGACCGGAGATAGCCCTCCTTGTCCGCGTCGAGGATGGCCACCAGCGACACCTCGGGCAGATCCAGTCCCTCGCGCAGGAGGTTGATGCCGATGAGGGCGTCGTACTTGCCCATCCGGAGCTCACGGATGATGGCCACCCGATCGAGGGTGTCGATGTCGGAATGGAGGTAGCGCACCCGGAGCCCGTTCTGCTGGTAGTACTCGCTCAGGTCCTCGGCCATGCGCTTGGTCAGGGTGGTGATGAGCACGCGCTCCCCGCGCTCGGCGCGCGCCCGCACCTCGGCCATGAGATCGTCCACCTGGAGGCCGGCCGGCTTGACGGTGATCTTCGGATCCATCAGTCCCGTGGGCCGGATGATCTGCTCCGCCACCGCCCCTCCCAACCAGGACTTCCCCGGCGCTTCCCGCTGGCCGCCGGCCAGGCCCAGCTCGTAGGCTCCGGGCGTGGCCGAGACGTAGAGCGTCTGCGGCACCATGGCCGCGAACTCCTGGAAGGTCAGCGGCCGGTTGTCGAAGGCCGAGGGGAGGCGGAAGCCGTACTCCACCAGCGCCTCCTTGCGGGAGCGGTCGCCGGGATACATGCCGCGGATCTGGGGCACGGTCACGTGAGACTCGTCGATGATGACGATGGCGTCCTTGGGCAGGTAGTCCATGAGGGTGGGAGGATTCTGACCCGGCTTCCGACCCGAGAGATGACGCGAGTAGTTCTCGACTCCGTGGCAGTAGCCGATCTCGCGGAGCATCTCCATGTCGAAGAGCGTCCGCTGCTCGAGCCGCTGGGCCTCGAGGAGGCGGTTCTTGCCCTTGAGGTAGCGCAGCCGCTCCCCCAGCTCGTCCATCACTCCCGCCACCGCGCGCTCGAGCTGGTCGGCGGGGGTGACGTAGTGGCTGGCCGGATAGATGCGGGTGCGGGGGACGGAGCCCGTGGTCACCCCGCGCAGCGGATCGAGGGTGGACAGTTTCTCCACCGTGTCGCCCCACAGCTCCACGCGAAGGGCCTCCGTCTCGGCCGCCGCGGGAAAGATCTCCACCACGTCGCCCCGGACGCGAAAGGTCCCCCGCCGGAAGTCGACGTCGTTGCGCTCGTACTGCACGGCGACGAGGCTGCGGATCAGCGTGTCGCGCTCGATGGTCTGGCCCGTCTCCAGCCCCACGTGCATACCCTGGTAGGTCTCGGGCGCCCCGATACCGTAGATGCAGGAGACGGAGGCGACCACCACGATGTCGCGCCGCTCGAAGAGCGAGGTGGTGGCGGAGTGCCGCATGCGGTCGATCTCGTCGTTGACCAGCGCATCCTTCTCGATATAGGTGTCCGACTGCGGGATGTACGCTTCCGGCTGGTAGTAGTCGTAGTAGGAGACGAAATACTCCACGGCGTCGCCGGGGAAGAACGACTTGAACTCGCCGTACAGCTGGGCGGCCAACGTCTTGTTGGGCGAGATCACGAGAGCGGGCCGGCCCAGCCGGGTGATCACGTTGGCGAGCGAGAAGGTCTTGCCGCTCCCCGTGATGCCAAGGAGCACGGTATGCGGCTGCCCTTCCGCGAGGAGCTCGGTCAGGCGCTCGATGGCCCGCGGCTGATCCCCCGCCGGCTCGAACTCGGATGACAGCCGAAACGACTGGCTCAGGGGGTGGTGGGGACCGCGACGAGATACTTCCGCCACGAGTCGAGGAAGCTCGTCGCGTGAGGGTGGCGCATCAGATGGACGGAGAAGAGGAACTGCGGGTGCACCGGCTCACGAATCAGCCGGAGACGCGCTTCCTCCACCGTCCGGTTGCCCTTGAAGAGGTTGCAGCGGAGACAGGCGGCGACCACATTGGTCCACGTGGTCTGGCCCCCGCGCGAGCGGGGCATGACGTGGTCGACGGTGAGCTTCTCCCCGCGCCGGCTGCAGTACTGGCAGGTGTAGCCGTCCCGGCGCAGGATGTTTTTCTTGTTGAAGGCCACGCGCTCGAGGAAGGGCTTGCGGATGTAGACGGCGAGCCGGATCACCGAGGGCAGCGGGAACACCCGGGAGGGTGAGCGCACCACGCGGGGGGAGGACTCGACGCTCTCGGCCTTGCCTGCGAGCAGCAATGTCACCGCGCGCCTGGCGTTGGTGAAGTGCAGCGGCTCGTACGTGTAGTTCAGCACCAGGACCGCGATTTCATCCATATCCTGCCCAAGAATAGTCAGCGTGCCGGGGCCTGTCAACCCGGCGGGCTCACACCAGAGCCCGCCAGAGCACCGGAGCGAAGCCGGTCACGATGAGAAACGCGGCCACGAACCATTGCCAGTCGAAGAAGAGCAGCCCGAGAAGGGCAAGGAGCACGAAGAGGCAGAGCCCGTAGAAGCGGATCTCCCGGCTATCGGTCCAGCCTCCCTTCCCCGTGAGCACAGGCAGCTTCCCCGCGAGGTAGACGGGAGAATAGAGGAGGAAGAACACCACGAAGAGGCCGGAGAACGTGAGCACCCCGCCCACCGCGCCCAGAAGGGTCCAGGCGACCCATGCCGCGGGCGAGGTCGCGGTTTCGAGAAAGACGCGCGGCACGTACTCCGGCTTGAAGAAGACGATGAGGAGAGCAACCGCGAAGAGCGGCATGACGAACTCGAGCCACGCCCACTTCGTTGAGCGCGGGTTCCAGCTCGTGGACGGATTGATCGGGTCTGGAAGCTTCCACTGCCCGGACCTATTGGCCATGTTTTTCCGAGCGAGCGCGACGAGCGCGGACGGTCAAACGTCCAGGACTCGTGCCTCGATGCATAGAGAGAGGGGTGGTCAGTGCGGGAAGTCGCACGGGGATCATCTTTCAACCAGTATCTCACAGGGGGTGCCTTCCCCAAGAGGACCCTCGTTCGTGCCAGATGCCCGGATCCGAACCGGGCCGGGGCGACCCGGCGCCCGTGGAGGGCAGGCCGGCCACCCTCCTAGCGGACCGGGCGGAGGCAGAGGGCGTCGGCCACGACGGAGACAACGCGCTCGAGGCGGAACGGCTTGACGAGCATCAGATCCACCCCGCTCTCGCGAAGCCGCACGGGGTCGCCGAGACGACCCCAGCCGGTGATGAGCACCACCGGCGTCTCGGCCCGCAGGCTCTTGACGGAGCGCGCGACATCGAGCCCAGAGCATTCGGGCAGGGAGAGATCGGTCAGCACCACATCGAAGCTGCCCGCCTGGAAGTGGGCGAGGCCAGACAGGCCGTCCGTGGCCGACTCGACGCGGTACCCTGCCTCGCCCAGCGCGTCCACGAGCATGGAGCGGATCTCCTCCTCGTCCTCGAGCACCAGAATGGAAGGGGGCGCCGCGCCGACCGGCTCCTGCTCGCGCGGCGGATCAGCGGCGGCCGGCCTGCTGTCCACGCCATAGCCGTGAGCGGCGGGCAGCCACAGGGTCACCGTGGTTCCCCCGCCCTCTTCGCTCCGCACGCGCACGCTGCCGCGATGGCGGTCCACCACCCCGTGGACCACGGAAAGCCCGAGACCGGTGCGCTGGGGGGCGCGCGTGGTGAAGAACGGATCGAAGATGCGTCGGCGCACATCCTCCGGGATTCCCTCGCCCGTGTCGGACACCTGGAGCTCGACTCCCGTGTCCACACATCGCGTGGTCAGCCCGAGCCGGCCGCCCCGCGGCATCGCGTCCGCCGCGTTCAGGATGAGGTTCATCACCGCTTCGCGCAGCGCCCCCATCTGGCCGTCCACCGGAGGCACCCGGTCGAGGTCGGCTACCATCTCGATCCCCACGCTGCGCGCCTCGGGGGCTTTGGCGGATCTCGGCAAGCGAATCCCGCAGAACGTGCTGACCGCTCGTATCCGAGGCTGGCTGCTCGTCGCTCATGGGCAAGCTTGCCCGATCTGACTTCGAGGCGGACACCGGTGGACCGGAAAAACTGGGGCGGGGCTCAGCGGACGCGAGGGAGGCAGGGAGGACGGTCAGGCCGCGATGATCGCGACCTCACTTGCCAGCGAGCGAGCGGATGTAGCGAACGAGCGCCCACCGCTCGGCCTCGGGCAGATGCTTCCAGGAGGGCATGGCGCCCCGGCCCGTGCTGATCTTCCAGAAGATCTCTCCATCGGACTCGGCCTGTACCGTCTTGGAGGTCCAGTCCGCGGGCTTGGGGCTGAGTCCCGCCGACGCCACCCCGTCGCCCTTCCCCATGGCGCCATGGCAGCTGGCGCAGTTGATCTGGGCCACTTTCTTTCCCTGCTCCACCGTCTTGGCATCGGACGGCGAGGGATTCTTCTTGGCCTTCTCCGCCGCCGGAGCCTCCCAGGGAGCCTGAGCCTGCGCGGGTGCCGCACCACCTAGTGCTACCACTGCGCCCAGGGCCAGCGTCATCCAGGCCTGCATCAGTCGCGATTTCATGTCTTTCCTCCGGGCCTTTCGAGCATCAACGGGTCAGAAATTCCTATGCTGGGGAGACTCACGATGTCCCCTAGCGTGTAGCACCATGCCGGTGAGACGGTCAAGCCGAATCCCGCATTCGCGGGCGCGGACTCATATGCTATCTTGCCGAGCCATGGCGGACGATCAGGTACACGTCGTCGCAGTGATCGGGGCGGGTCCGGCGGGACTCTTCGCCGCCCGCGCCCTCGCCAATGCCGGCGCCCGGGTCTTGCTGCTCAATCGCGACATCAAGCCCGGAGGCCTCGCAGAGTACGGCATCTTTCTCGACAAGTACAAGATGAAGGGC
>Ga0307471_100002392_pt1 | contig 10787 bp, 10 predicted proteins | sample atmos_gasesAM3C__2_FD_204566 | JGI IMG/M metagenome (GOLD analysis project Ga0307471, IMG submission 204566) | Hardwood forest soil microbial communities from Morgan-Monroe State Forest, Indiana, United States - atmos_gasesAM3C_515 | ecosystem: Environmental > Terrestrial > Soil > Temperate... | reverse complement strand
TGAACTACGCATCAAGCCGATACCATGCTGATAGTCGATCGGTTGAGCATCTACCAGAGTTCGCCAAAGAACAGTCAGCAGCCTTTCTGCGACAGCGAAAGAAGACTGAAACACGTCTCCACGGCGGCATTATGGAAACGGATGACGGAGAATTGTATCTGATGGTTATCGGCGGACCGTTCCGCGAACCATCTATGTGCTTCAATGCTTTGGCTGAATTCGTAGGCAGACGTGATGAAGTCCTTGCGGATCGGGACCGGCTACGCTCGAAGGCGGCTGGCGGGAAATGAAGCGCAAGGTACATCAGAACGTGGCACCGGCTGGCGTACCGTACACCGTTGATAGCGAGGGACTGTTCAAGCCGATACGTCGTGACGACTATCCCGTACTTCAGGCGACTCTTATTGTTCAGAAGCCAAAGAGACAGATCGGCTTTACGGCGAAGTGGGAGAAATGAACCGTCTAACCGAACTATGGCAACGCTTTCGCAATCGCGATCCGTGGTGCTGGCGCAAGGGTCGAGTGAAGCTTTTCATTCTTGGACCCGGCGACGCGAGAAAGTGGTATCCGATCTTCGGCATCTATAACACGAAACCTACTGAGTGGCCGGGCTTCTTCGTCGGTGACGGTGAGTTGACGGTATATGTCGCGGTGCACATTCTCGAATTGTCCGTCATTCTCAAACGCAGACCAGCCCAGTGCGTTCGTGGCGAGGCCGATGGTTCAACTTGGTGGGATGTAACGGAGCGTCGCTAAATGCGTTGGCGAAAAGCACATAGGAATCGCAAGCGGATATTGGCCCAGCAGAAGGTTAAGATCGAGCCTCGCAGGTTCATGCGAAACCCTGACGTCGCGTGGGAAGAGTGGCTGAATAAGCTACTACCTACGATGTTGGATGAAAAGAATTCACTCGTAGCACGGTTTCTAAAGTCTCGTGACGATCTACTGCCAACCCACAGAGTTCCATTACCGCGACGGATGTTTGTTCCAACCCCTATCCCTCATGGTTATGTATCGTCAGTTCAGATGGACGAAGGCCAGCGACGAGCGATCAGGCGAATTGATCGAACAATTCAGGAATCGATCTACAAGGGTGACTATCCGAAGTCGCGATTCTTTATTATTGTTGACGAGTTGGACTTTCCATGTGAGCCAAAGCCGACAAAGGAACTCATCTACGGCGATAAGTGGACCGCCTTCAGGAGGCTGACGTGAACGAAAGAGAATTGCATGACGATCTAGTTAAGAAGTTTGCGGACATCCTCTATTCATGGAAGTTTCCCACCACGATGATAGAACTGGCCGATGTGTAAGCATTGCGAAAACTAATCCGATTTCTGAACCACGTGTACGCCACAACCCACGGGTATTTCTGGAAGGAATGCCCGAAGTGCTTCAAGCCTTTCGGCGGACACGAGATAATCTTTGATGGTGACGGATGGCCAAGTCGGAACGCTATCTGTCCCTTGTGCCACGCCAAACTCACTATCACGTTTTCGCCAGAGAATCTCAAGAAGGCTCTGGGGATTCAATGACGCAGATTCACCGCCACACAAACGGTTTTGGAAAAGTCAGCTCGACTGGCGCCGCATCCTCTGACTCGTTTATAGATAGAACCTCAGAACTCCGTGGTCTCACGTTTCTAAGTTTCATGTCCCAAGTCAGAGAGAACTCTGTACTGGATGGGCAAGGTGGGGTAACGAATGTCTCAGCCTCAGTGATTGAGCGATCAATCATTCTGAATTCACAGATCAGCTATGCCAAAGTATCGGACTCGGTTCTAAATAATGTAGTAGTGCGAGGAGCTTACGATCCTGCGTTGCTAGAGTCTGTAATCCTGAGTGGCGGGGTGACGGTAGAAGCTTGTCGGCTAAGGAATTTCGAACTGTCGGGACCCTTCCTGGTACACGCAGATTGGGATCGGCAGCCACGTCATTTCACTCTTGAACGGTTTGGAATTCAGCTAGGAGTGATCGAGTGTTGGCATGATGGCGTTCTGCATGGAATTTGCGGATGTAAGTGTCGCCCTCTCCATGAGTGGATCGAAAAGAAGGAATTGCTGCGTCGATTCTTTGGGAAGCGCGATAACTGGGATCACGGAGTCGTGGACTACATTCACGATCAGTTCAACGAGTGGCTCTCGCAACCTCTTGTATAATGCTCTGCCATGCCAGCGGTCATCGATGATGAGATCGAATCTTACACCCAACTGCCAAAGCCGAAGCTGGACTTAGTTCTGTCGGCAATTCGGCAAGGCGAAGAGAGTCTGCCCTCACTCCGCCGAATCACAAATCTCGACTACGCAGAACTCCAACTCATTCTCTATCAACTGGAATTTGAATGGCGGTCGATTGTCTGCGAGGAAAATGCAAACGGCTTCGCGCGCTACTTCCCTACTAACAGCGAGAGGCTCAAACCGAAACCTAAAGCGATCCCAGAGCGCACTGCTTGGTCGCGGACGATCAATCCCGCACCGCCAACATTCGTTACGTCCCCGGTGCCAACGATTCTGCCGCCGCTGAAAACAGATCGATCTTCCGAACCGCCTACTTCTGCGCGGAACCCTGAGACCAAGAAGCCTCGTAAGCGGTACTACTATAACTATTATCGCGGCGAACTCGTTGAGCGACTCTGCGCAAACGACAAGTGTCGTCGCATCTTTTTGGCGAAGGTTCGTAAGCCATCAAAAGGCGGCACTCAGCGCTATTGCAAATCTTCATGCGGTCCGCACTCGCGTCCGTATAAAGTTCCGAGCGACCACAGTCTGCTTTATGAGTTGTACGTGACCCAGGGACTGACGACGCCAGCCATCGGGCGGCTTTTCCACGCACGGCATCATGCGGTACGTCATCGCCTTATTGAAGTTGGAATTCCTTTGCGCAAGCCCGGTTCCTACCATCCCCGTTGCGTGGAAGAGGGGTGCAATGAGCCAACCTTCAAGCTAACACACCCAATCAACGGGTCGCCATATGGAACACGTTGCGAATTCCACCGTAAAGAGCATCGCAAGAAGCTGGCTGACGATTACTACGCTCGAACGCGTGGTGCACAAAGTCCGGCTCCGCTGATTATCAATGCGATCCGCGAAGGCGCAACTAATGTCTACCAGATCGCGGAGCGGTTGAATATGAAGACGAAGCGAGTATCAGTGACGCTTCGGCACATGAAAGAGCAAGGCATAGTTGTCCACGCTGGCACGTTTCGACCGAAGCGGCACAGTGGTGGTAGGGCGATCATCTGGGCGTTAGCTGAGTAAGAGTCGTGTTAGAATCCCGCTCGTGTCCGAGTTGATCTATCCTTTTGGCGCTGAACAAATCCGCGAGAAGGTCAAAGAACTCCGATTTCTCAACGAAGACTATGAAGCTGATCGTTGGGAACGGATTCTAAAAAAGAAGTTTCAGAAAACCGCAGAAGACGAACCTACCGCTGTAATTCTCAAAACTGAAAGAGCCCTCGAACTGGAAACAAAGGGATGGGAAGTCTGGTTGAAGACTCTCTCGCCTCATACGTTCAAATCTAAGTTTGTAAAAGAGATCGGCGATTTCTGGGAATGGTATTGGCCGCTAATTCTCGCCCAGGCCGAAGGTAAGCATCTTCTCGACATCACAGATACTCTGGCTTACACGCTCTTCCTGGCCCGCGGTCTAACTAAGAGCACGACAATGGAGTGGGCCGCGCTCATGCAGGGAGCAGTCGTTGGTCCATCCTTAGTGCTCTACACCTGCTCCACCGGTAAGACAGCGACACGCCACCTTCAGAGCATGACGATCCATGCTGAGCGCTCGCTGATGGAGGAATACTACCCGGGCCTCGCCCGCCCTCGTGTCGGCAAGCACAAGAATCGTTTTGGTTGGAACAAGGATATGCTTGCGGCCGACTGCGGACTGACGATCCTAGCGCTCGGGTTGGAAGAAGAGATTCGCGGTGTTCGCGTTGAGGATCTTCGCCCGACGCTGATCGAGGGAGACGATTTCGACAGCATGAAGGACTCGCCTGATGTTGTGAAGAAGAAGGAAGACATTCTCGGTGGTTCAATCTTCGGTACACAGACAGAGGACACGATCATCATTCTTGGGCAAAACCTTATTCACAGATTCTCCGTCGCGCGGCGCATTCATCTCGGGCGTTCAGAGTTGTTACGTGATCGACGATCCAGCGGAGTGGTAAAGGCGTTCACCGATGACTTCGCGATGGAACAGCAGCCCAACGGTCGCTACATGATCACGAAGGGTACGCCAACATGGGAAGGCTTCAACATGAAGCTGGCGCAGAAGATCGTTGGCACGATGGGACCAGTCCTTGCGCGCAGCGAGTATCAGCACGAATTTGATATCGATCAAGAAGGGAAAGTAATGAAGAACTACCTTGATGGCGTCCATGTGATCACCGAAGAAGAGTTTTGCCGGCCTTATGGTCTGCAATGGCACCCGGCATTCAAGATGCCCTTCGACTGGTGGAAGTACATGTTCAACGACTACGCGCGCACGAAGAGCGAGTTCCACGCAAATGTCGCCGGCACACTGACTGTCTCGAGCATGAACACGAAACTCCCAGGCATTACCTTTCTCTTCGACTGTCTTAGCTTTGAAGAAAACACCGAACCGGATGATTGTGCGATTGCTTTCCTGCGGTGCATCTCGCCCTTCGTAAGAGTTGATGGAGTAGATCGAGACTGGGACATCCTGCGGCAGACACTCATTAGTCGCGAAGGTATTGCTAATTACGTTGGTTCAAAGACAGAGAAGAATCGCGCCGAGCGCGCCGTGTTAGCCAGAGTCTTTCCCGAGCATGTCGCACCGCTGCTGCAAGCGTACAACTATCGAGCGTTTCGAATGTCTCATGAGAAGGATGACTGGGCAAAGATTTATCGAAATACTTTTGGACTTCCGTTTGAACGCCCAGCGCCGAACGATGATGCGGGACAGGCATTACTCGATCTCTCAATGAAGATTGACTTTGGCGTCGCAGATCCATTCGGCCGGGTTGGGTACTGGGCCGATGATAAGCAGACGTTCATTCGCGATCCGTTCAATAAGAGTGGGAAGGCCGAGTTGCTTCAGGGGATGAGCAGGTTTTATTTGATCGTTAAAAACGACAAGCTCCCTTACCCGAATGATGCTCGTCCTGATCAACTGCATGGTTCGGATCTTGCACGCTATCAGTTCAACGAACAGCGTTACCTCTCGCCAAAAGCAAACGAACTCGGAGAAGAAGAACGAGACGCCGAGAAGCGAAACGATGATTTTCGCCAAGGCATTTTGATGTACTATTTCGACAACAGTCTTCGTGGTCGCGAACTTAGCAAGGTCGAGCAGCAGGAACTTGAACTCCCAGAATCGGTGCAGCTCCAAGCGATCAAGTCTGCTCCGCCCGATCAAAAAGAAAAACTTTTGCACTCACGCGAAATTGAATTGCGGCGCGCGGAATACGAGCGACTTGAAAAGAATCTAGCGCGAGGTGGGAGTCCTCGCGGCAACAAGCTAGTAGGTTATCGCCGTCTACGTCGAAACTCGGTGTAGAGCCTGCCTTTGCCTCTCCAGACCTTGCCTCTGCAAGCCTCTCCCGGCCCTTCCCGGCCAAGCGTCAACATGCCTCGCCTGCTTTGCCCTACCGATCCGCGCCTAGCTGAGCCTATCTCGGAGACACCTTAAACGACCATGCCAGTCCCAGCCTGCCTTACCTTGATTTACCTCACAACGACTCGCCCTTACAGACCAATCGCCGCCTTGACTGCCGATACGATCCGAACCACGTGCCGCCATGATCAGACATGCCTGACTCGCCAGTCCCATCCTTATCCGCACGGGACCACTCAACAACGCGCCTTGCCTGCGCCGCCTCTCCACTCCAGACCCTGCGTGACCAGTCTTGGCCTAGCCTCGACTGCCTAACTGGACGTTAACGATCCTATCCTTGCGCAACCAGAAATTGCATTGCCTGCCGTGCCACTTCTAAACAATCAAATCCGCAACTGGCCTTTCCATGACTGCTTTGCCTCGCCACCCCCGGGCCCGCCAAACGATTACACGACTCGCCCCTCGTCGCCTGACATGCCAGAACTAACCAATCCACGAACTGCCCAGCGCGACCTGTCCTGCCGCAACTCACGTAACCAGACCCATCCGAGCAAGACGAGACCCCGCCTGCGTTTCCAGTCCTGACATGAACTTACGATTCGTTGCTTGTCCGGGACTGCCGATCCATTCCTAACCGCGACTTAACGATCCATGCACCGCCGTATTCGCCTCGCCTGCCAGGCATGACCCTCTCCGCGACTGGCCCGAAAAGCCATTCCCAGAATCTCCGGGCATCGCCTGCGTTGACTTGCCTTTCCTTGCCGCTGCTCACCCGTCGAGTCCGCACCTGGACTGCCGTACCGCGCCCTTGAATACCGAGCGGGACAGAACCAACCGCGACTGCCCGGCCTTTCCGTAAATGTGCGTTGATGCACGTGACCTTGCCTGCCGAATCTTAACGAGCCTAGCCGTAACGTGTCGCGCCGATCATCCGTGGGCGATACCTGACGTGCCGTGTCTGTTGTTGTCAGAGTGACGCGAGAATCTTTTTACGGAGCGGTTGCAGCTCTTCGATGTCGATTACGCTCTCGCACCACGAACGCAGTTGAGAACGCTTGCTTTCAATAATCGCCGCCCGGCTCTCCGAGTCTTTCAACGCGTCAACTCTCATCCGAAATCCCTGACCACGAAAAGCCGAAACAAGCCGTCGCACCTGCGCGGTTCCTGTGATCTGACGCGATGTCGTTTGTCCATTGCTGACTAATTGAACCGTAAACTTGCTCGCCATTATCAACGAGTAGCACTGAACGATGCGATATTTTTCTGCGGCCGCACGGTCATTCCACTCGAAATAATCGTGCAACGGGTGAGTCGGCTTTGATGATTCTTTCAGCACGATCTCTACGGTGACAACGCCATGCTTTTTGTAAATGCGTTCTAATTCGTGATCGACGATCACGCCTTTGCGTTCACGTTTTTCTTTCGGAATATACTCCGCCATTGTCGATGACATTTCGGTTTCCCTCCTTTGGTGTTTTGGAAAATGGAAGGGGTTAGCCAGCCGTACCTCGCCTCGCCCATGCTCGCCAACCCTATCCCATCATGGCCAGTCCGGTCGATGCCTGCCTTCTACGCAGCCACTTCAGCCGGCTCGTCCTGCTCCGCAAATATCTGATGGAGAACTTCGGGACTGATGTTCATGTCGAGTGCCCAATCAGGAATTCGCAATGCAACAAGCGGACTCGCACACTCTGCCGCGACCTCTCCAAGTTCCTTTGGATCGCTAATGTGGCGAGTAACGCGAAACGTTCCGAACGTTCCATTCTTTTCGGGACGCCATTCACCAACGCCTACCTGACCGGCGCGGTTCAGAAGATCAACGACAGTCTGAACACTGAGCGTGTCGCTGAACTGAATAATCATCCGCGCTTTCCAATCCTGAAACGAAGGACGGAATCTAACATCTGGTACGCGACCGATGCCACTTGTTCGGCAGATATCCATGCGCGGCACCATCTCCCGATAGGTGATCGGGATACTGTTACCCTGAACGAAGAGTGCCGTGCGGAGTTGCGTCTTCTTGAGTCCTTTGACCTGAGTTGCCGCGCTGATCATCGCGAGTTTGAATCCTGTCGGCGGCATCGCGACTTTCTTGTCGAGGTTATAGACCGTCGCATCTTCCAAGACCTCGCGCGGCTTTTTGCTCTCGCGCTGAACCGAAATTCCCATATGTTTTTTCAACATTTGCTCAACGCTTTTCTGCGAGAACTTGTTTTGAATCAAATCAGCCGTACCCGTTACTTCAAGTCCGACTGAAAGGATGTTCGGTTGTTCGATGACAAGTTGCTTTGCGCTGTCGTTTGCCTCTTGGGCATGTTGCGCGAGTCTGTCAATTTTCTTCCGAGTCATGATTTATCCTTTCATTGTCTGATCACGTAAAGTTCCGATCCTGCCATGCCGGTCCTATCCCTGCCGGAACTTCCCGCGACTTGCCTCTGCAAAAACAAATCCCAAGCACCTAACTCCGAATCGCTAGAGCGTGCCGACTAAGACAGCGCGGGAACGATGAAGCTAAGTACTTGGGATTTGCTTAAGCTCTGAAAAGACAAAGCCCACGCCTTCGGTTTCTTAGTCGGCAGGAGCAATCTAACACAACTCTATAGTTCGTTCAAGCAAGGTTCGAAACAAAAACCGCTTTACCTATGCAGGGGATCGGGACTACTATTGCAGCCGATGTCGAAGCGACCCACGCCTAAACGTAAGACTGCGGTCAAAAAGCCGCGCAAGAGAAAGCCTATTGCCTCAGTTGAAGCAGCAGGAAAGAGGATTGGGTCAAAGGCAAACGGGCTTGAGCGTGAGCGAGTTTTAGGTGCGGCCAGCAAGGATGGGGAGCCAACAAGAATTACAAACATTGACCTCTCAGGTTTGCCAACCCACGAGACAGATTCAGTTCCTGCGTTGAAAATCTCAGAACTGCGCGAAGCGACGGGAGCGCACTCGATAGGGGGTATATGGGGCGGCTTAGCATCCCAGCCTGAATTTGGAGAGCAGGGAGAGCACTGGAGACTCCCCGCACCATCCAGATCGCGATGGCAACGATTTGTTGATTGGATTCGATCTTGGTAGATGCAGTACCTTCCTTATGTCTTACTTGCTCTCGTGACGGTCGCCTTCGCGGTCGCCTGGACTCTTCAACGACAATCGTATGAAAAGATTCTCGATAAGGCCGATCTCCGTTACGACACGCTCTTTGATCGATGGCTGATTTCAAAAAACTTACCGCCGACCGGCGTCGATATGGCCGAACGTCATCAAGAGCAGCAAAAAGCAAGAGAGAATAAACGATCACGTGTCGTGCCAGACAGGATAGGACCTGTTGATAAAGCCCAGGCTGCGCTATTAGCGCACTATGAGGATCAGAGGCTTCACATTCCGGACGGTGGTAGCCGGAGCGGATCGGTTTCTTAATTATGTTCCCCGAATCACAAATGCAGGATGCTCCGACTGTGGCCTCGCGCCGATCACAGCCGACGCCTGATGTGTTTCTCTTGAACCTCGCTCGCAGCATTCTGCAAAAGAGTGAAGTCGCCGAACGACTGAGAACGCAGACAGCCGTCACGCTGCGGCGACGCTTCCGCGGAACATCGAAATCTGACCTCTTTGGGTTTTTCTATGCCCAGAATGGTCAATGGCTGGGTGATGATCCGGCGCAGCAGCCGCTACTTGGTGACCTCTACGCGATCAATATCACCAAAAACATCATTCAAGCCAATCAATCCGCGATGGCCCAGGCGCGGGTAGAGAACACCATTATCGCGGCCTCAGAACACGATAAACGACTAGAAGGAGTGGCGGCGGTTGGAAGAGGAATCTACAAACTCATCAACAACCATCCGGACTTCTGGTCGAACAACCTTGAGAACCAGGTTAATCAACAAATCCAGACAGACTTTGGAATCTGGCTAAGATGTTGGTTTGATCGAAACGCCGATTCACCATTCCGACTCAAGATCGATGAATACTCTGACGAGCCGCTGGAAGAGCCAGGTGAGTACGCTTGTCAGTGCGGCGCTGGCGGTCCTCTGTTCTCCGACATGATGGGTCAGGCGACCGACGATCAGGTTCCTTGCTTGAAGTGCGGACAGATGGCCGAGATCGTGAACATGCCGGAGATGGGCAATGTGCCGATGTTTCATTCATCTCGCGAGATTCCGGCTGGCAACATGCGGCTCGAGACGGTATCGATGTTTCAAGTTCGGATCGATGAGCGAAACACGAAGTCAGGAAACATTCGCCGCGGTCGATTCCTGGAACATCATTATCTGGTCGACGAAGAAGAATTACAGTCTTGGGTTCCGTACTTTGAACTTGGTGGCGCATCGGAATGGTCCTATCCGATTAAGTGGGAGCATTGTCTCGAAACCGGCACTGATCTTTATCTGAAGCCGTGGGGCGCAGACATGTCTGCCGATCTTCAGCCACCTCACGAAGTACGAAGAATCTATTTGCGGCCAGAGATGTATCGGCACTACCGCTCACCAATAGATTTTACGCTTGACCGCGGTGATGGTCGCGCAGCAGTCGGACAAGATGGTCGCTCGATGCTTCAGCTCAGGCGCGGTGGAGGGTTTGATCAGTATCCAAATGGCTTCTGGTATCTCGTTGACTCTGATCGACTCCTTCCGTGTGTAGAAGAATGCGACTTTCGCGATGAGTGGTCATACTTTGGGTTTGTCAATGACGCAGCTTCTACCTACTACCAGCCGTGTACGGAGCTTAGTGAGCTTCAGCGTTACGCAAATAATCTGTACACGATCGATGTTCAACAGCGCGAAAGCGCATCAATGAACACGACGATCTACGATGCCGAGTTTTTTGATGGTGACGATCTTGAGCAGCAGCTCGCGCCTACCAAGCCGGGAGTCATGCTTCAGCAGGGAGACGACATAAGGCATCACGCGAGCGTATTTCCGGGCGTACCGTCCACGGGCGCGATGGAAGGCATTAAAGCTATCCTCGAAATGAAGGCCGACATTGTCGGTGTGCAGCCAGCGATGCTGGGCAAGGTTCAACCAGGAGTGGCTTACGCTGCGCAGGCTCTGCAAAGAGAGCAGAGTCTTGGACGACTCGCCCCGAGTCAATACTCCAAGGCCGAAGCGAAATCCATTGTCGTACTTCAACTCTGTAAGCACGCCCAAAAGAACATGCCGCCGGAATGGTTCGACTACGTGAGCATGAGATACGGTGGCGAGTTCAAAGATCAGGACGTTC
>Ga0307471_100002389_pt1 | contig 10793 bp, 8 predicted proteins | sample atmos_gasesAM3C__2_FD_204566 | JGI IMG/M metagenome (GOLD analysis project Ga0307471, IMG submission 204566) | Hardwood forest soil microbial communities from Morgan-Monroe State Forest, Indiana, United States - atmos_gasesAM3C_515 | ecosystem: Environmental > Terrestrial > Soil > Temperate... | reverse complement strand
GCTCGCGCGTCATTATAGTCGCGCTCCCCAGTCTGATGAATGATATGGAGGCCAGGAACTTTCTCATGAAGCGTTGGCAGGGCGTCGATCGCGGCCTGGTTAATGGCGTGGGCCCCCTGGCTCCCACCGAACACGAGTAGCGTGGGCGGCTGTGCATTCTGACGTCTTGGCTCGATCTCGAAGAACGCGGGGCGGACCGGAACGCCAGTGACTTCGTACCTTCTGAAGTAGCGTCCGGTCTGGTCGAACTGAACTGCGGCTGTAGAAACCCAGGACGCGATCATGCGATTCGCAAAGCCGGGCACAACGTTAGGCTCGAAGGCGATGGTCGGAATGCGGCGCAGGATGGCGGCGGCCATGGCAGGGCCGGATGCGTAGCCGCCGACGCCAATGACGACGTCCGGCCGGAAGTCGGCGAGCATCGCAGACGCAGCCCAGACAGCGCGGGGCAGGTCGAAGAGCGTGCGCAGGCGAGTGGCGAGACTGACGCGGTTAAGCGCGCCAACCTGCACCAGGCACAGTTGAAAGCCGGCGGCGGGGACGAGACGGTTCTCCAGGCCGCGCGGGGTTCCAATGAAAAGGACCTCTGCGGCGTAAGCCTTCTTTAGGTGTTGGGCAATGGCGAGTGCGGGGATGACGTGCCCACCGGTTCCGCCGCCCGCCAGAACTACGCGCATGAGGTCATTGTCAATTTTCGATCAAAAATTGTCGATCCCTTGAGCGGCTGCGAGCTTCGAGCCTTGAGCTACGAGCCAGCTCGACTTTGTGTCCGACCATCAGTCTTCGGCTCTCCATCATCATAATCTTGTGATCACTCGTAGCTCGTCGCTCGTCGCTCATCGCTCTTGATTCACTCTGCTTGCTTGGAAATGTTCAATAAGACTCCGACACAGCCGAGCATGACGAATAACGAGGATCCTCCATAGGAGACAAAGGGCAGCGGAATCCCTTTGGTGGGCATGAGTCCGAGTACAACGCTGATGTTGATGAAAGCCTGCAGGATGATCATGCTGGTGATGCCGACGGCGAGAAATCTTCCAAACAGGTCGTTGGTGCGGATGGCCACGCGCATGCCCCGCCATAGAAAAATTGCGAATAGCACGACCACGAACAACGTTCCGACCAGGCCGAGTTCCTCCGCCGTCACAGCGAAAATGAAGTCGGTATGCGGTTCGGGGAGGTAAAACAGCTTCTGCTTCCCTTCCATCAGCCCCAACCCGGTCAGCCCGCCGGTGCTCACCGCAATCAGCGACTGAATAATGTGGAAGCCGGTGCCACGCGGATCCGCGTAAGGGTTCAGAAAAGCCAACATTCGATCACGGCGCCAACTCACGTGAAACAACAGGAAGTAGAGCGGCAAACACGAGGCTGCGAAGCCGTATGCGAAGTAGCGCAGTTGCATGCCCGCGACGAATAGGATGGCCGCGGCAATGCCGGCGCAGGCGATCGCGGTCCCAAGATCCGGCTGGGCCACAATCAGCATCAGGAACAACACCGTCGGAACGACGGCTGGCACAAGCGTGTGCTTCCAGTCCTCGATTGTCTTGCTGCGGCTTTCCAGAAAAAATGCTAGAAAGAGGATCAGCGCCGGCTTGGCCAGTTCCGAAGGCTCGAACGAGAAGCCGCTCCAATGAATCCAGCGGTGAGTATTGTGTGAGCGATCGAGCAGGAACACCGCGAGCAGCAGCAAGGTCGTGATGGCCAACAGAGAGAAGACCACTCCTGGATGCCTATAGCGGCGGTAGTCGATCTTCATGGCCGCCGCCATGGCGATGATACCCGCCAGAGCCCAAAACAGTTGCTTGAGGACGAAGGTGTATGGCGAACCGAAGCGTTCCTTAGCCATGACCGCGGAAGCGCTGAACACCATCACCAGCCCGACAAACACCAGCAGCATGGTGACCGTGAACAACCAACGATCGACACTGACACGCTTGGCCATGAAGGTTTATTTGAACACGCGCACGGGGAGGAGGAGAGATTTTAGATCCTCGATTTTCGGTTGGTGATTGGCAAGTTTGGTTCGGCGCGTCCGGTGCGACCCATCCGGCAGGGTTAGCTTCCCTGCCCAGCCAACCCTTTAACGACTTCCTTGAAGACGCGTCCGCGGTGGTTGTAGCTCTGGAACTGGTCGAAACTTGCGCATGCAGGAGCCAGCAGGACGATGTCGCCGGGCAGGGCCCCGGCGGCAGCGCGGCGGATCGCGTTTTCGAGGGTCTCGGCGTGGATGATTTCAGCGGCACCCTTGATGTGGGATTCGATTTTCTCGGCGGCTGCGCCAATCGTGTAAACCCGCTTCACTCGCTCGCGCAGCAGATCGTTCAGCACAGTGTAGTCACTGCCTTTGTCTTTGCCACCGAGGATCAGATGGATGTTGCGCGGAAAAGATTCGAGCGCTTTGATGGTCGCATCCACGTTGGTGGCCTTCGAGTCGTTGAAGTACTCGACGCCCTTGATGGTGGCGACGTACTCCAGGCGATGCTCGACCGCCTTAAAGTTCTGGATTGCTTTGCGGATCTGTCCTGGCTCGCAGCCCAAGAGTGCGCCGGCGCAAACGCCCGCCAGGACATTTTCGATGTTGTGCGCGCCTTTGAGTGGAATTTCGCTCACCTGGATGATCTCGCGCTGGGACTGGACATCGCGGAACAGAATTTTCCCGTCGCGGACGTACGCACCCTGCTGAACCTCTTTCTTGCGGCTGAACCAGAACACCTGAGCCCGCGTCCGACCGCTCAGGGTTTGACAGGTCGGGTCGTCTTCATTCAATACAGCGAAGTCAGATGACTTCTGGTTCTCGAAGATGCGCGCCTTCGCGTCCACGTAGGCCTGAAACGTGCGATGCCGATCCAGGTGGTCGGGGGTGATATTGAGAATGACCGCGACTTTCGGCCGGAAGGTTTGGATCGTTTCCAGCTGAAAGCTCGAAACTTCGAGGACTACGATGGTGTCTCGCGTCGCTTGGGCGACCAGCGAAATCGCTGGGGTTCCGATGTTTCCGCCAACCGCGATCGGGAAGCCGCCAGCGGCCAGAATATCACCCACCAAGGTAGTGGTCGTGGTCTTGCCGTTTGCGCCGGTAATCGCAACGATCGGCGCTGGCAAATATAGGGCGGCTAACTCAATCTCGCCGATTACAGGCTCACCGGAAGCCCGGGCCTGTAGGAGCGGAGGCGCGTCGACGGGGACACCGGGACTCACGACAATCAGGTCCTGTCCTCGGAAGGTGCGTTCACCGTGTCCGCCGGTTTCGACCGTAATGCCCTGGTCAAGCAGGGCAGGGATTTCTTCACGTAACTGGTCGGGAGACTTGGTATCCGACACAGTGACTCGGGCCCCGTGTTCCTTCAGGAAAAGCGCGGACGCAACACCCGATTTCCCCAGGCCGACCACCAGAACCCGCTTGTCCTTGACGTCCATCGTTCTGATTCTTTACTACCTCAACTTTAACGTGGTCAATGCAAACAACGCGAACACAAGAGACGCGATCCAGAAGCGCACGATGACCTTCGACTCCGACCATCCCATCAGCTCGAAATGATGATGGATGGGAGCCATCTTGAAGATTCTTTTTTTACGCAACTTGTAAGACGCGACCTGCAGGATCACCGAGAGCGCTTCGATCACGAAAACACCGCCGATAAAGGGCAGAAGAAGTTCCTGCTTGATCATAACCGCGACTGTCCCGATCGCGCCGCCCAGAGCCAGCGAACCTACGTCGCCCATGAAAACTTCGGCGGGGTGGGCGTTGTACCAAAGGAAGCCGATGGAGGAGCCGACCATCGCACCGCAGAAGATTGTCAACTCGCCAATCTGCGGCATGCGCTGCAACTCCAGGTAAGACGCAAAGGTCGCGTGACCGCTGACGTATGTGAGCACCGTCAAGGCTCCAGCGGCGATCACGGTGCAGCCGATCGCCAAGCCATCCAATCCATCGGTGAGATTCACCGCGTTGCTCGAACCCACGATCACGATGCACACAAAGATCACGAAAGGAAAGAACGCCAGCGGCCACAGATGGGGATTGTGTGCCCAGCGTTCGATGACCAAATCTGGGCGGAACTGCTTGATGAAGGGAACGATCAGCTTAGTAGAATAGAGGCCCCGAGCCTGCATCGCGATCAGAGCCGCCGCAATCAGAAGGCTCGTCAGGATCTGCAGTCCGAGTTTTGCGCGCGCGGTAAGACCCAGATTGCGGCGCTGCACCACCTTTATATAGTCATCGGAGAACCCGATCGCCGCGAAGGCACAGGTAGACGCGATCGCCAGCCAGACGAAGACGTTGGTCAGGTCGGCCCAGAGCAGCGTTGGGACGACTACGGCAATCGCGATCAAGAGTCCGCCCATGGTGGGCGTTCCCGCCTTTTTCTGATGGGCCTTCGGGCCTTCTTCCCGAATGTATTGACCAATCTGGAATTCTCGCAAGCGGTTAATGACGGCCGGACCGACGATCAGGCCGGTAAAGAGCGCCGTGAGGCTGGCGAACGCAGTCCGGAACGTGAGGTAGCGGAAGATTCGGAACGGCGGGAAATAGTGGTACAGCTTGACGAACAGCAGCCAGTAAAGCAATCAGCCTCCGAACCGGTCGTCGGTCGATAGCTGTTGGTCGTTGGCAGTAAGAACCTCGGAAGCGGACATCCGTTGCTTCGCCAACCACCAAAAGCCAACGACTAACATCCAATTTCCTTCCACTTTTCCAGCGCCCTTTCGAGCTTAACCCCGCGAGATGCCTTAAGCAGGACCACATCGCCGTCGCGGGCTTCACGAGCGAGCCATTCTCCCGCTTCTTCCGGAGTGGCGACAAACTCTGCGCGCATGCCGCTGGTCTTTGCAGCTTCCACCATGGACTGCGCCAACCCTCGAACTCCGACCAGAACGTCCATCTTCTTGTCGGCGATGTGCTGCCCGGCCGAGCGATGCATCGGTTCTCCGGCGGGCCCCAGTTCAAGCATCTCGCCTGCCACCACAATCCGCCGTTTCGCTGGCACGGCAGCAAGTGCGTCTACCATCGCCTCGAGAGCTTTTGGATTGGAATTGTAACAATCGTTGATGACGCGGATGTTGCCCACTTGAACGACTTGTCCGCGCTTATCTGCGGGCTTCAACGTCGCCAGAGCCGCTACTGTGTTGGAGAGTGGGATCGCACGTTCGAGTCCCACTGCCACCGCTGCTAGCGCATTTGAGATGTTGTGGCTGCCCACTAGCGGGAACTCCACTCGCTCGCGGCTTCCGCCCACGACGACGTCGAATGCCGAGCCCTCGGCGCCGTGTGATTCGATGCGTTCCGCACGAACATCCGCTGGAGCGCGGGTACCGTATAGAACAACCTTGCCCTTGAAATCGCGGCCAAACTGGGAAACGTATTCGTCATCCGCATTCAGCACGGCTGTTCCACCGCCGGGCAGTGATTCGATCAATTCGTATTTCGCTCGGGCGATCGCGGCGACCGAGTCAAAGAATTCGAGGTGCACAGGAGCTACCACCGTCACCACACCGATCTCGGGCTGCGCGATTTTCGCGAGGGCCGAGATCTCACCTGCGTGAGACATTCCCATCTCGATCACGGCGATGTCTTGCTCGGGCTCCAGTTTCAACAGCATCAAGGGCAAGCCGAAATGATTGTTGAAATTGCCCTCGGACTTCAGTACGCGAAGGCGGCTGGCGAGCACATGGGCGATCGCCTCCTTGGTCGTGGTCTTGCCGACGGATCCCGTGACCCCAACCACGGGCTTCCCCCAAAGGCGACGGACGGCAGTTGCTAAGGTCTGAAGGGCGGTAAGCGTATCGTCCACCGCCAGCAGGCAAGTTTTCACGGGAAAGCGCGCCAATTGATCTTTGCGCACCACGGCGGAGACCGCACCGCGCTCTAGCGCCTGATGCACGAAATCGTGACCATCCAGACGCTCGCCCTTCACCGCGAAGAAGAGTTCACCGGGCTGAATGGTGCGTGAGTCGATCGAGTACCCCTGGGCGATCTCGTTCAACTCACATTCGCCGGTCGCGCTGAGGAATTCTTCGATCCTCGAAAGCGGCAGCTTCATGCCTTATGCCCCGCGCCGGCTTTCGCCACCTGGCACTCATAGCCAGCTTTCGCCAAAACCTCGCGGGCTACGTTTACATCGTCAAATGGAATTGAACCCTCGCGCGAGATCTGCAGCTTCTCATGACCCTTGCCGGCGATCAGTAAAATATCTCCGGGAACAGCTTCGCGGACTGCTAGGGCGACGGCCGCGCGCCGGTCTGGCTCCATCGCATACTTCGCACCCGAACGCTGCAGACCGACGACGGCGTCGTTCATGATCGCCAGCGGATCCTCGCTCCGGGGATTGTCCGAAGTCAGAACCACGAAGTCACTTCCTTTACCCGCGGCCTCACCCATCAGTGGGCGTTTGGCGCGATCGCGGTCACCTCCGCAGCCAAAGACGGTTATGACCCGCCCCTTGTATCCGGCCTGCGTGACGAACTCCCGCGCCAACGCGGTCAGGTTCCGCAGGGCATCGTCGGTGTGTGCGTAATCCACAACGACCGTGAAGGGCTGGCCGCAGTCCACCCGCTCGAACCTGCCCGGAACGCGCTCGAGTGCGGCAATCCCCTTGGCGATCGCTTGCTGAGAACAGCCGCGAGCCATGGCCGCTCCCGCTGCCGCAAGGATGTTATAGACGTTCACCTTGCCGATCAGCGGTGAAAAGACGGCAATCGTCCCGTCCGGGCTCACCAGGTCGAAACGCGTGCCGCGCGAGGTGATCTCTATTGTCTTCGAATGGAAATCGCCGTTCGTCCAGCCATACGTGAATACTTGTGAGCCTCGCTTCTTGCTGACCTTTGCCAGGCTCAGTCCATACTCATCGTCGCAGTTGATCACGACCCCGCGCGGGCTTTCCGCGCCACCTCCCTCGAAAAGGATCCGCTTGGCGTCGAAGTACTCCTCCATGGTGTGGTGATAATCGAGGTGGTCACGGGTCAGGTTGGTGAAGACCGCGACGTCGAACGGTACGGCGTACACCCGTTGCTGGGCCAGTGCGTGGGACGAGACTTCCATGACCGCCTCGGTCGCTCCATTGCCAAGTCCTTCTGCGAGGATTTGGTTGAGCTCGAGGGATTCGGGCGTGGTGTGGGGCGCCGGCAGCACCTTGTCGGCCACATGATACTCAATCGTCCCGACCAACACGCTCTTCCGATCCGCGGCGGAAAGTATGGATTCCAGCAAGAACGTGGTCGTGCTTTTGCCGTTCGTGCCCGTAACTCCCGTAATGGCCAGCCGTTCGGCTGGTCGTCTGTAGAAGTTCGCGCTCAAGCGGCCGAGGGCACGACGCCCATGCGAGACCAAGGCCCAGGCGACTCCTGCGCGAGGCTGTTCGGTCGCGGAATCAGTGACCACCGCGACGGCACCGGCGGCGATAGCTCGGTCGATGAATTGATTGCCATCGCTGCTCTCCCCTCGCATGGCCACAAAGACGTATCCCGGCTTCAACCGCCGCGAGTCATATGCGAGGCCGGTAACGGTGGGATCGCCGCTCTGGGAGAGGACCTCCGCTCCCTGCAGCATCTGCTGAAAGGTCATTGCGGTGATTTTAGTGCATACGGTGGTGAGGATATGTTGCTATGTTGAACGCCCTAGGAAAACCAGACCAGCCGCTCCCCGGCAAACGCGAAACCGCCTGACAGACTCCGGCAAACCATCCTCAGATCGTGATGAGCTATGCAGGTCCCGGGACGAAGCATCCGGCTATGAGGCGCTAGCGACCAAACTTCACCACCACCCGTGATCCAGCGGTGACGTGGGCCCCGGCCGCGGGAGACTGCTCACGCGCAATTCCGCTGCCGACAGGATTAAGCTCCAAACCGCTGTCTTGCGCGGCCTCGAGCGCGCTGCGCACACTCTTGCCAATAAAGGAAGGGACTTCGATGCCGCCCTGCTCTACGTCAAGCACGACGGTTCCGTTGGCTGGAGGCTTTGCGGGTTCCGGGCTGTTGGCGGCTGCCGAAGGTGCTGTGGAGGGCGCCTGGGTTGCCAACTCCTTTTCGCGTAGAGCGACTGGCGCAATCGGACCCTGTGCGGCGGACGGCTTCTGCGTCTGCATTGCAGCGGCAGGCGCAGGATCCGTAAATCCGACGTCAGCCACCTCGAGCGCGGACCCGAGGTGATCGGGCGAGCTTTCGTCCAGATCCGAATCCTTTACTTTATTCTGTACCAACCAGACCTGCCGGTTTGTTGGCAACTGCAGATCGTGCGGCACGTGAAGGTATTCGAGAACCTGCTGGGTGATGCGCTGGAAAACGGGTGCGGCTACTTGTCCGCCTTGATGGAGGCCTACTGCTGAGTCGAGAATCACGGCTACCGTCACGGCCGGGTTGTTGATGGGCGCAAAGCCGGCGAACGATCCAACATACTTCGTCCGGGAATAGGCGCCGGTGGCAGGATCAACTTTCTGGGCCGTGCCTGTCTTGCCAGCCGAACTGTAGCCTTCGAGGACTGCTTTCCGTCCGGTTCCATGCAACACGACTTGCCGCATCATTTGGCGCATTTGGGCCGCAGTCAGCGCCGAAATCACGCGCCTTTCGTGTTCGGGATGAAACACGACCGTCTGGGGCATACTCTGGGGTGGGGTGGTCATGGCCACGATGCGCGGCGCTTCCCATACGCCGTCGTTGGCGAAGGTAGAAACCATGGCGGCGAGTTGGATCGGCGAGACGCCGATTTCCTGGCCCATCGAGATGGCCCCGATCGACACCTTGGACCAGCGGTTCACAGGCTTGGTCAGGCCGCGCGTCTCTCCCGGCAACTCAATCCCGGTCTGCTGCCCGAAACCGAACGCGCGAATGTATTTGTAAAAGCGGTCTTCGCCCAAGCGCAGCGCAATTTTGATAGCGCCCACGTCGCTCGACTCCGCCAGCACGTCTGATACCGTGAGGAGTCCGTGGGGCTTGCTGTCGCGGATGCGCATGCCGTTGATTACGATCGAGCCCATTTGGCAATCGAACACCTCCTCGGGCCGTGTGAGCCTCTCTTCGAGCGCTCCGGAAATCGTGACCAGCTTGAAGGTGGACCCGGGCTCGTAGACGTCGCTTACGGCGCGATTTTTCAGCGCATCGTTGCGAATTTCCTTCTTGACGTTGGGATTGAAGTTCGGGCGGTTGGCGAGTGCCAGGATTTCTCCCGTACGAGGGTTCTCAACAATCACCGTGCCGGCAATCGCGCGCGTATCCTTGATCGCTTGCTCCAGTTCACGCTCGGCGATGTATTGGATTTTTTCGTCGATGGTCAGGACGAGGTTATTGCCGGCTTCCGGCTCCTTCTCGATGCGGGCAAACCACTTCTTGCGCGCGTCCACCGAGATCTGCATTCGTCCAGGCTGGCCTTTTAATTGTTCGTCGTATTCACGCTCAATGCCGCTTAAGCCGCCGTCGTCGGTCCCAACGTAGCCAAGTACCTGCGCCGCTAGCTCGCGCTTGGGATAGAAGCGCTTGGATTCTTTCTGGAAGTGGATTCCCTGCAGATTTAAGGCGCGGATACGATCGATGGTATCGGCATTGGCCTTGCGCGCTACCCAACAAAAGGTCCTGCGGGACCGGCAGTCCGCTAACACCAGCCGGGCATCCTCGCCCGTAATGCGCGTGATCAAGGAGACGGCGTTCGGAAGATCGGGGACCTCGCTGGGCACGGCGAAGGCGGAGTCGACCAGGATCGACATGGCCAGTTCATGACCCTGGCGATCGAAGATGATGCCGCGCTTGGCCGACACGGTAATCGAGCGCTGCTGCTGGTGGTCGGCACGCTGCTGAAAGTCGCCGTAGCGGAAGATTTGGAGGTAGACCAGACGCATGCAGATGACGCACAACCAGAGCAGAAGCAGTCCGCCCAGGATGTAGAGGCGGTGGTTCGTGCCTGCGCGGGGCGTGGCCAAGGTCAGTTCCTCATCGATCAGAGACAAACATGGCGGCTCGCCGTGTCTGCGAAGCCGCCAAAAGTGCTTGCTTGGGGAAGGGCCAAAATTCCTTCCGTGCCGAGGGCCGCCCGGCTGCTGCTTATCGGGCCGAGATCACTGAGATCGGGGTCACGCTCGCAATGACGGGTACGTCGCTATCCGCCGAAACATCCAGCCGCACGACCTGTCCGGCTTGCGGAGATTGCAATCCGAGCTTGCGCGCCATCAAGTCGATTCTCTCTGGATTGCGCAGGGAAGCATCTTCCAGATGCAGTTCCCGATTCATTTCGACCAGGCTGTCGCGTTGCATCTTCAGCGACTCGATCTGGTAACCGTACTCGATCGCTTTAAAGTGCTGCCAGGCATATGTCATCACCAGCAGGAACAGGCAGCAGAGTGCGATTCCAAACTGCCGCATCTCGCGGCCGCGACGCGGATCTTCTACCTTGACCAGGCGCGAGTTGTCGATCGCCTTGGAGAAATAGATCTCGGGCGTCCCGATCCAGAAAGACTTACGACGGCTGGACATCATGGTTCCCTGTATGGTCGCGGCGGCTGCCATTTACGCCACCCCGAGGAGATCGGCTTCGACGTGCCTGGACTGGTGCTGAGTCGCATACCAGCGCTCCAGTTCGTTCTCGGGGTTTGTGTCGCGAAGGCGAGCTTCCGTCCGCTCCACCACGGCTATCAGTTCGCTGATCAATGTTCCTGTGTACATGGCCCGACTCCTGTCCTACCTGATTTCTCTCTGGGAAGGCATCGAGAGATTGGTAGGATTTCTTGTTCGCCCTTCATTCCGAGGCGATACTTTTCTGGAAACCTTGCCCCGGCACGCCTTCCCTGGTGCGCGCCGGGTCACCCTTCCCAACC